>ENA-ORSL01001981-ORSL01001981.1-human-gut-metagenome-genome-assembly--contig:-NODE-1981-length-15793-cov-3.369170_pt1 | contig 15793 bp, 10 predicted proteins | sample MGYA00242190_ERZ509157 | MGnify/ENA primary metagenome ERZ509157 (study PRJEB26280, sample SAMEA2338664) | human gut metagenome | biome: human gut; feature: human-associated habitat; material: faeces...
CGCCGGGCCTCGGCTACCGCCTCTGTCCAATTTCCGTACCGCTTTACAAGCTCCGCCTTGGCTTTGCCGTTCTTGTCTACCGTGTAGGTCAGGTCATGCAGGTCGGGGTACTGGTTCCAAAGCTCCGTGTTCCGGTAGGTGGCCTCGTCCAGTACCTCGCCCGCCAGCGTCTCGGCCAGTCCCTGCGCCTTGGCCATGTCCGCGCCCTCCGAGCGCAGATACTCCACCAGCGCCCGCGTCTCGTTTGCCAGCTTCGTCCGGTCGGCCCTGCTGCCGTTGGTCTTGGTCCATCGGATGGCGAGGCTCTCGAGGGCAGCGTCCGAGAGCCGGGTGTTCTTCGTCAGGCCGAAGAACTGGTTCAGGGTGTCAAAGGCCGCTGCCTTCTCCGCCAGTACCCGGCTGGCCTGCCGCTGCTGGTTCTGCTTTGCCTCCCGGTCGGCCTGCTCGGCCTTCTGGAAACGTACATTCGGCAGCTTGTTCAAAATCTCGGTGCGCTTGGCATCGTCTCCGGCTTTGTACTGATATACCGGCACACCCTGCTCCTTCAGACTGTTCACCAGCGTCTCGCTGGCGTTGTCTGGCAGCACAGCCGCCTTTACCTCACCAAAGCCCACCGTACGTTGAGGTTTAGCCTCAAAATACTCGGTAGGGATAGCGGCCACATCTTTGTACAGCTGCCGTATCATCTGGGCTGTGTCCTTACCGATGATATAGCCCTCTTTTGCAAAGGCTTTTCCGATGGCTGCGGTCGTCTGGCTCCCCTGTGCAGCTCGCAGAAGGATGTCGCCCAGTATTTCCCGCTCTTCAAAGCTGTTGTCCGTGTGGGCTTCTGTCTCGCTGCGCAGCTTGTCAACGACCTTTTCAATCTGGCCGTCTGCCTTTTCCAACAGCGCCTTATATTCTTCTTCCGGCATCTGTTGTAAACGGTTCTTATCTGCCCGTACCTCATCAAGGCTTTTATACTCTGCGGTCGTAGTTGACATCAGCGTTGCCGCTGACACACCCCACACATCCTGCCCTCGGGCATTCTGTGCATTCATAGCCTCCACAAGGTTTTCCAGTGTATAGGGATTATGCAGTTCCGTAAAACTTCGTTTCTTTCCGCCGGGTGTGAAACGATCTTTGCTGTTTCGGATGCCTTTCTGTCCCAGCACACTTCCAAGCTGTTCCTTTACCCAGTTTTTCACCGCTGCTTCGGGAGCCGCCTGCCGGATGGCTTCTCTAGTAGCTTCCACATCCAGCTCTACTTTTCCATTGCTGGTATCAGTCATCATCTTATACGCGTGTTCGAGCAGGCCATACAGGCGTCCACGGTTCTCATTGCGCAGTTTATTGATACGCATCTGCCATCGCCGATTCTGACCTTCCAGCGAGCCGTGTGTATACTTTTCTTCCAGTGCATCCGCTGCTTTGTCGGCCAGCTTGTCCATCAGGTCAAAGTCTCCTCCCTCGAAGACTTTCTTGAGTTCGTCCGCCCCGGCATATTCGATGATTTTTTCCAGTGAATCATTTCCGAGGCTATCGAACTGTTCCTTCTCCGTCCTGTATATGGGTTCTACCTTCTCGCCCTGAGCTTTCAGATATGCCAGCTGCACCGCAGTATCCCGCTGGAGCTTCTGCGCCAACTCCTCACGATTTTCGCTGCTCACCTCATCTACACCAATACGCTGCAGCGACGAGCTGTTTGCAAACTTTCCCTCAAAATCGCTCTGGCTGGCTTCATATACAGTATCTTCAAAATCAGCTGCCGCTTTGCTGTTTACCTCGTACTCCACGTTCGGCCTGGTCGGCGTCCAGGCATCCGAGCCATACACCCGGTTTGCACGGTTGGCCTGCGGGTCAATGGCATCCGGGCCAAACACCAGCGAGATGGGACCATACTTACTGTGGCCGTCCTGTGCCTTCACCACCGCGATAGAAGGCGACGGCATACCTCCCAGTTCCAGTGCCTCCTTCAGATTCTCTTCTGTTAGATTATGTACAGCCACCAGTTCCTTGGTTTTGCCTACTTCCACCGGAGCGCTTAGCTGAAACCGCACCGTTTTCTTCACAGGCTCGTCGGTTCTCTTGCTTTCGCCGGAGGGTTGTGCTATACTATTTTTAGAAAGTGGCTTAGGGGCTTCACCGCCCTGCTCGGTTTTGAGTACCGAGGTAAGGCCGCTTTCCTGATAAATAGAACCCTTCGGCAATCTACTCCTTGAATCTTCGGATTCTACGTGGGTACCACCGAAGGGTTCTATTTTTGTAGGCTGAACATTTACAATGTCATAGAAAATCTCCCGTTCATCCGCCCTGATAGCTGTCAGGACATCTGCCTCATAAGCATTCGGCCCGATCATAACTTTAATTTTGCCGCGGTTGAATGCTTCTGCATTTTTGTGGTGGGCAGGTTCCCGGTAAACTTCATCTGCCGTTTTGATAATTTCATCCAAATTCGATGCCATCCGCATCTTGTCTGCATAAGCTTCAGCATTTTCCCACTGAAGCGCTTTGGTCGATTTTGACCAGACAAATTCATTTCGCCCGTCTTTATGGTTCAGAATCGTCCAGCCGTTCCGCTCAAAGCCGTTCGGGAAACGCTCCTTGATGGCCTGCTTGACCGTAGACTTCCACTCTTCCTGTGGAACATCTTTCAAAATATCTTCGTCGATTTTGATATAAGACTCTCCAGTTTTATCCTTCAAAATCGAAAACCGAACCCCCTGCTTTTCCGCCGCGCTCTCGGTCTTGAGGGCTGCGGCGTTTTCTTTTGCCGTCCGCAGGTTGTCCATGGCCTTTTCTGCGTGGGCGAAATACTCGTCCTGTAAGGTGCGCTTTTCGGCCTCGGCCAGGCGCTTCGCTTTCAGGGCGGCGCGGTTGTCCGGGTCGATGGTCAGCACTTCCTTCGCCCGGCTGATGAGCCCATCCAGCATCTGCCGCACCTGCTCCATCACCTTGTGGATGGCGCCGCTCTTGCCTGCGTTCTTCTCTGCCTGCCCGCGCTGGAACGTCACCCAGCGCTTGAAACTCTCCTCGCTGTCAAAGATGCCCCGCCATGCGTCGGCCACCAGCTCTTCCGCTGCCTGCTCGTAGGTCAGACTCTGGGCGCTGTAGTCCTCGAGCTTTGCCCGGACCATCTCGTCGAGGCTTTCGTAGCCGCTGCTCTTCGCCAGATATTCCAGCGCGTGCTCCTGCAAAGTCCTTGCGCCCTCGGCATCCAGCGCGTTGTACCAGTGGTAGTCCTCGTGCAGCACCGTGCCGAAGATGTCCTGCGCGTTGTCTCCGAAGAAGATCCGGGCCGTCTCGGTGTCCACATAGGCCCTGATGCTCCGGTCGTTCTGCAGCACATCCCTCAGCACAGCATCCGTGCCGGTGGCTGCGGCGTTCAGGCTGATGATCTGGCTGGCCACGTCGCTCTCCTGCCGCATCGTGCCCTTGGCGTATACCTCGCCCCTGCCGCTGGTACTCTCGCTGCCAAGTGTCCCGCCCAGGCCGGCCATCTTTTCGGCGTAGAGCATCCGTTCGCCCTTGCCCTGGGTGTAGGCGATCTCGAGGGCCGTCCGTCCGGCGTCGGTGCTCAGGATGTAGTTGATGTCTTCTGCCGTGCCGCTCATGCTGCCAGCCAGCTCCAGCGCCTGCGCAAAGGTGTCTGCACCGCTCCGGCCCAGCCGGTACAGCGGCGACGCTGCGGCCGCGTACCGGTCGGCGTCCACCCTGTCCGGCATATTTTTGCTGATGGTCTCGGCTGCCTTGTCCGTCACCCGCCAGCCTTCCAGCGCCCGCTGCACCTCGGCCTCCCGCTGGGTCTTCGGCGCTTCCGGCCGGAGTCCCAGAGTCTCCCGCAGCGGGGCGTTCTCGTAGCTGTCGGTTTCACCTACAGCGGCAGGCGCTTCACGCACGTTGTCCGGCGCAGCCGTTTCCGGCATGGCGTCGGCGCTTTCTGTGGGGGCATCCTGCACCGTCTGCGGCGCACTCACAGCTTCGTTGGGCAGCTCTGCGCTCTGTACGGCAGGCACCGCTTCGCTTTTCGCCTTCTGCTGTGCGGCGACCTCCCGCAGCATTCGGCGGGTCGCGCTCGCAGTGTCGGGCAGCGTCACGCCGTAGGCCTGCTCAAAGGCCGCACGGTTTTCCCGGTTCTCGGCGTTCGGTGTAAACAGCCCGATGGTCTTACCCGTCAGACTGTCGCTCGCCGCCACTTCGGCAAACTGCCGCACCGCCGGGTTTTCCGATTTTGCGGCAGTTGCTTCCGCCCGCTGCATACTTTCAGTGGAGTTTCCTTTAAGAAAGGCGCTTTGCTCCCGGGTTGCGGCTCCCAGTGTCTGCTGCGCAGGTCCACTGCCGCTTCCCTCTGTCGCAAGGCCCGCCATCTCACGCCCCGCAGCACTTCCGGCGTCCAGCTGAGAGCTGCCCGGCACGCCAGTGGCTCGCCCCTCTGGGGGAGCTGTCGGCGAAGCCGACTGAGAGGGCTCTGCCGCCCGGGCCTCCCATTCCTTCTGCTGGGCGGCAGCCCGCTCCATCCGGTCCATCCGGTCGTGATACTTCGCCTGCCCCAGCAGGCTTGCGTCTCCTCCGTTCAGCTTTGCCAGCCCCGTGCCGACTGCGCCGCCCAACGCGCCGGACGCGCCGCCGGAAAGTCCGCTTTCCAGCGCGGTGAGGAAGGTGTCTTTGCTGAAGAGGTTCTTCGCCGCCTCGCTGTCCCCCAGCGCAGCGTCGATGGCCATGTCCGCATAGGTCTCCGCAAAGGCCTGCATCGAGTTGTCGATGCCGCCCGAGATGGCCGCAGCCACCGCCGGGTAGCGCTGCGCCAGCTCCGAGCTGCCCGCAAGCCCCTGCACCCAGTCCGCGATCTGTCCTGCCAGTGTGTCCTTCGCGTAGTCCGAGCCCATGGTCTTTGCAAGGTCAGCTGCGCCCACCGAGTTGATGGCCCATCCCGCGCCGAACTTGGCGAGGCCGCCGCCCAGCGCTTTTCCTGCGCCTTCTCCCTTCTCCGCGCTCTGGCCCATGGCCTCTGCCGCTCCCTGTGCGCTCAGGACGGGCAGCACTGCCGCCGGGTTCACGCCCGCCACGGCCAGGTTCTCCGCGGCGCTGGTCACGGCCCCCGCCACGGCCCGCTGGGTCGGGCTCAGGCCGCTCTGGGCCGCAGCCGTCAGCTGCTGCCCGCGGTCGTAGAGCTGGTAGCCCACGCTCTGGTTCTTGTCGATGCCGTCGCTCACTTCCAGTCCGGCCAGCCGCTGGCGCATCTCCCGGATCTCCTTGGAGTTGTACCCCATCGAGATCAGCTCCCGGTTTCGGCTCTCCGGCCATGTGGGGTTATAGTCCATGTCCACGTCGGTCAAAAGATCAAACAGGCTCTGGGCGTGCTCGTCGCCCTTTACTTCCTGCTCCACCTGTTTCCAGTTCTTCAGGGTGGCGTCAATGTTCTTTCCCGCCTGCACGCCGTACTCCGCGCCCAGCAGCGGGGCAGCAGCCACCGTGTCTCCGATGCCGCCGATGGTGTTCGCCGCCCGGCGCACGCCCCGCTGCCATGCAGGGATGGCGTCCAGCGCAGCGTTCATCTTCCGGGCCTCGTCGATTTGCGCCTGTGTCCAGCCGCCCTTCTTGATCAGGTCGGCGTCCGTGTACGCGCCGTGGGTGTTGTCCACCCGCCGCACCGCGTCGGCCAGATTCTTGTTGTCCCCGGTGTCCAGCCACTGGTTGATGCGGTCAAACTCGTCCGGTACGCTGTCCTTGGCAAATCTGGCTCTCAGCTCCTGCGCCCGGCCGGTGCCGTAGGCCATGGCCCCGCTGCCCACGTTCTCCAGCACGTTCCCGCTCTTCGCCGGAACACCCCATTTCTGCCCCATGTCCAGCGCCTTTTCAGTGGCCGCAGGCGCAGCCTGACTGAGAGGTTTCTTCCCGGTCGATACTCTTCCGGCAAGGCTGGTATCGTTCCTCGCATCCACCTCCCCCATGTCGCTGGCGTGCCGCTCAGTGTACTGCTGCAGGGCATCTGCATAGATGTTGCTTTTGGGCGGCACTGTGCTCGACGCAGTGGACGGATTCGGTGTCTTGGTGCGGATAGCTCTCACCTTTTCCGCCGTCCACCCAGAGCTTTCTGCCGCCTTCGACGGGTTGCTTTCTCTCATCGCCTTAACTTTTTCTGCTGTCCACGCCATCAGCCCTTCACCCCCGCTTTCTCAAGCGCTCTTGCGATTTCGTTATCACTGTACCCGTTCTGGCTCATATTGTTCATGATAGCCCACGCGCTATAACCTTTTTTCGCATAGTTCTTTGCCAGCATTGCCGCCATATCTACGCCGCCGCTCTGGCTTGCACTCTGGTCGTTCGCAGTATCTGCATTGAGCCACCCATTATCCGTTAAGGTCTTCTTGTAAAAATCGTACAGCGGCTCATTTCCCTTCATAGAAGAAAATGTCTTTGCCATACTTTGCAGCTGACTGTTCGTCCAGCTGCTCCCGCTGCTTTTCGTTCTGCTGCTCCTGCTGCCCGAAGAGCCGCCCGTGCTTCCTGCGCTCTTTGTTGCCAGCGCCGTTGCAAGCTGCCGTCCTGCGATCGTCCTGTAATTCCCCACAGAGTTCGGATCCAGGCCGTACAGTTCCAGCACTGCCCGTGCGGCCTCGTCGCTGCCACCGCCTGCCAGCCCGGCTGCGGTCGTGAGCGCACCCGCCTTGTCTGCGCGGGTGATGGGTGCGACGCTGTAATTGTCGAAGATTCCAGTGTCCAGACCATACCGGCCCAGCACGGCGTTCGCGGCATCGCCCGCTCCCTGCTGGTACAGGTTGAACGCCTGCTCGTAGGCATTCAGTGCATCGCTCTGGCCGGTGCGCTCTTTGTTGTACTCCCACTGTTCTCGGGCAAACTCGTTCTCCCACTGCTGCTGGGTGTAGCCCTTGTAGGTGTCGTAGGCCGTCAGACCGGCTCTGCCCACACTCTTCGCCATCTCCCACAGGTTCGAGAGAAAGTCGTTCTTCTCCTGCGCTGCCTGGTCTGCCCGGCTCTTCTTGTAGTCCCGCCAGTCCTGCGCGTTGGCCACGGTCCCCTGATGCTCTGCCGCCTCGAGACTGTCCTGATTCTGCAGCGCGCTCAGCAGTCCCGAGAGGCCGTTCTGCTTCAGCTGGTACAGAGTCAGGGCCTTGTCCCGCAGCCCGGCCAGCCCGCTGTCCACGTTCGCCATGGCCTGCTGGTAGCCCTGCTGGGCCACGCTGTTTGCGTAGCTCGAGCCGTACCCACCGCTCAGCGCGGCCGCACCGGCAGCAGCATTCTCAGCTGCCGCCCTGGCATTCGCCTGTGCGCCCGCGCGGTACTGCCGGTAGAGTTCGCTGTCCGTGCCTACGTCATAGCCTGCATTGCTGGCTGCGCCCATGCTGTCCAGCGCCTCGTTGATTCGGTCGGTGTAGTTGCTCTGGTACGCCCCCGGCATCGCATTCTCCGCGTCCTTCTGCGCCGCCTGCGCGTTCTTGTATCTCTTAAAAACTCCCATTTTCTAATCTCCTTTCCTCTTAGTCTCCCCTTATTAGGGGAGGTGTCGCGCCGTCAGGCGTGACGGAGAGGTTTTTGACCGCTCAGCCCCTTCCGGGCCGGGCGCTTTATTTTCACAGCAGAAGCGGCAGCAGGCTTGCGGCAACGCTCAGGATCGTCCCAAAGATGCCCGTACTCCGGCTCTTCTTTGCCTGGCTTTCGCTAGCCGCCTGATTGTACACGCTCTGATAGTAGTTGCGCTGGTTCTCCCAGTTCTGATAGTTGGTCTGGTACTTCTCGTAGTCCTGCGCCTCGGCTTGCTGGTATCCGCTCAGCTGGCTCTGCAGGTCGCTCTTTTTCTGGGTGTACTGGTTCAACGCCTGACTGTATAACCCGTTCGTGGCGCTGCTCAGTCCCGCCATCGCGTTCTGATAGGCGCTCTGGCCTGCCTGTGTGCCGTAGCTCGAGCCATACCCGCCCGAGATGGCGCTGGCGTTGGCCTGCGCGTTCTCGTTGGCAAGCTTTGCCTGCCGGGTGTAGCTGTTTTTGTACTGCTCGTAGGCCGCGTCCCGGGTGGGGTCATAGCTGAACTCCTTCATCCCGTCCAGCTGACCCATCACGCCGTTGATCTTGTCCTTGTACTGGCTGGTGTAGTCGCCCGGCTTCTTCGCCTCCCACTCCTCCAGCTGCGCTCTTGCATTGCTCAAATTACTCATTTCAGCTTCTCCTGTAAGTCCCCCGAGAGATTCTCGGTGTCAATGTTGCTCAAAATATATTCCAGCTGCTCCTGCATCTGGTACAGATAATTCCTCAGCTCCCGGGCGCTGGCCGTATCCAGTCCCTCCAGCCTCGGCATGGAGATCTTCGAAAGTCCCACGATACTAGCCACGTCTCGGTACACCTCCGTTCACTCTTCCGCCCTCGCTGCTGCTCAGCGTCATGGCGATGCTCCTTACCGCGATCTGCCCTTTTCCGGTCAGGCGCAGCCGCATGGTGTCGTGACGGGTCGGGACGAAGGGCAGGTTCACTCTCACACGCTTCCCTGCGGTGTCCACCCGGCCCATCTCCTGCCACTCGCCGCCGTCGAAGCTGGCCCACAGCGTCACTACGGTCCGCTCCATCGCGTCCAGCCGCACCGTCACCCGGCTGCAATACTTGTCGTCCGGGCTCCCGATTCCGATGTCACCGGTCACAGCCTCGTATTCCACCGTGTCCTCTTCGCCGCTGGCCTCCCGGCTTCCGTCTACGGCCCAGATGGCCTCTTTGTCCCAGAGATAGAGCTGTCGCCCGGTGCTGCACATGGCCCAGCCGGTGGCGTCTTCCTCGTGCCAAAGCCCTTTCTCAGTGTCGTATACCAACAGCCGCTGCCCGCCGGAGCTTTCGGTGTGCAGATAGTACCGGCCCACCAGCCCGCCGGCGGCGGCTCTCGTCACATGGCTGAGGCGTTCTTCGTCCAGCGAGGCCGACACCTTGGTGGGCAGACTGCCGTCCCACGCCATGACGCCGTCCATCGAGAGGTAGTACAGCGTCTCGTTGATGACGCAGAGACTCTGGTGCGCACCTTTGGCCACGCCCGAACACTGGATGCTGCTCATCTGGTAGTCGCTGGGCTTGGTGCCGTACAGCTTGTGCAGACCGTTCTCCTTGAAGAAAAGCACGTATCCCATGCAGGTAGCCGCACCGGTAAAGGCCCCGTCGCTGCCCACGGTCACGGCGTAGCTGTCCGCTGCCGTTCCCCTGTAGGAGAACCAGTTGGTGGCGTCGCCCAGCTTGCAGGCATAGATGACGTTTTCGGTGCTCGAACAGCCCCATACACGGTTGTTGTGCTCCGTCAGCCAGTCGAGATCCGGCACCCGCCGCTGGGCCGTCACGTCCGGGAAAGGCCCGTCGAAGGTCTGGGTGGTCTTGCCGTCCATGGCCGTCCACACCACGCTCTGGCCTGTCACCACGCAGGTGCCGTAGTACAAAACGCTCTCGATGTCCGGCTCGATGGAGAGGATGACCGAGTCTCCTGCCACGTCGTCCACCACTACGTCCCCGCTGAAATCAGAAGAGTAGGCATTCTTCACCACAGACGGGATGCCCGTCAGCGTCACAGTGTCCCCGGCTTTGAAAGCTTCGCCCAGCCCCTTGCAGGTCACGCGGCAGTAATTCAGTAGGATGTTCTGCCAGCCGCCCGCCGTGCTGTAAAGCTTCAGGGCGTCGCGGTAGCTCCACGGGGCGTCTTCGGCCTGTTTGAGCCAGACATCGCCGTTCTCCGGGCTTTCCGGTTCGGTCGCACCGAACAGATTCGGCGTGTACACTACACCGGCAGCATCGCAGGGGGTCACGGTCAGGCTCACTCCGCCCTGCTGCCAGCTGGACCCCAGCGCACTCAGCGTTCCGCTCACAGTATCAAAGGACATCTTGTCCGGCCAGATGAGCACCTTGGTCCCCATGCCCACCAGTCTCTTTTCGTTGTCGCTCAGGGTGCCTTTCAGCTCCACAGCGGCGCTGCCGTCATCCGGGGCATACCGCAGGGTCGTGCCTTCCACGGTCAAAAGGCCGTTCAGATGGTACATCCCGTTCATCCCGGCTGCTTCCCGCACCTTCCGCCGGGGCTTGCGGGTCTCGAGTGCCGGGTATCCCCGCGAAGAAAAGTTCTTCTCTTCGCTCAGCTCTGCCTCGCTGCACGCATATCCCTCGTTCAGCCCGCCGAATACCCGCAGCAGCTGCCGCTGGCTGTTTATCTGGTTCACGTCATCAGCCTCCCGCCGCCTGCCGGCATATAGTTCCGCCTCACCCACACCGCAAACTCCTGCACATAGCTCGTGTAGAACTGCAGCTCATTCGCCGCCCGGGCCGTCTCGCCCAGTGCCAGGTCCATCTGTGCTGCCAGCCAGTGGGGATAAAGCGCTTCTGCCGCACAGCAGGCCAGTAGCGGGGTGTCATATTCCAGCCCATCGTTCCACAGAATATCCGCGCCCTTGTCCTCAAAGTCGCCGCCGGTCTGGCTGCGCTCCACGATGTTCCGGCGCATCCCGCTGTCTGCCTGCCGCAGCCATAGCTGCTTCAACCGGTTCTCAAAATGATTGTTCGGCCTCAGCTCGTCGGCCATCTTTATCGCTTCGCCTGCTGTCATTCTTAATAATCCTTTCATCTTAGGTATCCGGGTTGCGTTTGCTGCTTTTTCTTCAACCCCTTGGCGGGGCTTTGAAAAAGCAGAACGCTGCCCCAGCCTCGCCTCCCTGTTTCCGCCGCTGGCGGCGGTCGGCTCCGCTGCAAAACAAAATCCCCCGGCGCAGCAAGCGCCTGCAAGCTGTACCGGGGGAAATATCAAATGGTCATCATCTGGGTTCCGGCCGCCGCCTGCATGGCCTGACTCTTCCGGGCCGCTTCGGCGTCCTGTTTGATGCTGTGTTCCAGCACCTCGGCCACAGCCTTCGGCACCTTCACGTCCATGCCGCGCTGGATGAGGTAGCTGTCGCCGTTGACGCCCACGAACACCGGTGCCGAATAGCGGTCGTCATCCTTGAACAGATGGATAGTCACCATGCCGTCGTCCTTTTCTTCGGTCGCTGCCTCGACCTTCTCCACAGTCTCCACCGCGTTCTCCACGGCCTGGGCCGCAGGTTCTTTCTTCGTAGCCATAGTATTTCCTCCTTAGTTTGCCTTCGCCTTTGCGCTGTACTTCGGGCTGATGCTCTCGATGCGGACCATGTACTGCTCACACAGACGTTCCGCAGTCTTGATGGCCTTCCAGCCCACGGATGCGCGCTGGTTCAGCGGGTCTTCGCCCGCACCCAGCTGCTTGACGATGTGCTGCAGGCCGCCGCCCTCCACCTCGGTCACAGCGTAGGCATGAGCTGCCAGCACCAGAGTGCCAAACACGGCCAGACCACTCGGGCAGCCGCTGCCGGTCCAGATCTTCGCCTCGCTGGTCTCGATGAAGCGCACACCGGCCAGCTTGCCGATCTCACCGTTGTAGATGTTCTCAGGGGCAGCATACTTGTGGACGTCGATCCACTCCGGGTTGCGACGCAGATCATACGCCACATAGGGATGGACGATAGCCACGTAGCTCTCGCCGATGGCGTCGGCATTCTGGGCCTTCAGGGCAGTGGCCGCCTGGTCGATGAGGTCGGGCGTCAGCACACTGGCGGTGGTCAGATTGGCGCGGCTGGTCACGGCAGTGTCGCCCGCCGGCGCGTAGATGACGTTGGTGCCGCCTGCCAGCACCTCGCGGGTCACGGTGTCCAGCGTACGGCCCGCCTGGGATGCCAGCACCTTGGTCGCCTGGGTGATGTTGTTGTCGATAGCGGTCAGCTGCAGCACGTCGGTGATGGCTGCCCAGCCGCCGTACTGCTTCACGGTGGCGGTCATGGGGGTGACGGTCAGGGCCTGAGCATTGGGGGTCACGCCCTCGGTCAGCGGCTCGGTGGCCTTGGGCAGGCTCTCGTACTTGCGGAACTCGATGGTCTTGCCGTTGTTGGCCGGGATGGGATACTTGTCGCCAAACTGGTCATGCACCAGCAGCGGCTCTGCCTGGTCCAGCAGACGCTTCTCGTAGTAGGTCTTCATTTCGGCGCTCATGCCAGTCGCGCCGGTGTGGTTTGCAGGCTGCGCAAACAGCTGCAGATTCATGTGGTTCTTCATGTTTCTTACTCCCTTCGTTTACTCATGTGCTTTATTGAGAGACTTCTGCTTCCCGGATTTTCCTTTAAGAAAGGCTCCCCTAACAGGGGAGCTCCGTTCTCGCGCGGCGTCAGCCGACGGGAACGGTGAGAGGTTTTCTTCCGGTCAGCAGCGCCTTCTCGTCAAAAAGTGATGATCTGCCCCCGCATGGCCCGGCGTTCCAGCTCTTCGCACTGGGCAGGCGTCAGCTTGGAGACGTCGGTCTTCAGCACCGCCGCGCCGCCGGGGTTCGTGCCGTTCTCGCTGGGCCGTGCGCCCCGCTGGCGGATACGCTCCACCACGCCGCTCTCCGTCTTCTTGGCGGTCTCAGCAGTCTTCCGGGCCATGATGTCGTCAAAGTAGCGGGCCTTGTAGGCGTCCTCCATCTTCACGCCCAGCTTGAGCATCTGGGCAAAGTCCGGGTCGGCCAGCGCCGTCTTGATGTCGAAGTCCGGGTCTTCGGCCCGGATGCGCTCCACGGCGGCGTCCCACTCCTGCTGGATGGCTTCCATCTTGGCGGCTTCCGCCCGCTGCTGCTCGGCGGCACGGTGCTTGGCGTTCTCGCTTTCCAGCGCGTCCATCTCCTTGGCCAGCTGGACGCTGATGCCCTTCTTCATGGCCATGTCTTCGTAGTAGGCGTCGTCCTTCACGACGCCGCCCTCCACCGCAGCGGCCAGTGCCTCGTAGTCGCCGGGAGCAGTGCCGTACTTCTGGCCCAAAGCGTTCAGGATACGCCCCACCGGCCCCTGCTCGTTCAGGATGCTGTCGTAGGCTTTCTGGGTGGCCTGCACGATCATCTCGCCAAACTCCCGGTTGTACTCGCCCCTCATCAGTTCGCCAAACGCTTTCCGGTGTGCCTCCGGGTCGGTGCTGCTCTTGTCTGCCGCACCGTCCTGTTCCTCGCCTTCAGCAGTGTCTTCCTCCGCGTCCGGCTCTTCCGCCGGGCTCAGCATCTCGTCCACCTGGGCGGCAGCAGCCTCCCGGCCTTTGCCCTGGGCGGGAGCAGACGCAGCCTTTTCTTCCGCCGCAGCTTCGCCGTCAGCAGCCGCTTCGCCTGCACCACCGCCCTCTGCAAACAGCTGCAAGTCCACCGCCGGGCTGCACTTGCATCTTTTCTTGAAGTTCACATTCTCCGGGTACTGTTCGGCCAGCAGGTCCAGACCGTCGGCCACAAGCTCGAACTTGTCCCGCATGAGGACGCTGTCGCCTGCCTCTACGCTCACCACCGGGCCTTCCTTGCCCTGATAGATGCAGCTCGAGGTTCTCTCGTCCTCCACAGCGCTGTACGCCAGCGTCTGCATCAGGCAGCTCACCGCAGCACATACGATGTCCTGTCCCGCCGGGGCATACCCCGCGTGGCCCTCGGCCCTCATCGTCAGCTTCCCGCCCTCCGGGTCTGCCACATAAATAATTTTGATCATGTAGAACCTCCTCACTTATTCGGGTTGTTGATGTTCATCGCCCTCTCAGCAGCTTTCGTGGCCAGCGGGTTCGTTCCGCCGCCCACCTGTCCGCCCAGAGAGTTCGTCACCGTTTTTGCGCTGGCGCTTCCTCCGCCCCCGCCGCCGGTCATGGCAGCGGCTGCAGCACCGGCCTGTTCGCTCAGATTCGAGCCGTTCTGCTGGTCGATGACTGCCGCCATCTGCTGGATCTGCGCCATGGCCTGCTGCAGCTGCTGGTACAGGGTGCCGTTCTGGGCCACCCGCTGGCGCACCTTCTCGATGCCCTCGAAGTCCATCATGTCCAGACACGCCAGTGCAGCGTCCGCGTTGGCCGGAGCAAAGAATCCCAGCTGGTAGCACTCCTTCGCCGTCTCGTTCTGGGAGAGACGGCTGAAGGTGCTCTTCTTTGCCGCGCTCACCGTGATGTCGAACACCGGCTCATGGGCGCCCAGTTCCACGCCGCCCACGCTCTCCACCGGCTGCGGCCGCAGCATCTGTCCCGAGAACTCCCGGTACTCCGTGCCGCCCTGCTGGCCGGTGATCCGGTAGACGCGGCTCTCGTCGTAGAACTGCCGCATCAGGTCGATGATGAAGTAGCACTCCTTGGCAAAGGATCGATAAGAGCTTTTCAGCATATCCCGGCTCAGTTTCGAGCCTGCTTCCTGCAGCGCCGCAATGGCCGAGGCCGCCGTCAGGCCGCTGGTCGCGCCGCCCTGGTTCACGTCCCGGTTTCCGCTGATCTCCTTCAGCTCTGCCACGCGGTTCTGCTGGTAAGCGATGGTGTTGGAGGGCAGCGGAGCGGTCTCCAGCTCCATGAAGCCCCGCTCATCCAGACGGCCCCCCAGATGTACCACGTCTTTTGCCGTGTCCAGCAGCTCGTCTTCGTTCACGCCTGCCGTGTCCGAGATAAGGTATCGCTTCTTGGCCGCCGCCAGCGTGTTCTCGTCCATGGCCTGCGTCATCCGGTCGATGGCGTCCTGGGTGTCCTTCATCACGTCGATGTATCCGAAGCCCGCCGGGCTGTTCTCTTCCACAAAGAGCGGGTCGAACACGAAGGGATATTTTCCGTGGTCATAGAAACCGGTCTCGGCCATCTGCGGGTCGTTCTCACTGGCGTAGAGCACCACGCCGTTGCAGAACTTGCAGTAATGCACCACGGTCTGGCCGCCGGGCTTCTCCCGCTTGTAGTACCAGTCCACCACCACGCTCTTTTCGCTGGTGTCGATGTTCTGGTCACTGACGTACTGCCCCACGGTGATGCCGCTGCTGCCCGCCTTGCCCTCGAGCTGAGGCCACCGGGCCGCCAGACGGTCGTTGTCGGCCAGCGCCAGCGAGAAGAAGTTGGCCGAGTCCTGGATGTCCTCCACGCCCGGCTCCCAGTAGAGCATCAGAAGGTCCATGCTCCGGATGGCGATGTCCCCAAGGCCCTCTCTCAGCGCCGGGTCCCAGAAAATGCCCTTGACGCCGGTACCCTGCTTGAGCTTGCGCCACCAGGTGTCGCTGTACACGCTCTCGTAGTCCGCCTGTTCCAGCACCACCGGCAGAATGTCGGAGAGGAGCCTCGCCGTCTCCTCGTCGTCCTGCGCCCTCGGCAGCACGTTCGGCTCCGGGTAGTTGTCCATGGCGTCGGCGTGTTTGTTGGCGATGGAGTTGAACAGCCACCCCGTGCTGGGGGCGCGCTTGCCCTCCATCACCCGGTTGCCATACTGCTTCCAGTGGCCCAGCTTGTACCATTCCTCGTTGTCGATGATCCGCTTGTCGAGACTGGCTTTGGCCGACTTGTACTTTTCGAGGATGGCCATCGCCTCGCTGATCTCCTTCTCGCCGATGGGCTGCTCTCCGCTCAGTACATCGGTCAAGCTCTCGCTGCCCTCTGCAGCGGAGCCCGGCAATTCCTCCGGCCCGCCCGGTACACCGGCAGCAAGGCCCTGCAGGCCGTGGGTTCTGTCCCCAAAGCCCTCTCCCGCCATCGCCTCCAGCAGCTTTCTCTCCATTTCGTTCATATCCTCATAAACCTCGTCTTGTCCTTCCTCGGGTCCATATCCAGCGGGTCGTCCAGCATGGGCGGCGGCTGGGTGTGCTTTGCGGCGCTGATGGGGTTCTCCATCAGCACATACCGGCACTCGTCGTAGATGTGATCCTCCTGGGTGGTGTCGATGTCCTCCACGTTGCTCTCGTCATAGACGAGGTTCGGGATGGTGCGGATGAAGTGCTTGCAGGTGTTGAAGACCTGCAGCATCGGCCTGCCCTCGCCGTCAAAA
>ENA-ORSL01001986-ORSL01001986.1-human-gut-metagenome-genome-assembly--contig:-NODE-1986-length-15761-cov-5.103591_pt1 | contig 15761 bp, 9 predicted proteins | sample MGYA00242190_ERZ509157 | MGnify/ENA primary metagenome ERZ509157 (study PRJEB26280, sample SAMEA2338664) | human gut metagenome | biome: human gut; feature: human-associated habitat; material: faeces...
TTCAGAAACAATTCCTGAAAAAGGAAAATTTTACGGGAATTGTAAAATAAAATATCGTATCGGATGCGAAGAATAGTATACAATATAAGCGAAATTGAGCCATATATCAACTGGCTATACTTTTATCATGCCTGGGGATTGAGCGGCAAACCTCGAGAGGAAAAGGAAAAACTGAAGGCTGAGGCGCTCGATATGCTCCATTCATGGGAAGGCGAATATCATACCTATGCCGTCTTCGGACTCTTCGAGGCGAACAGCGAGGGGGATGATATCTGGCTGGAAGGGCAGAAAGTCCGCTTCCCGATGCTCCGTCAGCAGCATCCGGCGGCTCAGGGAGAACCCAATCTCTGTCTGGCTGATTTCATCCGTCCTTTGGGCAGTGGAATAACAGACCGGCTGGGTATCTTCTGCACGACGGTAGATGGCGGTCTGGAGAAGAAATATCGCTCGGACGACTACCTCAATATGATGGCACAGACACTCTGCGACCGGTTGGCTGAAGCCACGGCAGAAAAGTTGCACGAAGAGGTGAGACGCAGCATCTGGGGCTATGCTCCCGGCGAGCAGCTGAGCATCGAAGACCAGCATCTGGAGCGCTATCAGGGCATCCGTCCGGCTATAGGATATCCTTCGTTGCCCGATACCAGTGCCAACTTCATCATCGACCAGCTCATCGATATGAGTCAGGTGGGCATCCGGCTCACCACAAGCGGAATGATGACGCCTCATGCCAGTGTCTCGGGGCTGATGTTTGCACATCCCAAGTCGCGGTATTTCGAACTGGGACGGATAGGAGACGACCAGCTTCGCGACTATGCACAGCGCAGAGGAGTGCCCGTGCAGGCAATGAAAACGTATCTTCAATCAAGTTTGATCAAAAAATGATAGCAAGAATATTGATACCCGTAGTGGTATTCACCCTGTTGCCGTATCTGTGGATATATAAAAGGTATGGCAAGTTACGGCTGAAAAGTCTCTGGCAGCGGGTGCTCTTCTGGTTGCCGGCTTTCGTGGTTATCGCCTACAGTGCATATATCACGATGCTGCCCAACTTCCTGCCACGCAATCCGGTGCTCATCGACATCTGGTTTGTGGTAATGGCAGTATGTGCGGTTCCGCAGTTTGTCTTCAGCCTGTTCAGTGTCTTCGGTTGGTGCTGTATGCGGCTCCTTCACGGCCATCGCAACTGGGGCAAGCTCCTCGGACTGGTAGTGGGAGCGGTGGCGTTCTTCTGCTTTATCTACGGATTTACCGAAGGTTTTCCTAAGATGCAAGTCAAGCGTATCACCATCTATGTACCTAATCTGCCGAAGTCTTTCGAGGGCTATCGCATCGTTCAGTTCAGCGATATCCATCTCGGGTCATACTATGGCTGGCGTGGTCATCTGCCTCAGCGCGATATCGACAGCATTAATGCCGAAAAACCTGATCTGATTTGCTTTACGGGTGATTTACAGAATGTTACGCCCGATGAACTGCCTGAGTATCAGGCGCTGCTCAGCAGTCTGAAAGCCAGAGATGGCGTGATGAGTGTGCTGGGCAATCACGATTACACCTATTATATGGATGTAGATGATGAGCAGGAGATAGCTGCGCTCGAGAAGCGGATGCAGGACTTCCAGCGGAGTTGCGGATGGCGCCTGTTGATGAATGAGTATGTGGCGGTGCATAGAGGCGCTGACAGCATCTATGTAGCTGGTACAGAGAACTATGACAATCCAAAGCGAACCAATGTAAGGAAGGCGCTGTATGGCATCAGACCGGGCTCTTTCGTGCTGATGCTGCAGCATATTCCGAAGCAATGGCGCGAGACCTGGCCTTCTACTATTAATAAGGAGAAGGATGAGGATGGCGATGTGATAGGACCTGACAGGAAGGATTCGCTGGTCGTAGCACCGCAGCTTACGCTGAGCGGTCATACGCATGCGGGGCAGATCAGTATCCTGGGCTTGCGTCCGTCGATGTTTACTCCTTATGATTACGGCCTCTTCGAGGAGGAGGGTTGCCAGCTCTATACCACATCGGGTCTGGGCGGTACCGTTCCAATCCGCATAGGGGCTACGGCAGAAATCGTGGTCATCACACTCAAAAGAAAATGAGGAGTGTTGAGTGTTGAATGTTAAATGTTGAGTGTTAAATTATTCATTCTTAAATAAAAAATGAAGTACTTATATCGTCTGTATCAACTTGTGATATGCTTGCCTATCCTGTTGGTAGCTAGTGTTTTAACCAGTCTGTCTACCGTTTTGGGATGTATGCTGGGCAATGGCCATTTCTGGGGCTATTATCCCGGCAAGTATTGGTCCTGGCTTTGGGTCCGCATCCTCCTCCTGCCTGTAAAGGTGGAGGGACGTGAGCATCTCAAGAAGAACCAGAGTTATGTTTTCGTGGCCAATCATCAGGGCGCTTTCGATATCTTCCTGATATACGGTTTCCTGGGCAGAAACTTCAAGTGGATGATGAAGAAGGGCTTGCGCAAAGTGCCTCTCGTCGGTATCGCCTGTGAGTATGCGCACCACATCTTTGTAGACAAGAGCGGACCTTCTAAGATCCGTGCTTCTTATGACCGTGCTCGCGAGGTGCTTAAAGAGGGCATGTCGCTGGTGGTATTCCCAGAGGGTGCCCGTTCGTTTACGGGGCACATGGGTGTGTTCCGCCGCGGTGCTTTCATGCTTGCCGATGAACTGCAGTTACCGGTATGTCCGCTTACCATCAATGGCAGTTTTGATGTGAAGCCTCGCATGAAGGACATCTACTGGGCTTTCTGGCATCCTCTGAAGCTCACCATCCATGAGCCTATCGAGCCGATAGGCAAGGGAGCTGACAATATCAAGAACCAGATGAACAAGAGCTATGAGGCGATCATGAACGGACTTGACAAGAAATATCAGGGTTTTGTAGAGAATCCGGACCAATAATTTCGGTTTTTCGCTTGTTATTTCAAAAATAAGTTGTAATTTTGCATCTGTATTACATTATATAGAATCAGAATCATTAAAATTAGAAGAAGTTATGAGTGATAGCATAGTAATCATTCCTACATATAATGAGAAGGAAAACATCGAGAAAATCATCCGTGCTGTCTTCGGTCTCGAAAAGCAGTTTGATATCCTCGTTATCGATGACGGAAGTCCTGACGGTACTGCTGCCATTGTTAAGGGCTTGATGGCTAATGAGTTTGCCGGTCGTCTGCATATCCTGGAGCGTTCGGGTAAACTCGGTTTGGGTACTGCCTATATCATGGGCTTCAAATGGTCATTGAAGCAGGGCTATGACTTCATCTTCGAGATGGATGCCGACTTCAGTCATGATCCTAATGATTTGCCTCGTCTCTATGCGGCAACTCACGATGAGGGGTATGATGTGGCTGTAGGCTCAAGATATATTTCGGGTGTGAACGTGGTCAACTGGCCTATCGGACGCGTTTTGATGAGCTATTTCGCTTCTAAATACGTACGTATCGTAACCGGATTTAAGGTGAATGATACCACAGCTGGATTCGTCTGCTACCGACGTAAGGTGTTGGAAACCATAGATTTGGATGCTATCCGCTTCAAGGGCTATGCTTTCCAGATAGAGATGAAATATACGGCTCATCGAATAGGTTTCAAGATCAAGGAGGTGCCGGTCATCTTTGTTAACCGTCGTGAAGGTGTGAGCAAGATGAGTGGTGGCATCTTTGGTGAGGCTTTCTTTGGCGTGATGCGACTGCGCCTGGATGGCTGGTTCAAGAAATATCCGAAGAAGGATTAATACTCAGTAATCACTACTCAGTAATCAGTAATCACTAATCAGTACTTGGATGGAAATCCAAAAGATAGAAAAAACATACGGGCGTTCGCCACAGGCGGATGCCCTCTTTGATTTGATGGGGAAGAAGTCGGTTCATTCCATTTTTCTCCAGGGGTTGCTGTGCTCTTCGGCTCCGATGTTCTTTGCTTCTCTGCAGGGGAAGATGAGGCGTTCGGTACTCTTCGTACTGGATGATGCCGATGAAGCAGGCTATTTTTATCACGATCTCACTCAGATGATGGGGCAGGAGAAGGTCTTCTTCTTTCCTTCCAGCTATCGGCGTGCCGTGAAATACGGGCAGCGTGATGCAGCGAACGAAATCCTACGTACAGAGGTGCTGGCGCGCCTCTCTTCGGGAGGACATTTCCTGGTAGTCACTTATCCCGATGCACTGGCAGAACTCGTTGTGGCTAAGCAGAATCTGGATGAACGGATTCTGAAACTGACTGTAGGCCAGCAGATTGCTCAGACCGATGTGGTTCATACTCTGCGCGATTTCGAACTTAAAGAAACCGATTATGTTTATGAACCGGGCCAGTTTGCCGTGCGTGGAAGCATCCTCGATGTCTATTCCTACAGCTGCGAATATCCGTTCCGTATCGACTTCTTCGGCGATGAGATTGACACCATCCGTACCTTTGATGTTGAGACCCAGCTCTCGCAGGCAAAGCGCACAGAGATAGAAATCGTGCCCGAACTCGCCCATATCGAGAGCAACAAGCAGTGTTTCCTCAATTTCCTCTCCGAAAGTACGCCAGTCGTTGCGAAAGACCTTTCTTTCGTTTGCGACCGCATCGGTCAGATCTATACCGAAGGCTTCTCATCGCAGAGCCTTACCGAGCAGCTGGAGGGAGCTACTGAGGTAGAGGCTGAGCGCATCAGACATGACATGAAGACCGAGCTCAACCTCGTTTCTCTGCTCGATTTCAAGAAGGCAGTAGCGGCTCATCTCCGTATCGAGTTCGGCAAGGTCGCTCCGTCAGAGAGTTCGGCTGTGATACCTTTCAATATCGCTCCACAGCCTCTTTTCCATAAGAATTTCAATTTGCTTTGTCAAACTCTGGAGGATTTCCTGCTCCAGGGTTACACCTTATATATATTGGCAGATAGCCAGAAGCAGCAACAGCGCCTGAAGGATATCTTTGAAAGCGAAGAGCTGAAGCGCTACGCCATCCGTTTTACACCGGTAGACAAGACGCTTCATGAAGGCTTTACTGACCATGACAAGAAGTGCTGTTTCTTTACCGATCATCAGATTTTTGACCGTTTTCATAAATATAACCTGCGCTCAGATAAAGCGAGAGCCGGCAAGATGGCACTCACCATGAAGGAACTGCAGGAGATGGAAGTGGGAGATTTTATCGTGCATGTAGACTTCGGTATCGGCAAGTTTGGCGGTCTGGTTAGGGTTCCTACGGGCAACAGCTATCAGGAAATGATCCGAATCGTCTATACGAACAATGACAAGGTGGATGTTTCTATCCACTCGCTTTATAAAATCAGCAAATATCGCCGCAGCGATACCGGTACTCCGCCTCGCCTGTCTACACTGGGTACAGGTGCCTGGGATAAACTCAAGGACAAAGCTAAGAAGCGAATCAAGGACATTGCGCGCGACCTGATCAAACTCTATGCCCAGCGCCGACGGGAGAAGGGATTCGCCTTCAGTGCCGACAATTATCTGCAGCATACGCTGGAGGCTTCCTTCCTGTATGAAGATACGCCAGACCAGAATAAGGCTACTCAGGAGGTGAAGAAGGATATGGAGAGCGGCAGACCGATGGACCGTCTGGTTTGTGGCGATGTGGGCTTCGGCAAGACTGAGGTTGCCATCCGTGCAGCCTTCAAGGCTGCGTGCGACAGCAAGCAGGTTGCGGTGCTGGTGCCTACTACCGTTCTGGCTTTCCAGCACTATCAGACTTTCAAAAAGCGTCTGGAAGGCATGCCTGTAAGGGTAGACTATCTCAGTAGAGCCCGTACAACGAAGGAAACCAGAGAGGTGCTTGACGCCCTGAAAGAGGGTAAGATTGATATTCTCATAGGTACGCATAAGCTGATATCAAAGACCGTGAAATGGCATGACCTGGGACTGCTCGTCATCGATGAAGAGCAGAAGTTCGGTGTGTCTACCAAAGAGAAACTCCGTCAGCTCAAGGTAAATGTCGATACACTCACGATGAGTGCCACTCCGATTCCGCGAACCCTCCAGTTCTCTCTGATGGGCGCCCGGGATATGAGTATCATGCGCACTCCGCCACCTAACCGTTATCCGATTCATACCGAACTGGTAACGTTTAGTAGTGAAGTTATCTGCGATGCCATCAATTTCGAGATGAGCCGAAACGGACAGGTTTATTTCGTATGCGACAGAATATCCAAGCTTCCGGAGCTCAAGATGCTCATAGAGAAGCATATTCCAGACTGTAGGGTAGCAATCGGTCACGGACAGATGAAGCCTGAGGATTTGGAGAAAATCATCATGGGCTTTATCAATTACGATTATGATGTACTGCTTTCTACCACTATTGTAGAGAACGGTATCGACATTTCGAATGCCAATACGATTATCGTGAGCGATGCTCATCACTTCGGATTGAGTGACCTGCATCAGATGCGTGGACGCGTAGGAAGAAGCAACAAGAAGGCTTTCTGCTATCTGATGGCGCCACCTAAGAGTGCACTTACTCCTGAGGCGCGTCGCCGTCTGGAGGCTCTGGAGACGTTCAGCGAACTGGGTAGTGGCTTCAATCTCGCCATGCAGGACCTGGATATCCGCGGTGCGGGTAATCTGCTGGGCTCTGAGCAGAGCGGTTTTATGGAAGATCTGGGTTATGAAACCTACCAGAAGATTCTCTCTCAGGCTGTCACAGAGTTGAAGAACGAGGAGTTCTGTGATCTTTATCAGGAGAAGATGGATGAAGGTGCCCAGCTTACGGGTGATGATTTCGTTGACGATTGTGGCATAGAGAGCGATCTGGAGATGTATTTCCCTCAGACTTATGTGCCGGGTGACAGTGAGCGCATGCTCCTTTATCGTGAACTGGACCGTCTGGAGAGCGATGAGGAAGTAGAGGCTTACCGCAAGCGTATGATAGACCGTTTTGGTCCTGTGCCTCATGAAGCAGACGAACTGATGCATGTGGTAGGTTTGCGTAGGGTAGGCAAGAAGCTAGGTTGCGAGAAGATTGTTCTCAAGCAGGGCTATATGCAGATGCAGTTTGTGAGCAATGTAAACAGTCCGTTCTACAGAAGTCAGATGTTTAACCGCATACTCGCTTACGTTACCAGTCATATTCAAGATTGTGTTCTGAAGGAAAAATTCAACAAGCGAATGCTTCGCATCAATGATGTGAAGACTGTAGGGCAGGCTGTAAATCTGTTGAATCAGATATCGCAGATAGATTTAGGTAATGAAAAGAAATAATCTGTGTCTACAGTCTATGGGTAAAATCCTGTATCAATTGTGGGAGTAGACAATAAAATAGACTATTGATTTATACTGAAAGGTTATAAATCAGACAACGTTACATGATGATATGTTAACTTTACATGATGATATGTTTCAGTTTAGTGTATAAAAAAAACATTGGAATCTCAATATCCCTATTGAACTCCAATGTTTTATTTTTTTTTGTATAAGTAAAAGATGATGATAAGCGTTTCACAACGCATTTTGAATTTTTCTGTTGCAAAGATACTATTTTCCATTATAATATAGGGGGTAATATTTGGTATTTTATGGGGTAATATTTGATTAAGTTTGTAAAAATGACACTGAAAATACACTTATTCAACAAATAATACCTGTAGAATGAACTATTTTATTGCATAAAAATAAAAAAATAGTGGAAAAACACATAAAAAAGTTCTTTATTTCATTTTTTTATTTGTACCTTTGTTCAGGCATACAACAATTTTAAACATATATATAAATATGAGACAGAAAAAGTACATCTTAAGCGAGCAGGAACTTCCTACTCAGTGGTACAACATTCAGGCAGATATGCCTAACAAGCCATTGCCACCGTTGAACCCTCAGACACACCAGCCAATGAATGCTGATGATTTGTCACATGTATTTAATAAGGAGTGCTCAAAGCAGGAACTTGATACAGAGCACGCTTGGATTGATATTCCGGAAGATGTGCTGGAGAAGTACACCTTCTACCGTTCAACCCCTCTTGTACGTGCTTACGCCCTTGAGGAGGCACTCGGTACTCCGGCGCATATCTATTTCAAGAATGAGAGTATCAATCCGTTAGGCTCTCATAAAATCAATTCAGCCATTCCTCAGTGCTACTACTGTAAGCAGGAGGGTGATACCAATGTCACTACAGAGACAGGTGCAGGTCAGTGGGGTGCAGCCCTCTCTTATGCAGCAAAACTCTACGGCCTGGAGGCAGCAGTTTATCAGGTAAAGATTACCATGCAGCAGAAACCATACCGTTCCAGCATCATGCGTACGTTTGGAGCCACTGTAGAGGGTTCTCCTTCCATGAGTACACGCGCAGGTAAGAACATTATCACTCGTGATCCTCATCATCCTGGTTCGCTCGGTACTGCCATCAGTGAGGCTGTTGAGCTGGCTACAACCACACCGGGCTGTAAGTATACGCTGGGTTCTGTGCTCAATCATGTGGCACTTCACCAGACCATTATCGGTCTAGAGGCAGAGAAGCAGATGGCGATGGCAGGTGAGTATCCTGATCAGGTGATTGCTTGTTTCGGTGGTGGTAGTAACTTTGGTGGTATTGCCTTCCCATTCCTCCGTCACAACTTCACAGGCGAGCGCCATACTGAGTTTATAGCAGCAGAGCCGGAGAGCTGTCCTAAGCTGACTCGCGGTAAGTTCGAGTATGATTTCGGTGATGAGGCAGGTTACACTCCATTGCTGCCAATGTTTACTCTGGGGCATGATTTCAAGCCTGCCAACATTCATGCAGGTGGTCTCCGTTATCATGGTGCTGGTATGATTATCTCCCAACTTCTGAAGGATGGTTATCTGCATGGTGTAGATATCCCTCAGCTGGAGTCATTCAAGTCAGGTATGCTCTTCGCTCAGACCGAGGGTATCATTCCTGCTCCAGAGAGCTGTCATGCGATTGCAGCCACTATACGTGAGGCGCTGAAGGCTAAGGAAGAGGGCAAGGAGAAGGTTATCCTGTTCTGTCTCTCAGGTCATGGTCTTATCGATATGCCGTCTTACGATAGCTTTATCAATGGCGATTTGCACGATTATTCTGTGAGTGATGAAGAAATCCAGCAGTTCCTCAAGGATGTGCCAAAGGTTGACTAAATTATAGTTAACAGTATATAGCAAACAGTTGACAATTATTCTTTGAGATATATTGAAATAACAATATCACATTATAAAAGAAGCCAGGCTGCGAAAAGCAACCTGGCTTTTTATTTAGAGATTCTATTTTCTTTTATTTAGAAATTCTATTCTCAGTGCGAGACTTCTATCTTTCATTAGAAGTTCAACCACTCTTCGATAGCCTTAGCGATGACATCGAAGCTTGTGGTAGGTTCGAAGCGGGCTACAACCTGACCCTTCTTGTTAACGAGGAACTTGGTGAAGTTCCACTTGATATCGGCACTCTCCTTGTAGTTAGGATCAGCCTCGCTCAACATCTTGTCGAGAACAGGGTAGAGAGGGTGGCTCTCGTCCCAACCAGCAAAGCCCTTACATTCTTTCAGAAATTTGAAGAGAGGGGCAGCATCGTCTCCGTTTACCTTGATCTTCTTGTAGCGCTGGAACTCTGTGCCGTATGTAAGCTTGCAGAACTGATGAATGCTTTCATCTGTACCAGGGGCTTGCTGACCAAACTGGTTGCAAGGAAAATCAAGTATTTCGAAACCTTGAGAATGATAGGTCTCATAAAGTTTCTCCAGTTCCTCATACTGAGGGGTGAAACCACACTTTGTAGCGGTGTTAACGATGAGCAGCACTTCGTTGGCATACTCCTTGAGGGAAACATCCTTTCCCTTTCTGTCTTTAACAGAAAATTCGTAAACAGTTCTCATTTTTTTTATCTTTATGTATGTGTTATCTATATTTCCGATCTCAACTTATATAATCTAGAGTGCAAAGATACTACTTTTCTCTTAGAATACTTCAAGAGTTTTTTTAAAAATTCTAAAAATCGAACAAAATCATAGATGAAGGAATAAGCGTAATATATATAATGTAGATAGATATTGTATATCTGGGTAAACAGATACCATATAGCTGAGTATATAGATATCGGTTAGACTATAGAATATAGAAGAATAAAATATGTAGACGATATAACTACACAATATCAGTATGAAACAGTATAAAAAAATGCAGGATTTTCACAAACCCTGCATTCTTTTTTCTTTAACTCTTTTTCCTCAAAAAACAAAGAAAAAGAGGTTTACGATTAATCTATCATTTAACTTTTCTAAGAACTTGTTGCAAAGATACTACATTTTCTTGTAACACCAAACTTTTTCTTAGTTTTTTTTTCAGTAAAAAGGGAAAATTAATCAAATACCCCCCATTTTTATACTTTTTTGCAATATTCGGTCAAAAAACAAAGCAAAACGGCTCAATTTTATGACTATTCTGCTTTTTTCCTTGTTTGAACGTTTTGCTGTGTACGATAACGAAGAAGGCTGTGTCCGGCAACAACAGAAGATATGTCCTGTAATATGTGTTGCTTTTTGTTAAAACAGATAAAAGCGGCCATCAGTAATGATGACTGCTTTCATCTGTAATTATGCGGGCTATCCCTGCGTTCTGTTTCGGTATTCAGTAGGCACGATACCCGTTTCTTTCTTGAATACCTTCGAGAAATACTTAGGGTCGGTGAAACCTACTGCGAAGGCGATGCTGCTCAGTGTATCGTCTGTCTTGCGCAACATCTCGCATGCCTTCTTGATACGTATATGGCGAACGAAGTCTACCGGTGTCATTCCGGTTGTTGCTTTCACCTTATTATATAGTACGCTTCGGCTCATACCGATTTCGTTCGAGATGTCATCAATCTTGAGTTCCGGGTTGCCTGCATTTTCAACAACAAACCTGAAGATACGCATCATGGTTCTGTCTTGAATCTGTGCCGCCATAAATGCCAGCTCGCTGTTTGGGTCAACCGCTTCGTTCTCGGCACTAGTTTCAGCCTGGTTAAGAGCAGGCAGAGGAGCTGCTGCAGGCAGTATTCTCAGGGCTGCTATGGCATCTTTATCGCCAGTTTCCTTCAGTTTTCTGATGACATCCATCTGAATGTTGCGGCGCTGGGTGAGGATAGCCTCTATTCGGCCGAGCAGATAAGGGGTAGAGAATGGCTTGGTGATATAGGCATCAACACCTTCATCAAAGCCTCGCTGCTGGTCTTCTACGCTTGCCTTGGCCGAGAGAATCATCACTGGGATGTTGTTGAGGGTGGTATCCTGCTTAATCTCGTGAATCATCGACAAACCATCCATCACAGGCATGGTAACGTCTGTAAGGATAAAGTCGGGCGTCTCCTTGCGCGCCATTACCAAGCCAGCCTTTCCGTTCTCTGCGAGCAGCACGTTATAGGTAGGCGAGAGGATACTGTAGAGGAACTTGCGCAGGTCGGCATTGTCTTCAACTACCAGTACCGTCTGGTCTTTGTGTTCCGCTTCTTCTTGTGCTTCTTTCTGTTCCTTGCCCATTTCTTCCAGTCGTTCAGCCTCTTCATCCTTTTCTTCTTTCTGTTTGTTTACTTCTTCCAGATAGTCGGATGCATTGCGGTCGTCAATCTGTCCGTTCTCTTTCTCCCTTTCTGCCAGGTCGTAATCTTCCTCGCTCAGACCGCTGTTCGTATGGAAGTCTGCCTTGTTGCCATATCTCTGAACCTTGTCCAGCATTACCAGCATCTCGTTGGCATTGTCTGCCACCATTTTCAGCAGTTCCTTGCCCTTTCGGGTGATACCCGGTTCGGTATCCAAAACGGTTTTTACCGGGACTCCGATGAGCGTTAGAGGGGTTCTCAGACGGTTGGCAGCATCGTTGTAGAACTCGTTCTTCATCACGCTCATCTCGTGGGTTACGTTCTCGCGCTGGCGCTGGTTGTAGGTATAGAAGATTGCGCCTACGATACCGAAGAGCAGAAGCAGCATCAGAAATTTGCCCCAGATGCTCTCCCAGAAGGTAGGGCGCACTTCGATAGGCAGTTCTGCCACATACTTGCTCCATACACCGTGAGAGTTGGTGGCTCTCACCTTGAGTACGTAATCGCCATGACTGATACGGTTGAAGCCGATGGTATTGCTGCTTCCGTTTGATATCCACACGCCTGGAGCTGTAAAACCATCTATGCGATAGAGATATCTGGTCTGATACTTACGCTGATAGTCGAGCGATGCGAAGTTGATGGTCAGATTTCGCTTGTTGGCAGGAATCACCACTTTATCCTTGTGCAGGATAGGTTCCGACTTCTTCTCTCCGCTATAATGGAGGAAACAGAAGATGACTTTAGGCTGGTAGTTGCTCTTCTTCAGCGTAGCCGGATTGAAGGTAATCAGTCCCATCGGGGTACCTACCGAGATGTTGTTGCTTGCCGGATCGTGGTAAGGACGGCTTTGCGAGAACGACATGTTGAAGTCGAAATCGTTAGGTCCGAACACGTTGCACTGGCCCGTTTTCGGGTTTACGCAGTCGATACTCGATTCTCTGATTACCCAGATTCTTCCCTGGTTGTCTTCTACCATGCCCTGTACGATGCCTTCGTTAACATCGATGGCATGGAAGTATTTCATCTTCAGGTTGTCTTGCAGGAGCGATTTGCTCACAATCTCTTCCATCACACCGCCCTGTTGTGAGATATACATCTTACCGCTGGTGTGCTCCATGATATTGTTCATATCGTTTGCAGCCAGACTAGTTGTATCGTTCGGTATGTAGTAGGTCTTGTGGTAATTGATCTTTCTTGCGTTTGTAAAGGCATCACTGAAGGTGATGAGACCATCTGTAGTTCCTACAAGAATGGTTCCCGTAGTGGTGCAGCAGATGCGGCGTATGCGGTCGTAGTGCTGTTTCTCCCAAGGCAGTCCGTTTCGCTTGCTGATGAAGCTGATACTGCCGTCTGCCGCCTCGTTAACAAGTGCCAGCCCACCTCCGTAGGTACCTATCCAGATGCGTTCGGTGCGGTCGGCTACAATGTCTTGTATCTTGTCGAACGGCAGCGATGACGGGTTGTTGGCATCATAAACAAAGTGTCTTACCTGCATTTTATCTATCAGATAGACACCATTTCCGTTGGTTCCTATCCATGCTCTTCCCTTGATATCGAAGTGGATAGACATGATGCTCTTCTCGGCGAAGTTTACCTGCTGTGGCACAATCTGTCCGCTTGGCGACAGGTATCCTATGCTTTGGTAGGATGCGTTGAGCACCTGGATTATACCATTGTAATAACCAGCCCAGATATGTCCGTCTGGCGATGCATTCACCGAGAACACTTCGTCTTCGCCCACATCCAGCTTGCTGATAATGTAAGGGTGATATTTGAAGACTACCTGTGTCAGGTCGTGAGAGCCTGTCAGCCAGAGGATTCCCTGGTCTGAGAGTACATATTTCGTAATCTTCTGTATGCGGTAGTTGCCCGATGAATTGCTTCTCAGCAGATAAGGCACCAGTTTTCCTGCCTTGCGGTCAAAATAACTGAAGGTTCCTCCTCTTGGCACTACCCAGAGGGTCTTGTGTTCATCTTGTGTGATGAAATTGCTTTCGCAGGTTGTACGGTCCATCGGGTCGTCCTGGTCGGCAAAGAGCCACTGTTTCTGTCCGGTCTTCGGATTGACGAGGGTTACTCCCATGCCGTCAGTGAATGCCCATACCATGCCGAAATCATCGGTATAAATCTTCTTTACCTCTGCCAGAGGCTGACTCGGGCTCTGTACGTTGATGATATCAAACTTGAAGGTGCGCGGGTTGTAGATGACCACACCCAGGTTGGTTGCCAGCAGGAGTTGGTAACCTGTATTTTTCAGTTGGTTGATACGGGTTACGCCTTCTGGCATTGGTATCATGGTGAGTCGGTTCTGCAGGTCATATTTTGCCAGTTTACCGTCTTCAGTTGCCAGGAACTCATCTTCTCCCACCCCTCTGAGCCATTTGAAAGGCAGTTTGCTTGGAATTTTCGAATGATATATGTATGCGCCTTTGTCGGTAAGCACCCATTCTCTTCCGTGTATATCTTGATGGATGTACCATACATTTCCGCTTCTGAGTCCCTTTTCTCCTACTTTGATGAGTTCTATGTTCCGCTCATCAAAGGTTTTTCCTACTGATCGGATGATGTATTTTCCATCTTCTGAAGTAAACCATGTAGCTCCGTTTTTCATAGAGTATACCTGGCTTACGCGCAGGTCGATGTTGAACAGTTCGTTGAATTTCTGTCCAACAGCAAAGAACTGGCAGAAGTGGGTATCGTATACGTAGAGCTGGTGGTCGTATGTGATACACCACACGTTGTTGTTATAGGATGGTTCTATTTTCAGTATACGGTTGGTTGACAGGACGTCAATATCATCGGGGTTGTCTCTGAAAGTATGAAACTTGTAGCCGTCATAGAACGACAGTCCGTTCCATGTACAGAACCACATGAGGTTGTCTTTACCTTGTTTGAGGTCTGAGATGGTATTGGCAGCGAGTCCGTCTGTGATAGAGAATTTTCTCACATCGCAGTAGGGTACAGCTGCTGTCATAATGGTAGAGAGCAGTCCTAATAGGGTGATATATAATTTTCTTTTCATCATTTTTATTCGTATACGTTTATTAATCGCAACAAAGGTAGTGAAAATAAATGAGATATCGTAGTTTTAGGTGTATTTTTTTATGTTATTGCATTAAATTATTCCACTTTTCATGTTATAGGGGTAATATTTGGTTGATTTGCTTGTGGTTCCTTCTTATGTTATGCCTAACAAAAAAACTCCCCCGATAAATGAATATCGGGGGAGTAGTAGGGATATGTTGTTTTGAATTTGATTACTTCTGAATCATCTTCTTTCCGTTCTTGATGACTACACCCTTGTAAGCCTTGGTTACCTTCTGGCCTGCGAGGTTGTAAACAGGAGCGTTCTTTGCAGCTTCATCTGTTGTAATGTTAGTGATGCCGGTAGTTTTACCATTCAGAGAGATGAGAATGTTGTTTAAATCAAGCTCATAAGTAGTTTTAAACTTCTTAAGCTTACCATAAACAACAACTACGTCGCCCACCTTGATGTCATCTACAGAAGTGAATTTCTTACCATCGAAAGAAAGACCTCCGTAAACCTGCAATTCATTTCCTGTTGTACCATCGTCAGAAATGTAGTAAGAAAGGCTGCCGTATGTAGCATCTAATTTTTCACTAGCCTGAGATACAGTACCCTTAACATATACACTTTCGCTCAAGCCTTTACCTGCATCAATCAGTTCCTTTGCCTTAGCAATGGTATAAGCAGTTTCTGCTGTGTTTGTAATGTCTACGATTTCAGGAGTATCGCCTACCTTATAGTATGCAATCTTAGAAACCTGAATCAAACCATTACTTGTTCCAGCCTGGCAGTCAAAGATAAACTTATAGTAATTGTTTGCTGCTGACTTGGTTGGCATGAAAATCAAATCTCCATCTTCAATCTTAGCAGAGATTTCTTCAGTTACATTCTTGCAATCTGCATCAGTTGCTACCTGCAACTTGATAGAATTGATCTTATCTTTAGTAATCTTGTCGATGGTCAAGACAATATTGCTGATTGGCTGATCAATAGCAGGTGAAGTGATGGAAGCAATAGATGTGACTTTCTTTCTTCCGCATTTGATGAATTTCCAACCATTCCACTGGTATGTATTGAAATTCTCAATAGTCCAGACATCTTCTCCGATTGTTGCTTTCCAGGTGTTGTCATAACCATTTATTACCTCAGTTCGGGATAACGAGCTCTATCTAAAGGCTTTATAATGTTTTTATATAAGGGACACAGAGGCT
>ENA-ORSL01001987-ORSL01001987.1-human-gut-metagenome-genome-assembly--contig:-NODE-1987-length-15755-cov-3.192675_pt1 | contig 15755 bp, 15 predicted proteins | sample MGYA00242190_ERZ509157 | MGnify/ENA primary metagenome ERZ509157 (study PRJEB26280, sample SAMEA2338664) | human gut metagenome | biome: human gut; feature: human-associated habitat; material: faeces...
CCAAATACAACCTGAAGGTGATTGAGGACGCGACGGAAGCGCTGGGCACCAAGTACGTGTCCGGACCGCTTGCCGGCCAATATGCCGGTACGATCGGTGATTTTGGCGCCTTCTCGTTCAACGGCAACAAGATCATCACGACGGGCGGCGGTGGCGCCGTGACCGCAAGAAAGGCAGCGACCGTCGATCATTTGCGCTATCTGTCCACGCAGGCCAAGAATGACCCGCACTATTACATTCATGACGAGGTGGGCTATAATTATCGAATGACCAACCTGCAGGCAGCACTCGGTGTGGCGCAGATGGAGGAGCTGCCGGAATTTGTCCGCCGCAAGCAGGCAAACTACGACAAGTATAAAGAATTGTTTGAGGGATACGATCTCGCCAAACTGATTGGATTCCGAGAAGGAACCGAATCCAACAAATGGTTTTATTCGCTGGAGATCAATCGCAACCGGATTCAGGCTTCAATGCGTGAGATCATTACGGCGCTGGAAAAGCGCGGTGTACAAACCCGCGCCATTTGGGGCCTGATCAACGAACAGCTTCCCTACGAAAACGAAGACACCTATTTGCTGGAAAAGGCGCCGTATTATGCGGCACGCATCCTCAATATTCCGTGCAGCACGCAGATCACAGAAGCGGAGATCGCATATGTTGCCGCGCAGATCAAGGAAGCCCTGGAGGGATTTGCCGGTGAATAAGGAACAGTTTCGTGAATTTCTCGGACAGCCTTCTTTGACCATCGTGGAGGCCATGGAGAAGATCGATAAAAACGCGGGCGGCATTCTGTTTATCGAAGCAGAGGACGGCCGGCTGGCCGGATGCATCACAGACGGCGATATCCGCCGCTGGATCATGAAAGGCGGCGCGCTGTCCGCGTCCGTTACGCAGGCCATGAATCGTAACCCCAAAACGCTTTTCCTTGGAGAAAGAAGCCGGGCGAACAGCCTGATGCAGAGCGGCGGAATTCGCGCTCTGCCGCTTCTGGATCAAGCGGGAAAATTGGCGGACATCGTGTTTCTGTGCCACGGGGAAACGCCGGATGCAGCAGCGCCGAAAAAAGACCTGTCCGGTACGCCGGTGGTTATTATGGCGGGCGGCAAGGGTACACGTCTGTACCCTTACACGAAGATTTTGCCAAAGCCGCTGATTCCCATCGGCGATACGCCGATCATGGAACGTATCCTGAATACGTTTGTCGCGTACGGCATTGATGCGTTTTACATGACGGTCAATTACAAAAAAGGCATGATCAAGTCCTATTTTTCCGATCTTCAGCCGGCGTATACGATTCACTATGTGGAAGAGGATCGCCCTCTCGGAACAGGCGGCAGCATCAAGCTCATCAAAGAGAAATTTGACCGACCGATCTTTGTTGCCAATTGTGATTCTTTGATTCGTGCGGATTACAGCGATATCTATGCGTACCACGTACAGTCCGGCAATCGGATCACCATGGTGTGTGCGCTGAAAAATATGACGGTTCCGTATGGCGTGGTGCATTCCGGCGAGAACGGAGTAGTGCGCAGCATGGAGGAAAAGCCGAAGCTCTCGTATTTTATCAATACGGGCATGTACGTGATCGACCCGGAAACGATCGAGTGTATTCCGGACAATACCATGTTCCACATGACCGATCTTGTGGAAACGATGCTGCAAAACGGGGAAAAGGTCGGTATGTATCCGGTCAGTGAAGATTCCTTTTTGGATATGGGCGAGTTCAGCGAAATGAAACGCATGGAGGAGAAACTGAAAATAGTTTCGGAATGAGTATGGAGAAAATCGTTCTGGTCGGGTACGGCGGCCATGCCAAAAGCGTGGCGGACTGTATCGAGCGCAGCGGAAAATATGAAATTTTCGGATATACAGATGTTGCGGCATCGTCTTCGCCTTACCGGTATCTCGGAAACGATGATGTGTTGCCGACTGTTTTCGAACAGGGCGTCCGGAATGCTGCGCTTTGCATCGGCTATCTGGGCAAGGGTACTCTGCGCGAGGTTTTGTATCAGCGCCTGAAAGACATCGGCTTTTGCCTGCCGGTCATTCAGGATCCGTCGGCCATCGTGGCGCAAAGCGCCGAGCTGGGCGAAGGCGTCTTTGTCGGCAAGGGCGCGATCATCAACGCGGAGGCTGTTGTCGGCAAGATGACGATCATCAATACCAAAGCCCTGGTAGAGCACGAATGCCGTGTCGGCGCGTTCACACATGTGGCGGTTGCCGCGGTGCTGTGCGGACAGGTGAAAGTCGGCGAAGCGGCATTGATCGGCGCGAATGCGACGGTCCTGCAAGGACGCACGATTCTGCCGCGACAGATTGTTCCGGCCGGCGCGACGTTCCGCAAACCGGAGTAAAAGAGAGAGGGAGGACCCAAAGTGCGTACATGGATTATCGCCGAAGCCGGCGTCAACCACAACGGTAGTCTGGAACTAGCCAAAGAAATGGCGCTGAAAGCCAAAATGTGTGGCGCAGACGTCGTCAAGTATCAGACGGCCAAGCTGGATTCGCTGGTGTCAAAGCATGCGCAGATGGCGGAGTATCAGAAAAACAACATAGGAAAAGAAGAATCGCAGAAAGACATGCTGGCGAAGCTGCTGCTTTCCTACGAGGATTTCCGCGCGCTCAAAGCGTATTGCGACGAAATCGGTATTGCGTTTTTGTCCACGCCGTTTGATCTGGAAAGCATCGATTTTCTCGATGCTTTGGGTTGCAGCGTGTGGAAGGTGCCGTCCGGCGAAATCACGAATTTGCCGTATCTTGAAAGAATTGCGCAGACCCAGAAGCCGGTCATTTTGTCTACCGGTATGTCCACGATGCAGGAAGTTCGGGACGCAGTCGACGTTCTGAGACGAAATTCAAAGCAGGACATCACACTGCTGCACTGCACGACGCAGTATCCGACGCCGTATGAAGCGGTGAACCTGCGGGCCATGCAGACGCTGCAGACGGAATTTCAGTGCAAGGTGGGGTATTCCGACCATACACCGGGGATTGAAGTTCCGATTGCAGCCGTTGCGATGGGCGCGACCGTGATCGAAAAGCACTTTACGCTGGACCGCAATATGGAGGGCCCCGACCATAAGGCCAGTCTGGAACCCGATGAGCTGGCAGCCATGGTGCGCGCCATCCGCCATGTGGAGCGTGCAATGGGAACCGGTGAAAAGAAGCCCGCCGACTGCGAAGTGGCCAATCAGGCCGTGGCGCGCAAGAGCATCGTGGCGGCGTGTGCCATCCGAAAGGGCGAGGTGCTGACGGCGCAGAACCTCACGACCAAAAGACCGGGCAGCGGCGTATCGCCGATGCGCTGGTATGAAGTGCTGGGCACGAAAGCGGTCCGCGATTTTCAGGAAGACGAGTTGATTGAAGTATGATCAAAATAGGTGTTGTGACTTCGACACGCGCAGAATTCGGCCTGCTGATGCCCGTGGTGGAACAGCTGCGGAAATACGAGGATGAGACGTTTCGCGCGGAGCTGATCGTCACCGGAACCCATCTGAGTGCGGCATACGGACGCACGGTGGAAGATATCGAAAAGTCCGGGCTGCGCATCGACCATGCGCTGGAAATACCGGTCAATTCCGCTACGGCAGAGGATATTTCCCGCAATCAGGCGGAAACGCTCGTGCGCTTTACGGCGTTCTTTGCGGCGCAGCGGTACCAGGCTGTGATGATTTTGGGTGACCGGTACGAGATGCTGGCGATCGCCATGGCTGCCGGCAATACGCATACGCCGATCTTTCATCTGTGCGGCGGCGATACGACGGAAGGTGCCATGGACGAGTGGATCCGCCATTCGATCACCAAAATGAGCTATCTGCACTTTGTGACGAACGTGGAGAGCCGGCGGCGGGTCATCCAGCTGGGCGAAGCGCCGGATCGGGTGTTCAATTTCGGCTCGACCAGCATCGATAACATTTTGAAGCTGGCCAACATGCCGAAAAAAGAGGCGCTCCAAAGCTTGGATCTACCGGATGTACCGTACGCGATTTGCACGTATCATCCGGTTACGATGGAAGAGGGAGATCTGGATCGGGATGTGGCCGATTTTCTGGCTGCTATCCGTGCGTTCCCTGAACTGCAGTTTATCGTTACGAAGTCGAATGCAGACCAGGGCGGCGCGCGCATCAACGCGCTATTGGATGCGGCCGAGCAGGAGATCGACAATCTGCACGTGTTTTTCTCGCTGGGTGTTGTACGGTATTTGTCCCTGATGAAGCACGCGGCGTTTGTTCTGGGCAATTCCTCGAGCGGTATCATCGAAACGCCTGCGTTTGGTATCCCGACGGTCAACATCGGCGACCGGCAGCGCGGGAGATTGCAGTCGGAGAGCATTCTCAACTGCAAGCCCGATACGGCCAGCATTGTCGAAGCGATGCACAAGGCCATGTGCCCGGAATTTCGGAAGGTCTGTGCGGCAGTGGTCAGCCCGTATGGAGACGGACATGCGGCGCAGCGCATCGCCGAAAAAGCTGTTGCGGTATTGCGCAGCGGCGAAATCGATCTGAAAAAGAAGTTTTTTGACTTGGATATGCACGGAGAAGTGTAAAAGCGTGTACATCGCTTGTTCTCATCCCGAAAAAGGTCGTTTGGACCGGTAGAGGGAACAAAAAACGTCGTTTTGAAAATAAAAGGAAAAGTACGCCCGTGCGCAAGCGCGTCGAATGGCGCGGTGTGGCGGGGTCAGGAGGCAGATGGAATGGAAGTATTGGTCATCGGATTAGGTTCCATGGGAAAGAGAAGAATACGCCTGCTCAAGCGGTTTGACCAGGTTACAAACATTGTTGGCGTGGACGGCAGGGCTGACCGGCGCGAAGAGGCGCAGCGAACCCTGGGCTGCGCAGTTTGTGCCAGCACACAGGAGGCGTTTGAAAAATTCCCGCAGATGGCGTGCGCGTTCGTCTGTACGTCTCCGCTGTCGCACAGTGCCATCATCGAAGAGATGCTGCGCCATAATCTGCATGTCTTTACGGAAATCAATCTGGTTGCAGACGGCTATGCGCGCAATATGCGGCTGGCCGACGAGATGGGCAAGGTGCTGTTTTTGTCTTCGACGTTTTACTTCCGGGAAGAGATCCAGCATATCCGCAAGCACGTCTGCGGCAAAGAGAATCTGAATTATGTCTATCACATCGGCCAGTATTTGCCGGATTGGCACCCGTGGGAAAACTACAAGGATTTCTTTGTCGGCGACCCGAAAACGAACGGCTGTCGCGAAATCATGGCCATCGAGCTGCCCTGGCTGATCGGCACGTTCGGCGATGTTCAGAATATGCACGTGGTGTCCGGGCACATGTCCCAGCTCAAACTGGCGTATCCGGATCACTATATGATCCAGTTCGAGCATGAAAACGGCAACAAGGGCCTTTTGGTTGTGGATGTTGTTTCGCCCAAGGCGGTTCGCAATCTGGAAGTTTACGGCGAAAACTTGTATTTTTCGTGGAACGGGTCGCCGGATAGCCTCGAGGCATTTGACCCGGCGGACAGAAAGACGAAAAAGGTCGCGCTGATGGAAAATGCAGAGCATATCGACGGCTACGGTACCTTCATTATCGAAAATGCGTATGAGAACGAAATCCGCGAATTCTTCAACGTGGTGTGCAATCAGGCTGTGCCGCAGTACGGATTTGCAAAAGATCTTGAAATCCTGAAGCTGATAGACAGAATCGAGGGCATTCATGAATAAGCTGAAAGTTTGCTTTGTGGGGATCGGTTCGATAGCCAAACGCCATATTCTGAATTTGCAGGCGATTTGCAGAGAAAATAATATTGCGCTTTTCGTGGATGCGCTGCGCAGCAGCCAGCGGCCGCTTCCCGAGGAAATTGAGCGTGCCGTGCAAAACGTCTACTTTGATTACGCCGATGTTCCCGACGATTACGACGTCATCTTTATCACGAATCCGACGGAGTTCCACTTGGATGCCTTGAAGAAGATGCGGGATAAGGGCAAGAGCTTTTTCATTGAGAAACCACTGGTTTCTTACCAGAAGCTCGACGAGGTGTTCACCATAGACTATCGGGACGATCAGGTCTATTATGTGGCCTGTCCGCTCCGCTACACCAACGTGATTCAGTACCTGAAAAATAATCTGGACATCAGCCGCGTGATTTCGGTGCGTGCGATCAGCTCCAGCTATCTGCCGGACTGGCGACCGGGTACAGACTATCGGAATACGTACAGCGCGCATAAAGATCTCGGCGGCGGCGTGAGCATCGACCTCATTCATGAGTGGGACTATTTGCAGTATCTTTTCGGGCAGCCCGAGCGTATTTTCTATACGTGCGGAAAAAAGTCGCAGCTCGATCTGGACTGCGAGGATTACGCCATTTATGTTGCCGAGTATAAGGACAAAGTAGCCGAGCTGCATTTGGATTATTTTGGCAGACAAACGATTCGGCAGGTGGAAATTTTCACCGATACGGATACCATCGTGGGCGATTTGGTACACAGCCGCATTTCTTACCTGAAGAGCGGCGAGGTGATCGATCTGTCTGAAAACCGGAACGATTTTCAGCGTAAGGAACTGCTCCATTTTCTGGAACTCATCCGCCATCCGAATCCGCCGCACAATTCGATTCCGGAAGCCTATCGGACTTTGCAGTACACACAGGGGGTTGTCAAATGAATATTCTGTTTACAATTTGCGGACGTGCCGGCTCCAAAGGCATCAAGAACAAGAACATCCGTGACTTTGCGGGAAAACCGCTGCCGTACTATACCATTTCAGCGATTGATTTGTTCCTTAAAAGAACCGCTCTGGATGTGCAAAGCGATATTGTCATCAATTCGGACAGCCCGGAGCTTCTGAATATGATGGAGAGAAACCCGATGCGCACGGTTCACCGGATCGAAAGAGACGAAAGCCTCGCCGGGGATACCATCGGCAAGATTGCTGTGATTCAGGACTGCCTTGTCCGCATGGAGCAAAGGCAGCAGAAAACCTATGATATGGTGGTGGATTTGGACATCACGTCGCCGCTCAGGACCGTACAGGATATGGAAAACCTGATCAGCAAGCATGTGGAAACCGGGGCGGACGTGACGACGTCGGTGACGACCGCGCGCAGAAATCCGTATTTCAATCAGGTTATGAAGACGGAAAAGGGCTATAAAAAGGTCATTGCATCCAATTTTACAGCCAGACAGCAGGCGCCGGAAATCTTTGATATGAATGCTTCACTGTATGCCTACAAGCCGAAGTTCCTGAGAAGCGGTAAAGGCGTTCTGGACGGTTACTGCGAGTGCATCGAGATGTACGATACCGGTATTCTGGATTTGGATCATGAAAATGATTTTGAATTGATGCAGGTTATCGCCGAGTACCTTTTCAAAAACAATTCTGATTTTTCCGAGGTATATGAAAATATATGATGGATCCAGCATTGATTGAAAAAACGCACGCTCTTCTTGTTCACCAGCTGCGGAACTGGTGGCTGGATGCTCTGCGTCAGGTTATTCCGACGGCATTGGAGCAGATGGAGAAAAACTATTCGGCCATGCTGTCCAAACGGTTTTTTGATGGCGAGCATATGGTTTTCAATCCCGTGTTTTCTGTCACATGGATGATCTTTCTGTATCGTGTGAGCCGGTTGCTGTTTCAGCAGGGGTATGGGCATGAAGCGGATTGCGTGTATTATCTGAATAAAATCATGCACGCAAACGACTGGTTCTATCAGATCGATTGGCCGGTACATTTTATGGCGGAACATCCTTTGGGCAGCGTTCTTGGAAAAGCGGTATATGGGGATTTTCTCTTCGTTTACCAAAGTACGACCGTTGGCGGAAACAGAAAAAACGATACGCTGTATTATCATGTGTTGGGAAACAATGTGGTTCTCTATGCCAATGCGACCGTACTGGGCAATACCCACATCGGCAATAATGTGATCGTTTCGGCAAACAGCTATTTGATTGACGCAGATATTCCGGATAATTGCCTTGTCTTTGGAAAATCACCGGATCTTAAAATCGTCATAAAAAGCGAAGAAGAGATGAAAAAACGGACGCGCCATTTGTGGAACTGGGGCGCATGAAGCGGACAGGAAAAACAACCAAAGAAAGATTTTTGATTTTTCATTATATCCACAATATCCAGGACATTTATGAGGAGATATCGTAATGAATAATTCCAACGTCATTTTTGAAACGGAAATCGATCTGAAAAAGCTGGTGATCTTCATTCTCCGTAAGTGGAAATACCTGCTGCTGGCCGTTGTTCTGGGGGCAATGCTCCTTGGCGGCTTTGAGATTCTCATCGGTTTTCAGCCTGGGACGGATCCCGTGCTTGTTTCAGCAAACCAGAATCAGATCTCGCAGATTCAGGGGACTCAAGACACCTATCAGAAAGAGCGGAATACCAACGCAGAGACTATTTCCAATAATACAGCGATAATTGCAGCAAATGAAAAGCGCGTTGAAAATGCTGAACTTCTATTAGAAGATCTAGAAACATCGTTGCAGGCCTACCGTGAAACACAGGAGGGGCTGCAGGCTCTCCTGGATCAAACGGATTCCACAGAGGAGGGGGCTTCGCTGCTCGAGCAGTATACCACGCTGATCGATGAGATCGATGGTGTTGTCGAAGAGATGGATACAGTCCGCAGTGATATCACGGATTACGAGGCGGAAAATGAAAGTTTAAATCGGGCCAATCAAACGCTTGAAGCGCGTAATGTAGAGCTCGAGCAACTGATGGCAGACAATCAGACAAAAATTGATACTTTGACGGTGGCTATGGAGACAAAAACGGTCTCTGTGGAAATGGGAGATGTCGTGCGTTTTGCGGTTGTAGGTGCACTTTTGGGCTTCTTTGTTGCCTGCACGATTGCGGCTGCCCAATATGTGTTCAGTGGCAAGCTAAAAAATGCGGAAGAACTGGTCAGTCGATATGGCTATTTTGTGCTGGGCGATATCCACAAGACGAATTCGAAATATGGGGATGCTATTAACCGCTGGTTGGATCATTTAGACGGTGTTGATAGGACTGACAACGTAAATGAAATGTGCCGACTGATTTCCGCAAAACTGCAACTGGTCGTGCAGGAAACACCGGTGCGGATTATGGTAACTGGGACCATATCTACAGAGAATCTTGAATGGGTTGGACAGCAGTTGCAAGCGATTTTGCCGGCAACAGAATACTTATGGTATGAAAGTGCCAATCTGCTGGAGAATCCTCAGACTATTGTACGGCTAAAAGACACTGCAGTGGTGTTGGTGGAAGAAAAAGGAATTTCCAGAATCCGAGTAATGGACAGGCAGGCGAGACTTCTGAATAACAGCTGTGCTTCCGTACTTGGCGTAATTGTGCTCTGAGTTAAGTGCATTTTTTATTAATTATGGAAAAAGAAAATTTTTGAGGAAATATTTAAGATGGATAAATCTTTGCGAAAGTTCATTTCTTACTTTACGACAGGAGAAAAAATAGCTTTAATTACAGCCTTTTTATGTGGTTTGGTTACCCATATGTATATGTTTACCAATAAAATTCCCAATCACGACGACATGAGATATAGCTTTAGTTACAGCAATCTTGTCCAAGATGTTTATACATCCAACTCCCGTTGGGGTCTTCCTTTTTTGTCTCAACTATCGGGTTTTTGGAGCACGCCTTGGCTCATTGGTATATTATCTATATTGTTTCTTTCTCTTACTGCAATGCTGGTTGTGCGAATGCTTAAAATTCAAGGGATAGTAACGGCTGCTCTGACGGGATGTTTATTGGTAACGTTCCCAACGGTGACTGCTATTTTCGAATATATGGTAACTGCCGATACTTACTTCTTGGCTTTGCTGCTTTGTACGCTTGCTTCTTTTATGCTTACAAAAAACAACGTGTTTTGTTTTATTTTCAGTGTACTTTGCTTTACGCTGTCTTTAAGTATTTATCAGCCTTTTCTACCGTTTGCACTTAGCCTTTTTTGTGCATTCAATGTGTCTTCCTGAATTCGAACAGTAATTACGCGATATCCATCTTCGCCGCGACGTTTAATTTTCAGAGGTCCATTATTCAAATGATCCATGTGCTCAGATCCTATTCTTTTTTTTCATTTTAGCTTGACATTTTAGATCATTATATATTACACTTTAACATTGAAAGGAATACTAAAAATGATATCGAAAGTAGAATCAGCAATAGTATATATTTTTTTTCTTAATAAGAAATTTGGAGAGAATCATCGTGACAAAAATGGATAAAATTTTAGAAAACAATGTAAAGTTCAACAGAAATGGTTTGGTTTCCTTGGTATCTGCAGCGGTATCAGGTATTATAATTCATTTGTTTTGTTTGTTAAATTTTCTTAATAACTACGACAATATTGCGGTTCAACCTGCAGGATATGGAACAGGTATCAAATCAGGTCGATGGCTTTTGACGATTCTTGGAGATTTAAATGCAACATATATGGGAGCCTATAACCTATCATGGCTGAACGGTGTTGTTGGTATATTGTTTCTGTCTGTTTCAATTTATTTCTTGGTAGATATCTTTAAAATAAAGAGTCGAATATATGCAATTCTGCTCGGTGTTGGTTTTGTAGCGTTTCCGTCTGTTGCGTCGTGTATGCTGTTTACATATACAGTTCAATATTATTCGTTTGCATGATGTAATTTATAAAGGGTGGATTACACCACCGAAAATTACATCATGACTGCGGCTCATTTGTGGCGAATGAAAAGACAGTTGTGATGAAGGAGGGATGCTCCCGACCTTGACCGTAACTGTCACCCACTACACATTCCCACAAAGGAGGCCATTATGGAACTGACCTACACACAATGCGGGGACTACTTGATTCCCAACCTTGTATTGTCAGACACAAGGGAGTATCACATCGGCAAGTATGGACGGATGCGTCGTGCTTATCTGAAGGAGTACCGTCCGGTCCTTTACAGTACCCTGCTGCTTACAGAAAAACTCTTTCCCCATTTGGCGGAAACCGACGCCGCCTGCAAAAACCGGCTGGAAATCATCGAGACTGCCATGATGCGCCAGGAAGGCGTGACCGAAGCACTAAAAGCCGCTGATCAGATGGAGTGGGTGCGCCGGAGAAATAGCATCCACAGCCGGGCCGAAGAAATTGTCCTGCATGAACTTGTGTACGCAGAATAAGCAGCAATGCCCTCACAGCAAGCCTTGTCAGCCTGCCGTGAGGGCATTTTGCGTTATTTCAGCAACTTCCAGTATCCTTTGCGGTCGGAACCGATGCGCTCAATCAAGCCATTCTCTTTGAGCATTTTTAATCTAAGCGACACGGTTTTCCGGCTCAGAGACAGATTTTCGGCAAGGAAAGTCGTTGTGTATGCTGGATCGACGGCAAGGAGATTCAGAATTTTCAGTGATGTCTCATCCAGCGTATCTGTCACCTTGTCTGTTACCTTTTCTGTCACCCTGCTGGTAACAGAACGGATGAGCCGATCTTCCGGTGCGGTGAACTTTATCATAATATCGCCGGGATTGATGGTATATTCCGGTTGCGGCACGCCGTCCTTTTCACAGGCCGAGCAGATTTTCTCAATGCCCCGGCCCCAGCTCTCAATAAAGCCCGCCAGATAGAACACATGGGCGATATTTGGGTTGTAGGGGCTGGAAGCGTGCTTGCTCATCAGGTTTTCGAGCGTCCAGTTTTCCGGCAGGCACCCGCAGTTTGCGATATACAGCTTATCTTCGTACACGCTGATCTGGATCGGCACGCCGGATTGATACTGCTTGTGGCACAGGGCGTTCAGCAAGGCTTCCCGCAGGGCCTCCTCCGGCACAAAGTATCGCTCAATTCGCTGCATCCCTTCATAGGTGATTTTGGCCTTCATGTACTTGAGATACACCAGCTCCACAATTTTGTCGATCTGTTCCAGAATGGAGCCGTGGATTTCATCCTGATACAGCAGGTCGGCGTCCGTCTCAAAGTAGCCGATTTTCACATACGCGCCCAACTGCCATTTCTCTGGGTCTTTGCTAAACAGGAGCATGGCCGCGTTGGTCAGATACGGGCCGTTCATCAGGTGCAGCTTTTCCATCAGCACATCTTTTGGCTCATCCAGTACGCTTTTGTCGATGCGCCCTTTTCTGGCGGCCCACTGCTTAAAGTGCGCCACCGTTTCGTCATCCACATCATCCAGCGAAAAAGCCGGGAGAGGCAGATTGTCCCAAGTCACGCCCCTCTTTCGCATGAGGAAGGCTTCCAGCGCCGGGCCGGTCAGAATCTGCCGGGTACTGCCGCTGCGGTAGTAGTAGACGCCCTTGCAGGAAATACCGATGGGATACGGTGGCACGTCGATCTCAATATATTCCTTGCCGTCCTTGTCCAACAGGTTGACGCCGACAATAATTCCCATCGCATCCCGAATTTTGTTGGGAATGTCCTCCAGCAGCTTGCGGGCATTAGGCAGGCCGACGATGTTTCCTTCGTCATCGCAGCCAATATAGATTTTCCCGCCCTGTGCGTTAGCGTAGCCGCAAATCCATTCCAGATATTCGTCCTTCCATTTGCTTTTCCATTCCGTGTTCTGGCTCTCAGGCATTTTCGTCACCGTCCTGTTCTTTATGTTTTCCCCGGCTCTTATAGACATTATACTGGTTCTTGCATCGTGCGCTGCAAAACGCGGCGTTGGCGCGGCTGGATATGAATACTTTCTGACAGTGCTTGCACAGCCGCAGCGGCTTGGCATCGTCCACAAGCATAAAGCTGAACATCATCTGGATGCCCAGCAAAAGCGAATGGAAGTCCCAGTAAATTGTGGGCTTTTCCAGCAGCTCGATGTGATAACTGGGCGCGATCCCGCCAAAGGCCGCCATCGCCTTGCGGTACAGGTTCCGGGTTCCCTCGTCGATGGAATCGTAGTCATGGTAGTACAAAATGGAGGTCGTCAGCGTAAAGGCCCAGTCTTTGAGCTGCTGGGCGATCCAATCGTAGGGTTCTGCATACTCCCGCTGGAAACTCATGGTTTTCGCCATTGGTTCGTCGGCAAAGGTCATGGTCAGCGCGATCATCGTGCGGTCGTTTGAAACTGTCCAGCCGGATTCTACGCCCTGTTTTACCACTTCCAACTGATCAAAGGGATAGAACAGCGCCAGATAATCCTCCGTCTCCATCGTCTCCGCCTTGATGAAATGATTCTTCGGCAGGTAAACCGCCTCGTAGTCCATGAAAGACGGCGTGGTGGGGAGCGCCGTCATCAGGCCCAGCAGGCCGTACTTTGTGACAAATTCCAGAATGGCCGCATCCACGTCCACGTCCGTCCGACGGCCCATCATCAGCATCCCCACATTGAGGGCATCCAGCACCATGCCGGGCATCTCCTTCATGGGGTTATACACATCGGGCTTCGCGTCTTTCGCCGGTGTGACGTACCGCTTTCCATTGGCGGCGGTTTTCAGCTCATAGCGGTCATACCGCACCCAATGGGAACGGGACTGCTCAAACAAGTTCTTCATGGCCTCACCCTCTACATAGTAATCTCATCCATCTGATTTTATATTACTCGCTGTCCTTGCCGCCGTCAAGGACAGCTTTTTTCTTGCGTCGTTTGGTCTTGTTCTCCCGGCGTATCACAGCGTCTTTGCCCTTTTCCCCAAGCAACGCAGCATATTCCTCCATAAACTGCCGCTCCCGCAGCGTCAGGCTTTTTCCCTCGTCCTGCATCCGGCACAGATGGGCATACAGCTTCTTTTGCAGCTTTTTTCGGATGGTGTTGCGCACCTTGCGGATATTTCTGTCAGACTGGCCGCGTATCTGCGCCAGCTGGGTGGTGCTGTACAGCCGGATAGAGAGAAAATAGAGGATTTCCTTGTGTTCCTCACTCAATTCCTCAATCATGCCGGACAGGAACGCATTGGCCGTCAGCTGGTGCATCTCGTAGGGGCAGTCAAAGAGGATGTCCAGGAAGTTGCCGCTGCACAGCTGGCGCACCGCCGGATTATTCAGCCAGCGCGGCACAATTCTCGGCTCCGGCACCGCCTGATATTCCAGCGGTACATCGCCCCGCAGGTTTTCGTGATCCCGTTCCCGGCGTTCACGATTGCGGTCGAGCTTGTTCCATTCTTCCACCACAACGGCGAAGTCCTCCACCGTCCGGGCGGCATCCTCCAACCGGCGCAGCGCCTCGGCCCGCAGCTCCCGTTTCAGCCGCTTCTCGCTGGTGGGGGCGGCTTCTTCCTCCGCGTCCTCCAGTTCGGCGTCGTAGTCAATGGGCCGTTCGTCCTGCTCCAGTTCGCTTTCCAGCTCTACGGCGCGTTCCTGTTCCAGCTCCTGCGCCAGCATATCGTCTGTCAGCGCATCGTCCCAACCGGCGAAGCCATCCGCCGCATCCAGCAGGCCGTCATCGTCCAGTATCCGCGCCATGACCTCGCCTCCTCAAAAAATAATTTTGTGTTTCTGCGAAAATGGTTCCGTTTTACACCCGCTTTTTCTCCTATCAGTAGAGGGAGTAACCCGAACGGCAAACAATTAGGTTACAAAGTGGCTGGTAGGCGAGAGAAAGGAGGAACCGCGCCATGCTGATGCACCGCAAATAGCTGTGCGGATTGACAGTTACACAAAACGGAACTATTCACATTATACAACGGCTGCGCCCCGGGCGCAAGAAAGAGAGGTTCAATGGCAGAAACGAAGGACATCTTTTTGACACGGCACATCGGCAAAACCACCTACAAGGTGCGTGTCCATCTCAGCGAAACCGCAAACGAGACGATGGAAGATAAAATTTTGCGGCTGATCCGCAATGATGGGCTGGCAATGGACGGGGAATGTGGTATAATGGAATTGCCACAAATGAGCCGTCAGTCTGAAAGGAGCGCCTGATATGGCAACCAGACAGACGGAAGAAAAAATAACTGCGCTCTATGAGCGCCTGCCCCGTGACGATGACGTTGCGGGCGACTCGAACTCCATTCTGAACCAGAAACGGTATCTCGAAAGCTTTGCAAAACAGCGGGGCTACACCAACCTCGTCCACTACACGGATGATGGATGGTCGGGCGGCAATTTTGAGCGTCCGGGCTGGAAACACCTGGTCGCCGACATTGAGGCCGGGAAGGTGGCCCACCTGCTGTGCAAAGACCTCAGTCGGATCGGTCGTAATTACCTGCAAACCGGCTTTTATACCGAGATCATGTTCCGGCAGTATGGGGTTCATTTTATTGCTGTCGCCAACAACATTGATAGCGATGAACAGGAAAGCAGCGAATTTGCGCCGTTTTTGAATATCATGAACGAGTGGTATCTGCGCGACCAGTCCAAAAAGGTGGCGGCGGCCTACCGGGTGAAGGGCAAGGCGGGCAAGCCCACCTCCAACAGCGCCATCTACGGCTACAAGAAAGACCCGGAGGACAAAGACCACTGGCTGGTGGATGAGGAAGCCGCCGCCGTGGTGCGGCGCATTTTCCGGCTGGCTGTGGAGGGGCACGGCCCCTACGAGATTTCCAAAATGCTTACCGCCGAGAAGGCAGAGTGTCCCGGCTACTATCTCGCCAAGCAGCGGGCAAAGAAGAAAAAGCAGGGTAAAAAGAGCGGCACATCCATGCTGGACAAGAACCGCCCCTATGACTGGTACGGCAACACCGTCAGCACCTTGCTGGAGCGGCCGGAATATATGGGGCATACGGTGAACTTCCGCTCCTCCAAAAAGTCCTACCGGGACAAGCGGGTGAAGAACGCCCCGGAAGATTGGCTGATCTTTGAGAACACCCACGAGGCCATTGTTGACCCGGAGACATGGCAACTGGCCCAGCAGGTGAAGCGGACGGTGCGCCGGACAG
>ENA-ORSL01001993-ORSL01001993.1-human-gut-metagenome-genome-assembly--contig:-NODE-1993-length-15731-cov-19.434358_pt1 | contig 15731 bp, 22 predicted proteins | sample MGYA00242190_ERZ509157 | MGnify/ENA primary metagenome ERZ509157 (study PRJEB26280, sample SAMEA2338664) | human gut metagenome | biome: human gut; feature: human-associated habitat; material: faeces...
TAGCGGCGGCGACCGGACGCCCGCCAGTAGAAGCCGACGATATTGGCGACGATGAACTCCTGCCACGGCTCCGGCTCGAAATTCATACCGAAAAACTCCGACTTGTAGTGCTTCAAGGCCCTGACGACGGTCAGGCACCGCTCCACCGCGCGCGGCCGGAACTCCAGCTCCTCGCGCTCCAGGTCTGCCAGGAAACGCCGGCAGGCGCAGCGCATGAGATCCCCGGCCTCCGCATCGGCGGCCGTGCGCTTCGCATATTCCATATACCGGGGAGTGCCTGCCATCGCAACTTACAGCCCAAAAGATAGCAGGCGGGCACCGCCATCCCGGCGACGCCCTCCACACAAAACCAACCGGGTAAAGCAGAATACCCCTGAAAAGCGAAAAAAAAGAAAGAGAAGTCAGTCAGCCACTTCGCGGCTCAGACTCGAGAGCAGGAAGTCTCCGCCGTCCTCGCCGCCTATATCCTCCAGGCGCTTAAGCGAAGCGCGCGCCTTGGACGTCAACCCGTATTCCCGGAGTAATTTCGTGAGCTGGGTCTGCGTCTGCATGACAATGGAGAAAGCGGCGGATGGCACGGCCACGCCCTGCTTGTTGACATCAAACATGCCGGTCTCGCGCATTTCCGCATGCGCGGCGAGCATTGCGTCGTAGCTCATGCAGATCATTGTCAGGCCACCCTCGTCCGCCCCCTCGAGCAGATCGAGGGTCTTGAGCTGCGTCGTTATCTGCCGCATATACGCCGCAGTTTCGGGCCGCGCCCATTCAGGTATCTTAAAAGTCCGTCGTGCCATCTCTCAAAAGTTCAGCTATAATCTCACCTAATTCCTCCATGCCCGCCCCGGCATGGAGAGCGTCGAGCACCCTCCACAGCCGCCCCTCGTCGATGCCGCGCAGCCCCTGCTCGTGGATCAGCCTGTGGCAGCGGCGGCACAGGGGCGCCACATTGTCCGGGGCGTACGCCAGGTCGGCGCGCTGCGTCTCGTCCATGCCGCTGAGTATCGGCGTCAGGTGGTGCACCTCCTCGGCCGGCGTCAGCCTACGGCCCGCGACCCGGCACAGGCAGGCCACACAGTAGGGCATCCGATCCATGGTCGAGGCGCGCAGATGCCTCCACGCCGCCTTGTTATACAGCCGGGCGGCTATCTTTTTCCGCTCGTCCCGGCGCCGGGAGCGCCGAGGCTTAGGCGCTTTCTTCAACCAGGGCATAGATCTCAGATGCAAGAGAGCGGCAGGTCGTCCGCATAGTTCCTGGCAAAGGCCATCTGCCTGGCCATTTTGTGATACTCCGCCACAAACTGATCCACAAAATCCCGGCGACCGTCATAGACCGCGGTCATCCTCAAGAACGTATCGTGCAGCAGGTCCTCGCTGATGGCCCCGAGGCGTGCGCGTATCTCCGGCAGCCTTGCCCGGAACAGCGCCGCCGCCTCCGGGTTGTTCCGGCTGCGGTTTATCGCCGCCTGCTCCCGGTGCCAGCGGTTATAATTCTTCTTCGTCCGGTTTTTCCCCATACTTCGCCCTCATCATGAACAGCAGCGCCGCGCGGATGACCGTCTGGCGGGACACGCCGCCCACGGCCAGCTCCCGGACGAACATTTCCTGCTCGCCGGTCAACCGGACAAACACCCCGCTGCCATACCGCTTGCTTGCCATTTTTTCGATCCACAATTTTCCGCAAAGATACAAAAAAATTCGCTTAAATGCCAATCATATCCAGGCTAAAAAAGAGGTGCCCCTGCAACAAGGACACCTCCACAGCCGACGCCTGCTCTCGCTGTCAGACGAAGTTATTCTTTATTTACCGCAGGCAATCGGCTAAATCCTGGAGCTCGATGGCGATTGTCAGAGTCTGTCCGCAGCCTCGTTCAGGCGATCTGCCATGTCATGCAAAGCCGCCCGTAGAGTCTCTTTCTGCGCCTCGGTGAACTCGCACTTGTTACCGTTGCCGTCATAGCCGTTCAGCCGCTGGTATATCCATCCGCGGGAAAATCCAAAATACTCTTTGGAGATATTTCCCCATTTCAGCAGCGCCACAACGCCGCCAAGCTCTTGTACTGTTGCCATGGATCGATTATGCTGTTTTTTGACACTGCAAAGTTAGTAATATTTTTCATACTACGCAAGTTTTTCCTCGAAAAATTTTCACTCGCCGTCCATGTCGGCCCGCAGCCCCTCGAGCAGGGCATCCTGCACGGCCCGCTTGCCGGTCAGGGCCTCGGCCACGCGCTCGTCCACCGTCCCGGCGGCCAGCAGGCGGTAGACCTGCACCGGGCGGCGCTGCCCCTGGCGGTGCAGGCGCGCGTTGGCCTGCTGGTACAGCTCCAGGTTCCAGCCAAGCCCGAACCACACTATGTAATGGCCCCCCTGCTGCATGTTCAGCCCGTAGGCCGTGGAGGCCGGATGCGCCAGCAGCACGTCCACGTCGCCCGCGTTCCACGCCTCCAGGTCGGCCGCCTTCTCGTAGCGGCGCACCCGCAGCCTCTTTTTGGCCAGCCTGGCGGCGATGCGCTCCACATCGTGCTTGTACTGGTAGAACACCAGCACCGGGCTCTGCGCCTGCTCCACAATCTCCTCCAGCATGTCGAGCTTGGCCGCGTGCACCGGCTGCGCCGTCCCGGCGTCGTCGTAGACGGCCCCGTTGGCATACTGGGCCAGCTTGCCCAGCAGGACGCCCGCGGAGGACGCCGCGACGCTGCCGTCGGCCTCCTTTCCCTCCCTCGCGAAGAACGCCAGCACCATGTCCCGCTCGAAGCGCCGGTACCCCTCCATGGCCCCCGGCGGCAGCTCCACCCGCACGTCGTGCACAATCAGCGGCGGCAGCTCCAGGTAGTCGCACGCCTGCATCGACAGGCAGATGTCGCCGATCTTGTGCTCTATCGCCTCGCGCGCCCCGGCCTTGGGCCGCAGGTTCAGGATCATGTGGTTGTGCTCGTAATAGTCGAAGTAGGCGTCGCGCCAGCGGGTCACCGACGTCCCGAGCCGCTCCCCGCCGTCGAGGCAGTAGACCTGTGCCCAGAGGTCGAACAGGCCATTGGGCGCCGGAGTGCCGGTCAGCCCGATCACCCTCCTGTAGCAGCGGCGCGTGCGCTTCACGGCCTTCCAGCGCAGCGAGCGGTGGTTCTTGAAGCGTGTCAGCTCGTCGAGCACCAGGCAGTCGAAGGGCATGCGGGCGCGATACAGCTCCGCCAGCCACACGAAATTGTCCACCCCCACCACATACACGTCCGCATCCCTTTCGAGGGCCCTGAGGCGTTTCCCGGCGTCCCCGGCCACCACGCTCACGCGCATCCCGGCCAGGTGCCTCCATTTGGCCGCCTCCGCGCCCCAGGTCGATTCGGCCACCGTCTTGGGGGCCACCACCAGGGTGCGGCCTATCTCGCACCAGTCCTGGAGCCTCTGCAGCGCCGTCAGCGTCACCACCGTCTTGCCCAGGCCCATGTCGAGCAGCAGCCCGCAGGCCGGGTGGTCCACTATCCACTCTATGGCCCTCCGCTGGTACGGGTGGGGCCGGAACTCCGTCACTCCCCCAGCCATAGCAGCAGCTCCTCGATGCTTCCGACACTGTCCACCACGTGCACCACGTGCCCCATCCGCCGAAGCTCCGCGTGGCGGTGGTGCTGCATGGCCGTCGGCCTGCGCCCCCGGCTCTTCACCTCGACCCATGCCACCCGGCCGCCCGGCAGCAGGACCAGCCGGTCCGGGTAGCCGGTCATCTGCGTGTTGGAATATTTCAGGCACAGCCAGCCGCGCTTCTTGCACTCGCCTGCCAGCCTCCGCTCCAGGGCCTTCTCCGATTCCTCGGCGTGGCCCGCAATTTTGTCTTTTACGCTCATTTTTGTTCGATTTAGGGCTTGACACACATCCTCGCGTGCGCGTGAGTGCACTTGACGCGCAAAAACGCGTATTTTTCGTATTTTTCCCTATATATTTTAATTAAAATGTTTTTACTAAAAATTTGTGTGCTAAGTGTGCCAAAGTAGTTAAGTAGTTGATATATAGGGGCTACGTTGGCACACATGTTGGCACACAAGTCAAAAAGATGTGTGCCAAATCCAAAACTTGTGTGCCAGCGGTTTGGCACACATCTTTTGACTTGTGTGCCAAGTGTGCCAACTTGTGTGCCAACTTGTGTGCCAAAATCAATCGTCATTTTCGGTCTCATTTTCGGGTCGTTCATAGGCTCTCAGGCGGGTGCCGTAAGCCTTCTCGGCGTGCCGGGACGTCGTCACCTCCTTCCATCCCCATTCCTTGAAGATGCGGTTGACCTCGTGGGTCTTCTGGCGCATCCTGTCGTTGTCGCGACGCCAGCCGTAATACTCCATCAGGAACTCGCGGGCCGAGACCACGTCGCGCCGCACCGTGCCAACGGCCTTGAGCATCGTGTCGTCCGTCCACCAGCTCCGGCGGCTCTCGAAGCTCCGCTCCTCCCAGTCGGCGGGCACCGGGGTGTCGCAGAAGACGCGCAGGTCCTCGCGCATCGGGTCGTCGCTCCCGGCGTTGTACTCCTGCTGGAGCTTCCGCGCCCGGGCCTCCAGGCGCTCGTCGAGGTACAGGTTGAAATTCTCGTCGCGGGCATAGTGCAGCGCCTCGGCCCACAGGATGTCGCGAGCCTCGGCCACCTGCCTCATGCTGTCGGCCACCGACGGCGCCCGCCGCAGCGACGGATCTATCGGCACTATCAGGAAGCGCCGGTTGCCGAACTCGCCCCGCAGCAGCTTCGGGTCGTTGCTGGTGCCGAAGAAGACTATGTGCCGCGGGCGGCTCACCACGCGCCGCCCGTAGGCGGGACGCATCATGTCGTCGGTGCGCGAGATGAAGGCCTTGACCTGCTCCACCTCCACCTTCTTCATCGCCGCGAACTCGGCCAGCTCGCACAGCCACGCGTGCTGCAGCTGCTCCACGGCGCTCTTGGAGTCCAGCGTGTTGAGGGAGTCGGTGAACCAGGCGCCACCCATCGCCTTGATCAGCGACGACTTGCCCGTTCCCTCCGGCCCCACCAGCGTCAGGCAGTAGTCGTACTTGCAGCCGGGTTCCAGGATGCGCCGCACGGCCGCGGCGAAGTGCATCCTGGTGACCGTGCGGGTAAGCTCCGTGTCGGGCGAGCCCACGGCGCGGATGATCAGCCGCTCCAGGCGCGGATGCCCGTCCCACGCCGGCAGCGAGTCGAAGTAGTCGAGCACCGGGTGCCGCCCGTGCCGCTGCGCCACGTTGCTCACCGCCGCCGCCAGCTTCGCCTGGTGCGAGATGCCGTAGACCTTCTCTGTCATCCCCCACAGCTGGGCGTCGTCGGCGTCCGTCCACTGCTCCCCCTGGCGCGGCCAGGGCATGTCCCCCTCCACGCAGATCTCGCCGGTGAAGCGGTTGTACCAGATCTTCCCCTTAAGGCGGCTGTCATTGTCCAGGATCAGCTCCAGGTTGGCGATGGTGGGCAGCAGGTCGCCGTTGCGGCGGGTGTCGAGCTCCTCCATCCACGCCGGGGCGCGCCCGTCGATCTCGTCGTCGTCGATACCGTAGAACTCCTCCCGCGCATCCTTGAAGCGGGCGAAGGCGCTCTCGGCCTTCACCTTCCGGTCGTTCATGGCCAGCTCCTCCATGCGCTTCCAGCTCTGCCTCTCGCCCATCGGCCTGTCGTCCGGCTCGTCGGCGCCGCCGCAGCGGTGTATGCGCACCAGGTCGAAGGCGTTGCAGAGCCGCCCGGCGGCGGGGTCGGTTGCGTTGTTGGCGTAGGCGAACTTCCCGTCGTAGCACACCAGGCCGCCGCTCACGTGGCCCGCCGTGTAGGTGTAGCGCCCCGCCTTGCGCGTCGGCTCGTAGACGTCGCCCAGGTAGGCCTCTATGGCCTCCTCGATGGAGTAGGTGCGGCAAAAGGCGCCGACCAGGCCCTTCTTCTGGATCGGGTCGCCGGCCTTGTCGCGCATCCGCCGCACCACCCGCGCCTGCCTGGACGACGTCGGCCACGCCGACGCGTCGCGCCAGTCGGTGTACGTGGCCAGCACCGCGTCGGCGTCCAGCGGGCTTCCCGCCTGTTCCCTGTAATAAAACTCGCCGTCCCGGGGCGTCGAGGGCCAGTAGAACAGGCGGGCCGGTTGATATGTCGTGTCGTCGAAGGCGTCCATGCCCACACGCTCCGCCACCCGCCGCGCCACCGGCTCGTACTCCTCCGGGCCGAGGTCCCGGCTCAGAGGCACCACCAGCCGCAGCCGGGGTTTCTGAGGCGTGTGGGAGTGGGTGGAGTAGCAGAGGGCGGCCACGCCAGGCCACGCCCCGCAGAATCTATCCCACGAGCCGGCTTCCGCGAAGTCCAGGTCGAGCGTCAGCACCGACCGGAGCGTCACGCTGGCCGCCTTGCGGACGCCGTCCCTCAGGTACCCGCCCACGAAGCCGCCCACGTCCTTGCGGGCGCCCTGCTGCTCGCGGGTCATCGCCTTGTACTCGGCCGCCGTCTCGCCCGTGCGGGCCGTCCGGGCGCAGCGCCCGGCCAGCTCCTCCCACGTCATCTCCGTGTTCGTCCACTGCCGCGCCGTCCGGCTCGTCCCCGTAGCTATCTTGTATTTCTCCATTGCGCAAAAAAAATATTAGCAAATAATCTTGAATTTATTTTGCAGATTCAAGATTATTTGCTAACTTTGCAGTGTCAATCAAGGGAGATTGACGGGGCGAACGCTTCCGGCCTGAATTGGAAGCCTAATCGAAAAATCCGGCACAATGAGAACAAAAATCGCAATCACGTTCAAAGTGTGCGGAATCAGAATAAAAATCGAAGTAAACTTCTGATTCCCGGCGGAAGGGACGGCAACTCCTTCCGCCCACCGGGTTTTTACTGCCGCAAAGTTAAGACAAATTCCCGAATCATGCAAAAAGACACTGACACCAGGGCCTCGTCATGGGGAGGCGCCCGCAGTGGCGCCGGACGAAAGAAGACCACCGCCCGCTCCATCGCGCTGCGAGTCCCCGCCGACGTCGCCGCCATCCTCGACGCCGTTCCCGGCCCCAAGTCCGCCTTCATCGTCGCCGCCATCCGCGCCTACGCCGCCTCCGGCAAGGACTGAGCCGCCTATATGCCGCCGCGGAGTCCCCGTGGGAATCTTGTATCGCTTCATGCTCATGCTTGTTTTTGCATGCCATTGCTGATACACATGGATTTTCTTCTGTTCGCATTCTTGGTTTTGCATATCTCGCATATTATTATTATCTTTGCACTATGTGATTGGTGACGCTCTCACGAAAGACTTTCAACTCGGCTTCGGATGTAGGTTCGCAGAGCGTCACTTTATTGCGGACTGAACCCGAGGCCGATGTTCTTAAGGCATGAACGACGAAATTGTAATATACAAGTCCGAGGACGGCATCATCAAGATAGATGTCCTCTTTGCCGATGAGACTGTTTGGCTGACGCAGGGTCAAATGAGCAGCTTGTTCCAAAGGGACAGGTCTGTTATAACCAAGCACGTTAACAATGTATTTGACGAGGGGGAGCTTGACGCAGCAAGCAATGTGCATTTTTTGCACGTTGCAAATTCTGACAAGCCTGTCAAGTATTACAGTCTTGATGTGATTATCTCGGTCGGATACAGGGTAAAATCCCAACAAGGCACCCAGTTCCGTATCTGGGCGACACAGAGGCTCCGCGATTACATTGTCAAGGGGTTTGCGCTCAATGACGAGCGGTTCAAGAGCGGAAGTTCGATGAATTACTTCAAGGAGCTTCTCGACCGGATTCGTGCAATTAGGGTCGAGGAGAAGGTGTTTTACCAACAGGTAAAGGATATTTACCGTCTCAGCAAGGATTACGACCCCGACGCGCAGATTACGCTCGAATTTTTCAAGAAGGTACAGAATAAGCTGCTTTGGGCTGTCAGTGGTCAGACTGCCGCCCAACTGGTCTATTACCGCGCGAACCACTGCCTGCCAAATATGGGACTCACGTCTACCTCCAAACCAGGCAAGGTGCGCAAGTGCGACATCACCACCGGGAAAAACTATCTTGATGAGGTGGAACTCCAAAACCTGAAACTGATAGTGGAGCAATATCTCGCTTTTGCGGAAACGCAGGCTCTCAACCATCGTGTGATGTATATGAAGGATTGGGTTGAGAAACTTGACATGCTCCTTACCATGAACGGTCACAATATCTTGGAAACCGCCGGAAAAATCAAACATGAGCTTGCCGTCGCGAAAGCCGAGAAGGAATATGCCCTCTATCTGGAAGAACAAAAACAGCTCGCCCGGCTTGAAAGCATCAAGGAACTTGACAGGGATTTGAAGAGGCTTCAATCCAAGAAAAAGTAATTCACCTGTGCAAGCCTCAAGCAATTGAGAGTGAATTGTTCTCATATGTACTTCCTTTTCACGTGGTTCCTGAACTGCTTCGCCGCGGCCCCGGCGGTGCGGCCGAGCACCAGGGCGGCGGTGGCGTAGCTTATCCCCTCCAGCCGCATCCGGCGCAGCCGGAGCCTCTCCTCCGGCGTCCACCTCCTGTGCTCGCGTAGCACCAGCCCCATGCAGTGCCGCATCTCCGTCACCGCCGCCGCCGCAGAGCGGCCCGTCGCCCGGGCGATCTCCGCGTCCGGGCGACCGGCGGCGAACATCCGGCGCACCGTCTCCAGTTCGGCGGGCGTCCACTTCCGCTTCCTGTTCATGGGCCCCCGGTTGACGCCGGCGAAGATGCATCGGGCGTAGATGGCCTTGAGGCTGCGGCCCAGCCTCAAGGCCATCTCCCTGCACGGCACGCCCGCCTCGTACATCTCGCGGAGCTCCCGGTGCTCCCTATCGGTCCATGGCCGCCCGTTCATTCCTCGTTCAGTCTTTCGGTGAGTCCGGGCGAGAAGCGGTAGATCACATGCCGGGCAGCGCAACTTCCGACGAGGGAGCATCTAAAATCTCCAGGCTTTTTAAAGACGCACCCGACGCAGTGTCCGAGTTCGATTTCCGGCGCTTCCTCGTAGACCTTTCCCGCTACTATTATCCCGTTGGCTTCAGTTTCCCCGGGCGTCCCGCAGAGCGTCTCCAGGCCGAACTCGGCGGCCACCCCGGCCTCTATGCGACAGCCCCGGGACTTCTCCCAGCCCTCGCACAGGTAGATGGCGTCGCAGTCCATGAGCGCCCGCAGGTCGCAGCACAGGTGGTCGGCGTAGGTCGGGTTCTTGCCCGCGTAGATGTTGAACGGGTTGACGGGCCTGTGGCCCAGACGGCTCAGCTTCGCCGCCGCGAGGTCGGCCTGCCGCCGCGCCTCGTCGATGTCCCTGCCGCTTATCGGCAGGCTGATGTATACTTTCATGGTGTCGTCGTTTTTATTAGTGTTTGCGCCCCCGGCGGCTTCGACGCCGCAACCTCTCCGAAGTTATGGCCACGAGGCATTTCCGTGGCGGTCTCGGGGGCCGGTGCCCGCCGCGCATCACTGCGAAGCGGGCTAAGTATGGAAGATTGTAAACCAAAACCCTACAAACCTTTGCGCCCCCGGCGGCTTCGACGCCGCAACCTCCTTCCGCTATCACAGCCGGACGGCATTTCTCCGGCGGTCTCGGGGGCCTGGACCCGCCGCGCATCACTGCGAGGCGGGGCGAATACTCATGAAACTAAACTAACCATCCATCTGAGAGAAAAAGCTCAATCCCATTCGTCGTCGATGGCCGAGGTGTCGACGCCGGCGAAGTCCTCCTTGGCCGACTTGCCGCCGCCGAGACGCTGGCCGTCGTGCGTCTTCATCACGTTGTTCAGGGCGGCCGCCACGCCCGCGTTGCCGCTGACCTTGTAGGGGTACAGCGTGATCGACACTATGGCCTTCATGCCGCTGTAGATCTGCTCGGCGTCCATGATGGGCATCCTGTCGCGGTCCACCACCTCCGGGCGCCGCTCCGTCTTCGCCACGATCACCCAGTGGCCGTGCATCGACTCGTCCTCCTTCTCGTCGCCGTCGCGCAGGGCTATGTCCAGCTTGGCCGGGAGCTTCCCCTCCCACTTGGCCTGCTTCCCCTGCTTCTTGGCGGCCTCCACGGCCGCGTGCAGCGCCTCGACGGTGGCCTTCTCCTTCTTCGGGATCAGCAGCGTGACCGCATACTTCCCCTTGCCCGTGTTGTCCGGGTCGTACTTCTCTGTCAGGTGCACGTAGCTGAGCACCACCGGGCCGAGTATGACCCTGCTCTCTGTTCGTTTCGGTTCTATCATTCTCGTTTGCTTGTTTTTAGTTGATACTTAGTCGTCGACCACTATCCCCGCGAACTCGTCCGCCCCCTTGTAGTGGGGCCGCGGGTCGCCATCCTCCACCAGCGCGGGCTTCCCCGGCGCCTTGGTCACGTACTCCCCGAGCACCTCGCGGAAGCGCTTCCTGCCCAGGCTCCTCTCCAGCTCGGTGAGCGTCTTGAGCTCCCGCGGCCTGTAGATGTCCTCCACGCCCTCGGCTGCCAGCCGCTCGGCCACCGCCCCGGCGTCGGAGAATCGGCGCACGCTCCGGCCCTCCACCACCTTCCAGCCCGGCAGCGCCGTGCCGCCGAGGGCGAGGGCCAGCGCCCGCTCCTCCATCTCCCTGACCCAGGCCTTCACCGCGCCCAGGCGTGGCAGTATCCTCCCGGCCAGCTCCCCGGCGTCCACCTGGCCGGGCACGGGGAACTCCCCGCCCAGGCAATAGGCCGCCAGCTCCCGGCACTCGCCCCGGCACCGGCAGAACCGGCACCAGTCGCCCGCCGAGGCGCGGCCATAGTCGCCGGACGCCTCCCGGATCCTCGGCGCCAGCGTGTCCCGCATCCAGTCGGTCAGCGCCGCCAGCGTCGTCTCGTAGCTGTCGAGGTGATTGATGCGCGGCTGCACTATCGTCATCCGGATGCTCTCCGGCACCGGGATCCCCTTGCGCTCCATCAGCGCCACCGCCCCAAGGGCGTAGATCATCATCTGCGGGTTCTCCTCGGCCTTCACCCTCACCCCCTTGCCATACTTGAAGTCGAAGACCTCGAGCTGCCAGTCGTTGACGATGATGGCGTCCGCCGTGCCGTGGCAGGCCGCGCCGTCGCGCCCCGGAAGCGCCACCCGCGACTCCACCAGCAGCCGGGCCTCCCCGTCCACGCTGCGGGCCTTGTTCAGCGCCTCTATCACGAGGCCCGCATACTGCTCCACGTAGCCGTCCATGTCCGGCGAGTAGAACTCCCGGAGCTCGTCTATCTCCTTCAGCTCCTCGGGCGTCCCCTTGTCGCCGTTGTAGATCTTCAGCGCCCTGGCCGCGTAGGCGTGGGCCAGCGTCCCCTCTTTCGCGAAGTCCGAGCTCGCGTCCGGGTAGGCCTCCTCCCGCCGGGGCGCCGCCGTGCAGTGCAGCCAGCGGTGCGCCGCCGACGGGCTGAGCCGTGCATGCTTCTTTCCCATCAGAACGGGACGCCCTCCTCGCGCGGGAGGACGAAGCTGCCGTCCTCCCCTATCTTTACGGATTCGAGGTCGCGCACGAAGTTAGGGCGCAGGTCGTTCGGGATGCCGCTCGGCACCGCCGCGCCGTACGTGTCCGCCACCAGGTTGCGGATGAAGCCCGTCAGGGCGCTGTAGCGCGGGTTCCTCTTCGGCTCGGCGCCGAGCAGGCGCCTCCGGCACCCGTCCATGGCCGCCCTCAGCTCCCCGTCCGTCACCGGCGCCACCTCAAGGTCGAGCTTCTCGACCAGCTCCGCCCCGCCGGGCATCTCCCTCACCCGTTCGAGATCGCTTTTCACGGCCTTTCCCTCCGTCGGCTGCGGGATTGCCTTGCTTTCGCCCGAAACGGCCTCTACGGGCCTCCCAGGGGCCTCCACGGGCCTCTCTCGCGTCGGCGTCGGCCCCGTGGCCTCGCCGCCGCGTGTCAGAGCGTCCAGCAGGCGGTTCGCCACCCGCTCCACGCGCTCCGATATGTCTATCGTCGCTGTTAGCTTTACGTCCATCGTGTTGTCGTTTTTAGAAGTTGTTTCGTCTGTCGGTGCGGCGCACCTCCGGGGCCGCCAGGGCCGCCCACAGCAGCAGGCACATCGACGCTATCTGCATCGCCGCCGAGGCCTTCGTCCCCGGCTCGGCCATCACCAGCGACAGCAGCATCAGCACACCCGCCAGCCCGACCATGAATCTTATCGTTCCTGTCATGTCTCAGAATGTTTGAAGTCTGTACTTTCGTTCCCACGCCTCCGTGATGCCCTTGCCGAGGAACACCGGGCGGCCCTCCACCGTGTAGCGGCGCCGTATACGGCCCGCCAGCACCCAGCGGTCCAGCGTCCGGCGGCTCACGCCGAACATCGCCGCCGTGTCCCGGGGGCAGTAGCGCCCGTCGCGCAGCACCCTCGGCCTCTCACCCTTCATGGCTCGTCCCCTCCATGAACTCGTTCACCCTGTCCAGCAGCGTCCCGGCCTTGCCGTCCACCGGGAACCCGGCCCGCAGCAGCCTCGCGGCGTCAGCCGGGGCGAGCACCGACGCGGCCTGCGCGTCGCGGTTCAGCATCAGCGCCGGGCGCGCATCCTCCCACACGCTCTCCACCAGCAGCCTCCGCTGCTGCTCCACCTCCAGGCGGCGCCTGCCGTTCCGGCCCTGCGCCCAGCGCACGGGCACCATCCGCTTCCAGGCGTGGACGAACGTCGTCCAGTCCACGTCGGCGCGCATGTACATCTCCTCGATCGCCTCCCACTCCCGGTCGCCGATCTTAACTCTCGTGATCTTCTCGAATTCTTCTCTTGTCATCGTTCTTTCGTTTTTCCGTTTCTGTTGTTTTTGCTGTCTTATCGTGGGCGGCTCCCGGGCCGCGCGTCCGGGGGCGTCAGTCCTTGAACACCGTCCTTGTCAGCCCCGAGTCCTTCTCGCCCTCGCCCGGCCATCGCCGCACCACCACCGAGAGCGTCGTGGCGCCGCGGCTCACCGCGTAGTGCGCCCTGTCCTCCTCCCGGCTGCGCATCTCCATCGCCGTGCGGTACATGCTGTCCAGCGCCGCCGCGTCGCGGCACACCACCGTCAGCACCTCGCCCGGCTGCATCATGCGCAGGAAGTCCATCGTGATCGCCGCCATGGTCAGCTCTGCTTGAAGTACTCTCTTGCCAGCCTCAGCGACTCTTTTACTTCTATCGCCATGATTGCGGCGAAATTCGCCGCGCCGCCGATGCCGTTAATCGCTACTGCATCGGCGTTGACCTTCATTAACTTCATGTCGAGACCGTCCTCGTTAAAGGCCACGTCCATGTCGGCGGCCGCCAGGACCAGCCCCCTGTGCTCCGGGCGCATCTCCGCCCACTGCCCCAGCAGGTCATACGCCGCATCCAGCAGCTCCTCCCCGTCCTCGGGGCCGTAGTTTCCGGGGCGCCCGCCCTCCTGCTTCTCCGTCGGCGCCAGGCCGCGTTCCTCGAGCTGCTTCTCGTCTGTCTTGTCTTCTTCTTTCATCTTCACTGAATATTTTGAATTGGTTTCACTTGTGCGAGCAAAAAGGAAAGGCTAACTTTGCCGTGGATTTTGTTTTGTTGCGGAATGGCCGCCAGCCGTTCCCCTTTTGCCGTTGTCGTATGCGTCATTCACTGAACGACGGTGCAAAGGTACATGGAACATTTGTACCATGCAAGTAAAAGTGGAACAAAAGTTACACACAGAGCAAAACTTTAACATTCCCATCTCGGAAGTGTTAAACGAAAATAAATTTTAACTATGGAAGATAGTACAATAAAGCTTGAGCGCCTTCGCTCGGCGATAGACTACCTTAAGAGAGTTGGCATGGTTCACAAACAGCAAGACATTGCCGACACTTTGGGCATGACCAAAGGCCGCATATCTGATGCGCTGAAAGGCATGACAGGCAAATTCACCGACGGCTTCCTGCGCCGGTTCGCCGCCGCATATAAAAATTATATCTCCGAGGCGTGGCTGCTGACCGGGCAGGGCCGCATGGACGTGCCGGGCAAGGACGAGCGCCCGCACGTCGACTCCGTCACCGCCGCGGCGGGACGCCTCGACGGCTTCTCCGAGCCCGTCACCAACCCCGACTTCCACAGGCTCGCCGACCTGCTGCCCGACTACGACTTCACCATCCGCGCCGACGGCGACTCCATGCTCCCCGAGATACGCTCCGGCGACCTGCTCCTCTGCCGACGCCTCGACCGCCCCCTGCACCCCGCCGACCTGGGGCGCATCTTCGTCGCCGACACCGCCGACGGCGTCCTGGTCAAGCGCCTCGCCGACGTCGATCCCTCCGCAAGCCTCGTCACCCTGCGCTCCCTCAACCCCGCCTACCCCGACATCGCCGCCCCGGCCTCCGGCCTCCTCGCCCTGGCCCGCGTCGTCGCCGTCGTCCACCCCGTCGGCTCGGCCGGCCCCCAGAAAAGCAACTGAAAAGCGAACAAAAAAAAGCGAACAAAAAAAAAGCAAATAAAAAGCAAACAACCCCCGTCCCGACCCTCAACTCCCTGCAAGTTCGGCCTTTCCGCCTCCCCTGGAAAGCGTGTATACGCCAAAAGCGTATCGCGGGTTCGAATCCCGCTTGCTCCGCAAGATAAGCGCCGAATTTTCAAGCAGTTACGAAAATTCGGCGCTTATCGTCCTAAGGGAAATCGAGGCCGCGGGACTTTTAAAATTACTTCTTTTATTTTAAAAAAAGTCCATGCCTCGCCGTTGCCCAGGCAGATTTCGTCCAGGCTCATGTACGGGCCGACGTTGGCGGCATTGAAATAGAAGCCGCAGCAGAGTTCGGTCTCACGCCACTCGGCATGGCCGCTCAATTTATTCGGTGCATGTCAGCGAAATGCTCATGGCAAGGGAATGCGCCTGTCCCTGGATGGGATAATGAGTGAACAGTAGCTGACACGGTGTTTCTGAATGTCAGTCCATTATTTGCCGACATCATCAGCATGTGCTTGCTCCGGGCCAGTATCGGCAACACACCTAATCCACTACGGGCTGCATAATGACAGGCGAGCAGCCCTTAAAGCCCGAGCGGATCATGCGGTTCACGGCCGCAGTGTCGGCAAGGGCCTCCTGCGTGGTGCATGGCAGGGCATATAGCTCCGTGATGCAGGCCGTGGTGATAACCGCCTTCAGCAGTTCCGCAATCGTCGGCGGTTCCTTGAGCGCCATATACTGAGCGTAAGTGTAACGGGTGAAGCGGGTGTTCTCCCCTATCCCGCGGCGGTCGAGCAGCCATCCGTCGGCCAACGGCAGGGGCGTCGTCGACTCCCGGAGGTCCGTCGGTGCCGGGTACGAGATGACGTTCTTGCCGTCCGCGCTAACCTGGATAGGCACGTTATCGCTATAGTCGCCGTTGGTGCGGTATACCTGTGCGCAAGGCAAGAACATGTGCTTGCTCCCGTCGATGCGCCCCTCCGGGCTGACGGGAATCACAGCCACGGGCTGTTGCCCCCGGGGGCCTTCGGGTGCGGACTTGGCGTTATGGCAGGCCGAGAGGCCGAGTGTGGCTGCCGAGCAGGCAAACAGCAGGCTGACGGTTGTCTTCATGGGTGTAATTAGAATAAGAGCAAGCCGATGCTTACCGACTTGCTCCCCATCGATTTGGTTGGTAGCGGGACCGAGAATTGAACTCGGGACCTCCGGGTTATGAATCCGACGCTCTAACCAACTGAGCTATCCCGCCAAGATATGACGCTCGCGGGTTGTTTCCCGTTTGCGAGTGCAAAGTTAGGCATTTTTATCCAACCCACCAAATTTTTTCGTCATATTTTTCGACCATCTACGAATAATATTGGTAACCCTACTCTCAACTGGCAAGTGCAAAATTAGCGATTTCACGGAAGAACGCCTTTTT
>ENA-ORSL01001998-ORSL01001998.1-human-gut-metagenome-genome-assembly--contig:-NODE-1998-length-15689-cov-3.108162_pt1 | contig 15689 bp, 11 predicted proteins | sample MGYA00242190_ERZ509157 | MGnify/ENA primary metagenome ERZ509157 (study PRJEB26280, sample SAMEA2338664) | human gut metagenome | biome: human gut; feature: human-associated habitat; material: faeces...
GTTGCACGCCGCGGCGGACGCGATGACGGTATGTCCGTTAATGACAACCGAGATCCCGCTCGCGAAGCAGACCGTGACGGGCAGACACCGCGGCGGGCGCGTCAGAATCGTGAGCCTATACAGCAGGCGGTACCCGATGCCGCGCCGTCGTCAAAATTCGTTCATCAGTTCATACCGTATATACTTTTCGTGCTGGCACTGTTTTTTTCGGTCTGCTTTATTTGCGTGGGACTGGTTGATGCCGGCGGTGCCGTCGGCGTAGTCGGCCGTGCACTCAACGACTTTTTCTGTGGCCTGTTCGGCTGGCCGGCCTTTGTTCTGCCGTTGGTGCTGATTAATCTGGCGGTGTTCTGGCGCAATTATGTAGATATGGGGCTGGTGCCTCTGAAGCTCAGCTTTTCACTGCTGATACTGCTGGTGCTGTCGGCACTGGTGCAGGTCGTTACTATTGACTCGGTGGGTTCCGAAGGCTTTGCCGTGGCGGCGCTGTGGCGCAACGGTGTCAATCTGCGCGGCGGCGGTGTGTTGGGCGGTTTGCTGGGCGAGCTGAGCTACCGTGCGCTGGGCGTGCTGGGGTCGATGATAATACTGATCCCCATGATAGGCGTGCTGCTTATGTTCCTGTTCGGAACCACCCCACGCGGCATATGGCTGTATATACGTTACAAGGCCAAGGTTATTTCAGAGAAACGTCAGAGCCGCCGCCAAGCCATGGAGGAACAGGAGGACGGCAATGATGCAGGCATTGGCCGCAAAGCAGAACGCCGTGCCGACCTCAAGGCAGAGCGCCGCGAGCAGAAGCAACGCGAAAAGGAGGAGGCAAAGCGCCGTCGCCGGCATGAGATACTCAAGGGCAAGTCGGCTTCCGACGATGACACGGTGTTCAGCGAAAATCACGAGGTAATTGTAGGAGATCGTGAAAAGGACAAGGTGCCGCCGGCCCGTGAGGGCACAATACCTCTTCCTCCCGAGGACGACAAGCCGGCTGCTGCCTCGGTACCGTCGGAAGGGACTATTCCGTTGCGCCCGGCTGAGCCGGACAACGGAGAAGGGGAGACCGCTCCGACTTATGCGGCGTCAAGCGAAGCTGATACGTCAGCCAATAAGTCCGGCGCGCCGACCCAGGCTGACGGGAATATCGGCAAAAAACCGGGCAAAAAGACTCAGGTGCTGGATCCGGTTCGCCGCGGGAGCAACAGTGCCTATGTTGACGGATTGGAAAAAGATCCGGATTATAACGATCTCAACGACATAATACGGGGTATCGGTAAGGCAGGGGTACCGGCAGCAGAGCCGGCAGAAGCCCCCGCGGCGCCGGCGCGCCAGACAAAGCGACAGAAGGCAGACGAGGCCACGGTTGAGTCCATGGGTATGATAACCGATACCGAGGATATATCAGACCTCATGGCTTCGGACGAGGAGGAACCGGTAAAGGATCAGCCTACAGAATACGTTTTCCCGCCCATTGATCTGCTGACTAAGGATCCCGGCAACGCTGACGACTTTGCAAATGAGCTTCAGGACAATGCCAAGCGGCTTATGGACACGCTTCGTAGCTTCAACGTGCGCATAAAAGAGATAAATTACTCGCGCGGACCTACGATCACGCGCTACGAGCTGAAGCCTGATGACGGTGTGCGTATACGTTCGATTGCAAATCTGGTGGACGATATCGCACTGAGCCTTGCAACGGCCGGTGTGCGTATTGAAGCGCCTATTCCGGGCAAGTCGGCAGTCGGCGTTGAGGTGCCGAACAAGCATCAGGCAACGGTGTATCTGCGCACGCTCATTGAGTCGCAGACGTTTATTGATAGTCCCAGCCGCCTGGCAGTGTGCCTCGGTGAGGACGTAGCGGGCAAGCCGATTTTCTTCAATATCGATAAAATGCCTCACTTGCTCATAGCCGGTGCTACAGGTATGGGTAAATCGGTGTGTATCAACAGTATTATTATCAGTATACTCTACAAGGCCAAGCCGGACGAGGTCAAGCTGATACTTGTTGACCCCAAAAAGGTTGAGTTCAATATTTACAAGGATATTCCGCATCTGTACGTTCCGGTGGTCAGCGACCCCAAAAAGGCGGCGGGCGTGCTTGCAACGGCGGTCGCCGAAATGGAGCGGCGGTTTGAGCTTATTGAAGGTGTCAATGTTCGCGATATCAATAATTATAACAAGCTGGCCGAAAGCGATCCCGAAATTGAGCCGCTGCCACGCATAGTTATTGTTATTGATGAGCTTGCCGATCTTATGATGACGGCGTCAGATGATGTTGAAACGGCAATTTGCCGTCTGGCACAAAAGGCGCGTGCCGCCGGTATACACCTGATAATCGGTACGCAGAGACCGTCGGTTGACGTTATCACCGGTCTGATCAAAGCAAACATTCCGTCACGTATTGCCTGCAAGGTGTCAAGCCAAGTCGACTCGCGTACTATCATTGATATCGGCGGTGCCGAGAAGCTGATCGGACGCGGCGATATGCTGTTCGCACCGGTCGGAGCCATGAAGCCGATGCGTGTCCAGGGCGCGTTTGTCGGCGATATGGAAGTCGAAAATATTGTAGAGTTCATCAAGCAGCACAACTCTGAGGCGCACTATGACGACGAGTTTATACGTCGCATTGAGGAGGAGGCTGCAAAATGCGGCAACAAGAAGGGCTCCGGCGGAGCTGCCACGGCAAATATTGAGGATGTGGACGGCGACGGCACCGACCCTAAGCTGAGAGACGCCATCGAGCTTGCCATCGAGTCGGGTAAAATTTCGACCTCGCTGATGCAGCGGCGGCTTGAGGTGGGTTACGGCCGTGCCGCGAAGATCCTCGATCAAATGGAACAGCTCGGATACATCAGCGCGCCTGACGGCAACAAGCCACGGCGCGTGCTGATTACCAAGGAGCAGTTTATGGAGAAGGTTATCAATGATGACATTGATAATTGAAAAACAGGTCTTGCAAAAAGATATGCAGGACTGACGTTCAAAATAGCAGGAGAGGGGCTGTTGCATTAACAGCCCCTTTTACAGTCTGATTTGATCTGTCGTGTATTAGGCTTATGCGCAATAGATACGGCCGTTTTTGCTTTGCTGAGGTGTACACATGTCAAATGTGAAAAAATATATGCCGATTTTACAATAAAAATCGGCACTGATAAAAAAATTTTTCCGATTTCGGAAAAATATCTTTGCTAATCCCCTTGACAATGACGTGGCTATGTATTATAATAACATCATAAAAGCCCATAAAACGACATTTATGAAAGGCAGATAATACTGATGAAACAAACTAAAAAAACCGCCGCACCCGTTACTCAGCACACCGACAAAACCGAAAAGATGAAGGCGCTGGAAACGGCCATCTCTCAGCTTGAAAAGGATTTCGGTCAGGGAACAATAATGAAGTTGGGCGAAAACGCCCACATGGAGGTGCAGGCGGTACATACCGGTTCTATCGCGCTTGACATGGCGCTCGGTATCGGCGGTCTGCCTCGCGGACGTATAATAGAAATATTCGGGCCGGAGTCGTCGGGTAAAACCACCGTGGCATTGCACGTCATAGCCGAGGTGCAGAAAACCGGCGGAGAGGCCGCATTTATTGATGCCGAGCATGCGCTCGACCCGGTTTATGCCAAGGCGCTGGGCGTCGATATAAACAATCTGTTGGTGTCGCAGCCCGACTGCGGAGAAGACGCGCTTGAAATCACCGAGGCATTGGTGCGTTCCGGAGCGGTCGATATCGTGGTCATTGATTCGGTGGCGGCGCTGGTACCGCGCCAGGAAATTGAGGGCGACATGGGGGCGTCAAGTGTAGGTGTTCAGGCACGGCTTATGTCGCAGGCAATGCGTAAGCTGTCATCGGTCATTTCAAAAAGCAACTGTATAGTCATTTTCATAAACCAGCTGCGTGAGAAGGTGGGCGTTTTCTACGGAAATCCCGAAACCACCACCGGCGGGCGTGCACTCAAATTCTATGCTTCTGTGCGCATTGATGTACGCAAGGCAGATCAGCTTAAAAAAGGTTCGGAGATTTACGGCAACCGTGTTCGCTGTAAAATTGTCAAAAATAAGGTGGCGCCACCCTTCAAGGTGGCAGAGTTTGATATACTGTACGGCAAGGGCATATCGCGCTCGAGTGAAATATTTGACTATGCCATTAAACTGGAGCTTATCAAAAAGAGCGGCTCGTGGTTCTCTTATAATGGCGAGCGGATAGGGCAGGGCAAGGAAAATGTGCGCCGCATAATTGAGGATGACCCTGCAATTATGGCCGAGCTTGAGGCGAAGATCCGCGATATGAGCGAGCAGGCTGCCGCAATAAGCGAGGAATTTGAGCTTGATGAGGATAGGGACGACTCTGAGGAGGATTTTGACGTCAGTCTGATGAACGGTGACAACGAGTAAGCTGTGCTGACGGGCGCAAAATGGAGATTCATATAACACACGCCGCGCCCCGTGCGAGCGGCGGTATTTCGGTGAGAGTAAAAATCACGGATGAACAAGGACATAGCGAGACGAAAAGTCTGCACCTGACGGAGACCGACTGGCATGGGCTTGGGGTTGCCACGGGACAAAAGCTGACGCCGGATCAGTTTGATGAGCTGGATTGCGCGGCGGAATATTGCGCCGCACTGAATAAGGGGACAGAGCTGCTGTCATACGGAGCGAATTCACGGCATATGCTGGAGCTTAAGCTGCGGCGGCACGGCTATGATGCAGGGCTGTGTGCCCGAGTCGGAGAGGAGCTGTGTCGGCGAGGCATGATACGCGAGGACGATGATGCCCGCGCAATAGTGCGCATATGCCTGAGGTCGGGATACGGAGAGCGGCGGATCGCCATGAAACTGAAGCAAAAAGGGTATGGCGATGACGCAGTGCGCGCGGCGCTGGACGAGGTACCGGAGCGGGTATATATTGATAACTGTGCCGATTTGATACGCAGGAAATACGGCGGTGTGCCGGATGACGGCGATATGTGCCGCAAAATGATTGCCGCACTCACGCGGTACGGCTACGGCTTCGGCCAGATAAAGCAGGCGATAAAACTTCTTGGCGGCTGAGCATATAATGACCGGCTGAGGTAAAACGAATATCTGTGGGGGTAAAAATGCTGTATCTTACCGGTTTCAAAATAGCATCATCCCGGAACGAAGACGATTTTATACTAAACAGCTGCAAGCTGGACATGACCTGCTATGATCTTTGCAATGTGTATCCATTCAAGCTGTTTCCGGGCCGCGGTCTTGACAGACTTGAGTTTGCTCCGCTTACGTTGCTTTACGGCGGAAACGGCTCGGGCAAGTCCACACTGCTGAATATTATTGCCGAAAAGCTGAAGCTGGGGCGCGGCTCGACATTCAACAGAACGCCGTTTTTTGAGGATTACCTCGGATTTTGCCGTGCGACACTGAGCCGCGATATGAGTCTGCCAGAGGCAAGCCGCATTATCACGAGCGATGATGTTTTTGACTTCATGCTGGACATGCGCGCGATCAATCAAGGCGTGTCGCGGCATCGTGATGAGTTGTTCCGGGAGTACCAGTTATACAATGACCCCGCGCAACCGCAGTTCAGGCTGCGCTCGCTGGAGGATTACGATGAGCTGCGCCGCCGCAACCGCGCACGCCGCAAATCGACGACAAGATCGTCATTCGCGGCCGGTGAGCTGGAGCATGAGGTACGAGGGCAGTCCAACGGGGAAAACGGGTTTGCGTATTTTACGCATACGATCCGCGAAAATGCGCTTTATCTGCTGGACGAGCCGGAGAACAGTCTGTCAGCGCGCCGTCAGGTTGAGCTTGCGGAGTTTATCAGCCAGTCGGCGAGATTCTACGGGTGCCAGTTTATTATTTCTACACATTCTCCCTTTTTACTGTCGCTGCGCGAGGCAAAAATATACGATCTCGACGCGCGGCCGGTTAGTGTCCGGGCATGGCAACAGCTTGACAATGTCCGTGCGTATTATGAGCTTTTTGAGTCGCGGCGCGAAGATTTTGCGCAGTGATCTAAAGCATATACATGCGAAGATATTTGGACAAGAGCAATGCGCGCGACGTTTCAAATACATGCTTTTTCTTAAAGATCGGCATACAAAATACCGCAGTTTATTGCGACAATTAAATCAATAAAAAGCGCATAAGTGAGCTGAATAATAAGCTAACTTGCAGTACTTTGTATTTGGTTGGTTTCGATTGTGAAAGTGCCGCCCGCATAACGCGGGCGGCACAGATCGTTATTTCCTTTCGATAGGAAGCCAAATTTCAATGGTTCTGTCAGCATAACCGCCAACGATTCCCCAGTGGTAAACCGCAAGCTCCGGAGCATTGATCATCTGATATTCCTTATTCGAAAGCCACTCCGCAGCGATTTGTTTACGAATATCAAAGTATTCAGGAATTGGCATTTTCTGTTTCTCGGTTTCAAAAACAGCATACATCCTTTCAGGAATAATGATCTCTTCAAACTTGAATTTATCCATAAAGTCTATACCCGTGACCTTGCTATTGTATAGATTATCGCGTTCATAATTGTCCGTCGTGGCGGCAATATAAAAATCATATCCGTCATCATCCATATTCGTCAGAACGCAATATTCGGAAAGTTTGTCATTTGACATTCCTTTAAGCATCCACTGATGTGCTCTTGTGGTAATGAAGAAATCTTCTTCTTGTCTGTGACGCAACTCATCATATGGGGTGCCTTCAAAATGTCTTTTATAGCCGAGAAGTGTCATTTCGGGCTTTGTTTCAATTCGATAATTCATAATTGTACCGCCTTCCAAAAAAAATTTTAGTACAAGACGGGAGAAGGACTTGAGATTACTGCCGTTATTTCGAGCCTGCGACGGCAATATACCGTGGAATTTCTGGAATGCTTTTGCAAAGCTGTCCGGACTTTCATAGCCATACTTCAGCGCAACGTCAATAACCTTTGCTGTCCCTGTGGCCAGTTCCGTACCGGCAAGCGACAACCTGCGATTCCGGATATATTCGCCGATGGTGAAACCGCAAAGAATACTAAACACACGTTGGAAGTGATAGCTTGATGAAAAGCTCTGCGCTGCGACCGTCTCGTAATCAATCGGTTCTGTCAGATTATCTTCGATATAGTCGATAGCCTTTTGCAATCCAATGATCCAGTCCATATTATCCCTCCTTGTTTGCCGTTATTATATCAGAAGGTGAATTGTATTTCCCGATATTCAGTGCTGAGTATGGTCGGATTGGCCTTTACAGCAATAAGTTGTTATTCTTTACAGATAAGTATTATATCAAATAAATCAGTAAATGAAAAGACGATAGTCCGCAAAAATCTTCTTTTTATCACCGGCCTGCCCGACAGGATTCTGAACCACGTTTTGCGGCTGAGTCTGCGGAGGGCGATTTTTTCACCTACTTTGCCGCAAAACAACAGTTTGCCGCGCAAACTGAGAGGTTCGATATGTGGACAAGCAAAACCCAAAAAGAGCGACACCACGGTGTCACTCTTTTTGTGCTTTGGCCTGCCCGACAGGATTCGAACCTGCGGCCTCAAGAGTCGGAGTCTTGCACGCTATCCAGCTGCGCCACGGGCAGATGTTCCACTTGCATAGTATATCACACCCAAGTCAAAATTTCAAGTACAATTTCGGAATTTCCGTGAAAAAACCTTTATTTGACTGTTGAACCGCGTCGGTGTCTGTGGTAAAATGTTATGTATAGTCTGACACTGATTATTAGGGAGGTCGTTTCATGTTTGCTTTGTGGTTGGCTCTTGGAATTCTTGGACTGCTGATATTAATTGACGTTGTTTTTGCTTTGGTTCTGATAAAACTGTTCCTGGTGCGCAAGCCGTATGAGGACGAGCGTTATATACTTGAACACGCTCCCGAATCGTGGAAAAAGTGCTCGGAAGTAATGCTGCGCGGACTTGACTGGATGGATGCACAAACGTGCGAGCCGGTCGAGATCAGATCCTACGACGGGCTTACGCTGCGCGGCATATTCATACCAGCCGACCGGCCTACCGACCGCACACTGTTGTGTGTTCACGGATACACCAGCACCGGTCGAATGGACTACAGTGCTTCCGCGCCCGACTTGCATGCCCTCGGCTATAACCTGCTTCTGCCCGACAACCGCGCCCACGGACACAGTGACGGGAAGTTAATAGGATTTTCATGTGTGGAATACCGTGATATTATTTTGTGGTGCAGATATCTTGAAAAACGACTGGGTACCGATTGCCGTGTTGCACTCATGGGCATATCCATGGGAGCGGCAATTGTTATTAATGCTGCGGGGGAGCCGGACTTGCCCGGCTGTGTACGCGCTGTTGTGGCAGACTGCGGATTTAGCTCGGGGTGGGAGGAGATGAAATATCAGCTGAAGCAAATGAAAATCCCGTCGTTTCCGGTGCTTGGCACAGCTAATATGCTGTTGCGAATTTTCGGCGGATATTCATTGCGCCGACACACACCCCTTGAGAGTGTTGCCCGAATAAAGGTACCTCTTTTGATTGTTCATGGGTTGGACGATGACTATGTTCCCACTGAAATGGGGCGCAGGCTGTACGCGGCGGCGCATTGCGACAAGCAGCTGATGCTGGTTGAGGGAGCACGGCACGGCCAGAGTTACATAACCGCGCCAGAGCGCTACCAGCGGGCGTTCCGCGAGCTTTGTGAGCGCGCCGGCATGTGAGAAAAGCATACCGGGCTATCAGCACTTGTGTATATACATTCTTGTCATACAGGGTTCACCGTCGCCCTGTACCATGCAAAGAAATTTCCAGCCGTAACGCTCATAGAACGACGTATGATCGGTCACAAGATATAGGGTATATATCCCTTTGCTTTTCATGTCGCTACATACAAAGTTCAGTAGCTTGCCGGCAATGCCCTCTCCACGCCTGTCTTTTTCCGTATATACTGCGCAAACATTGGGGGTCAGGTCTTTTCTGTTGTGAAAATCGTTTTCGATAACACCCATTCCGCCGATGATTCTGCCGTTCTCCAGCGCAACATACCATTGCGGTACGGGCGCACAGCCTGTCAGGCACTCATCCATGCTGTCCATATAGGCCTTTTTCGGAATTCCCCATTTTTCGTGAAACCACTGCGCAGCCATCTCTTTTATGCCGGGCATGTCTTCAAGTCGGATTATTTTATAATTACGATTTTCTTTTTGTCCGGTCATTTGCATTTTTTACTTCGAAAGGTTTCGTTATACTTGTTTTTGCCTATTCAAGATATATTGCCCGTAAGCGGCTGATATCGCTGTCCGAAAGCCCCAGCCCGTCATGAAGAAAGCCGGCGGTGCCGCCGAATCGCGCGTCCAGCTCGTCGAACATGGCCTGCAGGTACTCCCGACGAGAGGTCAGAAGATTGTTGAGTGACGAGGCGGTGTGTAGGCTGAGTGCTGCTATGCTGACACCTAGATATATCAGCAGGTTTTTCCAGCGGCAGGTGCGATTGGTGGACATATAGTCCTTCATTATCTCCTCGCGCGACACGCCGAGTGCCAGAAGAACGGCGGCGCTTGCAACGCCGGTGCGGTCTTTGCCCTGTGTACAGTGCCACAGTGTGCCCTCGGGACTGCATATCAGCATGTTAATGATACGGGCAAAGACATCAAGTGGCAGTTCTTCGCGGACCATGAGTCGGTAAATGTCGGTCAGGTGTCGACGCGTACCGCCCTGCACTGCCATAAGGCGGTTCAATTCATTGCGCCGGTTGTGTCGGTTAATTGAGGGATTCTGGCTGTCGTTCAGCGGGGGAAGGGGGCAGTAGTCAATGCCCGAAATGTATACGTCCGGTCGCTCCGACCGCTCCGACGGGCTGCGCAGGTCGATTACACGACGTAGTCCGAGCCGGTCGTGCAGGCACGCTGCGTCGCCTGGAACAAGCGCGGCAAGATGTCCGCTACGATAAAGCAGTCCCGGACGTATGTGCCGGCCGTCAGATGTCGGTATGCCTCCAAGGTCGCGGAAATTTTTTATACTTCTGATTTTGTGCTTCATTTGATATTCCTCGGATAAATGATAAATACATTTTAACACATACCATGGCTGTTGTCTATATGTTTGTGAAGGTTTTTGTCGCAAATTTTTCACGCCAAAAACACGCTCGGTTGTTGACACCCCACGAGATAAATGGTACAATTAAGTATAAAGATTGTATAAAGATAATATCATCCGCGTCGGCGCGGGGCAGGGGGGATGTTAACATCAAAACAAATGTAAAAAGTATGCGTGCGGAAATGTATGCCAAATTCAGGGAGGCTGCGGTGTCAGCTCTTCCCATTATTGTAATAGTCGCGCTTCTGTGTCTTATGGTCACGCCATTGCCGACAGGACAGCTGCTGGGATTTCTGATCGGTGCGCTGTACATAATTGTGGGCACCGGCCTGTTTACCATGGGGGCAGATTCCTCTATGACGATCATCGGCAACCGTATCGGCTCAACGCTGACGCGGTCCAAAAATTTGCCGCTTATACTGGCGATCAGCTTTGTGCTTGGGGTGGCTGTAACGGTCGCCGAGCCGGATCTGCAGGTGCTTGCCGAGACCGTTCCTCATATAGACAGCATGGTTCTTATTATTACAGTCGGTATTGGGGTAGGATTTTTTCTGGCAGTCTGCATGCTGAGAATTTTCATAGGAATTAAGCTCAAGTGGCTGTTGCTGGGCTTTTATGCGCTGGTGTTTGTGCTGGCCGCATTTTCAGATCCTAATTACCTCAGCATTGCCTTCGATGCCGGAGGGGTTACGACCGGACCTATGACGGTTCCGTTCATTCTGGCGCTGGGTGTTGGTGTCGCCAACATACGTAGCGACCACGAGGCAGGTGCCGACAGCTTCGGCCTTGTTTCGCTGTGTTCTATTGGACCCATTTTGTTTGTGCTTATTTTGGGCTTTATTTTCCCGGACGGTGATGGCATCAGCTCAATCACCGCTTTTGATTGGAGTGCAACGACCGACATCGGTTACGCATTTTTTCGGGCAATACCGTCATATATGCTGGAAATGGCCAAGGCGTTGTCTCCGATTGTCGTGATATTCTTGTTGTTTCAGGTGTTTTCATTCAAGCTGTCTGCAAGAGGCTTCTTAAAAATATGTGCGGGTATTTTGTTTACATATGTGGGATTGGTGCTGTTTCTGACCGGTGTCAATGTAGGCTTTTCGTCGCTCGGCGCGGTGCTTGGCTCCGCTATGGCAGGCGGCTGGACAAAATATTTGCTGATCCCGCTTTCAATGTGCCTTGGTTGGTTCATAATCTCGGCAGAGCCTGCGGTTTATGTACTTGAAAAACAGATCGAAAGCGTAAGCTCGGGTGCCATCTCGGGGCGTGCAATAAAGCTGAGTCTGTCTGTTGCTATCGCGCTGGCAATGGGGCTGTCCATGCTGCGCGTGCTTACCGGTATTTCTATTATGTGGATACTTGTTCCGGGATATACTGTCGCGCTTGTGCTTATGTTTTTTGTGCCAGATATTTACACGGCTATTGCATTTGACTCGGGCGGTGTCGCATCCGGTCCTATGACGGCTACATTTATGCTTCAGTTCATGATCGGTGCCTGTACCGCCAACGGCGGCAATGTACTTACCGATGCGTTCGGAATTGTGGCTACGGTAGCCATGATGCCGCTCATTTCAATTCAGATACTTGGGTTTGTCTACGGACGCAAGCAACGCCATGTGGCAGTCGAGCAGGTCGCGGACGATGACATTATCGAGCTGTGGGGGTGAGTTTATGATACATGAAACACTGTGCCCGGCTCCTTATATGCCATAGGAAAGGCGGGAATCAGTTTATGAATTATGTTATTTCGATAATTGATCCATATATGCTGGATCAACTCAGCGATATATGCAGGCAGCTTGAGCTGCCGTTGACGTTGATCATTCATGGCAGGGGGACGGCTACCAAAAGTATGCTCGAGCTGCTCGGTATTGTGGGAACAAAGGAACGCCGGGTTGTGCTTACCATTGCCGATAAGGAGCGCACTGAGAAGCTCATTGAACAGGAACGGCGGCAGTTGTACATTGATGCGCCTGGCCACGGCATTATAGTGGCGGTACCGATTAAAAGTGTTGGAGGAGGGAAGACCTTGTCATATCTCAGTGGCGGACGCAGCACAGGGAGGCAGCCTGAGCTGAATTATGATTACGAGCTAATTTTAGCGATTGCCAACGAAGGATACACCGATGCTGTTATGGATGCTGCCCGTGAGGCGGGGGCACGCGGCGGAACTGTTCTGCACGGCAAGGGAACCGGGTCTAAGGATGCGGAGAAATTCTTCCGGGTTTCCATTGCGCAGGAGAAGGAGCTTATCCTGATTGTTGCCAAGAGCGACGAAAAGGCTGCTATTATGAAGTCAATCGTCACCAATGCGGGCGTCAATACCGAGGCCGGTGCGGTGGTTATCTCATTGCCGGTCAGTGAGGTCGCGGGGTTTGGCGTGCTGACCAAAAGTGAGGAATGAGTTGGAATGACTGTCAGTTCGGTCATGCGTGAGAAATTGTTTTGGCCTGAGAAGTATTATAGATATTGTTTATTTGTAACTGAGAGAGTGGTCAGAAGAACTCGCTGTGAAGTTAGTATGAATGAAAATCACTTTACTGCTAAAAGGCGGTAAAGTGATTTTTTATGTAAGTTAGTTGGACTATGGAGGCTACAGAGATATTGTCTTACAAGGACGATAAGAAGAATACAGGAATATCGTCCTTGTAAGACGATATTCCTGTAGCTCCTGGTGCAAAGTGTCTATATTTCATTTCGAATCAAAATTGAAACAATAGTATGTCTTGCAAACATCATTTCTTTATCGTAACATATAGACTGAAAACTTTATTTTCCTGTAATGCAGTCGGCAACATATATGCCCATCGCACCCGATTGCGAAAGTCCACGGCAGATTCCGCTTCCGTCACCGATAATGTAAACATTGGGTACCAGCTCAAAACGGTCGTTCATGAATACAGGACGAATTGAGTAATATTTGCTTTCACAGCCATACAGCAATGTGTCGTCGTTAGCGGTTCCGGGAGCGACCTCGTCCAGAGCGTACAGGGTTTCAATAATGTTTGTAAGCGTACGGTGCGGCAGAACCAGCGAAATATCACCTGCGGTGGCCTTGAGGGTCGGGATGACACTGTTTTGTCCGAGACGGTGCTCATTTGTCCGGCGGCCGCGGATCAGATCACCGAAGCGCTGAACCAGCACGTTGCCGTTTCCTATCATGTTTGCCAGACGGGAAATATTTTCGGCGTATTGTGTCGGCTGGTCGAACGGATCTGTGAAATGTATGCTGGAAAGTATCGCAAAGTTGCAGTTGTCTGTTTTTTTGTCCGGTTCGGCAAAGGCGTGACCGTTTGCCGTAATTATACCATGGTTGTTTTCAGCAGAAACTATTCCGCCCTTGTTGAAACAGAACATGCGGCAACGATCTTCAAATGTTTTTGTTTTGTATAGGATTTTCGGCTCGTATATCTTGTCCGAAAATTCGCGCCAGATGAGGTCCTTCATTTCAACGCGAACGCCGATGTCGACCGAATTTGAACGCATACGCACGCCGTGCTCGGTGCAGAAGCCCGACACAAATGCAGCGCCGCCGCGTCCGGTAGCAATGATTACGTCTTTGGCGGTCAGCTCGTCTCCGCCGGCGGTGTGGATTACATATTCGTCCTCGCCTCCGGAAATACCGGTACATTCACAGTTGGACCGCATTTCAACGCCCATATCGGCCAGTGCGTTAATGAGGTTGCGCATGGTCAGGAAATTATTGTCGGTACCGAGATGTTTGACGTTCATGTCCAGCAGGCGAAGATTGTGTTGCAGACACTTGAGCGCCAGTGCCGTGTTGGAGCGATATATTTCGGGCACACCTGAGGTGCAGTATTCATTGAGCACCTTGTCTACTTCGTTGATATAGAAATTTGCTCTGTCGTCGCCCAGTTCCTCACCGAGAGTTCCGCCGTATGCGGTTCCGAGATTGAATTTGCCGTCCGAAAAGGCGCCTGCTCCGGCAAATCCCGAGGTGATTGAGCATATTTTACAGTGTGCACAGGTCTTATCTTTACCTGCGGGGCAGTGGCGGTGGTCAATCGTGTTGCCACGCTCAAGTATAACGGTTTTGAGCGAGGGATCGTTACGATGAAGACGGTAGGCTGCCATGAGGCCTCCGATGCCGCCGCCGATGATGGCTACATCGAATTTTTTCATTTTGTACCTCTTTATATCTGTCGCAATGCAGATAACGGTGCTCCGGCTGTGAATTACATGTTTCTATGTTACCGGCAGGCCGTGTGTTTCCACAAAAACTTATTATATCATACCGGTACATTTATGTCAACACATTTTTTGGTATGCTGCCGTCGGCGGACAAATAAAACGGCAGGCAGGTCGCATAATAATAGTGTGAGGTGAGTGAATGAAAACTGACTGGCAAAAATTAGCATCACAGATGATATGCATAGCACTGGGCTTTGTGGCGGCGTATTTTGCCGTGCGGTATCTGCTTGTGGCATTGCTGCCTTTTCTGATTGCCTGGGGAATTGCACTGATTGCTTCACCGGCTGCGGCTTGGCTTGCCGGGAAAACACACCTGCCCAAATGGTTATGGGTGCTTTTGCTGTTGATACTCGGACTCGGTTCCATAGCAGGGGTGCTGTGTGTGGCGGTCGACAGGCTGATTTTTGAAACAGGAGAACTTATGTCGCAGCTGGGCGAGGTACATGCGGCGGATATCTCGGCCATGATAGACAGTGTGCTCGAACGTTGGCCGTTGCTTAATGAACTGGCGGGAGCGGGTGGCGAGGCACGGGAGAGGCTGATTGCAATGCTTGTTGACTCGCTCAGCGGAATATTGACGCAGCTTGGCAGTTGGCTGTCTACGGTTGCCCTCAGGGCAGTTGCCGGACTGCCGTCAGGACTGTTGGCGCTGACAGTTACCATTGTTGCCTGCTTTTATTTTACATTGCAGTTGGACGCCATACACGCGGCGCTGTCGTCGCTGCTACCCGAACGCACACGTGAGGCAATGTCGGGTGGCAGTGAAAATCAGTCTATGAGCAGAAGGGTGACGCGCGGACTCGGACGCTGGTTCCGCGCTTACATGATACTGTTTCTGATGACGTTTGGCGAGCTTTTTATAGGTTTTGTCATTCTCGGAGTGGATTATTCAATGCTGGTCGCGTTACTTGTTGCGGTGGTTGATCTGTTGCCGGTCCTCGGAACCGGGACGGTGCTTGTGCCGTGGGGAGTTTGGTGTCTTATTACTGGTGGGGTTGGCCGTGGGATAGGCTTGCTTGTGCTTTACGGCGTGATTACCGTGGTACGTCAGGTCGCAGAGCCGCATATTGTGGGCGGAAGCTTCGGCATGCACCCGCTGGTGTCACTTATAGCCATGTATGTGGGCTTTAGGCTGTTCGGAGTTGTCGGTATGATAGTATTTCCGGCGCTTGTTGTACTGCTTGGCATTTGGCGTCCATGGGAGGCGTGACAACAAAAAATCACTTCGCCCGGGCAGGGTGAAGTGATTTTTTGTTATTTACGGGTTTTATTTGTTTTTCATCAGGTCACGGATCTCGGCCAACAGTTTTGCCTGCTCGATAATGCTTGCGTCAAGCTGTGCCTGCTTTTCGGCGGCGGCGGCAGCAGCGGCGGCAGCTTCTGCGGCCTTGCGGTCGGCATCGGCTTTGGCGGCTTCGGCAGCTGCCTTG
>ENA-ORSL01002004-ORSL01002004.1-human-gut-metagenome-genome-assembly--contig:-NODE-2004-length-15660-cov-2.642038_pt1 | contig 15660 bp, 12 predicted proteins | sample MGYA00242190_ERZ509157 | MGnify/ENA primary metagenome ERZ509157 (study PRJEB26280, sample SAMEA2338664) | human gut metagenome | biome: human gut; feature: human-associated habitat; material: faeces...
CAAAATACCGGGCGGTGGTGGTGTATTCCAACCCGCCGATTCTGCCCTGGATCGCCTCTTGGGCAAAATCGCTGTTCGGCACGAAGCTGGTGTTCGTGTCCTACGACCTCTATCCGGAGGTGGCCACGGTGACGAACACCCTCCGGGAAGGCAGCGTGATCTGCAGGCTGATGAACCACATCAACAAATGTGTGTTTCGCCGGGCAGACCGGGTCGTGGCGCTGTCGTCGGAGCAGCGAGACTGCATTCTCCGAACCCGAGACGCCGCCGACGAGCTTGTGACGGTGATTCCTAACTGGTACCGGGACGAGGGTGGCCTGCGCGACCGGGAGGAAAACCGGTTCCGGGAGTTGACGGCGGGGCGGTTCGTGGTGTCCTATTTCGGCAATATGGGCACCATGCAGGATATGAATACCATCCTGGGCGCCATCCGGGCGCTGCGGGAGGAGAAGGACGTTTTCTTCCTCTTTGCCGGACACGGCAATAAAATGGAGAAGCTGCGAGAGATCATCGCTCAGGAGAGCATTGAAAATGTCCGGATTCACAGCTTCCTTCATGGTCAGGACTTTCAGGACGCGCTGGCGGTGAGCGACTGCGCGCTGATTTCTCTGGAAAAGGGTGCGACGGGGCTTTGCGTCCCCAGCAAGACCTACAGCTATATGATGCAGGGCATCCCCCTGCTCGCCATCATGGACGAGTGCGACATCGTCCGGGATATCCAGTCCGGCGCGGGGCTCTGGGTGCGCAACGGCGAAAGCGAGCGATTAGCCAAGGCCATCCGTTTCCTGCGGGACAACCCGGAGAAAGCCCGGGACATGCGCAGAAAATGCCGGGAGCTGTATCTGCAAAAGTACACCACCGAAATTTGCACAGGAAAATATGTATCTCTTTTTCGGGAACTTTTACACCCGGAAACAGGGGAGGAGAATGAATTATGAGTATTTTTGCCAACAAAACGCTGATGATCACCGGCGGTACCGGTTCCTTCGGAAACGCGGTGCTGAACCGCTTCCTGGACACGGACATCCGGGAAATCCGGATTTTCTCACGGGACGAGAAGAAACAGGACGACATGCGCCATGAGTTTCAGGCGAAAATGCCGGAAGCGGCTGGGAAGATCAAGTTCTTCATCGGCGACGTCCGTGACCTTGCTTCCGTGAAGAACGCCATGCACGGCGTCGATTACATCTTCCATGCCGCCGCCCTCAAACAGGTGCCGTCCTGCGAGTTTTTCCCCATGGAGGCGGTGAAAACCAACGTGTTCGGAACCGATAACGTGCTGACCGCCGCCATTGACGCAGGGGTCAAGGCCGTCATCTGCCTGTCCACGGACAAGGCCGCCTATCCCGTCAACGCCATGGGCACCTCCAAGGCCATGATGGAGAAGGTCATCGTCGCCAAATCCCGGACGGTTTCTCCGGAGAAGACCAAAATCTGCTGCACCCGCTACGGAAACGTCATGTGTTCCCGGGGCAGCGTCATTCCGCTGTGGATCGACCAGATCAAGGCGGGCAACCCCATCACCATCACCGAGCCGAATATGACCCGGTTCATCATGTCTCTGGAAGAGGCAGTCGATTTGGTGCTGTTCGCCTTCCAGAACGGCGTCAGCGGGGATATTCTGGTGCAGAAAGCCCCGGCGTGCACCATTGAGACACTGGCAAAAGCCGTCACCGGCCTGTTTGCCCCCGGCCACGAGATCAAGGTCATCGGCATCCGCCACGGCGAAAAGATGTACGAGACGCTGCTGACCAATGAGGAATGTGCCCACGCTATCGATCTGGGCAATTTCTACCGCGTCCCCTGCGACAAGCGGGACTTGAACTACGACAAATATTTCAAGGACGGCGACACCCAGCGCAACGTCCTCACGGAGTTCAACAGCAACAACACGGAGCTGCTGAACGTAGAGCAGGTGCAGCAGAAGCTTTTGAGCCTGAGCTACATCCGGGAAGAACTGGAAGCCATGAAGAACAAATAACGGAAAGGTGAGCTGGCATGAACATTCTGATTACCGGCGCGGCCGGATTTGTGGGCAAGAACCTGACGGCGGCGCTGGAGTGCATCCGGGACGGCCGTGACAAGACCCATCCGGGACTTTCGGTGGGGGAGCTGTACCTCTACGACATCGCCTCCGACCCGGCGCTTCTGGAAACGGCCTGCCGGAAGGCGGACTTTGTGTTCAATCTTGCCGGCGTCAATCGTCCCAAGAATCAGGAAGAGTTCATGCAGGGAAACTTCGGCTTTGCCTCCGCGCTGCTGGACACGCTGAAAAAATACCATAACACCTGCCCCGTGATGCTGTCGTCCTCCATTCAGGCGACCATGGTGGGGCGCTATGCGGGCAGCGAGTACGGCAGGAGCAAGAAGGCGGGGGAGGAGCTGTTCTTCTCCTATGCCGCCGAAACCGGGGCGAAAGTGCTGGTGTACCGCTTCCCCAACCTGTTCGGAAAATGGTGCCGTCCCAACTACAATTCCGCCGTGGCCACCTTCTGCCACAACTATGCCCACGACCTGCCCATCACGGTGAACGACCCCAGCGTGGAGCTGGAGCTGCTGTACATCGACGATCTGGTGGACGAGATGATTGCGGCGTTGGAGGGCAGGGAGCATCACTGCGAATTTGAGGGCGTGGATACGGTTCTGACGGCGTCCGGGCGCTACTGCGCCGCGCCTGTCACCCACCGGGCGACTCTGGGGCAGATCGTTGCGCTGCTGGACAGCTTCAAGGCGCAGCCCCAGACCCTTCTGATGCCGGAAATTCCGGCGGGCAGCTTCGCAAAAAAGCTGTATTCTACCTATCTTTCCTATCTGCCCAAGGAAAAGACGGCGTTCCCCCTGAAAATGAACGTTGACGCCCGGGGCAGCTTCACGGAACTGCTGAAAACGGCGAACTGCGGCCAGTTCAGCGTGAACGTCAGCAAGCCCGGCGTGACCAAGGGGCAGCACTGGCACAACACCAAATGGGAATTTTTCATTGTGGTGTCCGGTCACGGCCTGATCCGGCAGCGGAAGGTGGGCACCGAGGAAGTGCTGAATTTTGAAGTTTCCGGAGAGAAAATCGAAGCCGTCCACATGCTGCCGGGATACACCCACAACATCATCAACCTGAGCGAAACGGACGATCTGGTGACGCTTATGTGGGCAAACGAGTGCTTTGACCCGAAAAAGCCGGATACATTCTTTGAGGTGGTTTGACATGGAAATGAAGCTGGACTATTCCGACGTGGCGTTCCGCAATGACGGAAAATTAAAGCTGCTCATCATCGTAGGCACCCGCCCGGAGATCATTCGTCTGGCGGCGGTCATCAACAAGTGCCGCAAATATTTTGACTGCATTCTCGCCCACACGGGGCAGAATTACGACTACAATCTGAACGGAATTTTCTTCCGGGATTTGGGACTTGCCGACCCGGATGTGTATATGAACGCGGTGGGGGACGATTTGGGCGCCACCGTGGGCAACATCATCAACTGCTCCTACAAGCTGATGACGGCCATTCAGCCGGACGCCATGCTGATTCTGGGAGACACCAATTCCTGCCTGTCCGCCATTGCGGCCAAGCGGCTGCACATTCCCATTTTCCACATGGAGGCGGGAAACCGCTGCAAGGATGAGTGCCTGCCGGAGGAGACCAACCGCCGGATCGTGGACATCATCTCCGACGTGAATCTGGCTTACTCCGAACACGCAAGAAGGTATCTTCACGAGTGCGGCCTGCCAAAAGAGCGCACCTATGTTACCGGATCCCCCATGGCGGAGGTGCTCCACGCCAACTTAAACGCCATCGAGGCTTCCGACATCCACCAGCGGCTGGGACTGACCAAGGGAGAGTACATTCTGCTGTCTGCCCACCGGGAGGAAAACATCGACACGGAAAAGAATTTCCTGTCATTGTTCCGCGCCGTCAACGCCATGGCGGAAAAGTACGACATGCCCATTCTGTATTCCTGCCATCCCCGCTCTAAGAAGCGGCTGGAGGCAACGGGCTTCATTCTGGACAGCCGGGTGATTCAGCACGAGCCGCTGGGCTTCCACGATTACAACTGCCTGCAAATGAACGCTTTCGCTGTGGTGTCCGATTCCGGGACGCTGCCGGAGGAATCCAGCTTCTTCACCTCCGTGGGACATCCGTTCCCGGCGGTGTGCATCCGCACGTCTACGGAACGCCCCGAAGCGCTGGACAAGGGCTGCTTCATTCTGGCGGGCATTGACGAAAAGAATCTTCTGCAAGCGGTGGACACCGCCGTTCAGATGAACCGGGACGGCGATCTGGGGATTCCCGTGCCGGACTATGTGGAGGAAAACGTATCCACCAAGGTGGTCAAGATCATCCAGTCCTACACCGGCGTGGTGGACAAAATGGTCTGGAGAAAGTCGTAAGAAGCCAGACGCCGACAAATTGCGCTGTTTTTTCTGGATATGATGAAACAGCCGGAAAATTTCACAACATCGGGAGGCGAGACGCATGAAATACCTGTTCATCAACTCCGTTGCCGGTTTCGGCAGTACGGGGCGCATCGCGGCGGAGCAATGCCGGGGGCTGATGGCGCAGGGGCATGAGTGCGTGCTCGCCTTTGGTCGTGAAGAGGCAAATTGCAGCGATATTCCCACGGTGCGCATCGGTACGCCCATGGACTATAGGCTCCACGGGGCGGAAAGCCGTCTGCTGGACGATTCCGGCTTCGGCTCCCGGCGGGCGACCCGCGCTTTTCTGGACTGGGTCAGGGAATACGACCCGGACGTGATCTGGCTGCACAATGTTCACGGCTATTACATTCACTTAGGAGAGCTGTTTCCTTACCTGCGCGGCTGCGGAAAGCCCATTTTCTGGACGCTTCACGACTGCTGGAGCTTTACGGGGCACTGCGCCTATTTTGACTATGTGGGCTGCGACCGGTGGAGAACCGGCTGCCACGACTGCCCACAGAAACGCGCTTATCCTGCAAGCATTCTTTTGGACAACAGCCGGAAAAATTACGAAAAAAAGCGGGCGCTGTTCACCGGCATTCCCGATGTGACCCTTGTCGTCCCCTCCCACTGGCTGGAAAGCCGGGTGAAGGAGAGCTTCCTGAGGGACTACCCGGTGAAGGTGGTATACAACACGGTGAACCGGGAGATTTTCAAGCCAACCCCCGGCAACTTCCGGGAAAAATACGGTTTGGGAAACAAAATCATCCTTCTGGGCGTTGCCAGCGTCTGGGACGAGCGCAAGGGACTGCGGGACTTTTTGGCGCTTCACGACCTGCTGGACGATAAATATGCTATCGTGCTGATCGGCCTGAGCGCAAAGCAGATTCAGTCCCTCCCGGCGGGAATTCTGGGGCTGCCCCGCACCAACAGTGTTCAGGGGCTGGCGGAAGCCTACACTGCCGCCGACGTATTTCTGAACCCCAGCACGGAGGAGACCTTCGGCATGACCGTGCTGGAAGCCCGGTGCTGCGGCACGGAGGCCGTGGTTTACCAGGGGACTGCCTGCGAGGAGGTCGTCAGCCAGTTCGGGGGCGTCGCCGTACCAAGGGGCGCGGCGCATCTGCTGGAAGCCGTGGAACAGATCACAAAGGAGAATCGCAAATGACCCATTATCCCTTCCCGGACAGCCGTGGGACAAAAATTGCCTTCGCCGCGTTTTTCACGGCCATGCTTTTTCTGGCGCGGGACAGTATGTTCACCACGGCGGTAATCGGTTTTGAGAAGGCGCAGTTTCTCATGCTGGGCGTGATCTGCCTGCTGGGTGCCGCGTTTCTGATTGTCAACCGGAGAAATCTGCTCCAAATTCTGAAAGACCGGAGGATGATTGTCGCCGGAATCGCGGCGGCGGTGCTTCTGCTGCCCATGCTGGTAAAGCGGGACTGGCAGCTGATGTATTTCAGCGTCCTGCTGTGCCTGCTGACGGCGGTGCTGTTGTCCTATTTTCTCACGGTGCGGGATGCGGCCAAATATTACGTGGCGATTCTGTCTGTGCTGGGGGCGTATTCCGTGCTGGCGGCGTACATTCTGCGCATCGGCGTGGATAAGGGCGCTTACGCGGTGCCGGTGTTCCAAAATTCCATGGGCTTTGAATTTCACAATTTCTTTTTGTCCATTGTCCCGGATACGTATGTCAAAAACCGGAATTTCGGTATTTTCCGGGAGCCGGGGGTTTATCAGTTTTTCCTGATTACGGCGCTGTATCTGAACAATTACGAGGTCGAGTGGAAAAAGCCGTGGCAGCTCTGGCTGGTCAACGGCATTCTGGCCGCGACGATGGTGTCCACGTTTGCCACCGGCGGCGTCGCGGAAATGGGGCTACTGGCGATCGTGCTGTTTTTTGACAAGAAATGGTATCGGGACAAGCGGATATGCGCCGTGGCGGTCGGGCTGATTTTGTGCGTCGCCGTGGTAACGGGGGTTTCCATTGCCCGGAAAAACGTCCTCTACTGGGAAGTTTACGACATGGCCATCGGCAAATTTGTCAACGGGCAGGATTCCTCGGTGGAGAGAATGGACGCTATTGCGACGGACATTTCCATTTTCCTGCACCATCCCATCTTCGGTGCGAAGATAGCGGAGGTGCTGTACGCCACCGCCAACAATACCACCTCTACGCTGATTCTTTTCTCCGCCTTTGGCATTCCGGCGGCGCTGCTCCACATTGCCTGCTGGGTCGCGCTGGTGTGGCGGAAGGAGCGGAAGATATGGGTGAATCTGGCGCTGGTGGTCATTCTGTTCATGTCCTTTAACACACAGAATCTGATTGCGGACGTGTTTTTATGGCTGTTCCCGGTCATGGCGCTGGTGGAACGGCTTATGAAAAGGGGGTAACCATATGGAACGGGAACTGCTGAGAAAGGTTCAGCTGACCCAGCTGGAAATTGCGAAGGAGATCCGCCGGGTGTGTGAGGAAAACGACATTCCCTATTTTCTCACCTGCGGCACCCTTCTGGGCGCGGTGCGCCATCAGGGGTTCATTCCGTGGGACGACGATATGGATGTGGGAATGCTGCGGGAGAATTATGAGAAATTCTGCCGCATCGCCCCGGAGAAACTGAAACCGGAATATTGCTGGCAGAGCTGGTACACAGACCCCAACTACGCCCTGCCCTTCGGCAAGGTGCGCAAGCGCGGCACGCTGTACTTGGAGGCCAAGTCCCACAGATTAGAAGAAAACGGCTTCTATGTGGACATTTTCCCCTACGACGCCGTGTCCCTGGATGTAGGAGAACGGCAGGAAACGGCGGGGCGTTTGCTGAAAATCTACCGGACAAAGCTGATGAAATCCCATTATCAGCCCTGGCGGGAGAATGAGAAAATCCTCTGGAAAAAGCGGATTGGCTACCTATACTATCAGGCGCGGGCGCTGTTTGCCGATCAGGAAAGCCTTGCAAAAGCGTATGACGCGCTTGCGACGGCATTGCCGGAAAACGGCTATGTCTGCGAGCAGAGCGCCATGACGAAGCCGGACGCCTACGAGAAAGCGTGGTGTCAGGCATTGACGGATGTCATTTTTGAAGGAGAAACCTTCAAAGCGCCGGCGGAGTACGACAAGTTCCTGACCATGCTGTACGGAGACTACATGCAGCTCCCGCCGGAAGACCAGCGGGAAAACCGCCATCAGATCGTGCAGATCGATTTCGGCGATTGCCATTGAGAGGTTACAACGGTATGAAACGAGTGCTGTTCCTGACGAACTACGCTTCCCCCTACCGGGTCCATTTTTACGATGAGCTGGCAAAAAGCATGGACGTGACGGTGCTGTTCACCGACCGGGTGGAAGACCAGAAGAACCGCAGTGCCGACTGGTTCGTTCCCGGGGGCGGCGCTTACCGCCCGGTGCAGCTGAAGCGGTGCGTTGCCCATTTTCTGGACGAAAATCTGTGTCTGGACGTGACCGAATGGCTGAAAAAGCCTTACGACGCCATCGTGATATGCGGCTATTCCTCGCCCACGGCGATTCTTGCGATGCGGTGGCTGCGCAGAAGAAAAATTCCCTTCTACATGGAAGTGGACGGCGGCCTGATCCGGCAGGAGCGGAAGGTAAAGTATCTGTTCAAGAAGTCGCTGGTGCGCAAGGCTGACCAGTGGCTCAGCTCTGGACGGTACACCACGGAATTTCTCGTCCACTACGGGGCGGAGGAAAGCCGCATTCATTTTTATCCCTTCTCCTCCGTGTTTGAGAAGGATATCCTCCCTGCCGTTCCCTCCGCCGATGAAAAGCAGGCGCTGAAAGAGGAACTGGGCGTCCCGGAAAAGCGGATGGTACTGGCCATCGGCCAGTTTATCCACAGAAAGGGCTTCGACATCCTGATGCACGCCGCCTGTTCGCTTGACAAGGACGTGGGGATTTACATTGTCGGCGGCGAGCCGACAGAAGACTATTTGCAGATGCGCGCTTCTCTGAGGCTGGATAATGTCCATTTTGTGGGGTTCCAGAAGAAGGAAGCCCTCAGCCGGTATTACAGAGCTGCGGACTTGTTCGTCCTGCCCACCCGGGAGGACATCTGGGGGCTGGTCATCAACGAGGCCATGGCCTACGGCCTGCCCGTCATCACCACCGACCGGTGCGTTGCCGGTCTGGAGCTGGTGGAGGAGGGCGTCAACGGGAGTATCGTGCCTGTGGAGGACGATGCTGCCCTTGCCGGAAAGATGAAGGAGCTTCTGTCCTCGGACTTGGAGAAAATGGGGACGGCTTCTCTGGAAAAAATCCGCGCCTATACCATTGAAAACATGGCGAAAGCCCACGTTGCAATTTTTGAAAAAGATGGGAGATAACCCATGCATATCATTTACGCTGTGACGACCTGCTCCGACCGGGTGTACCGTCAGCTGTTCGAGGACGCCCCCCGGAAGCCCGCCTTTCAGTCCCAGAAATATCACCGCCTGCTCATTGAAGGGCTTGCCGCCGGGGCAAAGGTGGACGTGGTGGCGAACCCGCCGGTGAACCGGGAGGTTCTGAAAAAGTCCTTTGTCCGTCTGCCCCGGGAGACCGAGGGCGGCGCGTGCTACCGCTATATTCCCGCCGTCCGGAATCCCATTGTCAAGGCTGTATTTGTGGGCGTGGGAACCTTTTTCTGCACTGCGCGCCTTGCAGGGAAGAATTCGGCGGTGGTGGTGGACTGCCTGAACAGGACGACGGCGCTGGCCGGTCTGCTGGCGGCGAAGCTGCGGGTAAGACGGTGCGTGGGCATTGTGACGGACTTGCCGGATATGCTGGGGGGCAGCGCCTTTTCCAAGAAGCTTTCCAATTTTGTCATCCGTCACTGCACGGACTATGTGCTGCTGACCCAGGCCATGAACGACTATCTGAATCCGGAGGGCAAGCCCCACGTGATTCTGGAGGGGCACAGTGACATCGCTATGGAGCGGCAGGAGCCGTCTCTGGCGCGAAAGACCAGCCCGCGGGTGTGTATGTACGCCGGGGGCGTCAGCAAGCAATATGGGCTTGAAAATCTGGTGAAGGGCTTCCGGAAGGCAGATCTGCCGGACGCCCGGCTGGAAATTTATGGCCCCGGGGATTATGTGCAGGAGCTTTCCCAGATCGCCGCGGAGGATTCCCGGATTTTCTACGGCGGAATGCTGCTGAACGCGGAAATTGTGGAGCGGGAGATGGCGGCGACGCTGCTGGTCAACCCCAGGCCGACGGGCGAGGAATATGTGAAATATTCCTTCCCCTCCAAGACCATGGAGTATATGTCCACGGGAACCCCGGTGCTGACCACGGTTCTGCCGGGAATGCCCAAGGAATATCACCCCTACGTGTACCTGTTGGAGGAGGAAACCGCTGACGCCATTGCGGAGAAGCTGGGGCAGATTTTTGCCCAGCCCGCTGATGCCCTGTTTGAGAAGGGCATGAAAGCCCGTGAATTTATCTTAAAAGAAAAAAACAACGTGACGCAGGCCGGGAAAATTCTGGCCATGCTTGAAAGGGACGGGGTGCAATGAAGCTGCTGTGGCTGTGCAATATGGTGCCCGGAAAAGTGAAGGAAGCCGTCAGCGGCGGCTCCACCGGCGGCGGACTGTGGGTTGACAGCGTGCTGGAAGGGCTGCTGGGACGGGAAGACCTGAATATCCGCATTCTCTGCCCCGGCGACGGCGGCGAGGGGAAGGTGAATGCGCGCTGCTCCTACGCTTTCTTTTCCGAGGGGCTGCCCTATGTGTACCTGACGGAGCTGGAAACGCAGTTCCGGGGGCAGCTGGATGCCTTTCAGCCGGACGTGATTCACGTCTGGGGGACGGAATACGGCCACACCCTTGCCATGGTTAACGCTGCGGAAAAGGCGGGGCGGCTGGACAGTCTGGTGGTCAGCATTCAGGGACTTTGCTCGGTTTATGCCGGGCATTATGCCGAGGGCGTTCCGGAGTCGGTTCAGCGGGGCAGCACCTTCCGTGATGTTGTCCGGCGGGACAATATCGTGAAACAGCGGGAAAAGTTCGTGCTTCGGGGGCTTCTGGAAGAAAAAGCCCTGCAAAAGGCGCGCCATATTATTGGCAGAACGGACTGGGACTTGGCCTGCGTCCGACGGATCAATCCGGAAGCAAAGTATCATTTCTGCAACGAGACATTGCGCAAGCCCTTTTATCAGGGGGCTTGGCGCTATGACAGCTGTCGGAAGCACCGGATTTTTGCTTCCAGCTGCGCTTACCCCGTGAAAGGCTTTCACTATCTGCTGGAAGCCTTTGGCCAGATCGTCAAGACCTACCCGGATGCCACGCTGGCGGTGCCGGGAAAGAGCTTCCTGACGGTGAGCAGGCTGCGCAGAACCAATTACCAGAAATATCTGGCAGATCTGGCGGAGCAGTACGGCGTGGAGGATAAGATGGAATTTCTGGGCAGTCTCAGCGGGGAGGAAATGAAGCAGGCGTTCCTTGACGCGAACGTGTTCGTGCTGCCATCCACCATTGAGAATTCCCCCAATTCTCTGGGGGAGGCCATGCTGCTGGGCGTGCCCTGTGTGGCGGCGGACGTGGGCGGTGTCACGACCATGATGCACCACAGGTTGGAAGGAGAGGTCTACCCCTCCACCGCGCCCTATATGCTGGCGTTTTACGTGGAAAATATTTTTGCCCAGGGGGCGGCAGCTGAAGCTATGGGCGCGGCGGCGCGCGCCCACGCCGGTGTGACCCACGACCCGGAAAAGAATCTGGCGGATTTGCTGGAAATTTACGAAAGACTTGCCAAAAACAGCGCCGAAGGGTGAGAAAGGAAGGAATGCGGCATGAATCAGAACCCGCGGATCAGCGTCATTGTTCCGGTGTACAATGTGGAGCAGTACCTTCCCCGGTGCGTGGAATCCATTCTGGCGCAGACCTATGAGAATCTGGAGATCCTTCTGGTGGACGACGGCACGAAGGACAACAGCGGCGCCATCTGCGACGCCTACGCCCGGCAGGAAGCCAGAGTCAAGGCGATTCACAAGGAAAACGGCGGCCTGAGCAGCGCCCGGAACGCCGGAATAGACGCGGCGACGGGGGAATATCTTTCCTTCGTGGACAGCGACGACTGGATCGAGCCGGATATGTACGAGAAAATGATGGCGCTGATGGAAAAATACGGCGTTCGTCTGGTCTGCGCGGGGCGCTGGGACGTCAGCAGCGAGACCGGGGAGAAAACGCTGGGGCTGTGTCCGCCAAAAGAGGAGGTCATTTCCGGGGAAGAGCTGGTGCGCCGGATTTTCCATTGGGAGAACATCGACTCCGCCGCATGGGACAAGCTGTACCATAGAAGCCTTTTTGCGTCTGCCCGCTATCCCCTTGGGGTGATTTGCGAGGACGTTCCTACCACCTACCGCATTGCGCTGGATGCCGGACAGGCGGCCATGCTGCCCTGCCCCGTTTACAATTATTATCACCGGCCGGGGAGCATCACCTCGTCCTCGGTTTCGGAGAAAACCTTCCACTTTTCCAGACATACGGCGGAAATCTACCCGTTTATCCGGGACAATTATCCGGAAATTGCGGACGCGGCGCGGTATCTGCGGGTGCGTTCCCTCGCCTACAATCTGCTGACGCTGGATTTGGCGGACAAGGATACCCGGCAGAAATTTGCAGAGGAATACCGCCTGTCCCGGAAGGCGCTTTGCAGGCATATTTCCTTTTTGCTGACCAGCCCGCTGTTTGGCAGGCAGGAGCGGGTGACGGATTTGCTGCTGGCCGCCGGGCTGTACCGCCCCATGCGGGGACTTTACCACGGGGTGCGTCCCGGGAAAACGGATGCAAAAAGCGCGGAGTGAATTATGAATCGACGAAACCGGGTTGCTTTTTTTAACATTCTGAGCACCGTTTTGCTCAGAGGCATTTCCATATTCACAGCGCCCCTGTTTACCCGTCTGCTGGGAACCAGCGGTTACGGCGTTACCCAAATTTACAACACATGGGTGGCTGTGATCGCCATTGTGTTCACGCTGCAAACGCAGGGGACGCTGGTCAACGCCCGGGTGGAGTACCCGGAGGGAGACCAGCTGCGCTACCAGTCCTCGGCCATGAGCCTGTCCACGCTGGTGTATCTGATTTTCAGCGCACTGGTGCTGTGCTTTATCGGCCCCATTTCCGGGGCGCTGAAGCTGAGCTGGTTTTTGATCGTGCTGATGCTCATTCAGGGCTTCGGCACCTTCTGCGTCAACTTCCTGAACACCAAATTCGTCTACGAATTCAAGGCAGGGCGGAACATGGTCATGTCCCTTGTGGTGACGCTGACCACCCTGATCCTCTCCATTGTGCTGATTCTGCTGCTGCCCAAGCAGATCAACTACTTAGGCCGCATTTCCGCCATTGCCGTGACCTACGGCGTGCTGGGCATTCCGGTGTGCATCTGGATTCTGGCGAAGGGGAAGACCTTTTACAACAAGGAATATTGGAAATTCTGCGTCGTTCTTGCCATTCCAACGGTATTTTATAATCTTTCCGACCTGATTCTGGGGCAGAGCGACAAGGTGATGCTCCAGCAGATGATGGACGAGGCCACGGTGGGCTGCTACGGCGCGGCGCTGAATTTCGGCGGCATCATGTTCACTCTGTTCACCGCCCTGAACAATTCATGGTGCCCCTTTTTCTTCGAGGACATGAAGCAGGGCAACCGGGAGAATCTGCGGGAAAAGGCGGGGAATTTTCTGGAGCTGTTCACGGTGCTTTCCGTGGGCTTCGTGCTGCTGGCCAGCGAAGTGTACCGCTATGTCTACGTTTCCCGGGATTTCTGGGGAAGCACCATGCTGATTCCCATTTTTGTGTCCAGCTACTACACCAATTTCCTGTGTACCTTCCCGGTGAATTTCGAGTATTACCACAAAAAGACCAAGGTCGTCTCGATCATCACTATTGTGTCGTCGCTGATAAATGTGGGGCTGAATTACCTGCTGATCCTGCGCATCGGCATGGCCGGCGCGGCGGTGGCGACGCTGATTTCCCACAGCCTGCAGCTGACGCTGCACTATCTGTACGTCCGTTTCGCTCTGGGCGGGAAAGAATACCCCTTCCCGCTGAAAATGTGGGTCGGGTACGCGGCGGTGTTCGCCGCTGTGGCCGTGGCGTCCGTGGCGGCGGATGGACTGTGGCTGGCGCGCTGGGGACTGGGCGCGGCCGTTGGCTTATGGGAGCTTTTGCGGATCAGAAAGCGGAAAGTATTGATCTAAGAATGAAATATGGAAAGGCCGGGCTTGCTGTCCGGCCTTTTTTCGCGCTTGCGGTTGCAATAAAGCGGTGGATGGTGTATAATACTCTCACCATTATGTCCGAAAAGAGGAATTGGAATGAAAAAGGTGCTGTTCGTGGCAACGGTGGTCAAAACCCACATTATGGAATTCCATATTCCCTATCTGAAAATGTTTCAGGACATGGGCTGGGAGACAGCAGTGGCGGCGCGGAACGACTATGAAGACCCCGCCGACTGCCAGATTCCATTCTGCGATACTTACTATGACATTCCCTTTGAACGTCTCCCGTGGAAGGCGGCCAACATCAAAGCCTACCGGGAGCTGAAAGCCATTATCGACCGGGAGCATTTCGACATCATTCACTGCCATACCCCCGTGGGCGCCATGATCGCCCGTCTGGCGGCGCGGGACGCCCGGAAGCGGGGAACCAAGGTGATTTACACCGCCCACGGCTTCCACTTTTTCAAGGGTGCGCCCGTGAAAAACTGGCTGATGTTCTACCCGGCGGAATGGCTGCTTGCACCGCTGACGGATGTTCTCGTGACCATCAACAAAGAGGACTACGCGTTGGCAAAGCGAAAAATCCACGCGAAGCGCATTGAATACGTCCCCGGCGTGGGGGTGGATACGGCGAAATTCCACGTCGGCACCGTAGACCGGGCGGAAAAGCGCCGGGAGCTGGGACTGACCGGGCAGGATTTCCTGATCCTCACCGTGGCGGAAATGACGAAAAACAAGAACCATTCTACGGTGCTCAAGGCGCTGGCGCTGCTGAAAAACGAGCCGGGCTATGAAAGCATGCACTATCTCATCTGCGGCCGGGGAGAGCAGAGGGACGCGCTGGAAGCCGAAGCGCGGCAGCTGGGCATCTGGGAGCATGTCCACTTCCTTGGCTATCGCCACGACGTGCCGGAACTGTGCCGGTGCAGCGACATATTCGCGTTTATGTCCTTCCGGGAAGGAATGCCGGTGGCGCTGATGGAGGCCATGAGCTGCGGCCTGCCTGCGGTCTGCTCGAAGATCCGGGGCAACACGGATTTGATCGAGCACGGCGTTGACGGCCTGTTTGCGGAGAACACGCCCGAGGGCGTGGCGTCGGCCATCCTGAAGCTGTACCATGACCCGGCGCTGCGGGAACAGCTGGGACGCGCTGCGTCGCAGACGGTTTCCCGGTTCGACGCGAAAGCGGTACAGCAGAGAATGAGGGAAATTTACTTAAGTGTATGAACGAAGGGGGGCGGCGGCATGGCCGGAACGCTGATCGTATCGCTGGATTTTGAGCTGTTTTGGGGAATGCTGGACGTGTGCCCGCTGGAGAAGTATCAGGATCACGTTCTGGGCGGCAGAAAGGCGATTCCCGGGCTGCTGGCGCTGTTCCAGAAATACGGCATCCATGCCACGTGGGCGACGGTGGGATATCTGTTCGCCAGAAGTGCACAGGAAGCGGCCTCGTTTTTCCCGGAGGAAGGTCTGCGGCCTGCTTACGACGATCCGGCGCTGAATTCCTATGCCGAATTCTCCAGAATCGGAGAAGCGGAAGCGGACGCGCCCTGCTTTTTTGCCCCGTCTCTGGTGGAGTTGGTTGCCGAAACGCCGGGGCAGGAGATCGGCAGCCACACTTTTTCCCATTACTACTGCAAGGAAAAGGGGCAGACGGCGGAACAGTTCGCGGCGGACATGACCGCGGCGAAGGCCATTGCCGCGAAATACGGCTACACCCTGACCTCTGCGGTGCTGCCCCGGAATCAGTGCGACCCGGCATACATCCGGGTGCTGCGGGACTTGGGCTTCACCGCCTACCGGGGAATGGAAGACAACTGGGTGGAAAATAAGGTCCACGTCCATTTCCCCCTGCGGGTACTGCGGCTGACGGACACCTATTTCCCCATTACCGGGTACGGCAGCTACACGCCAAAGCAGGAAGACGGCATCTGGAACCTGCGGGGGACCCAGATGTTCCGGCCGATTTTTAAGCCGCTGAAATTCATGGAGGGCTTAAAGGTTCACAGGATCAAGCGCCGGATGCTCTACGCG
>ENA-ORSL01002008-ORSL01002008.1-human-gut-metagenome-genome-assembly--contig:-NODE-2008-length-15636-cov-6.312111_pt1 | contig 15636 bp, 17 predicted proteins | sample MGYA00242190_ERZ509157 | MGnify/ENA primary metagenome ERZ509157 (study PRJEB26280, sample SAMEA2338664) | human gut metagenome | biome: human gut; feature: human-associated habitat; material: faeces...
AGCAGTTGATCGCATTAGAGCAGCAGGCAAAGGTACAATACGAATACTATTTGACACAGACAAAAAAATATGATCAAACCGTCCAGATACTACATGATGTAAATAAGCATATTAAAGCAATCGAAGGATTATATGGTGCAGAGCAGGGGAATACGGCAGGAGAATATGCAGCGGAAATCAGAGAACTGTTAAAGCCGCTCATTCCGGTTCAATACACAGAAAATCCGATCTTGAACATTCTTCTTACCGATAAAGAATCCGTTATGAGGGAAAAAGGTATTTCAGTAACCATAAAGGTGGATAATGTGAATCTGAATTTCCTTGCACCAATCGACATTACAACTATTTTTGGAAATTTATTAGATAATGCGATTGAGGCAGCAGAGAAGCTGGAAGGAGAGAAATATATTTCGATTAAGATTGGCTCATACCATAAAATGATAGCTGCCAGCATCGAAAATAACTGCGGAGAGGTAAAGTGGAAAAATGGTTTTCCGGTATCAGCGAAAGGAAAAGGCGGTGGAATAGGACTGCTGAATGTTCAGAGCAGTGTAAAAAAATATGATGGAAATTTAATATTGAAAAGTGATGGAAATAAATTTATTGCTGAGTTATTCCTCAATTCATAAAAAGAGCATTCGTGCTCTTTTTTGGTAAAAAGTCTTACTTCGTGCAAAAAAATCGTACTTGGTGCAGAAAAGGTAAAATATTAGAAGTGGGTTGTCGATAGAAAAAGAAAAATAAAGCGGATGATAGATATAAAAAATTTAATGATGGGAGGTTTCGATTATGTCAAGAATTACGGACTACGGTTTTTTATTTCAAACGACATTTGGAACATCAAAAACAAATTTAGTCAACAATATTCAGTTGTCCCAAATGAACAGCAGTTCTGTACAGAAACAATTAAAAGCAGCAGGGATCGACACAAACAGTAAAAAGTATAAAGCAGTACTGAGTGAGATGATGAAAAATGGAAACGGTGCAATGTTTACAAATGTTCAGGCAATTAAGAACCTGATGAGCCAGTATGACAAAAATGGAGACTGGATTGATCCGAATACCGGATTAACAGGACTTGCTGTAACGGATGAGAACAGAAACAGTTATAAACATATCATTTGAGGCGGTTTTTAATGCGAAAGCCTAATGAAAGAATGGAGGTATTATAAAATGTCTAGTGTGAACAATTATATGAATGGCATCTATGACAATAACATATCCTGTAGGAGTTGCATGTTCTGCGATTATGTATTTTATAATAAAGCAAAATGGTAATTTTTTGAAAAAAGTTTCGGATTAGATGTAGTGTTTGCCGCTGAAACCGTAGTATATGAGTGAAGCCGGAAAGGAGGCGGTGTGATGATAGACGATGAAAAAATCATAGAAATGTTTTTTGAGCGTTCGGAACAGGGCATACGGGAACTGGACATAAAATACGGAAAAGCCTGTCACAATCTTTCCTACCATATAGTAGGGAGCAGACAGGACGCGGAGGAATGTGTAAACGACGCTTATTTAGGTGCATGGAACGCCATTCCCCCAGCACGACCTAACCCATTGTTGTCGTATCTTTTGAAAATCGTTCGGAATATTTCGCTCAAAATCTATTGGAGAAAGGAAGCAGCCAAACGAAGCAGTCATTACACGATTGCTTTGGAGGAAATTGAAGCCTGTATTGCAGACCAGAAAAACATTGAAGAAGAAATCGAGGTCAGAGAGTTAGCCTGTATCATTGAGTCTTTTTTAGACACGCTGACTATCGAAAACCGCGTTATCTTTATGCGCCGCTATTGGTTTTCCGACAGCTACAAGGACATAGCCGAGTTTGTAGGACTTTCAGAAAAAAATATTTCTGTCCGGCTGACCCGTATCCGCGAGAAAATGAAGCAATACTTGATTGAAAGAGAGGTATTCGTATGAACGCAAAGAAATTTTCTGACGCTATGAGCGAGCTTGATACAAAATATGTTGATGAAGCACTCAACTACAAAACGAAAATGAAAAAGCCTATATGGATAAAGTGGGGAATTATGGCAGCCTGTCTTTGCCTTATAATTTGCGTAGTTACAATTCCGCGTTTACTTAATGGCTCTAATCCCCCTATTTCTGGAGATTTGGCTCCTATGGTTTATGTAAATAACAAGTTGTATCAATATACGGATAGTCAACTCGATTTTACAGATAAAGAAAGCCAGTTCACTTATTTAGGGGAAATCGAAAGCAAAGTTAGCTCATCGCAAGAGCCAAAAGAGAATTTCCAAGCCAATGACGATATTGTAGGTGCTAAAGTATATCAATATGAAAATAATATTGTGGTTTTAATTGATGGTAAATATTTCTTATATAGTCATATGGAAGATGCTGAAAATGAAACGGTTGAATTTGAAGGACAGTTATTTAACAAATCGGACTTATCCGAAGAAACCCTTGAATGGCTTGAGTGGTATAATTCGATACCGCCAGAAAAACAACTTGCTGTCAATTCAATTCCAGCCGAGCTATATACTGATGACGGTGCTGGAACGGTTGACGCAGACCAAGAAAAATAATTTTGATTGACACCCACAAGGGACAGCCGAGATTGAGGATGGAAAGAAGAAAATCCGCCAGTTTGAGAACTTGGAAAAGAGGTTGCGTCAAAAGTTATCCAAAGAGGAACGAAGAACACGCAACAACCACCTGTATAATCAAGAGGGCACTTAACAGTGAAACTTATTTCTTGGAGATTTATGACGATATATACTATATAGCATTGAGTTAATTCTAAACGGATTTTGAATTTATTTACAAGGAGGTTTTATATGTCAATGAATATCAGCGGATTAGGCAATACCTATAATGGTATCAACACAAATAGTAAACAATATAAGGCTTTGAAAGAAAAAGGCTGGTTATCTGGTATTATGCAAAATGAAGCCATGATGTCACCAGAAGAAAGAATGATATATGAAACATTCGGTGGAAGAGATACCATTATTAAGAATCTGATGAAGCAATTTGATTCAGAAGGTGATTTGCTGAATGCAAATGGAGTGGCAGGAATGGATGTTACCGGCAAAGGTACATCGTGGCAGCAACTCACAAGTGTATCTGAGGAATATCGTCAAAAGATGTTTGATAATGTGAAGAGGGAATTTATTCAGGAAAACGGTCTTTCAAATGGTGATACAACGAAGCGTTCAGATATTTTCAAAGATTATCAGTTAAGCGTAAGTAAAGACAAACGTTTAAGTGGTACATGGACTTTAGAGCAATACGAAGGACAGTATAGAGCTGCTATGTATGCAGCAGTGAAATCGGCTAATCCAAATTGGAAGCCGGGACAAAAGTTTGATACAAGCATTCTTGATAACGTTACAAGAGAATCAGTGGAATCTACGCTTGTCAAAAATGATAATAGGTTAGTTCGCAATTCTATTGATGTATCAGTATAGAATACAACATCTTTGGTGCTAGAGATACGGTCAAATAAGCTGCTCCATCATGGGAAAAGTATAAAATTAGGAGCTTTAGATAATATCACAAGGGAAAAGTTTTCAAAAACTTCTGGTAACTCTTTGAAATACATATCATATCAATAGATACGATAATATAAATTATGTTTGTATTTGTTGATAACAGGTTTATATCGGAAAAATTGTAAATTTATTTTCTATGTGAATTTTCATTTTTGTAGGGCTGGCATTAGACCAGCCCTTGATTTCATTATAATAGATAAAAAGATATTGAATATATATGCACGGTAAAAAGACGATTCTCAATAAATGAGATTGGGAAAAAGTAACCTTAGTGCTGTTGAAAAAATCACCATAGTTCTAATGAATCTTCTGCATCTACCCATATCTGCATTGTTCCATCAAGATATAATTTTGCATATTCAAGCGGTTTATCAATGGCAAGTGCGTTCAATGCACAGTCTGATCCGGGTGTGGTTTTTAAATCCTTTTCGGCTTCCCAACAGTCAATGCGGAGCATATAACCAGCAGAAGTATAAATATCAATGCTGTTTCTGTGTGGATTGTATTCTGCAAATATTGTTCTCATCGTATAGAATCTCCTTATCATTCAATCAGTCATTTGTTACAAAAATCAGAAGCATTTCAATCAGTTCACCATGTCACTTTTATTTTGTGTTATACTGTTTTATAAGATTTTCTTTCCCTTGTTTTTTCCCTTATCAGAGTTCGTAAACACTCATGGGACAATATAATACAAGGGAAACAATAAGGGAAAGCTCACCTGCGACAAACTTAGTGTTTTCAAGGGCTTGAGAGATATTTGATAATAAAATATAACAGTTATTAAATCCCTTTGAATATATGAAATCTCAATTCAAGTTGATCTAATTCTCTTTTTTATTATATCATTTCATTGTTCCTTTTTCTATACAATTTTCAAAAGGGCAGTCCGAAGACCGCCCTATCAATTACACATACACTATATCCCTCAACACCACTTCTTCCGCACATTGCCGGATATTGTTCATCATTCCAACCCACTGCATTTGATTCTCTGACTTCAACTGCTCCGTCACTCCATGCTTTGCTTTCATCTGTTCCACCAATCGCTCCATCATCTGATAACATTCTTCGTCCATCTGGTGCAGATATTCATTTAAATTTCCATCCAACAGCAATTCCAGATACAATGCTCTATGGTACTCTTTCAGATACTCTGCTCGCATCCGTCCGTATCTGCCGATTTCATAATGCGTTCCTTCCGGGAGTCGGATGTCTGGATAATACAGACCATCCTCTCCCAAAGTATAACTGATTCCGTTTTCTCCAATGATGTGCTTTTCCAATACTTCCGTTTCCTTGATTTTATCCGTCATATCCATCTATCTCCTTATCTGCTCATTCTGTTCTGATAGCTTCTCTGCAATCGCTTCTGCTCTGCCTGTAACCGTTCCGCTTCTTTCACATTGTCAATAATATCCTGTATTTTGTCAGCCCCGACATACTGTTTCACTCGTTCCAAATCCTCCGCTTTCTCCTGCAAATGCTCCATTGTGCTATTCTGCTCCTTGATTTTATTCTTGTACCATTCAATATCCTCTCCCTGCTGATTTACCTTTGCAGTCAGCTTCTTCACCTGCTCCATCAGACCCACACACTTAATTGTTAGGCTTTTTACAAGTTCCTTTAATCTTGTAATCAATGGTAATGCCACCTTTTCACGATAGGATTTCGCCGACTGCATCACTCCCGGTTCTGGAAGCTGCCATTGTTTTTCCTCGTCATAGGCTCTCACATTACACTCCAGAGCGACCTTAGAACCTGCCATAGCTTCCAGTTCTTTTTGAAGCTTCTGCTGTTGCTTTTCTAATTCCCGGTTGCCGGACAACCGCCTTTCCTTTTCCAGCTCCAAATCCTCATTCTCGAAAATCAACTGACTGTTTTTTGCCAACAAACTGTTATAACTCTGCTTTGTATCTACATACGTTTTTTCCAGTTCTGCATTATCTGCCTTGATTTCCTCGTTCCGTTTTTGAAACTTATCTCCCATCTCTGCCAGTTCTTCCGCACGAGCAAGCTGACTGTCCACCATTTTGCTTGCTGTCTGCAAAGCCTGTTCTGATTGTGCAAGCTGACTATCAAGCTCCGCAACCTCTTTCGCTCGCTCCTGCTTCTCATAATCCAGCACCGACAGATGTTTATTGTGCGTACCTTTCTGCAACCATTCAACACCATATCGTTCCATGACTGCCGCAAGCTCTTTTTTCTCTGATTCTATCCACTGATTCCATTCTGTTGTTCCTCTGGTGCCACCTTCAAATCCCTGCTCTGCCAATGCTCCTTTCAGTGACACTCTTGTATCAAGTCCCCGCTTGCTCCCGGTAATAACAGGAACAAAATCAATGTGAATATGCGGTGTTTCCTCATCCATGTGCAGATGTGCCGAGAATACATGAAGATTCGGATTCCGGCTTTGAAAGTCTGCCATGAAATCCGAAAGTATCTGCTTTGCCAACTGCCCCTCCTCACTCCGCACATTCATATCGTCCTTATTGCCTATCTGGAAAATCACTTCATGGAACAGCTTTTCCTGCTTCCCCTGCCGGATTTTCTCATAATAGTTATCAATCTTTCTGTCACTCCGCTTCTGCTTCGCATTGTACCTTTCCAGAGCTTCGTCAAACAGTTCATGATACACTGCCTTTATATCCTTGTGACAAAATTCCACATTGTCACGGCTTCTTTCTTTATCTACATTCTTTGCTGAAAATGCTCTTGTATTGTGATTCACAGAGCCTTTCCCCATCATTCCGCTAATCGTTCTCTCCAATAAAAACCACCTCGCATCTTTTTTTATCTGTATCTTTTAGTGCCGGATACGGCACAGGCTTTGTTACTTTCGTCGAAAGTAACGCAAAAGCACTTTTGACAGCTACCGCCATCAAAAATGCAACCTGACAAGTCAGGTTTTGCGCCCTGCCGGGAGCTTTTATGCCTGCGGCAGTTGTGCCCGTTCCGGTCACATCATCATCGCTGCCACCCCACCATTTTTTTAACCGTATCCTACGGGTGCGTGCCACGCTCCCGTTTTAATCGTCTAAGGAAAACTTACCATCGGAAGCTGTCCGGCACACCACGCTTGTCAAGATATTCCCTGCGTGCCTTTTCCTTTTCTTCCTCTGTCGGTGCAGTTTTATACTGCGTATACAGCTCTCTCATTACCAACGCATCCATCTTTTTCTCCAATGCCTTAGTTATCTCCGGCTCTGTTTCTTCCTGCCCTATCAGAAAATATCTCACGAGTAAAAAGAAAAGCTCCTGCGAAATCTGCACATTCTTCATAGTAATCCACCAATCCTTTCTGCAAGATCGCAACAACGCAATGTCTATATCTTTTGCAACCTTGCAATGTTCAAGACCGCATTTCCATATACTCTGCATTGTTGCGTTCTTCCCTTATTCTGGCTTTACTTTATCCAGTTCCCAATACCATGCGTTGTTGATTTTCCTTGTCTGGACACCCAACTCTTTCTTTGCGTTTTCCAGTGTCCGTTTGGAAATCCCCAGCTCATTTGCCCGGTCAAATATCTCATTACTCAGAACCGCACTCTGTGTTTCTGCAAGCTCCCTTAACATCTGCTTTGCCTGCTCCATTTTATTTGCCTTTGGTGTAATTCCGCCAAGCACCTCGTCCACCGTAATCTCATAATCTCCAAGCCACTTGAACCCGTCCTCTGATAAAGCAAACGCTTTCGGGTGTCCGAATGCTGCAAGGTTGTTTTTTATCTGAACAACTGCTCTGGTATTCGATTCTCCTTCTACCCTGCCGACCAATAACACACTCCTCGCTACCGCAAAGAAATCTATGGAACCCATGCCCCGGTATGCCGCTTTATTGCCAGAAGCCTTGTTCATGTGACCGATAAGGATAATGGCACACTTTGTTTTCTCTGCCAATGCTCCTAATTTCTTTGTCATATCCCTTGCTTCGTTCGCCCGGTTCATATCCATGCCACCGCCCAAATATGCCTGTATCGGGTCTAAAATCAAGAGCCTTGCACCAGTCCTTACAATCGCTTGTTCCAATCGTTCATCTACCATAGACAGCGATTTGTCGCTCTCATCAATAACAATAATTCTCTCACAGTCTGCCCCTGCAAGTTCCAGTCTCGGTTTTACCGTATCTGCAAGACCATCTTCCGCAGTCTGGTATATTACATTGACCGGCTCTGTGACCTTCATATTTTCATCCAGTGCTTCGCCCTTTGACAGCTTTGCTGCCAGATTCAACACCATTGTTGTCTTTCCATCCCCCGGATCACCTTGGATAATTGTCAGCTTTCCATAAGGAATGAACGGATACCCCAGCCACTCAATCTCCTGCGACTGTACCTCCGACATTCTAATCATCTTTAACTTAATCTTCTGTTCTGTCATCTTTTCCTCCAAATTTCATTTAGTGATTGCTACCGGAGAAAACCTCTGCTATACTTGTCTTGTGAATACATAGGATAACAGAGGTTTATCCGGTTATCTTAAGTCCTGACAGTTGCCGCTGTTGGGACTTTTTCAGTTCTCTGTTGATTCAGCATATCAGCCACCTGCCTCTGCTGATTCGGGTACAAGTGCCCATAAGTGTTCAATGTGATTTTTATATCCCTATGCCCTAACCGCTCTTTAATAATGAGTGGCTGCACTCCCTGATTGATAAGATAAGCAACATGACTGTGTCGAATATCATGAACTCTGATTTTCTTAACCCCAGTCTTTTCACAGTTATGCTTCAACTTGTGCTGTACTGCCTCTGCCACTATCGGAAATATCCTCTCATCATCTGGCAGTTCATAGAGCTTATCCACATAATCCTTTATCTCCTGTGTCAGAAATTGCGGAATATCAATCACTCTGACCGATTGCTCCGTTTTAGGTGTAGTAATAACATCTTTTCTTTCTGTCCGGTAATAGGTTTTGCTAATACTGATTCTGTTTTCCGTAAAATCAATGTCTGACTTTGTAAGGGCAAGCATTTCTCCCTCTCTGCAGCCAGTCCAGAATAGGATTTCAAAAATCACATAATATCTGCTTCCCACTTCTATTCCGCTGATAAATCTGTCATATTCTTCTTTCGTCCAAAACTCTAACTTATCCGCATCTGCTTTTCCCATTCTCTTAACCCGTTTGCACGGATTATTGGCAAGGTTATAAATATTGCTTGCATGGGTAAACAATGCTGTAATCTGATTCTGAATCATCCGAAGATAGGTCTGCGAAAATCCCTTTGCTCTGATTTCATTCTGCCATTGGATAATGTCCGATGGTGTAATGCTGTTCATTGGTTTATTTTCAAAATACGGAAGAACATGAGCCTCAATCATATATCTCTTATTCTTTGCTGATCGTTCCTTCAGCTCCCCTGCTTTATCCCGAAAATAAATCTCTATGAAAGCTCCCATTGTCATATCCATATTTGCATTGGCGGACAATTTGTAATTGCTTTCCCATTCCAGAGCCTCTTTCTTTGTCTTAAAGCCTCTTTTCTGCTTTTTCTTCTTGTTGCCCTGCCAGTCCTCATAATAGAACTGGCAGTACCAAGTATTTTGTTTTTCGTCCTTGTATGCCGGCATATATGCCCCTCCTCTCTACGCTGTCTGTACCGTTGCCTGATAGCCAAAGAATTTCTTCTCCCAAAATGCTCTCGGCACTTTTCCGGCTACCACGATGAATCCCGAATTTTCCAATTCTTCATTAAGCTGACGAATCAGCCTATACGCATGACCTTTGGAAATTCCTAACTCTGTTGCCACATCTTCTGCAGTCATCATATAGTTTGTTTTCATAATGCTTGTCCTCCTCTTTCCATTCTAGTTTTTGTTTCCCTTGTATTATTACAAGTTTTCTTGTAACTATAATTTATTACATATTGTCTTGTTTGTCAATATGATTTATTTAATTCCTTGTAACTTTTACATTGATTTTTGTATCTGTGTGTGCTAGAGTATTCTAAAGGAGGCTGAAATCATGCGTTTAGGAGAATACTTTGAAATCGGAAAAAGAATGAAGCAAGCTCGCACCAATGCCGGAATCAATCAGCGTGATATGTCCGTAAAACTTGCTTTGACAAATTCTTCATACTCCAATTATGAGAATGGATATAGTGAACCGCCTGTTGAAACAATTCTGAAATTTTGTGATATACTTGGAATAACCTTGAATGATTTATTAGAAGTAAAGGTTGTTGCACCCAAAACAGCGAGTATCAAAACCTTTGCAGATTTTCTCGCTATCTTAATAGACTTAGACCGCCGGGGATTACGGATAAAGGGCAACACCACTTATTCGCAGGAAAATAATCAACTTATGGCACATCTGTCTTTAGACATACCAAATGCTCAAATTGCAACCTTTATTCCAGACTGGAACAAGGTAAATCAGCAGCTTGCCGATGGATTGATGGATGAGGACGAATATAAAATGTGGTTGGAAGATACTTTGAAGCTATTCAATGTTCCGATTGAGGATTTTGTATAAAACTCAATATTTAAGGGCTAATTTCTACTTGAAATTAGCCCTTTCTTTTAATCATCTCTTTGATTTTTGCCTAACCCATAACCGCCAAAAGCACCTGCAATAACTCCACCAACTGCATATATTACCTTTTCCATTACATCAGGTATTTCTTTAAGCAAAATTATGATTATCACGAAAAAAATCATTGCAACTATCATTGACAAAAAAGTAACTACTTTTTTATGAAATTTTTCTGCATAACTATTTTTCATTTCTTGTTCTGCACCGTTTAAATATTGGGAAATATGTTCTGTGGTAATTTTCTTCATCACCGCTGTCTCAGGCGAAACAATACTTCGCATCTGTACCGATGAAGAAATTATCATTCTCTCAATAACTTTTCGATGTTCTGGAGGCACACTCTCTAAAGCTTCCTCAATTTCGGCATTGTCAATAGGAGATTCCTCTACTTTTGTTTCTTCGCCTTTATCTAACAGTTCGTTGTCTGCCATTCTTACTCCTCCTTTGTTGAAAAGCCATGCACCACCATAGCAGATATACATCTAACCATTGATTTCATATCATTAGAAATGTCTCGACCCACTTTATGTCCTATATATATCTCCATCTCTGTATCTTGATGCTTTGGAAACTTAGGAGAAAAATCTCGATATAAAGACATATTCTTTTTTTCCTTAGTCATATACATATTAAATCCTCCTTTTCGCATAGGCACCTCCACTATAGAGTATGCCCTAAACATTAGGAAATTGTATTCATCATATCACATTTATTAATTTGTGTCGATATTTTTCTATATACATTATACCACTTTTTAACTAAAAAATCTGACTTTTATAAATATTAGAACCAAATTAGAACCACGCACCCATTCGTTCCAAATTTTGGGGCGTAAAAAGGCCCCTAGGGAAAACCCTAGAAGCCTTGATTTTACTGTATTTATTCGATATTACTCGATGATTGTAGCAACACGTCCAGATCCTACTGTACGTCCACCTTCACGAATAGCGAATGTAAGACCCTGCTCCATAGCGATCGGATGGATCAGTTCGATAGTCATTTCTACGTTATCACCAGGCATGCACATTTCTGTACCTGCAGGAAGGTTGCAGACACCTGTTACGTCAGTTGTTCTGAAGTAGAACTGAGGACGATAGTTGTTGAAGAAAGGAGTATGACGTCCACCTTCATCCTTTGTTAAAACGTAAACCTGAGCTGTAAACTTCTTATGGCAGGTTACAGTACCGGGCTTAGCAAGAACCTGTCCTCTTTCGATTTCAGTTCTCTGGATACCACGAAGAAGAGCACCGATGTTATCACCAGCCTGAGCCTCATCAAGAAGCTTACGGAACATTTCGATACCGGTAACAACAGTCTTCTTTGTTTCTTCCTTAATACCAACGATTTCAACTTCCTCATTAAGATGAAGAACACCACGCTCTACTCTACCAGTTGCAACAGTACCACGTCCGGTAATGGTAAATACGTCTTCTACAGGCATAAGGAAAGGCTTATCTGTTGCTCTTTCAGGATCCGGAATATAGGAATCAACAGTATCCATAAGTTCCATGATCTTATCGCCCCACTCACCCATGGGATCTTCAAGAGCCTTAAGAGCGGAACCCTTAATGATCGGGCACCCTTCGAATCCATACTCTTCAAGCTGTTCGGTAACTTCCATCTCTACTAACTCGATAAGCTCAGGATCGTCTACCATATCGCACTTGTTAAGGAATACTACGATGTAAGGTACACCTACCTGACGGGAAAGAAGGATGTGCTCCTTGGTCTGAGCCATAACACCATCAGTAGCAGCTACAACAAGGATAGCACCATCCATCTGTGCAGCACCAGTGATCATGTTCTTAACGTAGTCAGCATGTCCCGGGCAGTCAACGTGAGCATAATGTCTCTTAGCAGTTGTATACTCAACGTGAGCGGTAGAAATAGTAATACCTCTTTCTCTTTCTTCGGGAGCCTTATCGATGTTCTCGAAATCTGTTGCTTCGTTACCAGGAACTCTTGCAGCAAGTACCTTTGTGATTGCTGCAGTTAAGGTTGTTTTACCATGGTCAACATGACCGATGGTACCAATATTACAATGTGGTTTGGTTCTGTCAAAATGCGCTTTAGCCATTTTTTAAGTCCTCCTTTAAATAATTGAACAATTAGTTTTCATTTTAATCAGCTAATTTTAATTATATAAAATAGCTGTATATATTTCAAGCACTTTTTCGTACTCGGATAATTCAAAAGCATGTTAAATTATTTTGCCTTTGCAGCAAGTACCTTTTCCTGAACACTCTTCGGAACCGGCTCGTACTTTTCGAAGAACATGGAGTAGTTACCACGTCCCTGTGTGGAAGAACGAAGTTCTGTAGAGTAACCGAACATTTCAGCAAGCGGAACAAGTGCTCTGACGATCTTACCACCGCCAATATCATCCATAGACTGGATCTGACCACGCTTGGAATTCAGGGATCCGATTACATCACCCATGTATTCTTCCGGCATGGTAACCTCTACCTTCATGATCGGCTCAAGAAGTACCGGTGATGCCTTAGCCATAGCATCCTTGAATGCCATGGATCCGGCAATGTGGAATGCCATTTCAGAAGAGTCGACTTCATGATAGGATCCATCATATACCGTAGCATGAACACCAAGTACCGGGAATCCTCCAAGGATACCGGCCTGAGCTGCTTCCTGGATACCTTCACCGACTGCAGGAATGTATTCCTTCGGAATTGCACCACCAACTACGGTAGATTCAAATAACAGTGTAGGCGGATCATTGATCAGGATGTTAGCCTTAGGATCAAATTCAAACTTCTCACAGTTTGCTTCCATAGGCTCGAACTTAACTTTACAGTGACCATACTGTCCACGACCACCGGACTGCTTAGCGTATTTGGAATCTACTTCAACAGCCTTGGTAAATGCTTCCTTGTAAGCAACCTGAGGCGCACCAACGTTAGCTTCTACCTTGAATTCACGAAGAAGTCTGTCTACGATAATTTCCAAATGAAGCTCGCCCATACCAGCGATAATGGTCTGACCGGTTTCCTGATTTGTATGAGCACGGAAGGTAGGATCTTCTTCAGCAAGCTTTGCTAAAGCTTCACCCATCTTACCCTGGCCTGCCTTTGTCTTAGGCTCGATTGCAAGCTCGATAACCGGTTCAGGGAATTCCATGGACTCCAGAATTACCGGATGCTGTTCATCACAAATGGTATCACCGGTACCAGTAAACTTGAATCCAACTGCTGCTGCGATATCACCGGAGTAAACTTTTTCAAGCTCTGCTCTCTTGTTTGCATGCATCTGAAGAATACGTCCAACACGTTCCTTCTTATCCTTAGTAGCATTCAGTACATAAGAACCGGAGTTCATCGTACCGGAATATACACGGAAGAATGCAAGCTTTCCTACGAACGGGTCTGCCATGATCTTGAATGCAAGAGCTGCAAACGGTTCGTCATCAGAAGAATGTCTTACAACCTCATTGCCTTCCAGGTCGGTACCCTTAATCGGAGGGATATCGGTAGGAGCCGGCATGTACTCAACAACAGCATCCAGAAGCTTCTGAACACCCTTGTTACGATATGCAGAACCACAGCATACCGGAACAGCGGTACATTCGCAGGTTGCCTTTCTTAAAACTTTCTTCATTTCTTCTACAGAAGGTTCTTCCCCTTCCAGATACATCATCATTAAATCATCATCTAATTCACAGATCTTCTCAATCAGTTCAGCACGATACGTTTCCGCATCATCTTTCATATCTCCGAGATCATCTGTAACAGTGATGTTATCACCCTTATCATCATTATAGATGTAAGCCTTCATTTCAAACAGATCAATGATTCCCTTGAATTCGTCTTCCTTTCCAATCGGTAACTGAAGAACAATTGCGTTCTTGCCAAGACGAGTTCTGATCTGGTCTACTGCACCATAGAAGTTTGCACCAAGGATGTCCATCTTGTTGATGAAAGCCATACGAGGTACATTGTAGGTGTCAGCCTGACGCCATACGTTTTCTGACTGAGGCTCAACACCCCCCTTTGCACAGAACACACCGACTGCACCATCAAGTACACGTAAGGAACGCTCAACTTCTACGGTGAAGTCAACGTGTCCCGGAGTATCAATGATGTTGATACGATGCTCTAATGCACCGGGCATGGGCTTGGTTTCTTTTTCGAGAGTCCAGTGACATGTGGTAGCTGCAGATGTAATGGTGATACCTCTTTCCTGCTCCTGTTCCATCCAGTCCATGGTAGCAGTACCTTCGTGAGTATCACCAATCTTGTAGTTAACACCGGTATAATAAAGAATACGCTCTGTCAATGTGGTCTTACCAGCATCGATATGAGCCATAATACCAATATTTCTGGTTCTCTCTAACGGATATTCTCTTCCAGCCAAAGGTTTTTCCTCCTTATATTAGTCTAGGCACAAGCAAGACCCTCTCCACAGATCCGATTAGAATCTGTAGTGAGAAAATGCCTTGTTTGCTTCTGCCATTTTGTGCATATCTTCTTTTCTCTTTACTGCTGCTCCGGTATTGTTTGCAGCATCCAGAATTTCGTTAGCCAGTCTGTCCTTCATGGTCTTTTCGCCTCTCTTACGAGAAAACATGGTTAACCAACGAAGTCCTAATGCCTGACGTCTTTCCGGTCTTACCTCGATCGGTACCTGATAGGTAGCACCACCGATACGTCTTGCCTTAACTTCGAGAACAGGCATGATGTTATTCATAGCCTCTTCGAATACTTCAAGAGCCGGCTTGCCGGATTTCTCTTCAACGGTTTCAAAAGCACCATATACAATCTTCTGTGCTACACCCTTCTTACCATCTAACATAATGTTATTGATAAGCTTGGTAACCACTTTGTTATTGTATAAAGGATCTGCTAATACGTCTCTTTTCTGAATATGTCCTTTACGTGGCACGGTTCTTCCCTCCTTATTAAAATGAAATAATAAATCATCGGTACTCACAGTGTGTCGTTCTAATTTCACAATTGTGTACGTGCGGGTAGTCCTCATTACAATGAACTGACAAGCAATTCTATATTGTAACAGAATTCCAACACTAAATTAGTTCTGTTTGTGGGTCCAATATGTTCCAAATTACTTGCCTGCTTTCGGTCTCTTAGCACCATATTTGGAACGGGCCTGCTTTCTGTTGGCAACTCCCGCAGTATCAAGTGTACCACGAATAATATGGTATCTTGTACCAGGTAAGTCCTTTACTCTACCACCTCTGATCAGAACAACGCTGTGTTCCTGAAGGTTATGTCCTTCACCGGGGATGTAGCTTGTTACTTCGATTCCGTTGGAAAGACGAACTCTGGCGATCTTACGCAGAGCTGAATTAGGCTTCTTAGGGGTTGCTGTCTTAACAGCTGTACAAACACCTCTCTTCTGAGGAGCGGAAGTATCTGTAGCCTTCTTGTGAAGAGAGTTCCATCCCTTCTGCAATGCAGGTGCAGTTGACTTCTTTACGGATGTCTGACGACCTTTTCTGACTAACTGGTTAAATGTTGGCATTCTGTTTCACCTCCTGTATATAAAATATGTTATAGTAACTATTCAGCACCCCATTCGTAAAACCGTTGCTAACGCAACGTAGTTTACCTCA
>ENA-ORSL01002009-ORSL01002009.1-human-gut-metagenome-genome-assembly--contig:-NODE-2009-length-15633-cov-15.919053_pt1 | contig 15633 bp, 12 predicted proteins | sample MGYA00242190_ERZ509157 | MGnify/ENA primary metagenome ERZ509157 (study PRJEB26280, sample SAMEA2338664) | human gut metagenome | biome: human gut; feature: human-associated habitat; material: faeces...
TCCGTACACGCCGCCCGGGCGATATGTTCCGCCCCGCGGGACGCGGTGTGACAAAACCGTTGAAAAAGCTGTTTTCGGAACAAAGGGTGCCTTCCGCGGCGCGTGACGCCCTGCCGGTGCTCGCCAGCGGAGGCACAGTCTTATGGGCGGCGGGCTTCGGTTTTGCCGAAGGCCTGGCCCCGGATGAATTTACAAAAACCGCTGTGACGGTCACGGCACGGCAGATGGAGGAAGTAACATGAACGATAATATGAAAGAGGACGTCCTGCGCGTCCTGCTCAGCGAGGATGAGATCCGCGAAAAGGTGCGGGAGCTGGGCGGCAAGATCACGGCGGATTACAAAAACAGCAACCTGATGCTGGTGACGGTGCTGAAGGGCGCCGTGGTGTTTCTGGCGGATCTGATGCGTCAGATCGACGTGCCTGCCGAGATCGATTTCATGGTTGTGTCCAGCTATGGCTCCGGGGTCAAATCCAGCGGTGTCGTGAAGATCGTAAAGGATCTGGACGTCCCCCTTGCAGGCAAGGATATTCTGATCGTTGAGGATATCCTGGACTCCGGCCTCACGCTCAGCTATATCAAGGAGCTGCTGGAGAGCAGGGGGCCGCGCTCCATCCGCATCGCCACGCTGCTGGATAAGCCGGAGCGCCGCCGCGTGCCGCTGCATGTGGATTATTCCGGCTTCACGATTCCGGATGAATTTGTCGTCGGTTACGGCCTTGATTACGCGGAAAAATACCGCAATCTCCCGTTTATCGGCGTGCTCAAGCCGGAGGTCTACTCCCACTGAGCCCGATACGGATTCCTAAAGGATGTGATTTGATTTGAAACCGGACAAGAACCGTGCCAGAGGCATCGGGTTCTATATGCTGATCGGCGTGATCATTCTCGCCGTCATTTTCTATCTGACGACCCCGGCGGAGCAGAAGGAATACACCTATTCCGAGATCGAGACTCTGTTCCGGGAGGAGAAGGTCAAGTCGTTCAGTCTCGAGGGAGACGAGCTCACGCTCAACCTCTATTCGGCAGACAGCAACGGCAACACCACCGTCAAAAAGACCCTGCCGAGCCCGAACTGGTTCCGGGAGGATCTGGGCGACCTCATCGACGAGCAGACCGCCAGCGGCGTGCTGACGGAGTATGACTACGTCAAGGGCTGGACGGCGCCGTGGTGGATGTCCATCCTGCCGTATCTGATCACGATCGTGCTGTTCATCGGCGTGTGGTACCTGCTCATGAACAAGGCGGGCGGCGGCGGAGCGCCGGGCGTCGGCAAGTTCGGCAAGGCGCACACGCGCACCGGCGAGGAGAATCTCAAGAAGGTCACCTTTGCCGATGTCGCCGGCGCGGAAGAGGAAAAGGAGGAGCTGTCCGAGATCGTCGACTTCCTCAAGCGGCCGCAGAACTATACCGCGATGGGCGCGCGTATCCCCAAGGGCGTGCTGCTCGTCGGCCCTCCGGGCACCGGCAAGACGCTCATGGCGCGCGCGGTTGCGGGCGAGGCGGGCGTGCAGTTTCTGTCCATCTCGGGCTCGGACTTTGTCGAGCTCTATGTCGGCGTCGGCGCATCGCGCGTGCGTGACCTGTTTGAGCAGGCCAAGAAGGTCGCTCCGGCCATCATCTTCATCGATGAGATCGACGCGGTCGGCCGTCAGCGCGGCACGGGCCTCGGCGGCGGCCACGACGAGCGCGAGCAGACGCTCAACCAGCTGCTCGTCGAAATGGACGGCTTTACGAACAACGAGGGCGTCATCGTCATGGCGGCGACCAACCGCGCAGACATTCTCGATAACGCGCTTCTGCGCCCCGGCCGCTTTGACCGGCGCGTGTATATGGGTCTGCCCGATATCAAGGGGCGCGAGGATATCCTGAAGGTTCACGCCCGCGGCAAGCCGCTGGGCGACGACGTGGATCTCAAGAGCATCGCGCGCGGCACGGCCGGCTTTGCCGGTGCGGATCTGGAAAACCTCCTCAACGAGGCCGCGATCCTGGCCACGCGCAGCAAGCGCCGCTTCATCATGCAGGAGGACATCGACGAGGCGATCCTCAAGGTCGTCATGGGTCCGGAGAAGAAGAGCCGCATCGTGTCCGAGCGTGCGCGCCGCCTGACGGCGTACCACGAGTCGGGTCATGCGATCGCGTCGTTCTTCCTGAAAAACTCCGACCCCGTGCATTATATCACCATCATCCCGCGCGGCGCTGCCGGCGGCTTCACGTGGTATCGCAAGGCGGAGGACGCGGAGGACTTCACCTCCCGCGGCGAGATGTTTGACAGCATCGTCTCCGCGCTCGGCGGCCGCATTGCCGAGCAGCTGTTCCTCGACGATATCTCCACCGGCGCGTCCGGCGATATCCAGCAGGCGACGAATGTTGCCCGCGACATGGTCATGAAGTACGGCATGTCGGAAAAGCTCGGTCCCATTTCGTTTGACGATTCGAGCCACAGCATCTTCATCGGCCGCGACTTCGGCACGACGAAGAGCTACTCCGAGGAGACCGCCGCCACGATCGACGAAGAGGTCAAGCATATCTTCGATCAGGCGTATGCCAAGTGTGAGGCGCTGCTGCGCGAGCATGCCGATCTGCTGACCGGCCTTGCGGAGTATCTGCTCATCCATGAGACGATCGAGGGTGACGACTTCCGCTACTACTGCGAGCACGGTCAGATGCCCGTCCACCCGGACGACACCATCGAGCCGCCCGCAAAGGTCATCCGCAGAATGGACGAGGCGCCCGTGGCACCGCAGCCGGAAGCGGAAACGCAGCCGACGGATGGCGACACGCCGGACGGCAGCGAGAAAACCGAATGAGTTTTGAGCCGGACAGGGCGGGGGATGACCCCGCCCTGTTTTTGTGCGCCGTAATGTTGTCACAGAATCGTGCTTGCACTTTGCGCCTGCGGATGATACAATACTTTGTTGAAAATAAAAAGGGAGGATTTCCTTTATGAAATTAGGTATCGGAGGACCGCTACCTGATTTTATATCTCAATAATCCTCAATAAATACGAATATTACTTGATTTGAAGCGGATTTTGGAACAAACCAACCATATATAACTTCATGTTTTCCTATGCTACTCTATACGAAAATGGCGTAAAAATGGCGTAGAGAAAACTTACACGAGGGATATAGGTACGCCGCTGCTACAAATCAGTTTTCCAACAGGTGTGGGACGCTAACAACTCCCACGCCTGTTTTTTTGTTGTCCTTCGGGGCAAATATCGGGGATATTATCGCTTGTGCGCCGTTTATTTTTCTCTGCCATATTACCACCCTACATTTCACTTATCTGCCCCTTGTGCGTTACAATCTGCAAATACCCGCCTTTATTTAAGCAAGGGGCAAGCCCATAATGAGCTTGCCCCACTGTCATTCGGAAGTTCAGACGGTGAACAATCCGTTCACCGATTTATTCCTCGCTTTCATTATCGCTGGCGGCATTTCTATAATCCTCCTGCACACCCTCGGAGAGGTCAAAACACATCGTTTTTGCGTCTGCGACCCAAAAGCCACGCACACGATAGCGTTTATCGCTTTGCCAAACGCCCTCCATAGCGGCACGAATGGGGTCAACCAGATTCTTGTTGGTGATGCTGACCGTGGCCTTCTGCTCACCCTTCGGCTTGGAGAACTTGTAGCCCCTCTGCTCACTACTCTTACACATACGAACCGCAAAAACCTTGTTTTTTGCGTCAAGCTGGCACAGGACAAAAGCAGGATAGTTCAGGTCATCAAGTACCTTTTTCGTAAAGGTGACACCGTTCTGGTTAATGAAAATGTCGGGGTATGCGTTGGTGTTCGCATCAAGGATCTCAAAGTTCAGTGCGTTAAAATCAAATTTCATAATGGATTTTCCTTTCGGTATTAGAGATTTTTCAGCTCTTTCAGCAGTTCGCGGCGTTCCGAAGCTGTCCAGCGCGGGTCTAAAATGATATACCCTCTGAAATACTTGTCTTTAGAACGTGTGACCGTGAACCGCTTTGGCATAGCGTGTAGCCTTGCCGATTTGCCGGGTAGTGGCTTTTCATCTAAAATCTGTTGCACCTTCTGCCAATCGGATTTTTTTATGATTGCTGTGTGGTGTTCCTCTTTGAAATACTTGTTGAGCATAGTGTTTTTCACTGACTTATGCTCCCGAAAATCAATCGTACAAGTTTTCTGCATGAGTGCGTCCCCGCAATATTTCTCGTTCCGGAGAATACCGCGAATAGTAGCAGCCCGCCAAAAATCTTTCCCTTTAGGCGATTTGATGCCTTGCTCGGTCAGCGCGGCGGCAATTTCTGCGGGGGTTGCACCTTCCAAACAGCTTTCGTAGATGTACTCAACAATCTTTGCTTCTGTTGGCTCGATCAGCAATCGTCCGAAGTGGTCCCAATAGTAGCCAAGCGTGTTTATCACCGAGAATTGGTAGATACCCTCTGCCATGCGCCAGCGAATACCGTTTTTGATGGCTTCGCTCTTTTGCTGTGATTCCAATTCTGCAAGTGCTGACAAGACCGCTATCAGTAGATTGTTGCTGCCATCCCCGATAGAGGACAGCCCTTCGCTTTCAAATCGCACCGGGACAGGTGGAGTCAAGGCGTTCAGAGTACGCAAATTGTTCAAAATATCAACCGTATTTCTACCAAAGCGATTTATGCCCTTTGTCAAAATTAGGTCAATCTTGCCTGCTTTTGCGTCATCAATCATGGCCTTAAATCCCTGCCGCTTGTTCGTGGAAGTGCCGCTTACGCCGTAATCTTGATAGATTTTTACTAACTCCCAATCGGGATTGCTCTCAATTTTGGATTTGAAATAGACAATTTGCATCTCAAAACTGCCTACTTGCTGTTCTTCCTGTGTGCTGACACGGACATAAGCTGCAACACGCATTTTTCGGGGAGTCTGCCCTTGCGCTTGTACGGCTGGGGGTGGCGGTATTATAATTACACCGCCGCTTTCCCGATTCTTGCGGATTCCGTCATGTATGCGCTCCTTGCGTTCCTCCCGATTATCGGCGCGAGTCTTTTTTCGGCGGGACTGCTCTATCTCTTGAGGGTCAAGTTTCTTTGCCATATAAGCCCTCCCTTGCAGATATACGGATATTCCCGATGTGGTTCATAGGCGGCGCACCTCCTCGCTTACTGTTTTTCATTGGACAATTAACCTCCTTGCTGATTGTTATTTATGACTACCCTGCGGCGCATGAGCCAGGGGGTCACACAAAAGAAAACGAGCAGCAGAATTGCTCCTGCTGCCCGAATCGGCACTGCTTCTTATCGGGGGTAGATTTTATCGCCCCCTGCAAGTGACGGATATATGGTTATTTGATTTACAATGCCTTAACCGTGTCGATAAACTGGCTCATGCTCACCGCACCCGGCAAGAGGTTTTCCTCATTCTCAAACACCATGTAATAGCGGAAATTCTTGCCCGCTGCTGTGCGCCACGCTTGACCGAGTGCGATTTTCTCCCGGCTGTCATCATTTTTCAGATGTTCGCCCTTAGTTTCCGCACAGATGAGCTTGCCGCTCTGGGTCATAATCAGAATATCGGGGTAGTGCTTGATAAAGCCGTTAATTGCAAAGTCTTGACGTGCAATATTTCTGTGCCACCAGCGGACATTCGGCAGGGCGGTCAACTCTACAATCAACTTCTGTTCCAGTTTGTTCATGTCACCGTCCTCTGCTGCATACAGAGAACGGGCATATATGTCGGTATATGTGGCAGGATGGATAGAGGGGCGCAGACGGAAATAGGGCTTGCAGACGATGCGCTCCGTTTCCAGCCACTTTTCAAAAGTTTCCCGATAGTGGACTTCCAGCAACGTTTCAATCTTGTCACGGATCTTCGCCGCATAGCCCAGCGGGGCTTTCTCCATGGCGGCAAGCTGCGCCTTGTCCATATCGTCCACGATACGGTTTATGTAGGCACGCAGCTCGGCAGCGTCCACCATATTCAGCTTGTTAAGCTGATTGAACATCATTTCCTTGCATTGACGCACCCGGCTTTCCGGTGGCAGATTGTTGAACCACTCCTTGAAGTACCGCTGCTCGGCACTCACCATCTTGAACACCTTCGGCAAACCGCCGTCCTGCTCCCGCACGTCGATTTCGCGGATTTCATCGTCTGCGGCGGCAAAATCAACGTCGTATGCCTTGCCCTTGAGGGTAAAGCCCTCTGCCAGCATTTCCTTGTCCAGCAGTTCAAAAGAACCGTCCGTAAACAAAGATTGCTCAACTTTCAGGAAAAACTGCGGGATTTGCAGCGTTTCAATATCTTCCCGGAACTGCGGGTTTACCCCAAACGATTTCACTTTATCCCGCACCTCCCACGGAAGATTGTCCATCACCGGATCATTGCCGGTCTGCTGAATTGCGTCTGTGTACGCCTTTTCGACCTCTGCGGCAGCGTCCAGCATGGTGTCGGCTTTCGGGGCGATTTCAGGCGTTTGCACTTGTTCTCTGCGCCGCTCCAACTCTGCCCCGATCAATTTCCCATCCAGCCCCGAAAAATCGTCCTCGGCGCTTTCCGGTTTGGAAGTTCCTTGCGGGTCAGGCAGCGTGATTTGCTCTGCTGCCTGTTCGGGAATCTGCGGTTTTGCGGACTCACCGATCCGATAGTCCTTATCGCTGAATCCTGCGCTGTTCAAGCCCTTGACGATATGCGCCACAGTATTGTTGAAGTCGTTGGAAGAAGTCAGCACATAGGACATATTGAGTGCGCTCTGTGTGTGCTGGCTCGTATGGGGCAGACGGAGAATCCGTCCCAAAATCTGCTCCACGTCAACCTGACTTGTCTTATTGGCAAGGGACGCAAGGATATAGGCAAAGGGGCAATCCCAGCCCTCTTTCAGCGCATTGACCGTGATAATATAGCGAATCGGGCAGTTTGGGGACATCAAATCGGTGTTTTTCAGTTCGTTCACATCGGCGGTTCGAATGGCAATTTGCTCGGCTGGAATCCCGGCGTCCACCAGCTTGTCCCGCAGCTTTTCAAAGGTGGTCGCGTCCTCCTTGCCTTTTGGCTGTGCCTGGAACAATGCGATAGGACGGATATATTTGCCCGTCTTGGTGTACTCCGCGCTTGCGATTTCTTCCAGTTTGTTCCGCAGGTCGATTGCATCAATCAGCACTTCGGATTGGCTGTCCCGGTTATAGACGATCACGGGCAGCTTTACCATGTGTTCGTTTTTCAGCTGCACCGCGTCCACATAGGAGATGATATTGCTCTCCTTTTTCGGCGTGGCGGTCAAATCCAGCACAAAGCAGGGATTGAAGTTTTCCAGCATTTCAAGGCTCAATTCCGACCGGGCATGGTGGCTCTCGTCCACGATGACAAGCGGGTTAAGCTGGTTGATGATCTGGAACAGGGCGGTTTCATCCGCTTTTTCAATGGGGCTGTCGGGCTTACCCAGCACCTTTGCAAACTCGGCAAGGTTGCTGTTCTCCTGATAGGCTTTCAAGACCTCCTTGCCGCGCCCACGGAACGAATCGTAGGACAGCACCATAACCGACAACTGCTCCGTTACGGCGGTGGGGTTGAAGTTCTGACCGTTCAAAAGCTCCTGCTTGGTGTAAACCTCCACACGCCCGCCGAAATCCACGTCAATCTTCTGACGGTAGGGGTGGGATGTGTCTTTCAGGGCTTTCGCCGTCTGCGTCAGGATCGCGTCCGACGGAACAAGCCACACGACCGCCTTTGTCTTGGTAGCGGGGAGTGCGTCAAAGATAGGGCGAACGGCGTTGCAGGCAATAAAGGTCTTGCCGCCGCCTGTCGGCACCTTGAAGCAGAGGTTCGGAACACCGGGTATAACGTTTTGGTATCGCCCTAAAGTCGGGGCTGATTTTTCCTGCCAAAACAGGCGAAACGCCGCTGCGTCACTCTTTGTTTCGTTCAGCAGTTCCAGATAGCGGGTCAAGTCCGCTATGACCTTTTTCTGATAAGATTTCAGTTCCATACAGCACCCCTTTTATCTTGGAATTTCAGAAGGTAAATAAGTCGAAATAGCGTTTGAGATTTCATCGCGCATTTTCCCATTAAGAAGTGCCAGTATACTTTTGCAGTACTCTTTGTCAACCAAGCCAAGGAAATGCCCGATGGAGCTTGTTAAGCCCTTTTCATTAAATACGCTAAGTACTTTAGCATAGTCTTCTTCACATAACGCGCCTCTGAATTTTGACTCCTCCTCCGCTTTTGTTTTCTCGTAGTCAATATTCTGTAATGCAACGTTTAAGCTGTTTTTAGCTTCATCATCATTCTTTTTCGATAGCTCGATGTCGGTTAATTGGTATTTCAAATGCGCAACTACACTTTGGCAAATTTGCCGATCAATTTGATGGGCAAAGCGAGTATGGATAACGTATTCTCTTATTTGGGCAAAGCTTTCGTCAGGCGATTTTCCTAAGTAATCAGCTATTAGGCGTAACAGTCCCTCTACCAAAAACAGATTTTCTACCTCTGCGACTTTGAGCGCATAAATCCCGTCATCCTTATATTTTTCAATTTCATAATCGGATCGGTAATCTCGATCAATAATGCCAAACACTTGACAGTGGTGTAGTGACAGGTTGTTTCGGAAAGCTTTTGTTCTTGAAATAACTTGGGTGCAACTCCCACAGGCAATCACATAGTAGTTCGGATACAGAATGCTATATAGCTGAGTGTCATAGCTGTTTCTTTCTCCCTCAACGAACAACACATTTTTTCGACTGCCCAATATTTCAAAGAGTAATTCTTCGGGAAGCTCATGGTCATCAATTATTTCGAGTTTCCAGTGCATCCCATCAAATTCCTTGATCCATACTTTATCAGACTGCCCATGTGCGGCAGCAAATTGCGTATCATGAGTAATATAAATAAACAGGCAATCTGGTCGATAACTTTCAAGCGCAGACCATAATCTGTTCATAATGGAACGGTGTAAGTGTATCTCCGGCTCATCAATAATAAGCGTTTTATTTGCTGGAACGCACAGTACTTGTGCAGCTAAATATAGAACTGCACGCTCACCATCGCTCATTTGGTTCGAGTTATACTGAATTTCAGAATCGTCACGAGTCAAAAAAGCTAAGAACTTAGCATCCTCAACTCGTAGCTTTCTCTGCGGAAAAATGACATTCCATATCTGGGTTAATTTATCAATTGAGGTGAATGGAGGGTCAGGTCTTTCTTCACGGGTGGGTGCTGCTTTGCATTCATTTACAAATTTTTCGTTATCGTTGTTTTTTAGAGCAATTAGTGCAGCGAGTACATTATCAAAGTCATCTACCAGTTTGGTAGTATATTTCCCCCACTCCCAACGGTACCCCTTCCCGCGTTTACCTGATTTTTCATCTGTTCCATAAAAAACGAAGTCCTCTGCCTGTGAATAGCTTTTGAGTGGGATGTTTTCCTGAAAGTTAAGGTTTCTCTGTGCCCCAATACGGTGGATTTGCTCCATATCCTGCTGCTCGATCCAAGCCCCCAGCTTGCTCTTTCCAGATCCATTTGCTCCGATAATGATGACCGCATTTGAGGTAGTTCCGTGCTCTGTCTTATTTCCATTCTCATCGGGGAGAAAATATGTAAAAGCCATGTGAACTCACCTTCTTTTATAGTCTGCTAATGTCTCTCGGTATTTTCTTGAATGTAACGCCCATTTTTGCCAGCTTGTCCTCGCTGATGGAGCAGCGGTCTGCATAGATCACCGTTCCATCGGCTTTTTCCGTAATGGTGGAGAGGAACGCATAGTCCAGCACCGTCACGCGCTGCGGCTCGTAGTAGAAGTAATAGCCTGTGTTGTTGTGCTTGCCGAGATAATAGGGATTGCCGCCGCTGGGCGGGGCGTAGGGCTGCTTGGTTTCCATGAACCAGATGTATTCTCGGATTTTCTCCGGGGCAACGGCTTCATTCAGGCAATCGCCCACAAGCAGCGGTTCGCCCAGATCGTAGAAGCTGAAATTGCCGCCCGTGCCCTCCACGGCGTTCTTGCCCTCGCCGTAGCCACGGATCACGCGCTTGACGCGCTCGGCGGTGATGCTGTCGGCGTATTTTTCCATTTCAACGAGTATGAATTGCCGATTACCATTATCGTTTTTATTGGCATTGAGGACAGCATGAGCGGTTGTACCAGAGCCAGCAAAAGAATCAAGAATAATGGAATCCGAATCTGTTGCGATTTGGATTATACGCTCCAAAAGACGCGTGGGTTTAGGGGTATCAAATTGAGGAGCATTTCGCATTAAAGGCTTTAATTCGTTGGTAGCTTCGACGTTTGTTCCAACATCCTCATACTTCCACAGAGTTGATACTACTTTCCCTTTTGTGGCATCTAAATACGTTTTTGATTGTATGCTACCAAGCCCTTTTGCAAGGAAGAAATAGGAAGGCCAAGGAAAGTGGTTGTATCGCTGCAAAGCGATTTTTTTCGCATTTTCCTCTGGGACAGAAAGCATAATAGCAAGAATCTCTAAAGGAACATCGCCACCGCATATATCACACCTTTTTTCATAGTCATCAATGATTCGCAATTCATAAGGTGCCCACTCGTTGAGCGCAGTAAGTAACTTATCTTGTCCATCTTTCCAGTGTCGACCTTTGGGCGGATACATGAGTTCACCCGTAATCGGTTGTTGAATCGCATAAACCATGCTTTTGTGTGTAGAAGCACCAGGCGCATGAATAGGCGTAACTTTGTATGGAGTACAGTCATTGTCGTAGTTTACGTACCGAGCATCCATTTCGGACGTTCTTGCTAATCGCTTCGGATTCCAAGATGCAGCTTTGGAGTACACCAGAATGTTATCCGTTTCATAAGGGATTCCCTTTGCATCATTGCGAAAAGAGTAGTTATTTTGCCAAGTTACCTTCGCCACAAAACAATTGGCTCCAAAGATTTCATCGCAAATTGCTTTTAGGTTATATAGTTCATTATCATCAATGCTGATGAAAATTGCTCCATCATCCGCTAACAGCTTTTGCAGCAGCTTCAAGCGCGGGTACATCATACACAACCACTTGTCATGGCGGGTCAAGTCCTCGCCCTCTTTGCCGACAACCGCGCCCAGCCACTTCTTGATCTTCGGGTCGTTGACGTTATCGTTATAAACCCAGCCCTCGTTGCCGGTGTTGTAGGGCGGATCGATATAAATGCACTTGACGCGCCCCTCATACCGGGGCAGCAGGGCTTTCAGGGCTTCCAGATTGTCGCCCCGGATGATCATGTTTTCGCTGCCATTATCTTCGTTGTGCTGCCCGTTTTCATCAAAGCTGTACTTGCGCTCCAACACCCGAAACGGCACGTCCTGATGGTGATTGATCACCTTGCTTTTTCCAATCCATTCAAGTGTTGGCATTATGATGTCCTCCTAATTAAGCGTTGCTCCCCATTCGTATCAATTCTAGTGTACCATTTTTTGTTTTCGTTTACTATTTCTACGGGGAATAATTGCTCATAGATATTTCCACTAATGTCTTCGTAATAAACACTGAAAACATAATTTCCCTTGATCTCATCAAGTTCTTTTTCAGAAAAAATATGGATATAAAAACTTTTATTCTGCTCCAAAATTATTTCCGTTTTAAAAAAGGGGGTTCTATTTTGACAAGAAAAAGCCATCCGCAGCTTTTTAGCTGGGCCGTTTCCAATGTTTTTCACGAGGAAGGGCATACTGATGCACGCTGATTCGCGTAAGTACATTTTCCCGTCTTTTGCGGCCCTAATCCACATGACGCTGGTTCGTTTTGCTTTTTCTGCTTCATCTTCATGGAATGACTCTGATGCTCTAATTTTTGATGTTCCGTCTATTACAAAAAATAAGTGGTTATTTGCTTTACCATTTATGCTTTCTTCAATAATTGGGGCGTTTCCCATTGAAGAATAGTCCTCGGAACCAAGCCCCTCCAAAAACGGATCTGGTTGTATATTGTTAATTACATCAATGGCGATATATGGAAGTGTTCTGTTTCTGGCATCTTCCCGATAATTTCTGTTCGCTATGTACACCGTAAAATAAACACCGATGACTCCAATACTTGCGGCAATAATAGCACCATAATAGGACAGTACATCCGCAGCACTCCACATAGTCATGTATCCGCTGTTCATTTTGTAGCACTCGTTGATTATGATGGGGACGCCAACAATTAGTACCAGTGCTATAGCAGCAATTAATATCCACTTCGTCCATGACTTTTTCATCATAGCATTTCCTCCCCGCTCCAGACATACGCCGTGTACCGGCCGCCGCTGAGCTTGGTGATCTCTCCGGATTTCAGCAGCTCCGCCAACGCCCGCTGGACGGTGATCTGGCTGATGTCCGGGCACCTCTCCATGATCTCGCTCTTGGTGATCTTGCCGAGGTGGTTCTTGATGATCTCCCGCACGCGGTCGGGCTTGGACAGGCCCTTGGTGGTCAGCAGCTCGATCCGGCTCTCGAAATCCCGGTACGCCGCCGTGAGAACACCCAGCATATAGGTGACAAAGGGGGCATAGTCGTTGGTTCCCTCATGCCAGTTGTAAGAGCTGGCTTGCAGAGCCTCGTAATAGGTTTCCTTGGTGTCGGAGATCAGCTTTTCGATGCTGATATATTTGCCGACAAGATAGCCGGAGCGGTACAAAAGCAACAGCGTCAGGAGCCTGCTCATGCGGCCATTGCCGTCATTGAAGGGATGGATGCAGAGAAAGTCCAGAATAAAAATCGGGATCAGCAGCAACGGGTCAAGCTCGGTGCCCTGCATGGCCGTTTGGAAGGCGTCGCAAAGTGCTGCCATTGCCCCCGGCGTTTCCCACGCAGAGACAGGCTCAAACCGGACGATCTTCCGGCCGTCCGGCCGTTCTTCGGCAATCACATTATCCGAGTTTTTGAAGCTGCCGCCGATGGACTTGCCGCTGAACTTGTACAGGTCCCGATGTAGCTGCAAAATGACCGTCGGCTTTGGCGGGATATAGTCGTGGCTCTCGTGAATCGTCGCCAGCACGTCGCGGTATCCGGCAATCTCTTTTTCGCTGCGGCTCTGGGGCATGGTCTTTTCGCGGACGATCTTTTTCAGGCGGTCATCTGTTGTGATGATGCCCTCGATACGGTTGGACGCTTCGGTGCTCTGGATCTTCGCAACCTCCAAAAGATTGGACAGCGCATCCGCTTTGGCCTCGATAAAAAGATTCTGCTGCCCCTTGTACTCGTGGATCTGCGTCAGATACGCCACGACCTCCGGCGCCAGGAGCTTTTGATATTCTGCTTTGAAGTTGAAATCTCTCATTCAAATTCCTCATTCGGCGTTCAATTTCATCAAATACCATTTAATGATGCAATTATAGTATACCCGTATATTGCATCATCGTCAATCTTAATTTTGTCATTTCTTGTGCGATGATAAAATTGAGGTTGTCGCAAAAAAGGCAGTCCGTCCCTCATCGGCACGGACCGCCTTTTGCATTTTCTGAGCAGGCATGACAGGCTGCCTTTTGCAGTTTGTATATGCACCTGCGAGGAAAATGAGGGATTGCAAAGGGAGTATCTCTTTGCCGCTGGGTTTCCAATAGGGGCGCGCAGCATCCCTGTTGGCACACGATTTTGCTTTGCAAAGTCTAGTGTGTTATACCTTTGCTTCCGGCTGACGCGGGAAAGGGGTTGGCGGCGTACTCTGCGGTGCGGCAGAGTGTGGCAACAAACGCTTTTTCGCGGCAGTAGGACAGGCGGATTTTGTGATGTGAGTCACAGCACAAACGCAGGATTTTTGAGAAGCAAAATCCGACTGGCCGGAAAAGGAAACAGAGGTATATAAAGCCCCCGTCCCGCCGCAGCGACGTTCCTTTGTCTTACGGCATCTCCTTCCGAAGCGTATCCAGCGACTGTTCCTCCAGCAGCTTTGTCCGGTTCTCGCTCAGATGAAAATGAATCGCCGCGCCGGTCAGTGTGTGCTCGATATCGTCCGTGAAGCCAAAACGGTACAGCAAATATGTCTGCTCCCGCGGCTCCAGCTTGTCCAGCGCCGCATAAAGCTCCCACAGGGTTTCCGCTTTGATGAAAGCCTCCTCCGGAGACAGCGCATACGGATCGGCAATCGCCTCAATCCGCAGCAGCCGCTCATCGCCGGGCAGGATCTCATCAAGATGCACGCGCTCAAGGCTAAGGCCTTCCACACCGTCTTTCACTTTTACAGTTGCCATGCGATGCTCGAAAGACATCTGCGCTGTATGTACGAGGTCGAGCATAGCGTTCTTGATGGCAGGCGCGGCATAGGTCAGGAACCTGAGCTTCCGCGCCGGGTCAAAACCATCAACCGCACGCAGCAGACCGATGCTGCCCTCCTGCACCAGATCGTCCACGTCGATGTTCAGGTCGCTGCCCTCCAGCGACGAACTCCGGTATACTATGTCAGCAGTCTGCACGATGAAGCCCATATTCTTTTCAACAAGAAGCTCCCGCGTGGCCTCATCGCCCTTCTGAGCCAAGGCGCAAAGCCGCTCATTGGTCAAGCTGGTCGGATTCATCGCTTGCCGCCGTGCCGGTCATGGAGAGGAACAACCTTCTGACCTGTGCCGTGTCAACACCGGGCAGATGGGAAACGGAGGCTGCCACCGCGTCCGCAATCTGCTCCTTTGTGATTTTTCGGTTCAGTCTTTGACCGCCCTTGGTCAACTCCGCATAGATGCTCTTCATCGCCTGCGCCGTAAGCTGGCGCGTAGGCGGCACCTCCACCTCGGCTTACTTTTTCACGGCGCGGACAGCCTTCATAAAGGAGTTCTGAATGGAGCTCAAATCCGCCTGATCGATAGGCATCCGCAGACTTTTGACCTCGTCCGCGGCCTGCGGCACCGTGCCCAGCATGGACGAAACCATCGAATAAAGCTGATTCTGCGCAGCAAATCCGGCGGTCAGTTCGTTATCCAGATACCGGGCAGTCTGGTATGTGGTGTCGGCAAACTGCGGATTTTCCAGAAGGTAGCTGACGATTTTCGGATTGACCTTCTGCGTATAGAGATTCCGCGCCGCCTCGACGGAGAGGCCCAGCTCCGAGATATCATAGTTTTTGCGATCCGGCTCGTCCACCTCGCCCAGCAGAAAGTCGGTGGACACCTCAAACGCGCGGGCGATGCGGATGATGCTCTCGTCGCCCAACTTATCCGTTTTGCCGCTGATGAAGCGGCTCAGCGCACTTTCCGAGCAGCCAATTTTCGCGGCCAGCTCTGCCTGCGTGACCTTCCGAGACTTCATCAGATCTTGGATACGGCCACGGATTTTTCCGGGGAGATATACCTGATCCATTGCTGTAAACGCCTCCTTTTCCGGCAAAATCTCTCACAAATATGCTGCATGATATTTTCAAGCATAGCATATAATTTCCGCAAAGTATAGAACAAATGTTTTGCATTCAAGAGATACTTTTTGACACATTTCACTCATTATCATTTTTCTCGCCCTCCTGCTTGCATTTCTGCAAGATTTCAGGAGGGCTTTTTGTTTTCTTGAACATGCGCCGGATTTCGCCGGTCTACGCAGATTTCTCCGTATATTCAGGTGACAAAGCAAAACAATCAGACTACCACATCAAATTTTCCATGCAATTTTAACTTTGCCGTGTCCAACATGAATAGATTCAATCAGGGTATCTACCACGGTTAATTTATCGTCGATAGATATATCGTTCCATTTGCTCATGTAATCGC
>ENA-ORSL01002011-ORSL01002011.1-human-gut-metagenome-genome-assembly--contig:-NODE-2011-length-15611-cov-13.487850_pt1 | contig 15611 bp, 20 predicted proteins | sample MGYA00242190_ERZ509157 | MGnify/ENA primary metagenome ERZ509157 (study PRJEB26280, sample SAMEA2338664) | human gut metagenome | biome: human gut; feature: human-associated habitat; material: faeces...
TCAAGTTTATGCTTTATTAACGAGAAGTTTTCTATAGGGGTGCTGAGTAGTTACAAGAACAAATGATTATTAAAAAAATCTTCAAAAGAAGTGGATTCATCAGATTTTATTTATACCTTTGCAAGCACAAATAAGCCCTCGCCAGCACGGTGAAGTCAAATTCAATATGAAGATTCAATTTTATTGGTGACACCACCTATACAACAAGAGAAGGAATATCATACAGGATAGACAACAAGGAACATAATATTCAGCGAGTCGGCAAATCCTGGGTAGTAGATGGAAAGGCGAGTTAAATTAAATGGTTGCATAATAATTTTCTGCTTCTTTACGTACTTTGGCAAATTCTTCTTGAACTTGTTTCTCCATTTCCTTTTTTCTCTGAACCATATCACGAAGTACAGCTATTGCTTCTTCACGATTTTTTATTTTTAATGCCATATTATATCCTTTCTTTAAAAATTCTTTTGGCAAAGATACTTCTTTTCTTTGAAACAAGCAAACTATTCGTCATATTTTTTTAGTGCCTCGCTCATGCGCTGTTCCAGGTCTCGTAAGCCGGGAACCTCTACCATGGCAAGTAAATGGCGCACCTGGTTGCGTACATAGACCATGCATTTAAAAAACACACCAACCTGCCTTGTCAGTTTCTCGTTCTTTCGCTTTGCGGCTTCAAGCTGTAAGGCTTTGTCGTTAAGTGAAGGCATCTTTTTGAGTTCCTTCTTTACTTTCTTCAACTCCGCTCCCTGGGCAGCCAGAGCTGCAGATAGTTCTTCCACCTCCTTGCGAAGTTCCATGTTCTCTTCAACCTTTCGATCATAATCACGGATGATGAACATCATCTGGTGCTCAAAAGGTATATCGTCATTCATTCTTTCCATAACTTTTCCTTTTGTTATGCAAAGGTAATCATAATTTTGCAGATGGCAAAACTATTGGGTTTTGAAAATGTTAATTTCAAAGGTATTTTGCATTTGTGCTGTTATTCTTGAATTAATATGTTACTTTTGCAAACAGTAATAACAAGTAAAGATTCTTTACAAATGCGCTTGCGCATGGGCGGATTTTTTTCTCTGCTCTAGTAGCCTAATACGGAGTTTCTGCAAAACTCACTGTAACCCCCAAAAATGAAAAGTAATTCATTTTGACATCCGTGCGGCAAGCCGTGGGGTCAATTAGGCTCAGGGAATACTTCCCTAAGAACCTTTCTTTTTAAAAAAATAATTATGAGCGGAGCAAAAAACGTTATAGACATGAGACCTGGAAAGGGGTTCACAACATCGCAGAGTAATGAGCATCTAAGGCGGTTGGCTGATAGAGAAGCTGCTAAGAAAGCTCAATGGAATTATGACCCTTCCAGAGAACGTCTCAACTTTGAAATAGGAAAGGGTGGAGTAGTTAAAGAGGTTGATAAGACAAAATCAATTCCACAAAGAATTAAGGAGAATCTGGAAGCACGTGGAATTAAAGATCCCAACATTTCTTTAATCAACCAAGGGAAGAATCCTTATTACCGCACGGTTGCAAACTTCATTTTGGGTGGCAACCGAGAGGTAATGAGAAATCTGGCTTTTGGAAGTCAGCAGGTAGATTGGGAGCATGGAGCCGATAATTCAGACTTGAAGAGAATGCCGGAAATAGAAGCATGGGCAAAAGATGCGTATGCCTTCATGTGTAAAAAATTCGGAGAGCAGAACATAGCTGCTTTTGTCGTTCATCTGGACGAAACGAATCCACATTGCCATTGTACAGTCCTGCCGATAACAAAGAAAAATAAGTTTTCCTTTTTCGGTGTTTTTTTGAAAGGTAATAATACTAAGGATGCTTTTTCAGAATATATGGATAGCCTTCACACAGAATATGCAGATGAGGTTGGATTGAAGTATGGCATGGAGCGAGGAGACAGTATCAAGGAGACTGGAGCTGTTCATCGTACCACAGAAGAGTATCGCAGGAAACTCTGGAAGGATGCTCAGCAGAAGGAAGAAGAGGTTCGTGAAAACACCAAAACCATCGAGCAGCAAAATTCAACGATTACCAATCAGCGTGGAATTATTGCTTCACTTAGCAGGGAAATCAAACATTCTGCTGCTCGTCTGAAGGCTTTGGCTACGATGATCAAGAACCTTGAAACTCATAAAGCAGACCTGGAACAGGAAATTAAAAAACTCAATAGAAACCTGGCTGCAGGAAAGATTTCTAAGGAAGAGGCAGACCGCAAACTTTCACTAATCAATGCCGATATCAAGAAGACAGAAGAGAAAATACTTGACAAGACAGATAAACTGAAAATTGCAGAAAGCAAGCTCCATGATGCGGAACAACGGAAGGCAGAATTGGAAGCAAAAAACCATGAAGCCGAAGAAAAGATAAGTTCAGAAGAACAGAAAATTGCTTTGGCTGTAGAAAAAACGGCAAAGGCAGAAGGTAAATATCAGGAGATTAAAGCGAAATATAAGGAGGTGGCGAAAAAAGTGAATATTCAAACTGTTCATGAAATGGGAACACTTGGTTATCATTTATCAGCTCTTGACATGAAGAGCAGACTATCAAAATTTAATGCCCTTAAAGATACCCTTTCGTATGAACAGAGAGATTTTTTGGACACCACCGTAGGTCGCATTTTCGATGGTTCTGTGATTGAAAATATGGCAGAAAGTGCGGCAGAGATTTGTTCTATAGCGTCCCAATTGTATTTGGGATATCTGGATGCAGCTACAAGAATTGCGCAGAGCAGCGGTGGCGGTGGAGGACCAGGAACCGGATGGGGTAAACGAGACGATGAAGATGATCTTGACTTCAGAAGAAGATGCTTCGGCATGGCTATGAAGATGATGAAGCCTGTTAAGCAAAATAGAGTTATTAGAGGAAGAAGACGTTAGTCTCACTCTTGAATATATCCTTACGGAAGGATTGGAGTATAGCCAATCCTTCCGCATTTATTCAAATGGGCTTGTAGTCCTTACATTGGAGTGCTATTGAACATGTAGCACACGTTGTATTGCATGCTGCAACGTCAGTAACAATGTAGGCTCCTGTTTTGCGGCTTCCGTCTCGTTTGATCAATCCGGCAGATGTGAGACTGGCAAGTCCGTAAGCGGCTGTTCTTTGAGAATAGTCAAGTTCTGATACTATATCTTGAAGTTGCTTTCCGGTCTCTGATTCACGTATTTTCCAGAACACTTCCTGTGCCTTTGTAGATTGGGCCATGAGTCGCTGACGTATATCCTCATTGAGTACTGTAGATTTTTCTGCGAGTTCTACGGCTCGTTTCTCACGAAACTCCTGACGTGCCAGAAAGGCAGCTTTTCGTGCAGCCTTTTCTTCGTTAGAAAGTTGTTTATAGCTACCTTTTCTTAACGTGCAATTTTCTTGCAGGTTATTTTGTTGTTTTTCATACTGCTGTGTATCGCTATTTTTTAACTTGCAGTTTTGTTGCAAGTTATTTTGCGCAGAAATCTTAGTATCTTCCTCTGATATATTTTTTTCCGTTGAAGTTACAGATATTGGTGGTTCTTCAGGAGTGAAGAAAATAGTCTTTGCATCTTTGAATGCGTAGTTGTAGACAGCGTTTTGTAATACCAGGTTCTGCTTTTCAATACTAACTTCTGAGCGTTGTGGATGTGAATATAGTTCGCCTGTTTCAAGACCTAACACACCTATTTTCGATAGGGTCTCGGGGTGCTCGTTGTTTACCTCGACTATTTTTTCGAATGCATATTGGGTGAGTTCATCAGGTACTGCTATGAAGAAGAAGTCTGTCCAGCCGACATACTTCCACAGCTTCTCATCACGCATCAAATCATCTTTGAACTCCTTAATCTCTAGAGCAACTGTGAAGCAGTGTCCTTGATTGAGAGCACGAAACCCTGGCTTGATGAATAGTATGACATCAGGAATTATCTGTAGCTTTTTGTCGAGTCCAATGCGTGTCTTTTCGCCTGTAGATTCACGTAAGCGGAACTCTTCGAATATCTTATACTCTAAGTATTGGGCAGGAATGCGTTCCGTCCATGGATAGGCATGCAAGCACATATCTTTTACGAATGCTTGTATCTTCTTACCCTTCAATAAGTTCTTTAATTCTGCATGAGCTTTCATGATAACTCCTTTCTTTATGTTAATGTTTATAATTTTGTCGCAAAGATACGAAAAATACCTCTAACTTGCAAATTGTTTGCAGGTTATTCCTTTGATATTATATATATTTAACTTGCAGTTATTTTGTAGGTTATTATTTGTATCGGCGATATGGTTTGTAGTTTGACTAATGGAGTATGAATGATGAAGTAAAACTGGACTACAGACGTGATGTGTGGAGGTTTTATGAAGGTTTTCAGTTCAGTTAAGGTGGAAATATTGGAAATCACAGATTGTGATATTCTAGTATTAATAAAATCGGGAGGTAGTCGAAAATTTCGACCACCTTCCTCGCAACTTTACCAATAGCTTACTGTCGTAAACTGATAGTTCTATTATTCTTAGGGGTTCTTACTGTCGGAGAACGGCTTTTTATGACAAGGAAACCTCCCCATCCTTCACTTTATCTATTGTGGCTTTTCTGTGATAGCCATTCTTGGTAAATTCGTTAATCCATATCAGCCTTTTGGTTCCATCACCATAAGGCTGGAGTCTAAAATGACCGCTAACCTTGAAAGATTCATCATTGGAGATTTCCGTGTACCACTTGCTATCGAATGTATAGAAATCGAGACCTGGCTTTGTCACTTCCTGTGTTTTTTTCTTCTTAGTCTCCTTTTTAGCTATAGTGGAGACCTTACCCAGTTCCACTTCTGCCCACTGTCTGAGACACAGATAATCGAGAACCATATCTATATAGTCTCTAAGGTTTACCTCCATGCATTTGTCGAGCAATGGCAGCACCATGCAGTCCAGCTGATGTCCTTTTCCCTTTATCTTGTCCTTTGGAGAAGCACAGATATAGTAGGTAGGGATAGAAATATACTTATCTATACCGTCGTGGAATACCCATAACGTGAGGCATCCGTTTTTGATGCGGTAAACCACATAGCAGCCCTTCATGAAATATGGGCTACGCACGATTCCATTCTCATTATCCAGCTCAGCAAGAATATCCATATGAAACTGCGTGAACTTCATATAGGACTTATCCATGGCATCCACAAAAGTTTTAGAGAATACCACCAGATTGCGGCACTTTCCTTTTAATGTAGCAAGTTCCTTCACCGCATGTTCTCTGTCTGAATCCGTATCATTGCCAACTTTAGCGAACCATGAAAGAATGCTCTGAGGCAGATTTCTGTTGTCGAGATTAAAAAGATAGCGGAACAGAGTGATTTCGTTTATACTTTTATTCTGCATACTTCTTCTATTTTATGATTCTGATTACCGGGATGGTGTTGCCCGAATACTTGCATGTTCCTATCTGTTCCACCTTGCCTTTAGGAGCAGTGATAATCTGGTCATTCACGTAGCTGTCTGTTCCATCATTCTGAAACAGCACTTCGCCCCCAAAGCTTATATCTGATGAAAGATCTTCCACATGTGCTACTGCGCTGCCGTCCTCCAACACTTCATCTACCGTGAATTTGGAGATATGAAGCGTTTTAGGAGAAGCCATCATGGTAATCTCCGGTGTGCTACTTGCTTCGTTTGTGGCAAAGTAAGCAGAACACGTGGCAATACATATCATCACCACAAAGAAGATGACGATAAAGCCACAACCAAATTTGATTATCTTTTCAAACATATCATTTATCTTTAAATTGGGTTCACTTAATTATATTTTTTACTTATAGGTAATGAGTCTCTGCCCAGTCTCCCATCCACCTTTACGGTTGAGCATGTCTGGTTCATACCATTTGTTGAATACCACATAGTCACGCTTTGGCTGACGGACGATCACAGCGTTGAACTGTACATTGGTATGGGTCTTCCTTCCTCGGAACGGAATATACTGTCCCTGGTAGGAATGAAGCCCGGACACGAAGGTTCCACCGCTATTCTGGTCAATGCCCACACTTGTAATGATGATGGTGTTTGGCACATACGTTTTTCCATCGAAGCAGGAACCATAGTAGTTCCTACAGAATATTTCCAATACATACTTGCAGTCTGCTACCGAGAGCTGCGCCTTGCATATCCCCACATACAGGATAGCAAGAAGAAACAAAATTATCTTCTTCATATTTAAGATGTGTTAGCTATTTATTTTTTCCAACAATTCATCCGGTGTCAGTATTTCCATTTTCGAGAAACCGAACCACTTTTTACCCAAGTCTTTGATGGATGCTCCTATGTGATATACATCATCGTCTATACAAAGGAAGCGGTCATGCGACAACCGGAACATCTCTACTTCAATCTGGGCATATTGAGCATTATGGCGTTCTATGTCAAGTTGAAATTGCCGGCTAATCTGTTGTGTATAGATAATAGCAGACACACCCTCTTTTCTTTTGTCGAGCAAGGTCAATACTGTCTCATCAACATAGTTGTCAATGAGAATTATGCGTTTTTTAGCACATTTAATCAAGTCGGCCACGAATGTATAAGCGTCATAGATCTGGCCGTTATAAAACACGCCCTGCTTTGGCTTTGCACTACCTTCGTCTAATCTACGGAACACATCATCTATGCGTTTGTCGGTCTCTTGCTGATGTTGCAGCATTTCCAACTGATGGAACTCAATTGTTTCCAAGCGGCTGAACACAGAAGCGTTGTTCGCCATAAAATGACGCATTGATGTAAAAGCTCGCATTATGCGAATATTCACTTCAATTGCCGTTTTAGAACGAAGAACACCACTCAACATTGCAACCCCATTTTCAGTGAAGGCATAAGGGAAATGTCTGTCGCCGCCCCATCTTGAAATGCCAAATTGGCATTTCAAGATTTCAGTTTCTTCTTTAGTCAATTGAAACATAAAATCTTCCGGGAAGCGCTCGATATTACGTTTCACCTGTCTATTCAACTGTGCCGTTTCCACTTCATATAGCTCTGCTAAATCGCGGTCGAGCATTACTTGCTTTCCTCTAATGACTCTTATAAGAGATTCTATATTATTTGTAAAGCCAACATTGTCACGTCCTGTGATTTGTTGTATCTTACCTTCATGTTTTTCCATAATTAACACCTAACAAAGATTACTAATAGTTATTCTTCCCCTTCATCATCAAGGTTCTCTTGCTCCTGCTCATTTTCTTTTGCATCCGCAATATTGCTTTCGCAAACATCGATGATGTCCTGGAGCTTCTGTTTGTCCTCAGTTTGGGCAAGTTTCTCTTCTGCCATAGCCTTGATTGCCTCGAACTCTTCTAGAGAGAACTCGTTATATATCCTCTTGCCCTTCTTGCGAGCAGAAATCGTTACTTCGTAGCCATCTTCGCAGCTCATACTAAAGGAAGTAATACCAGCATTGGAGTCCTTGCACATCTGTATTAAGCACTTTGCTACTCCTTCCTCATCCTTGGATGGAGCGCAATCTATGTTGTTTTGATTCTGTTTCATTGTCGTTTTACTTTAAATGTTAATATCTAACTACAGCCACCTGTAAACCTCGTTTAGTTGCTGTGTCTAAATTGTTTTTTTTCTGACAAATGGTTTTCTGGTTGGTTCAATTCCCTCGATGCGAAGAAATCTATAGACCGAAGATTTCGATTTAATACCTAGTTGCTTTTGTATTTCATCTATAGTCATTCCGTTTTTATAGAGGGATGCTGTAGCCCTGGCTTTAGTGTGTCGCTTGATTTTTGGTCTACCAAACTTTTTTCCTTTGGCTAATGCTGCTTTTCGCCCTGCAGTAGTTCTCTCAACGATAAGATCTCTTTCAAACTCTGCAAGACTAGCAAAAATGTTCATCATCAACTTTCCGGAAGTGCTTGATGTATCGATGTTGTCTCTGAGTGATTGAATTTGGATGCCACGTTCATGAATGGAAGAAACGATGTTTAGCAGATCTTTAAGTGAACGCCCTATTCTGTCAAACTTGTAAACCACAAAGGTATCACCAGGGCGCAAATATGCAAGAGCGGCTTCTAACTGAGGTCGTTCCCTTAGACCGGATTTCTTTTCCGAGAAAATCTTCTCGCATCCAGCTTCTTTCAGCGCTTCTAGTTGCAAGTCCAAATTTTGGTCTTTCGTAGAAACTCTAGCATATCCTATCTTTGCCATATTTCGAATTATGTTTCGATTAATATTGATGCTGCAAAGATACAAAAAACGAAAATAACCACCAAACTTTTTGGCAGCTATTTTCGGTGTTTCTATATATTTCGATAAAGTTTTAATTTTATCGAACTACATCTTTGCATCGATATTACTAATACTAATACATGTATTGGTCTATTAATTGAATGAAAGACAATAAGTCTTTTCTATCTTCTGCTAGTTTGATTTCTGCTTTAACAAGTGTTGGTACTCCGTTTTCGTCTTGGTCCCATGGTGGCGACATTAGAGCAACGTTGTAGTCGAAGGAAGACTGTTTGAGCCTGACAAGAATGTCGTCAAGGCATTCTATTCTCTTACGAGCAGCTTCTTTTGCGGCATTAATTTCTTCTTTAGAGGCATAAAGCTTCAGAAGTGTATTGTTTGAGGCGTGCAAGGTTTGCACATCGTTGAGCAAAAGAACTGAAGGTGCAACAACCCTGTCTAGATCCGTCCAGACATGTTTCTTCTCTTTGACATATTGCCGAAGTTGGTTCGCGGTTGGAAGTTTAAAAGTTTCTTTTAAAACTCCATCTGATTTTTTCTTTTTTTCTTCATTCATCGCTATTTCTTTTTAAGAACGTCCTTGGCTAATGCACTTCTTAGAACCTTAACTGTTCCATCTTGGCTAGATTTGCGATATTCTGGGTTGGTTGTTATTCGAAGAATCTTATCTTTTACTTCTTCAACTTTAATAACGCTCATTCTAGATAGTGCATTAACAATTTCTCCCCTGAAGTCTGGATCGTTAGAGAACCATTTTTTCAGGGTGAGGTCTATCATCATAATGTTGGAATCGTTTTGCCTAGCCTTTTCAGTATTTGATGAATACTCTACTTGGTTCTGTTTGCCCTGTGACTCAAGAGAATCGAGGAAGCTTAGCTGTACAGGATTATTGCTATGTTGCTCCTCTATAGTTTTCTTTTCTTTGTAGGCATTAACATTTGCCGGATGCCCTTTGAAACCTATAGAAAAATACCATCTGTCAGGATAGCGTTCTCCGCTAAATGATTCAGCTTCTGTATATTCGAAGTAGCAATCGCAAAAGCCTGCTTCGTACTTTTCTTTTAGCTCCTTGTATGCTTTCTCTATCACAGCAGTGCGAAATTGGCTGTGATTAGGGTATTTTGGCTTTCTCTTGCCGTCTTTTTCTGTATATACCTGGAAAGTTTCTCTAATTTCTTCTTCTGTCATGTAAAAAGAGTAATTGTCATGTTTCTCAGCCTTGCATTTTATGTAGAAACGTTGAGTGTAAGGGTTCTTTAGTTCGAATAAAGAATATACATCGAATTGCGTGAACTTACCTGACAGATTGAGCAAATAGGGTATTATCTTTTTCGAAAACTCAATTTCGAAAGTCTTTGTAGTTGGGTTGTATTCGGCAGAACTGATCCAGTTTACATATATCCAGTTTTTGCCCTTGAAACTTTCTGGAATATCGCAACGTTTTTCGGCTAAAGCCTGTAATGCCGCTTTTAACTCTGGAAGATGGTTTCTCTTTCCTGCATTCTTTGATCCGAGGCATTCTAATAATCGAGTTTCTGTTAGCGTTACAATCTCACTTCTAATGTCATTCGTGTTGTATGCGTGGATAGATGTGCCATCATCTAATTTTTTGATGGGGTATTTTTCCTGTAAAGCACGGACAGCCTGGTATAGAACGTTACGCTCATACCTCTTAAAAGAATCCTTTTCGTTTGCAATGCGATTGTCTTGCTGAACGATATATGACTTTTTTCCTTTGTTTTTTTTCATCTTCCCGAAATGTTTGTACTATTAAAAAACGATGCAAAAATACGAAAATGAAACAACAAAACAAAAAGTTTCAGTTTTATTTTTTCTTATTTAACAATAGGGCTTGGAGGAAAAGTAAAAAAGTTAAAATATAGTGGTTTTGGTTAATGTTTTTGCCTTTTTTGTAGAGAAAGGAGTTTCTTCCTGAAAAGTTTCAGTTTCTTCCCGAAAAGTTTCAGTTTCTTCCCGAAAAGTTTCAGTTTTCTTCCCGAAAAGTTTCAGTTTCTATTTGTATATCGCTGGTAATCAGCATATTATGATTTGACTAACGCGCGCGCGAAAGTAAGTAAAAGTAATATAAAAAAAATATATAAAAGTACTAAAATGCCATTTTTGCCTGAGTTTGAGGCGAAATAAAATGCCCTGTCTATCATAAAAGGATGCTTTTATGTCGTTTTTGACTTTTAGGGGTCGCCCCACAAGGGGGCTCATCCTCATTCTTGCTGCTCGTGGGGACAATTCGCTTGCTCGTTGATGAGTGTGTGCTGACTTTCTGTCAACGTTCAAAAAACAGGCAGTTTTTGCGTGTAAATATCTTTTACTTTCACTGCAATTGATGGCTATTTTGCTCTGTAACTTATTGATATTTACTTAATTACGTAATATCTATATAATGCATAAATATATATGCTTTAAATATGTGCCTGCACATGAGAATTTAAATTATTCCATATAACTGTTATATAGAATAATTGGGAGTATAGTTTCCCAAAAAGTTTCACTTTTGCGTATAGAAAACCTACCATATAGCAGCTATATGGTAGGTTGGAGATAAAGGAAAGGGATCCAAATACTCATTTTTTTCGTGTAAGAAGAATATCATCGCGCGCGTAAAGAGGAAAAGAATATTATTTATCAAGAGTTATACGCAAAAAACGAAAGTTTGTCAAAAGAATCGAAAAACGAGCTTTTCTGAGAAGAAAATAAGCCATGAAAAGTTTGGCTAATACAGCATTTTTTCGTATCTTTGCAAACGTGATGCGAAAGCATCAATACGTACAACAGCGTTAAGGCGTAACTGTAAAAGTCGACACTCATGAACTTCGCAAACTCATCCGCTCGATAATCTTACAGGGATGCCACATAGGGTGGATTGTACCTCTTTCACGACCGAGAAACCTTGGCCGTGAAAGATTTCGTATATATACACACAACTGGGGGTGGACCAACTGAAGATTCTGGCGGAATGGCAATGCGAAGGCCTATGAGTGCAGATGATTCGGTTTGGTTCCACCCATTTCCGCTAACCTTACAATTCACAGAATAGTAAATGAAACGTTGTCAGGAGCCAGGCACAGACTTTAAAAATATGAAGAAACTTTTCTTTTCTATCGCTGCATTGGCACTCGCAGCTTCTTCAAATGCACAACAGGTAACGGCTCCAGAGCCAGAGTTCATTGGTAGTTATTGTATGCTCACTAGCGATTCTACATACGTCGTTCTTCCAAAGGAAAACGGCAAGGTAGAAAAACACCAGAACAAGTTTTCTAAGTTCTCTAAGATTGCAGGTGCTGTAAGTGACCTCGGTTTTGCAGGTGGCATGGTAGGACTAAGCACAGGTAGCATGGTAGGACTAAGCACAGGTAGCATGGCTGGACTGGAGACCGGTGTAAGAGTGATGGGTACGGCTGCCGGTGTAGGGCTTGCTGCAGATGCAGTGAACACTTTGGCTGGAGTGGAAGGAATGGATATTGCTTTTGCCGGAGGTAAGTCTGCTCATTCTATCAAAAAGGACGGAAAGGATATCCGACTGCTCATCAAGGTTGAGAAGAATGATTATGACCCGATGGGCATCTACCGCATCGTGCGTTTCAATGCTTCTAAGAAGGACAGAAGAATACAGTGGCTGACACTTCAGCCTGCGGTGCTCGGAAGCTCTGATGCACAGAAAAAGGGATATCTCTCCTTCTCTGGACACAAGTATGGCAACCAGAGTTATCTGCTTACCATTCCGGCTTCAGAGCTTGAACCAGGAGAGTATGGAATCATCTATATGGCAGTAGCTTCTGCACAGGAGATTCCTTTTGGGACATTTAGTGTAACAAAGTAAAATTACAAGATTATGGAGACATTATTAATGATGTTGTTTGTTGGTGCCTTGGCTAAGGGTACAACAAAGGCTGTGCTTGGTGGCGGTAAGAGAAGAAAGAAGAGAACCAACTGGGATCATCTTAGCTATGGCCAGAAGGCTTGGCTGCATGATCATTCGAAATAGCCAGGTTTTAAGTAAGAACGGAAATGAGTGAAATTTGCTTCATTTTAGCCGGATTCACCGCACTTGTTGGGGCTTGCCTGGTGCTTGACCGGGCAAGGAACCTTCAGGATGTGAAGATTCCGATTTTCCTTACTATAGGAGTTTGTACAATTCTCCTCGTAGCTGGTACCATCCTGGCATGATGTAGACAAATATCATGATTCCGTGATATTGATATTTTATGAAGCGTATAAAAAAGTTTCAACTTTGCGCAAAAACGCCACCCATCGCCGTGAAAAAAAGCAGATGGATGGCGTTTGATCTGGTAACAAAATCAAATTTTTCTTCTTTTACCAAGAATCTTATTGACCTCTTTGGAATTACTTTCTAAGAACACTTTGACAGCAGCAGTCAAAAGATGCTTAGTTGGAATGTGAATGCCCTTGCTCTTCAATTCATCAAGGGTGTACTTCACGTCCGCATCAATGAGTACCTGGATCCCCTTCTCGTCTCCTTCTGCCTTTTTTCCCGAAGCTTTACGTTCCTTCTCTTTGTCTCTCAGCTCCTGTGCGATTGAAAGGAATCTCCCCCATGCTGTTGTATCGGCAGGTTTTGTTGAAGGGGTTGAATTTTCAACGTTTTCCTCCTCAACAGCTAACTTGCTATTTATCTCTGTTGTGTTATTTTCGTCAGAAACGTTCATTTTTTCGTCCTGAGGCGTTTTGGTTGCTTGGACGGCCTCTTGTGCGAGTACTTCCGTTTTCTCTTGTTTTGGTGTCGTTTGGGCAGCTATAATGCTGCCTAAATCCAACGGACTTGTATTTGATTCTTTCTTTGACATGATATTTCCTTTATTTTTTGTTATTTATCTATCTCTTGAAGGAGTCCTTCAAAGCTGTGATCAATGGCTTTCTTCTGGTAATAATCGAGAGGGTAAAGCGTGGAATAACGCTGTACGGCCACACCCTCCTTGATACGAGGGGCAACATAGCCGACTTTACCTAAGATGTCGATAGTTTTCTTTCGGGCTTCCAACTCGCTCTGCTTGCCGACACCTGTCTTTATGCGATTTGGTGCAAACAATAGTTTTGAAGATGTTGACAGTTGACGGATGCCGTTGATGAACAATCCGGTTGCATCAACACTATCATCGTCATAGGTAAGAGGGATGATGACGTGAGTGGTACTTTCGAAAATAGGCTTGAGAGCCTCGGCTTCGAAATTTCCAGGGCAATCTACTAAAATGTAGCCATCAACTTCCTTCATCTTCTCCATGATTGCTGAAACATCCTCTGCTTTGCGAGAAGGTAGAGCGATAATCTGGAAAGGCTGTTTGGCGTTGGGTTCATTCTGAATTTCTCTTTGGCGATGACGAAACAATGACTGTTGAATGTCCGCATCAATGACAGCGACAGCCTTGCCAAGTTCGTTGAGGTATGATGCAAACATTGCGCAGATGGAAGTCTTGCCTACTCCACCTTTCAAGTTTGCGAATGCTATAATTCTGTTTGCCATAATTCTTCTTGTTTTAAAATTCTGCTGCAAAGATAATCATTTTATCATTAGATCGCAAAAATATTTATTTTATTTAACGATAAAGTGATATATCATAAATGTGATAACGTGTTTTTATATTTTATCATTAAAATGATTTTGATATTTTATTATAAAAGGATAAATCGTAAAAGTGATTTTATGAGTTTTGCATTTTAGGGTGTTTGCTTTTGAATTCAATTATATTTGCTAGATAATGCCATTATTTAGTAATAGCATATAGCTATGGTTTGAGTTTTCTATATATACTTATATTATAGAGTATTATAAATATTAATATTGTGTTTTAATGATAAATCATTTAATCGTAAAATCATTTTTATAATTTCATTTAAGGTTATATATTGTTCTGCTCTTGTTTATATATATTTAACTTTACTGCGGATAATATTCTATAATATTATAGTTCTAATCTTGTTGTTTTTTAGTAACTTTGCACACGTAATACTAATGATAATTTTAATTAGATATGGATAGAAAATTAGAAGATATTCAGAATGTTTCTTCTGCTATTTTTGGCGAAGATAATGTTGATATAAGCATTGGTAAAGATGTTTATATTATAACTATTAGTGGCACAATACTTCTGTCGCAACTTGAAGAGTTATCGAAAGCTTTGAATGTTAGCTTACTGCTAAATGGACGAAGTCCTCGAATAGACAGAAAATATGAGTGCTCTAGAATAGATGTTGTTATACCTACTTAATAGGGGGCATGAAGCTCATGCAGAATTAAAGAAATTAATTACAAGCAAGAATATACAGTCATTAGTGAAGGATCTTTGCCTTCACGCTTATCCCTGGACGGGCAAACCTTACCATCCTGACATGATGTAGACAAATATCATGATTCCGTGATATTTTATTCATCAAACCATGATAATATCATGATTTCGTGATATTGATATCATTGTTTTAGCGGTAGAGATAGGGTTGGCCATCTTGTCCAACGTGAAGTCTGGCCAGAGGTGGATAGATGAATTAAAAACTATAAGTTATGGTTAGAGAACGTAAGATAGCATTATTAATAGATGCAGAAAATATCCCGCATCATCGTATGGAACAGGTGATGAAGGAAGTAAGGAACAATCAGGATGATTTGATTACAGTTAAGCGTATCTATGCTGATTGGACTAAGCCCAATCTCTCTGCATGGAAGGCGGTGCTTCAAAAGTATGCCTTCCTTCCTATTCAGCAATATTCGTTTGTTTCTGGCAAAAACTCATCCGATTTTGCCCTGGTGATTGATGCCATGGATTTGCTGTATCAGAACGATATTGATGTGTTCTATATTGTGTCTAGTGACAGTGATTTCACTAGACTGGCCATGCGTATCAGGGAATCCGGAAAGGTCGTGATAGGAATGGGAGAAAAAAAACACACTAGAATCTTTTGTCATGGCTTGCAATGACTATGTATTCTTTCATGAGCGTGAAGAAGTTTCTTCCACGGCCACCCCTGTAGCTTTTGAGGATGAAGTGGGTGAAATTTCGGAAAATCATGTAACAGCTCCTGCAGTTTCTGATAGCCCTTCGAAGCAGAATCCTTCAGCCAAATCCTCAAACAAACAAACTCCAAAAATCAACAGAAAATTAATTGCTTTGATTAAGCAGGTGGTGAGTGAGGCCGCAGAGAGTGATGGATGGGCACAAATTAGCAGTGTATCTAATAGGCTTCTTTACAAACAGCCAGGCTTTCATATAAAAGACTATGGCTACAGCAAGTTTATCAAGCTTATTGAGGCGTGTGAGAGTTCGTTTCTTATTGACAGGAAACATCAGATAAAAAAGAAGACGAAGACGATAAAGAGATTGTGCTTAAAGAACAAGTAACTACTCAGCACCCCTATGGGCATGAGTAATCGTCTTACTGTTGTACTACAG
>ENA-ORSL01002016-ORSL01002016.1-human-gut-metagenome-genome-assembly--contig:-NODE-2016-length-15569-cov-3.795282_pt1 | contig 15569 bp, 13 predicted proteins | sample MGYA00242190_ERZ509157 | MGnify/ENA primary metagenome ERZ509157 (study PRJEB26280, sample SAMEA2338664) | human gut metagenome | biome: human gut; feature: human-associated habitat; material: faeces...
CGGCGGCGCGGTCACGCCCACGGCCACCCCCACGCCCAGCGTGAACCCCGGCACCGAGCTGCTGCCGGGCTATGTATACTGCGCCAACGGCAAAAAGCTGAACCTGCGCTCCGGCCCCGGCCTGACCTACGACGTGCTGTTCCAGATTCCCAACGGCGCGGCCGTCACCGTCACCCAGCGCCTTACCGGCTGGTACTGCGTATCCTATGAAAGCTATACCGGCTTTGTCAACAGCGATTACATCGTGCTCAGCGGCGGCGCGCCCACCGTGCCCTCCGTGGCCACGCCCACGCCCGTGCCCTCCAGCGACAGCACCATCCATTACGGCGAATTGCGCTACGCCACGGTCAATACGGTGAACAACTCCCTGAACGTGCGCAAGGTCCCCGGCGGCCGGCAGATCGGCTCCTTCCAGAAGGGCAGCCGCGTGGTGGTATCGCAGATCCTCACCGTGGACGGCGTGGAATGGTGCGCGGCCTATCAGGGCGGCCTCAGCGGCTATGTGCAGCGCCAGTACCTGGTGCTGGATGCGCGCGTGACCCCCGCCCCCACCACGCCCGACACCTCCTACGACACCTCCATCCTGGTGCGCAACCTCAAGCTCAACAGCACCGGCGCGGATGTGCGCCTGGTGCAGACGCGCCTGGTGGAGCTGAACTACCTCTCCTCCGCCAACGGCACCTACGACTCCGCCACGCAGACGGCGGTGAAGCGCTTCCAGCAGCTGCACGGCCTGAGCCAGGATGGCGTGGCCGGCCCCAACACGTTTAAGCTGCTGTTCTCCTCCACGGCGTTGCCTTACAGCACCGAGGCCTCCAACTACACCAGCTACCTGATCGACTATAACGAATCGGCCAACGAGGTGCGCACCAAGGCCATTCAGCGCGCGCAGCTGGCGCTATCCAACCTGAACTACAACGTGGCGACCGACGGCAAATTCAACGAGGCCATGCACGACGCGCTGGTTGCCTTCCAGCTGCGCAACGGCATCACGGCCACGGGCGTGCTGGATGCGGCCACGCAGGCGCGCCTGTACTCCGGCAAGGCCAACGACGCGGCCACCGCGCCGCGCGAATACCTGGCCGATAACGCGGGCTACACGGCCAATCCGCCCAAGGCCAGCGATGTAAAGCTGCTGCACTGGTACAACACGGTCAAGCCCATGATGAGCAGCGGCACGGCCTTTACGGTGTACGATCCCGACAGCGGCCTATCCTGGAAGCTGCAGGTGCTTTCGCCCGGCCGTCACTGCGACAGCCAGCCCGTCACCCTGCAGGATACGCTGATCATGCAGAAGGCCTTTGACGGCAAGAGCAGCTGGAACATGCACATCGTCTATGTGCAGCTGCCCAACGGCACCTGGTGCATGGCCGGCATGCACAACCGCCCGCACCAGAGCAACGGCATCCTGGGCAACGGCTTCGGCGGCCATCTGTGCGTGCACTTCCTGCGCGATATGGACGAGACCAAGAAGGCCGATCCTGTAACCGGCGTGCAGTATCAGAACCTGCTGCGCGACGCCTGGTACAACCTGACTGGCGAAAAGATCAACTAAAAACCCTGGCATATGCCGCGCCCCCTTCGCTGTGAAGGGGGCGCGCGCTTTTATGGGGGAGGACGGGGGGACGGGGGAGAGACGGTACTTTCTTGAGTCAAGAAAGTACCAAAGAACCTGTGTTGTGAACGGGAAAGCTGCTGGTTTTAAACTGGGAGTGGCCCTGGCCACCTGCCGCCCCGCCCCCGTGGCAGGAGAAAGCCTGAACCGCCCGGATGAAAGCAGGCTTTCCTCCGGTCACTTCCTGCTTTCCCCCTTCGTCTCCCCTGTCCTCTCTTTTACACTTTGCCAAATTTGTCCATACACGGCGAGAAGATTGTACGTTGCGGCGGGGAAAACGGGGCATTATAATATACGCGTAGGATGAAAGGAGGCGAGCGCATGGCCCATGAGATATTATCGGCCAAGCTCCATGAGCTGGACGAGCGCGTGGCGCGGCTGCACAGCCGGGTGTTGATCAGCGAGGGCGAGAACCTGTCCACCCTGCGGCAGGAGGAGGAAGACCTGCGGCGCGAGTGCGCGCAGGATGAAATGACGCTGCGCAATCGCCTGTGCCATAGCCGCAGCCAGGCGGCCAGCGATATTGCCGCATCCTTCAGCAGGATGGACGGCATGCTCAGCCAGGCGCGCGAAAACGCGCTGAGCCAGCCCAGCAGCGAGCAGGCGCTGCTGCTGGCCGAGTACGCGCTGGACTTTGCCCTGCAGGCGGCCAGCCGGGCGCTGCTGATCAGCCTGGAAGCCATCGACGCGCAGATGACCGAACAAGAGGAAGCGAGGAACGCGCAATGAAAGAAGCGAAATCCCCCAAGAAACCGTTGATTTTTTACTACGGCGTGGTGCTGGCCGTGCTGCTGGCGTTCAATATGATCGTCTCCCCCCTGCTGCTGGAGCGGCAGGTGACGGAGGTGGATTACGGCACGTTCATGCGCATGATCGACGATAAGGATATCGGCGAGGTGCAGATGGACGACAGCGAGATTCTGTTTTCCAATAAGGCGGGCGACGCGGTGTATAAGACCGTCGCTTTGCAGGATAGCACGCTGGTGCAGCGCTTGTACGAGGCGGGCGCCAAGTTCTCCGGCACGGTGGAAAAAACCATGTCCCCCCTGCTGAGCCTGCTGCTTACCGGCGTGCTGCCGCTGCTGGTTTTTGTGGCGCTGGGCCAGTTCCTCAGCCGCAAGCTCATTGAGCAGGCCGGCGGCAAGAACGCCATGAGCTTTGGCATGGGCAAGAGCAACGCCAAGGTGTATGTGCAGTCCAGCCAGGGCATCCATTTCAGCGATGTGGCGGGCGAGGACGAGGCCAAGGAAAGCCTGGCCGAGATTGTGGATTATCTGCATAACCCGCAGAAATACACCGAGGTTGGCGCGTCCATGCCCAAGGGCGTGCTGCTTGTGGGCCCTCCAGGCACCGGTAAAACCATGCTGGCCAAGGCTGTCGCGGGCGAGGCCAACGTGCCCTTCTTCTCCATCTCCGGCTCGGAATTTGTGGAAATGTTCGTGGGTATGGGCGCAAGCAAGGTGCGCGATCTGTTCAAGCAGGCCAAGGAAAAGGCGCCCTGCATCGTGTTTATCGATGAAATCGACGCCATCGGCCAGAAGCGCAACAGCGGCAACATGGGCGGCAACGACGAGCGCGAGCAGACCCTGAACCAGCTGCTGACCGAAATGGACGGCTTTGAGGGCAACAACGGCGTGATCATTCTGGCCGCCACCAACCGCCCCGAGGCGCTGGATCCCGCGCTGACGCGCCCCGGCCGCTTTGACCGCCGCGTGCCTGTAGAGCTGCCCGACTTGCAGGGCCGCGAGGCCATTTTGAAGGTGCACGCCCGCAAGATCAAGACCACGCCCGATGTGGACTTCCACGTCATCGCGCGCATGGCCTCGGGCGCCTCGGGCGCGGAGCTGGCCAACATCATCAATGAGGCGGCGCTGCGCGCGGTGCGCGATCATCGCACCCAGGTGACGCAGGCCGACCTGGAGGAAAGCATCGAGGTCGTCATCGCGGGCTATCAGAAGAAGAACGCCGTGCTGTCCGATCAGGAAAAGCACGTGGTGGCCTATCATGAGATTGGCCACGCGCTGGTAGCGGCGCTGCAAAGCCATTCCGCCCCGGTGCAGAAGATCACCATTATCCCCCGCACCTCCGGCGCGCTGGGCTATACCATGCAGGTGGAGGAGGCCGATAAGAACCTGCTGACCAAGCAGGAGCTGCTCAATAAAATCGCCACCCTGACCGGCGGCCGCGCGGCGGAGGAGGTCAAGTTTGGCGAGATCACCACGGGCGCGTCCAACGATATCGAGCAGGCCACCAAGCTGGCCCGCGCCATGATTACCCGCTACGGCATGAGCGATGAATTTGACATGGTGGCCATGGAAACCGTGACCAACCAGTACCTGGGCGGCGACGCGCAGCTGAGCTGCTCGGCCGAAACCCAGCGCGAGATCGACCGCAAGGTGGTAAACGTGGTGCGCGAGCAGCACGAAAAGGCGCGCAAGATTCTGGATGAAAACCGCGCCAAGCTGGACGAACTGTCCCAGTACCTGTACGAGAAGGAAACCATCACGGGCGAGGAATTCATGCGCATCCTGGAGGCGGATACCAGGAAGGAGGAGCAGAACAAATGAAAAGGCGTTCAAGCTACGGCGTGTATGAGCTGATTGTCGGTATTCTGCTGATCCTGCTGGGTATTTTCACCTTCACCCGCCCGCAGAGCGCGCTGACCGGCCTGGTGGTGCTTTACGGCCTGCTGGCCACGATCACGGGCATTGGCGATATCGTGTTCTACGTCAAGATGGAAAAGCACACGGGCTTTGGCCCCACGATCTCGCTGATCTCGGGCATCCTGAGCGTGATGACGGGCCTGGTGCTGATGGTGCATCCCGGCGCGGGCCGTTGGGCGATGATGGTGTTCTTCCCCATCTGGTTCATCGCGCACTGCATCTCCCGCCTGTCGCATGGGCACATGGTGCGCTTTGTGGCGGGCAGCGCGGCCTATTGGTTCTCGCTGATTATCAACTCCCTGGGTTTGGCGCTGGGCTTTCTGATGCTGATCAAGCCCTATTACAGCCTGCTCTCCATCACGTTTATGATCGGCGTATACCTGATTCTGCTGGGGCTGGACAGCCTGGGCGAGGCGTTTTCCAGGATGGGCGAGAATTGGTAAATAGCATGAAAAGCGTTCCTGAGCAAATGGCTCAGCACGCTTTTTTATAGAGTGGCAAGAAACGTGCCCATGCTTATAGCCAATGATTGACAAATTATTGTATAATATAAGAAAATAACAAAAGGAGGATTCCTTTGATGATTGAGTTCCGCGACGGCTTTTATGCCGATGTGCGCACCGAGGATCGCAGCCGCACCGTCATTTCCTATCGGGCCGGTATTTTGGAGGAAATGAAAAGCCAGGTGGAGCGCCGCGCCTTCCTGCGGGTTTATGACGGCAAAATGTGGTATTACGCCTCCGTGACCGATTTGAACCACCTGCAAAAGACGCTGGACGGCCTGTACGCCGCCGCTGCGCCCAACGATCAGATTCTGGACGATCCCACCGTGCGCCGCTTTGAGCGCAACCGCGACACGGTGCTGAGCTTTGCTGATTGCTCCGTGCGCGATATCCCCGCCAAGGATAAGCAGGCGCTGCTGCTGTCCTACCTGCCGCTGCTGAGCGAGGATAAATGCGTCACCATGCCCTCCGGCTCCTATCTGGATCGCAGCAGCCTGTTCCATTTCCAGTCCAGCCTGGGCGCGGATATCACCTATGATTACCAAACCTGCGGCCTGTCCTTCTCCTGCGATATGGCGGAGGGCGAAAAGAAGTTCTCCGGCCACTGGCAGAAGGGCGCGACCCGCTTTGACGAATTGAAGGGCTTGACCGAGACGATCCGCGCCGCCATGGCCGAGCAGACGGCCTTCCTGCGCAGCTCCGTGCCGGTCGAGCCGGGCAAATACCCCGTGGTGCTCTCGCCCGAGGCGGCGGGCGTTTTCGCGCATGAGTCCTTCGGCCATAAGTCCGAGTCCGATTTCATGCTCTCCGATGAAGCCATGCGCGATGAGTGGCAGCTGGGCAAGACCGTGGGCTCGCCCATCCTGTCCATTGCCGAGTGCGGCTCCGTGCCCGGCTGCGGCTATGTGCCCTATGACGACGAGGGCACCAAGGCGCGCAAGAACTATCTGATCAAAAACGGCGTGCTGGCGGGCCGCCTGCACAGCGCGCAGACTGCCGCCGCCCTGGATGAAGGGCTGACCGGCAACGCCCGCGCCATCGACTGCACCTTTGAGCCCATCGTGCGCATGACCACCACCTACATCGAGGGCGGCGACCTGGACTTTGACCAGCTGATCGCCCCCATCAAGAAGGGCTATTATATCAAGACCATCCGCCATGGCAGCGGCATGAGCACCTTTACCATCGCCCCCAGCCTGGCCTACGAAATTGTGGATGGCAAGCTGGGCCGCCCGGTGCAGATCAGCGTGCTGACCGGCTCGGTATTTGAAACGCTGGGGCTGATCGACGGCCTGACCCGCGATGTGCAGCTGCTGTCCTTTGTCACGGGCGGCTGCGGCAAGATGGAGCAGATGAACCTGCCCGTGGGCTTTGGCGGCCCCTATGTCCGCGTATCGTCCATGAACGTGCAGTGAGGTGAACACCATGGAAAAAGAATTTTTGACCCAAATCCGCCGCTCCGTTACCCTGAATGTGACCGGCGGCAAGATTGACAGCTTCCGCGAAAAAGAGGAAACCACGGGCACGGTGCGCGCCTATGATAACGGCTGCATCGGCATTGCCGGCTGCCTGGGCGAGCCGGACGAGCAAAGGCTGACCGAAAAGGCCGCAGAGGCGCTGGCGCTGGGCATTCCCTATCCCTGCCATCTGGAGGGCGCGCTGGAAAAGATCGACCTGCATGAGGACGAAATCATCCCCGTGCCCGAGCTGATTCCCACCATGCAGCGCTTTCTGGATCGTCTGGGCGAGGCCTGCCCGCGGTTTGCCTTTTCCAATAAGATTACGCTGGATTATAAGAAGGCCGAATATCGCAACTCCCTGGGCCGTCATCTGGTCAGCTCGGGCCGCAGCGTGGATATTGGGCTGATCGTGCAGAACCGCGGCTCGGGCAATCTGTTTGACGCCGCGCTGGGCTACAGCGGCGATCGCTTTGATCCGGACGCGCTGCTCGAGCAGTTCAAAAAGGAATACGACGCTTTTTACACGCCCGTGGATATTGAGCCTGGCCGCTGCCCTGTGGTGATGGAAAGCGGCAGCCTGTTTGGCACCTTCCTGCAGCACTTTGTGGCGGAAATGTATGTTTCCGGCGCGTCGCTGCTCAGCGGCAAGCTGGGGCAGAAGGCCTTCTCGGACAAGCTGTCCCTGCGCGACGATATGAACCCCGCCACCCATCCGGGCGTATGCTTCTTCGATTACGAGGGCTGCGTCGCGCCCGATCTGCGCCCCACGCTGATTGATAAGGGCACGCTGACGGGCCTTCTGACCACCAAGAAGTCGGCGGAGCAGTTTGGCCTGCAAAACCTTGGCACAGCGGCCGCCGCCTATGACGGTGTGCCCAGCCTGGGCTTCCATCGCTTCTATGTTGATCCTACCGCCTCCAGCCTGGCGGAGCTGGCGCCTGGCCGGGCCATCTACATGGCCATGGCCTCCGGCGGCGATACTACGCCCGACGGGCACTTTGCCACCCCCGTGCAGCTGGCCTACCTGATGGAGGACGGCAAGCTCGTTGGCCGCCTGCCTGATCTGACCGTCAGCGGCAGCTTCTGCGATATGCTGGGCAAGGATTTCCTGGGCGCGGTACATGGCCAGCCCCAGCCGGATAGCCTGCTGTGCGCCGTCACCATGGATGTGAAGAAGGGTTAACCGCGCAATTCCTATAACAAAAACCCCGGACGGTCGGCGACGATCAGTCCGGGGCTTTTGCGTTGGCGATGGAAGATCAGCTAAGACGCAACGATCAGGATTCCCTCCTTTCCTGCCGGCAATTCTGCCTGGATGGCGCCTTTATCAAACAGGGCGGCGCCGAGCCTGGATTTCCGTTAGTTAATGCAAATTTTTTATGGATTTCATTCATCTTTAAGCTGAGGAAGCACCCCTCGCGCGTGCGCGCGCGAATATATATAAAAAAACTGCGCCACCGCTCTTTGCCGAAACGCAGATGAAAATAAAAGTGAAATCAGGGTATCCCAAAATTTCACCTTTGATATGAAGCCCAAAACAACAAAACAGCGGAGGTTTTACCCTTCCGCTGTTTTGTATGTGAGCACAAATACTGTTCCTAAAAATAGCCTTTCTGGTTCGTATCTGTGCGCTGTGGCTCCCTTCATAGGATTTGATACAATTTGGCGAAAGTCGCAGGGGGGAATTTTTATCCCCCTAGTTCTTTGGGATTAGTGGCACTAATACTCGTTCGGCAACAGCGTTATATGCTGCAATGAAACTATTTAAGAACATAGTGACAGCCTCTGAATTATCATTGATCCAATAGTCAAACAGATGATAAGTGTCAAAGAGTTTTTCATGATCTTGAAACCATTTTTTATACCTATCTCTTTCCTTTTCCTTTTGATAGGCAACTGAATCGGGACCATTTTCTTTAAAATATGTCCAATTCAATCCCGCTCCAGCTTGCGACCAAAACTCATGTTCAGAAGAAAGCGATAATAAGTATTCATATATTACTTGTTCAGGACGAGAAGAACCCGGTAGCATTATAACATTTCCAAAGTGTTTTCGAACTTTTTCCGGCACAATACTAAGTGTTTCGTCTTTCACATCACCGTCTAATACAATTATCGAATTGCCAAAATATGCTGTATCAGCAGAATACAGACTCATAAGCGAAGAACAGCCTACATTTACATCTAAGATATTAAGATATGCCGTGTAGGGCTGCACCATATGCAATAGAACCCACCGTGCTTCTGCATCTTCTGTATATACTCGAATCTTATGACCATTCTGAACTATAGACTGCACTAACAAATCACACTCGATTGCAAAATAGTCTACATTACGCTTTACTTCCAGCTTACGATTAGCATTGGTTAGATAGTAAAGCTCTACGCCATTATTCACCGCAGAATTATTATGCTCAGTCTTCTTGCAAATATTCTTTAGTAAGCTTAAACTATGCGTAGTAAAGACTATTTGAACACCGGTACTTCTAGCTTCTTGTAATAGAACATCTAGTAATCGAGCTTGTGCTGATGGATGGAGTGTAGATTCTATTTCATCTATTAGTAATAGCCCACCCCTCCATTTATCTCCACTATTCTCTCGCAACCGCTTAAATGATAACAAGGCCAGCAGAATCTGACCCAGATTATCTTGACCAGACGAGTTTGTTAGGTAATCATATTTATCTGTATTTATACCTACACCTTTCTTTTTATCCGTCTCTCCGATTGAAAAGTTAGAAACTTCATTTACCGTATCTAATAAAGACAATATATGTACATATTTTTCCAAAAACCACTTTTCATGTTCTTTTGATGAGAATTTAATATGTTCTTGATTTATACTTGAATCATTAGATTCACCAATAGGAAACAGTCTCGATAAACCAAGATAGAGTACAGGATACTCCATTTTGGCTTCCGTTTTCTTCCCATCTAATGCTCGACACGGAATTATTCTAAAACGTTCTGGCGAGTCCTCATCAGTGCTATATTTTTGCCATGATGTTCTAAAAAAACACTGTTCACTAACTGATTCACCATCATCAGACATAATTAGTTCAAAACGATTTGACTTTGAAATATCAAATGACCGGCTTCCCTTAAAAATTTCGCTAAATTCTGCACGAAATTGTCCACCGGTATATGTTGTTCCATCCTTCTTTTTTATTTCTGATGAATTTCCGAGCATGCCCAGTATTGTTGACTTTCCTGTTGAATTTCTGCCAGCCAAGACGGTTATATATTTTCCAAGCTTGATGTCCTGCTCAGCAAATAAACGAAAGTCATGGATCTTCAGTTCCTTATACACAGTATGCTCCTCCATCCTTATCAAATTAGATTATCGCTCGTAATAATATACTCTCTTCCATCCTTAGTCCGCCCAGCACTATATTTTAATTCCAGCACCGACATTTTACATTGCCCATATAGTTCAAGAATAAGTGGACACTCATCGTATGTAACAATCCATTTATGACGCAGCCCTTGTATCAGTTTGCTTAGTTGCACATGGTCGCTATAACAAAAAGAGTTTCTATATAGCTGATGACCCTTATTTACATACGGAGGATCAATGTTTATCAACGTTTTATCAATCGGAAGCATAGGTACAACCTCTTGTATAAACAAAGAAGCATCCATATTATAGAAGCGAATACGCTCACTGTTTTGTCCAATCTTTTGTATCTTACGTTCCAAATCGGAAGAATTGAAACGTGCTCCAATCTTGTATAGACCATTTTGGCATCTGCCTCCTATAGGCCCCCCACTAATAATTCCCGATACATTACAACGATTCAAATATAATGTTGCAAACGCTCGTTGCAACTCGGAATATTTCTCGGGTTCTTGATAAACTCTTCGCTGCTCATCCCACAAAGAAATCGATGGAATACAGTCATGAATTATCCTACATAACGCCTCAGTGTTTTGTAAGCAGGCTTTCCAAAAGTAAAAAATATTCTTATCAATATCATTTAGCACAACACTCTCAACATCACCATGAAAAAGCAGTTTCAATGCTAAACCCGCGCCACCAGCAAAGGGTTCAACATAAACACTATTAGCCCCTACATTACGTTTAATAATAGGGGATATTACTTTATATAACTTTGTTTTTCCTCCCGGATACCGGAGAGGAGAATCAGTTACAGGCATGGTCTCACCCTCCACATATAAATATCCACGTTAGTTTTTCGACATGCTTCTTTCTTTTCCCTGCTTTTGGAATCCAAAATATGCGTGAAAGGCCCGCACGCCTCAGTATCCCACCGAAGCATGCGGGTCTTATCGCTTATATGGGCATCAGCCGACAATCTCCATGTCGTTCGCAAACGTGAACCGCATCTTTCCGTCCACCTCCACCATCACCCTTTTCACCATGCTCATCCAGAGCATCGCGTCAAACTCCTCAATGGGCATTTCCCTGCCGCGCAGGTTCTTTATGAACGCCTCCAGCTCACTCCGCTTGTGGGCGCGCCTTGCGCACTCGGCCTCGATGCCTTTCAGATGGTCAGCCGCCCGCTGGAACCGTTCAGACAGGCTCTGGTATTTCTGCTCGAATTCCGCCTGATCCATGGTCATGCTGGCATTCTGCTCAATCGCCTGCCGGATCAGCTCGGATACAACGTCCATTTCCTCCCGCAGGTTTTCCGCCTTTGCTTCCAGCTCAGCCGTTGCGGTCAACTGTTCCATGATCGCCGCTGTATCCTCGAGGATAAACGTCCGCTCATCCAGCAACCGGTTAAAGGCTTTCAGAAACCGCTGCTGAATCTCTGCCTCTGTCAGGTGCGGCGTGCCGCAGTGGTGACCGTCCTTGAATTTCGCATTGCATTGCCAGATGACGCGGCGGTACTTGTCGGTGGAGTGCCACACCTTGCTGCCGTACATCTCGCCGCAGCAGCCACAGAAAATCCGTCCAGCAAAGCAGCTCGTGCCATTGTGCTGGCGACCCGCCTGCCTCCGGCGCTCGATTTCTTCCTGCACCATGTTGAACACCTCATCGGTCACAATGGCCGGATGGCTGTTCTCGACGTAATACTGCGGTACCTCGCCCTCGTTGACCTTCATTTTCTTGGTGAGGAAGTCCGTACAGAAGGTCTTTTGCAGGAGCGCGTCGCCCTTGTATTTCTCATTGGTGAGGATGCTCAATATAGTAGCCGTCTGCCACGTTTTCTTGCCAGCGGGCGTTGGGATGCCCTCCGCCTCAAGGATCGTCTTGATTCCGTAGGGCGTTTGTCCTTTCAAGAACAGCCCATAAATCCGACGCACGATCTCCGCTTCCTCGGGCACGACCTCTGGCTCGCCGTTCTCACCCTTGCGATACCCGAGGAAGTGCTTGTAAGGCATGGACACCTTGCCGTCCGCAAACCGCTTGCGCTGACCCCATGTGACGTTTTCGGAGATGTTGCGGCTTTCCTCCTGCGCCAGTGAGGACATGATGGTCAGCAGCAGCTCGCCCTTGGAATCCAGCGTGTAGATGTTCTGTTCCTCAAAGTAGACCTCTACGCCATGCTCTTTCAGAAGCCGAATGGTCGTCAGGCTGTCCACCGTATTTCGGGCAAAGCGGGAAACGGACTTGGTGATGATGAGGTCAATTTTCCCTGCAAGGGCCTCCTCGATCATGTCGTTGAACTGCTCGCGCTTTTTCGTGCTGGTGCCGGTAATGCCTCTATCGGCGTAGACCCGCACAAATTCCCAGTCTGATTTCTCGCGGATGTAATCGGTGTAGTAGCTGACCTGCGCCTCGTAGCTGGTTTTCTGCTCGTCGCTGTTAGTGGAAACGCGGGCGTAGGCTGCCACACGGCGCTTGCGCGCGTTGGCGATGGGCATAGCCGTGAATCGGTTTCGTGTCGCTGGAACGACGGTCACCCGGGGCTTATAGGCTCTGGCTTCGCTCATTTCTCATACCTCCTCCGGGCATGTTCCGCCGCCTGCGCTCTCATTTCATCCGTCCAACTGCGGCTGCGGGACTTGTCATGCCATTCACGCTCTACCTTCGTGCCGTCCTTCATCACAAACACCAGCCGGTTAAAGGCAGGGACTCGAATTTCCTGCACCGTTTCCCGAAACAGCTCTGCATCAAATTCATCTGTATCCAATGCGGACGCGGTAACTTCCATCAAAATATCCTCCGGGATTTGCTTGGCATGGCAAGCCTTTTTCCCCAGCTTCAGATAGGTGGCGCAATTCCATGCGATCTCTGTGCAGCTGACCTTCCGATGATACCTCTTTCCGCAGTTTTCGCAGATCAGCATCCCCGTAAAGGCACTGTACCTCGGCGCATCCTTTGCGATGCCGTTCCGCAGGCGATTCTGCTCCATTTGTTCCTGCACCCTCAGAAATATCTCCGGAGGCACAATGGCAGGGTGTGTCCCTTCCGCATAGTATTTCGGCAACTCGCCGTGATTGTTCTTTTCAAGTTTCGTGAGATGGTCTGCCACATAACGCTTTTGAAGCAAAGCATTTCCGGCATACTTTTCATTCTTGAGCATATCCAAAACACGCTTGGGCGACCACATGCCTCCGCGACAGCTTGGAACTTGCGTTTCACGCATGATGCGCGAAACCTGCGCGATGCCCACGCCATCAAGGTAAGACTCAAAGACCCAACGAACAACGGCTGCCTCTTCCTCATGGATAGTAATGACGCCCTTGCGGATACGGTACCCGAACATGAAGCGCCAAGTAGTCGGTTAACCCAATTCAAACTGTTTGCGGATGCGCCACTTGCAGTTTTCCGAAACACTGAGGCTCTCTTCCTGCGCAAAAGAAGCGAGGATGGAAAGCATCAGCTCGCCATCCCCGCTCATGGAGTGTATGTTCTGTTCCTCGAAGTAAACGTCCACGCCCAACGTTTTCAGCTCGCGCACCGTTTCCAGCAGCGTAACCGTATTTCGGGCAAACCTGCTGATGAATTTGGTGATGATCCTGTCGATTTTCCCCGCGCGGCAATCCGCCAGCATCCTCTGGAAACCCTTGCGATTGTCCTTGGTGCCGGTCAGCGCCTCATCCACATACACGCCAGCATAGCGCCATTCGGGATTGCGCTGAATGAGGTTGCTGTAATAGCTGACCTGCGCCGACAGGGAGTGCAGCATGGCGTCCTTGCCGCTGGAAACGCGGGCATACGCCGCCACACACTGCTGCACCGGCAGGGTTGGCAAGCGGGATTCAATCTTGCGTATGGTCTTTTCCACGCAATTCACCTCCTTGGGTAGCTGGCATATTACCTCTGATCGCGGAGAATAGCAAGTTAATTCGGATCAGCAGTCGATGAAAACAGGCTGGTACTTTTCCCGCAGGAATTGGTCGGCAGCGGCAAAATCCGCCTCGGAAAGCACGCCCTGCCTGAGCATGTTCCGACAGATGGCCATCATCACCTGATAGCGCTTTTCACGTTCAAACCGTTCTGCTTTCATCCAATCACCTTCGAGTAGTTGCCCGATACCCAACCAACCTTCGCGCCAATCACAACGGCGTGCCAGCCATTGGCGGCGGATGCCACATAGTCAAACGTGGTGCCCGGCGCAACAGAAGAAATACGGCTGTACTGCGTACCATTGCCCGTGCGGATGTTCACTTTGCCGCCTTCGGAGGCGATGACCACCGTCGTACCAACAGGCTTCGGTTCATCCGTTGCAGGCGGTTCCGGCTCGTCCGGCTGCCCATCATCATCTGCCACAGCGTCCATAAGCGCCGCGTGGGTCTTATCGCCGTACTTGCCGTCCGCTTCCAGACTGGCTTTCTTTTGGAACGCCAAAAGCGCCTTCTCCGTTTCGGAACCGAATTCAGCGTCCGCTCCATGCTTGGGTAGCGCATAGCCCAGCTGCATCAGCAGCTCCTGCAGTGCCTTTACATCGGAACCCACCATGCCGCGCTTCAGCAGACGGCTTCCAAGCGCAATTTGTGGTGTGGGAATTTCAGCGACAGCTTCCCGGTACTGGATGAAGGGTAGCTTGTACCAGTACTTCCACTTGCGATCCTTCACCTTCGTGCGCACACTGCCGTAGCTAAAGCCGCGCCACTCCACGGCATAGCCGTTACCGACGTAGTAGCCCACATGGCCGTCCGTGTGCAGCGCCAGACCGACGATCTCCGGAAGCGTGTCAATCGTGCCCCAATCCATGCCCTTGGATTCTGCCCATGCGAACATGGCGTTGGCTCCCTTGTCTGGGCAGCCATTCGCGCCGTATTTGTTGGGTACGGCAGCATCCGTGCCGATAGCATCCAGCACGGCCTGACCGCCGTTCGTCCACGCATATCCCTTCGCGCCGCCGATGCAGTCGCAAACCACTTTCCTGTCCCGAATATCCTGCTTGTACCGGCTCATGCGGGAGGCGGTGTAATGGGACGGATACTGCTTGGTCTTGCGGTTTAAGAGGCTCGTTTTTGCCTTATACCCACAGCAGCCGTACCAATAGGGCTGGCCTACCATCTTCAGACAGTAGGCCGCAAAGTGCTCATTGGTAAACGGCGTATTGATCCGCTCCGCCATTACTGGTCTCCCTCCTGATGCTCGTCCATGCGCCCGTGCAGCTGTGCCAGAATGCCTTTCAGCTTGTCAGGGACAGGCAGTCCCAAGTGCGCCGCATTTTCCAGCATGGAAACGCCCTCATTGGACAGATAGAAGCACACCGCCGCGCTGCGCAGCGCGGCGCCTGTGCCGACCACATGGAGATCAACGACGTGCGCCACGCCCACCAGCATAATGATGAGCACCTTCTTGCAGATGCCCTTGAAGCCTACGGCACTGGACAGCTTCTTGTCCGCAATCGCACACATCAGGCCGGTCACATAGTCCAGCACCATGAAAATCAGCAGCGCCGTCATCAGTCCGTCTACGCCTCCCACAAAGTACCCAATCCAGCCGCCAATGACCGTAAAGGCCATCTGCACCTTTGCCCAGACGATGTCAATGGAAAAGTTCCTCATCATAAATTCCTCCGTTTTTGTATTTCAAAAGCCGCCCTTCCGAGCGGCTCCTGAGTCAGTTCAGCGCGATCTGCGGCGCTGGCTCGTTTGGAGTTTTCGCCTTCCACAGCGCAGGCACGTTCGGCGGCTCCCATCCCGCCAGAGCGGTGTGGCCCTGCAGGCAGGCGTATAGCGTGCCGTTTGCATCCGGGTACGCGACCTCGTCGCCTGCGGCGTAATTCACACCTGCCTGCCAGACACGCACTTCGTCCTCGTGAACGATTTTCACCTTGTGCCAGAGCGCAGGCACCTTGTCAGGAAGCCAGTCGCTCTGCGTGGTGTGCGCCTGAATGCAGCGCCAGAGAAAACCGCCGCAGGCGTACACATCGCCTACCTGCACAGAAAGACCCGGCTG
>ENA-ORSL01002018-ORSL01002018.1-human-gut-metagenome-genome-assembly--contig:-NODE-2018-length-15544-cov-3.248886_pt1 | contig 15544 bp, 26 predicted proteins | sample MGYA00242190_ERZ509157 | MGnify/ENA primary metagenome ERZ509157 (study PRJEB26280, sample SAMEA2338664) | human gut metagenome | biome: human gut; feature: human-associated habitat; material: faeces...
GCGGGGCAATAACCTTGCCATGCATAGTTGGTCTAAAAGCTACCTCGCAATCTATATGTGCGACAAAATAATCCTGATCGCCAATCAACTGTCTCTTTGAAAATTCCCTATATAAACGATAAAACTCTGTATCCGTACTAGACGCAGAGCTGATATAAAACTTTTGGTTTGGTATATTTGTTGGGAATGTACGAAGTCTAATTGGGTCGATAAGATTACCATCTCTGTCCTTACCGGTTTTAAAGCTTTTATTTACGATTGCAAATGCGCCGTAAACCTTCATCATTTCAGCCGACAAGAAACCAGATTCATCAAATATTACAGTTCCACGCATACCACGCTTGGCATCTATGTTACTATTTAACGTTTGAGTCATAGAGCCATTGTATAAAGAATATGTAAATCCATTACTTGAATGACTAAATCCATCTCCTGCAGCATTCTTAATTTCAACTTCGTGTTTAAATATATATCCAGTTGAGCCAACCATCTCGTCAATGTTATCATTAGCAAGACGTTCAAGAGTAGTAAATGTCTGCTCTGCCTGCCCACCAGAACCAGATGCTATATAGCTCCAAAAGTTATTAAATAGCATTCCTTTACTCATAATAATTAAGTCTATGATAGTAGATTTACCGAGACCACGAGTAGCAACAACAAGAACATTAGGGCAGTTCCAAGACCTTTGAACAATCCATGCCTGAGCATCAATCAATTCTATACCGAAAAAATCACTTATAAATCTAACTGGATTACATTGATAGTATTTCTGCAGTTCTGCAATCTTTATCAGTGCCGCTATTTTACGAGTTGACATTGCGTATATGCCTGGTTTAACATAAACAGTGTTTCCACCATTTATCAAATCAGACAAATACTCATCATTCATCTCCTCGACTATCTTGATCTTCATCTGGCTGTTCATCGTCCTGCACCTCCTCATCAGTTTCAATATCACTGAATGCGGAGAATAAATCATTCAAATCAGCAAGATCATCCGTGGGCAATAAATCATTCTCAGACAAAACATCTTTTAAATCAAGATTTTCTCTAAGCAAAATTCTGACTATCTCTTTATAACTATCTCTTTCGTTAGTAAGTTCAGTTACAAGTTTTCTTTGCTCCGCTACAATATCAGAATACTCGGACTCGTCTAATGCCAACTGCTTCAATATGGAAGCATTACTTAAATCCATAACTTGACGCATACCTTTGCATGTAGCAATATCAAATCCATTGACTTCTCCTTCTCGAAGATTCAATTCTTTTATCTTTTTAATCTTGCCAGTCCAAGTGTTTTCTCCTTTAGAAGCATTTTTATTATGCTTTAAACTCAAACAGCTTTGTTCGGCTAATTGAGAAATTGTAGAACTAACTTTTTGCTTTGCATCAAGATATGCCTTTATTTCTCCTGATTTATTAGAAACATTTGGAGAGGCCATGGCTTTTGCAATCATATCATCTAATTTTGCTTGTTGTGAAAAACCACGAACAATAGTAATGGCAGAAGACGTCCTCATCATGTCATCATTATCTCCACCAAGATCCAAATATCCAATTAATTGAGAGTAGAGGAGTGGCTTGTCTTCTTCTTGCTCTTTTTCAAATGGATCGTATCCAAGTAGTCTAATTACATCGGAACGGTTCTTTTCATACTCTTCATTTATTTCTTGACTTTTCGCTATTTCTTCAGCGGGAGCAGTACCAACTTCCTGTTGAGCTTGCTTCAATGCGGTTTCTTTATAACTAGTAAACAAGTCCCCATCTCTCCAACGAAGCGTTTTATACTGTGGCAATCCAATATTTTTTATATAAGAAGCCCATATATTTGTACGCTTTTTAGGATTGTTATCATTGATATATTCAAAGTAACTAGAGTCCCAAAGTTTATCAAAATATGGTTTATCAAGCCTTTCGAGTGCCTCTTGAACTGATGCTTTCGTGCAATCTCCAAACTCACCAGTTCTTCCATCCCAATTTCTAGCTATCTTTTCTGCACAATCTTTGCACATAGTTGTTTTTCCTGTCATAACTAGTGGGTCGGAAGACATATAAAATTCAGAAGCTTTTTTCTCTTTATTACAATATGGACAAAGATACTTTGGCTCTATTTCTTTCTTCACAGTTCTTCTACCTGGACTTTTTGCAGCCATAACCACTCTTCCTCCCTTCTTTTAGAATTTTATAAAATACGTAATTACTTCTCCTCAGTGTTATCCTTTGCCTTTAGCTCTTCATTTAGCTCAGCAAAAGCCTTCTCGAATACCTCATCGCGCTCAAATACAACAATCGTCTTATCATGATTATCTCTATCGGGCTTTACATCAATTACCTTTGCGCCCTTCTTTAGTAGGGATCTAGCCACGCCCATATTAAAAATTAGCTTTGCTTTCTTCTTTTCCATAATTTAATTCTCCTTAATTTTGTATTGTTTATAGTTTAATATTATATGTACACTGTCTTCCATCTTCTGGTGCAAAAATTACCAAAGTCTGACCTGGGGCAGAATACAATCTTTTATTATTTGAATATTCGTCCGCACCACACAAAGAACGAACTAGAATAGATTCAATTCCAAGTTGTTCAAATTCTTCAATATGATGCTTATCCGCAAGAAATGCATAGTCAATAGTCTTTCCATAAAGCTTTGAGAAAATAGTATTCGCAACAATACCAAAGTTCTTAACTTTATCAAGATCTCCATGACATCCAACAATATTGTATCCACACACACTAAATGCAATAAACTCATAATAATCGCTATCAATTATTTTAACACGATTATTATTTTGTAGTCTTTGCTTTATCCACCATGGAATAATACGTTCCATATTATCTGAATGAATACTATCATCCTTATTTTGAATTGTTCTTGCATGATTTCCGTATGTTGAATATACATCAATATGATTTACTTTTGATGATAGCTCGTCAATAAATTGCGCTATAATTTCCGACACATGTATGAGTTGTTCGCATGTATCTTCTTCAGACATGACCCTACAGCTAGAATGAATTGCACCATGAATTTCATCTCCGAGAAGCATAATATGTAGCTTCTCAACATGATTATGTCTTAAATATTGAGACACCTTTTCATAAAGCTTTTCAACTCTCTGTTTGCATATATCAGTATTGTATTTGTTCCAAATATTATCTGAAACTTCTCCGTAGTGCCAATCTGCAAGAATCAAGACCGCCTCTTTACCGGCTTCAACTACTGGAACATCCAAAAAATTATTCAACTGTCTTGTTGGTAAAGATTTCGCAACCTTAATCAGCTCCTCAGTTAAATGATCAGAACGTGCATCCATAGTAAGGATTTTATTATATTCACGTCTTTGGTCTTGGAATTGCTTTTTCGCCTTAAAAAGTTCTTCCTTCTCTTCGCGGATTTTCTTTAAATACTCATCATCTGTAAAAAATGTACTCTCATTAGCTTCCATCATTTTATTAAATGATTGAAATTCTTTGCGATATTTACTCTCTCCATAGTTATATCCTAAAGAATCATTTAAAATATTCGCAATATCTTGCCAAGTCCAACTATTTTGCTCCTTCATTGAGCATATACGCAGTATATATTGCTGTTCGTTCTCTTCGCTTAACTTCTTATATTCCATATCATACCTCACTCGTTAATTTTTTGCCTAAATGTATATGTAAACTTTGCGAATGGTATTACCTTCTCAGGGGTTGTTATCTTATTTTGATTTCTAGGATCTCTTACTTCACGCTCTGGGAATCTACGAGCACCAATTGTAAGGCCCTTTGCCAGTTGAATTTCTACGTCCTCATCAAAGGTTGCTTCCCCCATATTTTCAATAATTATATCCTCAAGAGCATCAACGACTGCCTCCATTGAATACTTATAAAAACCACATCTCTTGGCCAATTCGTTGGCGATATCCTTCTTTTTAAGTACTCTCTTCATTGTCACCAACTCCTTACTCATCAGAGCCATAATCCTCATCATAAGTTAGAGTAAACTTCACAGTCTTATCTGCAAAATCAGCCGCTAACTCCGGTAGAGAAAACATCTCACCAGTATCTGTATTTTCGATCCCAATATATTCCCCATCAATATGAAGAATCCCCTTTGCGTTTATTGTATACTTCTTAGTAATGCTGCTTGCCATATTTTGTTCCTCCTATTATTCTTCTAATTCATCTGCGAACTGACTTAGCCATCCACGATGATTTATCGTCAATTCACATATTTCACAATTTTCATGACCTCTAAAATGGTCAATATATTTCATAAATCCAGTAGTGTTTTTATCTTTAAGGTCGCACTGTTTATCATGACCAACGACTATAACTTTACAATCATCAGAACAACGTGTTAATGTTTTCTTTAAGTCTGCAACAGTATAATTCTGAGCCTCATCAAGTATAATTACTTTTTTCTTTAAGTTTGTGCCCCTTAAAAATGTATGTGTAAGTAGAGTAACATAAGCCTCTCCATATTTCTGATTTACCATAGAGTCATTGTCGACACATACATTAGGGTTCATATTACATTCAATCATAGCTTGATATGCTGGCTCGAAGTATACTTCTGACTTTTCAGTAATACTTCCTGGTAAAAACCCTTGCTTATGCTCGCCATAACTACTACAGATATAAACAATACCATCGTATTCTCCGTGTTGCACAAGAATATTTGCTGTTCCCATCGCCAGAGTAGTTTTTCCCGTTCCAGCTTTTGCATTACAAAAAACAATTGTATTATCTGGATTTAAAATAGCATTTACAAACTTCTTCTGATCTATATCTAATTCAAGACTATAAAATGGCTTGTCATCAATATTCTTTGGTACTTCTCCATATTCATTTGTAATGGTTCTCTTTTTTGCTGCCATATGGATCCTCCTAGTTACATAATCTCTTCAAAGTCAGATATAATACTGTCAATAACACTATTCTTTAAACATTCATTCTCATCCATATATAGGTCAGAAGAAGCCTTTCTCTTATAGACCTTCTGATCAATATTTGTATGAAAAAATAAAAACTCATCAACTTTCTTATCTAGTGCATCAAAATACTTTTTCATAGATTCAACAACGCTTTGTTCTCCGCCATAGTAACAAGAACCACGATGAAACATTGCACTTGTACCAGGAAGGGCAAAACGCTTATGACCGGCGGCTAATAGGATTGCAGCGGCACTATAAGCACCACAGTAGTTGATTGTATAAACCGGCGTCTTGCTAATTTCAATCGCCTTAATTGTAGTATACAATGCCTGTACATCACCACCAGGAGAATCAATAAATACCTTGATTGGCATTCTTTCTTCAACTGGCTTGTCTTTATCCTCTTTATTACAGTGCATAATCATCTTCACCAAGTCGAGTAGGGAAGAGTCAATCTCTCCATCGACCCAATAGATTCTTTGCTCTTCGTCTCTATAATAATCACGAAGCACTGGGTCTGGTAATTGTAGATTTGCTGCATTGTTAGGAATTACAACAGCTAGATTTTCCATATTTTTGTACCTCCATTTGTTTGTATTCTGTTTATATTTTTATGTCTTATATGACCATATAACTATTTCTCGACCTAAAAAAATGAAAACCCAGCAAACCATTGGTATCACTGGGTTTTCGGCATTAATTTTGTATTGTTAATTTTGAGGTTAGGTGGTCAATTTGTTTCTACGTTTATGGTTATATTTCTTATATTTCAATAAATCAGCATTGTTTTGGCACTCTTTACATCTACATGTTTTTGAGTCAAATTCACTTACTTCAACCTCACTACCGCAATCTATACACCAAATATGATTATTGTCTTGAGTAGACTGTTCACAATATTGGCAAAGATCTTTTTTATTTCTGCTATTCATAAGTCTACCACATCTCCGGCAACGTTTAAAACCACTTCCATTTTTCCATTTCAGATATACATAGGCCAGTTCTTGGCAATCAGCCTCGTTTAAAACGAGTTCTATTTTCCCATCTTCTTCTATAAAATTTACTCGTAAACATTTTGTATCGTTCTTTTTAGGGCAACTAATAAGACCCTTAATAAGAATATCATGTAAAATATACTCTCGTTCATCTGCTGGTACAGAAATTCTCGCGGACTTACACAAATCCGTGATTGTATACTTAACCAACCCATCTGTAAATTTAAATACTTCAGATTGTTGCTTTGCCATACAAAGTAAGACAAATAATAGTTTTTCTTCTCTTATATTGTTTAATGATTTTATTATTTCAAGCTCATTTTTTGTAATAGAAATATTATCTATTTTATATAAAGGCAATTTTTTAGAACATTTTATAGCCTTAGATATAACATTTGAATAACTAGATTCATCAAAATTATCTTGATGTTTATTCATCCATTGGACGGTAGAAGAGTAATTTTCATCTTCGTTCTTATTCAATATCTGTGCATTATACCTTGTAATATATCCAATCTTTTTTGCAGAAGATTTAACATCTTGATTTTTACCTAAAAGTAAATTCTTAACATACAATTCCTCATTCAAAATTATCATTATCATCACCGTCCATTCTTTTTGTAAACAACGAAAATGTATTGCCACAAAATTCTATATCACCATTTTCATCTTTAATTGGGAATTGTATTTGCCACCCACTATTTTTTAAAACATTTTTGAAAATTTCACTCCCACATATATCCCATGCAAAAGATTTGCTTTTATTGGAAGCATAACATACATCTATTATAATATTTGTCAGTGTATTAAAATTTGAGCAAATCTCACAGCATCTTTCTATAAAAGATTTTTTACACTTCAGCATTTCCATCTCTATATCTTGATTATTAAGTTCATTTCTATATTTGTTTTTACATAATAATGAAATTGATTTGCCATATTCATCATACAGTTCCTTAATAGCATCGAACTCTTCTTGTGAATATTTGGCTTCACTCTTTAAAATAGATCTATCAAATTCAACATCTGGTAAAACATTAGTGGTCTTAAACTCGTCCTCAATCTTCCAACAAATTCTATTCATCGTGCCAGGTGCTCTGCTTATTGGCATATACTTCTCGTAATTATATATAAAAGCTTCTTCCTCTTCGGTTCTACTATCAGAAGCATATAAATCATCTAAAGTTTTTCCAAATCTTATCTTACAATTTGACTTTACTGATTTCATATACTTATCTAATTCAGATTTTAACTGAGAATATCTATATATAAAAAACCATGGCTTAATTTCTGCGGCTATATTGTAATCAATATCTTTTTTTCTCAAAGTATCTTCATCATCACCATCTTTTGGTCTAGAAAACCTTGACTGAAGCCATTCTTTTGGTATAGGCTGTGCCACAACGCCCTTAATGCGGTCAATTGCATTCTGCTGATAATTCATCATTGTACGGATACGATATTGTAGCCTGTTGTATTCTTCACTATCTTTATCAAATTTTTCCCTCAATGATATCATATTCGTGCCTCTATTAGTAACGCTTCCAATAGAATCTCCAAATCCATTTATGTCAGACTCAATAAAATCATCATCTGTGGGAACTTTTTTTGGCATTTTACTCTGAATACACATCAATGTATCTTTATATTCAAAAGTATTTAGAAGAACTTCATTATTCGTACTAAATACCGTATCTGAATCATAGTCTGCACCATTTAATCTCATCGCAGTAGTATCCCAACTGTTAATAAGACAACAAGTTTTAATATATCTATACCATTTTTTCATCTCATCCGATGCAACGACTTTTAATTTTTGAACATTTTCATGTGATGTCATTGGTGCTCTAAATAAAACAATCTCATCTACATTTTTATCCGTCCAATATTTATGATAACACTCTCTGGCCTTCATAAGTCCTGTAATTTCCATACCAAAAATATGCTGCAAAAGAGAGTAGGGGTCATTTCCTAATATAGCATAGTCACCAGCTACATCTAAAACACCAATCTTTGCAGAATTTATACGTTTTTGTATCATTCTGCTGACTTTCGAGCGCACATATGGGTCTTTTACAAGTTCTGGGTTTGCCATAATTGACTTACACATTGGATCCATACTAAGAACGCTTTTTTCGTCCAAACCAGTGCCACACATGTATAAAATAAGCTTTTTCCAGTCTAAACCAAGACATTCTTTGATTTTTGCAACAGTAGGTGACACCAAATCATTAATTTGCTCGTCTGTGAATGTGAAATCTTGTAAATATTGATAGTTTGTAGTATGAACATTACGCAATTCTCTTGGAGAACTCTTTGCAATGCAGAAATCATAGTCGTTCTTCATGCAATTTTGATAATAATCTTCAAATCCATCATAAGAATCCCACAATTTAAGCATAGACGTTGTTAAAATCACATCTGCGTCCCTTATATCTCTCTTATCTCCCCATGCATCCGTGATAATATAAGTATGAGCGACTTCCTCTGCAAACTGTACAAATGGTACTGTAAATACCATTCCTTTAACAAAAGCGCATCTTGTATTGTAACCAGACAATGGTTCTTCGCCCTCATTTAAAGATTTCGCCCAAATACTACTCATTTCTGGCGAAATAAATCCCATTCCATCTGAAACATCTGCTTCAATCTCAACATCTTGTGGTTCGGATACTGTTGGCCATATGGGATTCTCCTCGTTGCCCGAGTTTTCTACAATTCTAACTCTGTCTGTAAATTTTACTTCTGCATCACTCACAACAATTATCCTTGGCCATGGTACACTTATACTAGCGGAACACTGTAGTGCAAAATATGCAGACAGTTTTGCAGGTATAAATTTATAACCAAGCTCAATCCCATTATGAGTTTTAACAGCTTCACCATCTTTTGGTCCCTGATAACGACCATTATTGATTCTACGCATAATCTCATCATGCTTATCTTCATTAATAAACATAATTGTGCTCTTTTTAATAGACCCAGCAGTACCAAGAAGGCGTACATATGTTACTGTTTCTTGCTTATGTCCATAGTCAATAGTGATACTAAACTTATTTTTACATGCGTATCTATAATCATTTGGAGAATCCATAATAAGCATTAAATAATCTTGTTGGAACTGTTTTTCGTACAATTCATTGTATAAATCATTAATTTTTTGCTTATTTTCATAAGAATTCTCCATTTTTTTAATGTTTTTTATATCTTTTTTGATTTCTGTTGCTCTAAGATCATCATTTTCTCTCTTTTGTAGTTTTGTAAGCCACCTAAGAACTTGAGAAGATCCCAAGCTTACAACCATTTGTGGCTGCTTTCTAATTTCACTTAACTTAAAATCTAAGTGCCAATTATGTTTTGATAAATAACCACTATGTATTTTTAGTACATAAATTTGATTCTTTTGTTGTTTTGCCAAAATACCACCTCCGAACTTCTATTTGCGTGGCACAAAAAGAAGTTAATCTTCTGTCTCACTACTTGAATTCATATCAGATTTTATTTCTAAAGCATCTTCTACAGACCATCCTAATTTATTTATTCTAGACTGAAGAGTGCCATAATTTATACCAAGTAAATCAGCCCATTGAGCTATAGTTTTTGTCATACCATTATATGTTAAAAAATGGCTACTTCTCTTATTATTACTTTGCTCATTCATCGTAACCCATTTACAATTATTTGGACAATAATTACCATTAACATCATTTCATTCTAATGTTAACTCATCGGTATAGCCATTGGACATAGCCCATTGTTTAAAATTATTATAATCTTTCCATTCATCACAAACAGTTATCCCTCTTCCTCCATAATCTTCATATTCTGTAGCAGATGGGTATTTACACCTACTAATCATCCCACTAAAAATCCGATATAATCTTGTACTAGAGTCTCCATGGGTTGTATTTCTTTTTATTAATATTTCTGTAGCAAAACATCCACATGATGTAGTATCTCCTTGGATTAGACTTGAACTATCTACATCTTTATACTTTCCACAATCACATTTGCAATGCCAAACAACACGTCTACGTATTCGTTTTTCTGTAGGATATAATGCAATTAAACGTCCAAACCTTTGCCCTGTTAAATCATTCATCTTACCCATACTTATTCTCCAACTTCTTTAATTTGGAAACATTCTTCACAATATTTATAACCGTTTTTAGTCTCTATATATTGTCCATTAATCCAATCATTACACAAATCACATTTAAATGTTTCAGCATAAGCTCCACCACACCATGGGCATCCATTCCATTCTTCATAAGGAGGGGAGTCAAACCCGTGAGTTTCTACATATTTGCGAGGATTTTCAAATATACATCCACAATCCAAACAAATATACATGCTATCACTCTCCAATCAGTTTAAATCCATTATCCAAACATCATCATAAATATTTCCAACTACCTCCATATCCTCCTTCAACGAAAGAAGGTAGAAGATATTTTTATCAATTTCCTTTGCACAAAACTGCGGAGCTTCAAAAACTACAACAAATAGCCTGTTCCCGTCTCGAATAATGTCCCCCTCGTACACTTTTGTACCATTTTTATCATAAGAGCCAGTCCATTGACCTACAGTTGTAGCAATTACATCATAATGGAGGGCATTATTATGATAAATCCTACAAAATGAATCATTACAGACTAATGATCCATATACCCACACTCCATCCCTGTTTTTTGCTCTATATTCTCTAAAATTGTTCAAAATTAGTACCCCCAATCGTTATTTTCGCTCAATTTTCTGCGTAAATACTCATTTTCGGTGGCAAGATCATCAAATTTACTTGTTGTTAGCATTGAACAAAGCACAAAACCAAGAATTGTGCCGCCAATAAAAGTTAAAATTAAAGCCATAATTTCAGCCCTCCAACTCTTCAATTTTCTCCAACAGAGCATCATTTGTTTGCAAAGCACTTTCTAAAGCACTTTTATATGTATCCCTTTGGTGGATAATTCTTTCAATTTCGTTCTTAATTGTTCTCATAAAAATCTCTTCTGTAGTATTCCCAGTTATTTTTGCTGCAGAAATACGAGTGTTCATTAAATTTAGCACCTGTTCCATATCAATCACCTACAATGATGAAACTGTTCATAAAAAATACAATTCTCATACATTTTCTCCTTATAATTTATTTATCTAAAAGAATCATCCAAATTTAAACGAAAATTTTACCAATGAAATTACATTCGGCAATCTCTATCTTAAAAAATGGAGCGATTTTTATAGATTATTTATCTATGTTTTTCGTTGCTAACTTTCTCATTCTTTCTGCAGCCGCCAAACGCTGCTCTTCAGTCATTTCACGCTTAACTTTTGGCTTTGGTTCGCGGAACCAACTTGCTGGAACATGGACAACCATTGAATTTTCATCTTCAGCAACCACTACAACATCATCAGGGTGTTCATTTTTCAACTTCTTGATATGCCTAATGGTTGCAAAATCATCACTATACCATGTCAAATATTTTTCACCCTTTATAAATTCTACAGAAACCTCTGCCATAAAGCACCTCCATTAATTCTCTTCAAGAAATCTGTTAATAAAATATGTCTGTCCTTTGCCTGTAACCTTTGTTGTTTTGACAACACGAGATTTGCCATCTACAATTATTACGGACTCTTTGATCTCAAACAGCTTCATTTCCATTGCTTTCTGTGTAGGCGTATTCTTACTTTCACCAATTTTTATTAGATACCCATCGTCTCTCAACTTTTTATAAAGACGTTTCTCTCCAATATCAACGCCATTTTGTTTTAAAAGCTTCGCTAGGTCTCTAATCAAAATAGATGTATCGGATCCACTTACTGCATCAGCAAATATGGCCTTGGGTTTCATTGTTTCGATCTGCTTATTGCGTTCCTCTATAGTACGTTGTGCTACAAGCAGAGCCTTTGCCATTAGCTCTGAGTCAGAAAGGTTTTCTTGACCAGCAATATAGCCACCAGTCCTGCGGATGGATGGGATGACCTCATGGGTAATCCAGCGCTTGAACTTCTTTGCCTCCGGCTTACGGGAACCGAGTACCAAAGAATAAAGCCCGGACTCGTTGATAATAGTCATATCTTGTTTACCACCAAGGGTGTCAGTTAAACTGACGCCCTTTTCATCGTCATCCAATCTATTGATTGCCATTCTATTGTTTGAAATCTCAAGAGCTTTGCACACATCCACCGCAACAAACCACGGCTCACCATCTTTGTTCATAGTACGTACCTGACCAAATTCAGGATTTTCAAAAATAACTAAATCATTCATATAGATATCCTCTCTTTAATTTTGTATTGTTATCTTTTATCTAAAGCTCTTTCGCAATTGAGGCATATCTGTCTTCCTTCTGGAATTACCTCTCCACAACAGACACAAGTTTCAGCACCAGTATTGTTTTCTACACCTTCATTACACACACAAGTATCTGTTCCGTCATCCTTAATCTCACACTCTAACATGCAATCCTTACATTTATTCATTTATATCCTCCTATCAAATATTACTTAAGATCATCATCTAGTTTGTCAATCACTGCAAGACCGACAATAAAGACAATAAGAATCAGAAAAATTTCATAGCACATAATAAACCTCCTTAATCCCAAAACCTACCAAAGTTCTCGCAGAAAAGATTGAAGAATTCTTCATTCGCATTTTCCTTCATTGCGCAATGATCCTTAAAGTTATGATAATCATCATAAATAGGATTCCTTTCATCCATAAAATCCAGAAGCTCAATCATACGATTCAAAATTGAGTCCCACTTTGCCTTGTTCCATTCATCACTTTCTTCAATTGAAAAGACCGGAGTGCCATAGCTCTCATCTCTGTGCCATTCCAGAATTTCCTTCATGATATCAATAAAATATTCATCAAATTCCCAAAGAGCCATAGGGAAGTACCCGTGCTTGAGAACAAAGACAATACGTTTAAAGAAAATGGGAATATCCTTGATGTTTCGCCAGAAATTTTTGCCACGGTACATAAATAGACCACAAGTAAGTTTATTAGTTTTCATCATTCAACCTCCTGCATCCAAAACTCACGACGGCATTCATTGCAACCGTCTCCCAAGCAATAATCAACCATTTTAGCCCTTTCTTTCATAATGTCCAGGAACCCACACTAGGTTCTCACCGTTAATTTCCTTCCAAGCATCTGCCATTTCAACAAGACACTCAAGGCAATGAATCCAAGTACTACAACATTGATCCTTTAGAAGTTCTTCGGAAACCCTGTCAAAAAGGGCAGTAGGAATTCTTTCTTTTACTTCTTGTATATCCTCATTGATGCGTTTCTGTATGATAAGAGAAATATCAATAGTAGGACATTTATCAATCAAATCATACTCGTCATCAAATTTGATTTCTCCACGTATGTATTTGTCTCTTAGCTTCTTTAGTTCGTCAGCATCAATCGGTCGCATTGTCAGCACCTCCATCCATCTTTGCACCACATCCCCAGCAATATCTACCTTTAATTGCCGTATGTATATTTTCGTGTGCGCCACAGCTGGAGCACTCAAAATATCTACTCCCGTAGGGGGTCATTTTCTCAATCCATCGTCCATGCTTCACTGGGGCAACGTCGGCGGCTGGAATTTCTTCAATTTCAAGCATTATCAAGTCCATCAAAGAAGAGTCCCAATCTGAAAGTGCTATCAAAGCATCTTCCGCAATCGCTTGCTTTAGTTTTTCTCTATCAATGTATTCAGCCATTATTTTCATCCCCAATCATTTTTGCACCACAATTTGGGCAATATTTATACCAACGGACACAGTATCTTGCCACAGATTGTTTACATACAGAACAACAATTATAATTATTTTGTTTTAACCACCGACCATGAACCACAGGAGCAACATCTTCCAAGGGTATTCTATCAAGCCATTCCATTGTATATGTTATGCCACGTATCAAATCTGGATTCATTCCAGATACGTTGCATTCGTATATAAAATCACGCAAGGTTTTCTTTGCTTCATCAAATTTAATATATTTAACCATATTTTTCTCCTTTAATCTTGTATTGTTTACTCGAAATATTTTTCCCAAGTAGAAGTAGGGCAGTCTATATAGTTTAGATCAATATCATCATCCCATTCAACTTGTGGGCTAATTTGTTCGTCTGCAAAGTGGCAGATGCAATTTACGGCAATACCATCTAGGGCATCTTGCTTGATTAGAGTTTTAATTTCGTCTATAGATAGGTTATCTTCTAGGTCACAGACATACAATGTCATTTTATAAAGCTGTGCCATGTTTACACCTCCATTAATTTCGTATTGTAATTGTAACATAAATTGGTAGTTTTGTCAAGAGGGAATTGCGCCATTCGTTATGAAGTATTCATAAACATCTCTGCACTTGCAAAAACTTTTAGGCACGTTATTGATGCTTTCGATTAGTTCGCAATCAGGAAGGTCTTCTATTTTATCAAACCCAAGACCCCAAAGGCATAGGCCGTCCACTCTTTTCATATGACCGCATATAGAACATTTGGCACATGGGAATGCAGTCATGGAATTATCCGATTCACGGCCAGTAATGTTATATGTTGCATAGACGATTACTGGGGTGTCATATTGGTGCTTATGTTTCATCATAGTTCCTCCAATAATTTTGGATTATCATAAATATTACCAATTACTTTTATTTCTTTAAAATCACCCCAAGGATCTTGCATCATAAGACAAAAATCAGAGTATGTAAATTTAGGATACTTGCCATTCCAATAATCATACCCATTGAATTCAATACCATCTAGTGGAATGGCGTCCATCATATTCATCTCTTTGATCCACCAAATTAAATATCTGTCTGTATATACTCCGTTAAATTCAACAATGTCACCTTCAAAAATTTTTTTACCATTACTATCTTTGAAACCCGTGCTTTGGCTAATGGTACTAGGGTTGACTTCTTCATCTTCTGATAATAGGCAATAGTAGTCTAGCTCATCATAACTATGACATTTAACCATTTCAATGCGGCCTGTTTTGGCACAGTTAATTTCAATTGGTACTGGAACGCCATAAACCCATTTATTGTTAGATAGGCTTTTGCCACGAAACAAAATTTCACGCATCATAATTCCTCCTCTGGTTCTTCATAAAATTCGTATCCATCACCACAGTCTATGAGGTAGCCTTTTTCTATGAGTTCAGCCATTGCTGTATGATATGCAGATTTTGATATGTGTGCAATACTTATAGCATAACTACGATGCAGCTTTAATGTGAAGCCATCTCGATTCTGCATGAAGTACATATAAAGAGAATATGCTGATTTGCTCAAAGTTTTAAGTGCCTCTTGATTGGCGGCAAGATTTACAATGAAATAGGGATTATCCTGGTCGGCTTGTGCTTTATTGATTGTTACTTCCATTAGACACCTCCTATTCTGTGACTTTAATTTTGTAGTGTAATCATAACACGGAAGTTTTTATTTGTCAAGAGGAAAAAGTCCATTTATTGGACTCTTTTTAAAAAGTCTAAAATTTGGACTACCAAAAACAAAAAAGTCCAAAATCTGGACTCTTGTGGCATGAAAAAGTCCAAAATTTGGACACATAACATTATATAATATTAACAATATAATATTTAACATTATAATTTAAAAAAT
>ENA-ORSL01002034-ORSL01002034.1-human-gut-metagenome-genome-assembly--contig:-NODE-2034-length-15445-cov-4.119883_pt1 | contig 15445 bp, 13 predicted proteins | sample MGYA00242190_ERZ509157 | MGnify/ENA primary metagenome ERZ509157 (study PRJEB26280, sample SAMEA2338664) | human gut metagenome | biome: human gut; feature: human-associated habitat; material: faeces...
TCCTTATATTTTGGGTATTTTTTGAAAGTTGTTTATAGCAGAGCCTGTGAAAGCAAGGAAGTGTGGATAAAAGTACGGAAACTCAAGAAAAAACAATAGTTGTCAAAGATATTTTCATCATGTATACTAATCTTATGAAGAAAAAATGGAGTCATATATGAGCGAACTATCACAAATATGTAAAACTATAACTTTTAATGAAATGGGTGATGAACGTGGAAATCTTGTTGTTATTGAAGGGCAAATCGATATTCCATTTGAAATAAAGCGTGTATTTTATATGTACGGTTCCGACCCAGATATAGTCAGAGGACAACATGCAAACCGACGCTCAAGTTTCGTTCTCATCAACGTTAGTGGAGTCTCGAAAGTTCGTATTACGAATGGTCATGATGAAATTGTTGTCACTTTAGACAAACCACGTATGGGCGTATATATCCCTCCAATGTATTGGAAAGACATGTATAATTTTTCTAAGGACTCTGTACTTTTAGTACTATCTGATGAACATTACGATAATAATGAGTATATTCGCGATTACTCAGAATATTTATCTGAGATAGATAAGTATTCTAGATAATATTTTAGAATATATTCTCGTTTTTCAGAACAAAAATATATTCTTTCCCGTTCTCAAGACAGTATTCCCATCAACAACTTCAAATATTTTATCTGCATTCTTTATTGTCGTAAGTCGATGTGCAATGATAACCATCGTTTTATGACCTTTTAAACTGTCAATGGCTTCCATTACCGCTGTTTCTGTTTCGTTATCTAAGGCAGAAGTTGCCTCATCCAGCACCAGAATCTCCGGATCATAATACAATGCTCTCGCAATTCCGATTCTCTGTCTCTGTCCACCAGATAATCGTACACCCCTGTCTCCTACAAAAGTTTCCAATCCCTGATCCAATGTCTGTACAAACTCATAGAGTTGCGCTTTTTTCAACGCTTCTACAACTGCCTTTTCATCAATATCCTCTTCTTTAATTCCAAATGCCACATTATTGCGGATTGTGTCATCGGATAGATAAATTGTTTGTGGAATGTAACCAAGCATATGGTGCCAGGAATTCATATTCTGATATATATTTTTACCATCTACAAGAATGCTTCCCATTTGTGGAACCAATAAGCCCAAAAACACATCTGCCAGTGTTGTTTTCCCAGCTCCGGAACTTCCAATCAACGCAACCGTTTCTCCTTTATTGATTGTAAGATTTACATGCTCCAAAACGCTCTTATCTGCTCCATCATATGCATAAGAAATATCTTTTAATTCGATATCCTTCTCTAAATGCCAAGTCTCTGTTTTAGCAATGCTACGTTCGGTCGGAACAAAATCTTCAATTTCTTTCAGATCCTTATAAATTAAATCTAATGACGGAATACTATACATAATGTTATTAATATATGCACTGATCTTTCCAACCGATGGAAGCAATCGGAATGCAGCCACCGCAAAAGCTGACATCTGAACAACAAAAGCATTAAGATCCCTTCGTCCCCAAAGCAGTTTGCCAATAACTGCTATAATCATACCAATAATGCATACTGTTTCCAGAATATATTTAGGAATTGCCGCAAGCATCTCATTATTTTTTGCACCTTTAATAAGCTTTTTATATACCGTTTTGTAAGAATCCACAAAAAACTTTTCCCGATTTAATACCTTTACTTCTTTAATCCCTCCAAGAGACTGGTTAATCCATTGATAAAGCTGTGCATTATAAGCTTCATTCTGCGCTCCAATCCTTTTAGAGAATTTTTTTGAAATCAAGAAAAAGAGACCAATACATATGATTACCAGTCCAATAATAACAACCGAAATTGTAGGACTCACATAAATCAAATATGCACCAAGACAAATGACCACAGCTACTTCTGCCATTGCCTGTAAAGCCCCATTAATCAACTGCATAAATTGATTCGTATCATATTGCAGACTTCTCTGCAATTCTGAAATATTCTTATTTAAATGAAATGTGTAGGGTTCTGCCATATAGGTGCTTAACAGCTTTGTTGCCAGATGCATTCTGGTGGTATATGAGAACTTCAGCATACAATTTTGCTGAAAGGTCAGGTAAAGATTCTTAAACAAATACACAGCACAAATCAATATCCCGAGAGCAATAAGAAAATGATCCGTTGAGGAAAATCCAAATAATTCATAAAAATACCGATACTTCTTTTGTTCCATGATGCTCTCCGGCTTCATTAAAATATCAATAAAGGGCAAAAATACTGACACTCCAAGCAATTCAATAAAACTTCCAATCAAAATCACCAAGAAAACAAATGCAAGATGAATTTTCTCCTTTTTTGTAAATATATAGCTCAGTTTTTTAATCATTCTTACTTCTTCCTAACTCTCAATTTTAATAAACCAATCACAAATTGTATTGTCTACCTCATGGTTATTCAACCACTTTGTTGGAGAAACAACGACTCTTTCCTCTTTTGAATCAAGCCACGCTCCCCACCAGCTAAAGGTACTGTTTGCAATGATATGTCCTTTACATTGACTCATCAGAAACATGTCCGCATAATCCGGATCTGTCTTTTGATGTTCTACAACGGTCATTCCATTCTGATATAAATTCTGTTTTACCCACTGTGGGTCATCCGTAAAAAAATAAAATTCTGGATCCTGCATATGTTCCTGCATATACCGGATCGCTCTCTGATAATAATCCACAGTACAGATTCCGCAATAAAGCCTGCTGTTTACCGGATCCAGATAATCTCCACGCCGGACATGAATGCTCACAGAATTTTCCGTCCACATTTTCTGTAATAATTCCGGATATTGCTTCGTAAGTAATTCCGGAAACCGGAAATCCTCCAGAATCTGTTTCCTTATATCCTTAAAGTATAATTCGTTCTGCCAGTAACCGCTTAAATAAACATCATCCATTTCCAATACTGCATTTTGGAATCCTGCATCCAGATCTTCTGCGTATAAATGCGTATGGCGGTTCACCCTTGTTGTAAATGCCTTTTCCAGTCTGGAAGCATCACTTGTGTATCCCTTCAAACGACAAATTTCCGGTTTGGAAGCAATCTCCAGAGGAAGCTTGAATATACCAAGTTCGAATTTTCTTAGTGTCTGCTTCGTATGATAAAAAGACAAATCCAGTTTTACATCTTTTCCTGATAACTGCAATTTTCGGTACAGGGCATATTGAAACATCTGATTGCCCAGTCCACCGGTCACTTCGACGATAATCATAGCTCTATCCTATCTTAATCAGATCTCCCAGCTTCTTTTCAAAGCTTTCATGCTCGAATTTTCCGAAACCGCCCTCCTGATAAAAGGTGATTTCGCCAAAATAGATTCTCCCTTCAATCGAATAAAAATCGATTCTTACACTGGGAATACCTGCAGACAACCTGCCTGCGAGCTGAAGCATTTTCTCCAGTCCTTCCGGTTTAAGGATCTGCACCTCCGGATTATTGGGATATTCAAATCGTTCATTAATATACTTCCAGTCTGTTGTATACAGATTTCTTTCATGCTTCGTAAATCTTCCAAAGTCTACCTGAATTAATGCCGGTTTTCCATCAAAGCAGTAAATCTTATAGTCCTTCAATTCTGTATGGGACTCATCCACCATATACTGTTCAGCAATAATTCTTGGCTTGATGTCCTTATAAGGCCATTCACGGCTTGCCCAGAAATAATTTGTATTCATACAGGCAGCAAGCTTCTTTTTTGCCTGTTCTCTGTCAAAATGCTGCCTGTCTTTGCAGATGACAACACTTGCAGAGTCATGGGTACATTTCAGTACAAACTGATCCGGAAGTGTATCAAACGGAATCTCTTCTACCGAATTCCACACGCCTAATAAAGGAATCAGATACTCCTCTCCGATCCGTTCCTTTACAAACCGGCGGACCTCATATTTATCTGCCATATCTGTATATTCCGGTCTGCGCTGATAAAGCTTTAACCAGTTCAGCTTTTCATTAAACAGAACCGGATGCTTTAAATGAAGCTTTTTTCCCAGTTTTACATAATACATCATCTGAATATATAATTTGTCCGGAAGCTGTTTATTAAATACAAAGCAGATTTTGCGACAGATTCTCCGTCCAATGCTCATACCATCTTTCATATCAGGACACTTTCTCCCTTATTGTTCGGAACACTTCTCCTACAAATAGTACCACATTCCCGGGTAGATATCCACAGATTTTCGGGAATCGGCAGATACACTTCCAATCCTTATTACGGATCACCCAGGTATACAGCAGTTTTTTAAGGGTTCTTTCCAATACTTTGCTGTCATAAACTCCTGCTTTTTCATTTGCTGTTACCAATTTCTGTAACAGGGCAGAAGCCTCGAGAAATTCTTCAAAATTCTCAGGGTTCCTCTCATATACCCAGTCATGATATACCTGCTGTTCTTCTCCGGATAATGTGATTTTCAACTGTTCGAGCTGCTTTTGACGCACCCGGTCTGCATTGGTAACCTGATTGCCGTTTGCTGTATTTGAAATTTGTTTTTTATGGACACGGTAATGTAGCAGGATTTCCGGCACCATCCCGATTTCATGAGCCCTGGCCACTCTTACCGCAAACTCATAATCCTGTGCTGTCCGGAATGTTTCATCATAAAAAAAGTCCTCTTCAACCAATTCTCTGCGCATCATAAATCCGGGATGGGCAAATACCGGGCGGATCAGCATTCTGCACCGCAAAACTTCTGAATTACCCTGAATCCGGTTCACCAGATTGGATTCTCCAAAGTTCTGCGCATGACAACTGATGAGATAAACGGCAGGATGTTCTTCCAAAAAGGCCACCTGTCTTTCAAAACGTGTCTGTTCTGAAATATCATCTCCATCCATCCGGGCAATATATTTTCCTTTCGCAATACGCAGTCCTTTATTGAGATTTTTCGTAAGTCCACAGTTTTCTTCATTACAAATCAGTCGAACCCGCGGATCCTGAAAAGCCCGGATCTTTTCTACCGTACGATCCGAGGAACAGTCATCATAAATAATCAGTTCAAAATCTGCCAGCGTCTGATTCAGAATGCTTTGCAGGGATTCTTCAATATATAATTCATCATTATAAGTGGACATAATCACACTGATTAATGGCTGATTCAAAGTTTCTTCCTCTCTCTTATCACTACAGCTTCACTTTGGCACGAATCCGCACTAACCATAAGACACTGCGGTATTGCTTTCCCAATATCATTTGAAGCAGCAGCTTTTGCTGTCCTGGAAGCTGTGCCTCTTTTAACACTTCCAGCTTATTCCTTACTTCCGTCTGTTGGCAGACATCCTTTATAAAAGGAAACTCCTGCCTGCGATCGGTCTGTTCATAGTACCGGATTCCCTGGCGCAGATAAGCCATCAGATTTACCCATAGATACATTGCCCGTCTTACGCGGGTTTCCGGTTCAAGCTTCATGCGGACTGCCCATTCATCCAAAGTCTTTCCAAAGGAAATCGTCTGCTTAAGACGTTCCTCATGAAAGGCCTGGGAAAAGGAATTCGGATTCTGACAGTAATGATAATAAATCTTCGATGTTGTCACTGCCTTCCTGGCATGCTCACAGAATCGGAGACTGAATATGGTATCTTCGCTCAGATACTCCCGTTCTGAGGGAAAGCAGATGTTATGTTCTTCCACAATACTTCTGCGGAAGATGGTCATACAGGAGGAAAAACCTCTCAACTCATCCTTCTCGGGCTGATCGCCAAAATAATGGGGAACAAATTCTTTTCGAAATGCTTCCCCCACATATTCTCTGTCTGTGATATGCGGAATACCCCCCCCCTGGCGCTCCTGTGTCTCTATCTGGTATCCATAACAGCACAGGTCTGCCTGTGTATGCTCCATAAGTTCAAAAAGATCCCTGCAGGTGTCCGGATCGTAATAATCATCCGAATCAAGAAAAACCACATACGTTCCTGTAGCTTTCTGCAGTCCCAGGTTTCTTGCAATCCCCTGTCCTTCATTTTCCTTATGATATACGGAAATCCTCAGATCTGCTCCTGCCAGTTCATCACATAATTTCCCGCTCCGATCCGTTGATCCATCATCAATCAAAAGAATTTCTATCTCGGCTAAAGATTGCCTGATCAGGGAATCCACGCATCGTTTCAGATAATTTTCCACATTATAAACCGGTACAATTACCGACACCTTACTTTTTCTGTCAGTCATAAGTTCTTTTCATCCATTGATCCAGCACTCTTTGAATATGATGTGCCATAATCTTCTCATTATAACGCTTCTCTACAGCCTGCTGTGCCGTCTTTCCTATCCGTTCCCGAAGCTCTTCGCTGTTAAGAAGACGCTCCATCTGCTTTTTTAACTGTGAAACATTCTCCGGCTGATATAGAAGAAAATGATCTTCTCCTTTATATGCTTCTATACTATAGACATCTGCCACAATAACTGCCTTACCCATCGCCATCTGCTGCAGGAGTGTCATCTGTCCATAGGAATAATTAAACTGCTGCAGGGGAAGAATACAGAACAGCGCCCCTTCGATCTGCCTCTTAAACTCCTCTACCGGAACAGCTCCCCACACTTCAATATTGGGGTTTTCTGTCTTCAGATCCGCATTTCCGATCAACCGAAGCTTTACCTGCGTATCCAGTTGATCATATGCTTTTATCAACGTATCCCAGTCCCGCTTATAATAACCGGCACAAAGAATATAATTTTCTGTCTGCTCCGGATTGGATTTCCTGTCATCGTGATGATCCGGTATGTCCTTCTGAAAGAACTCAGAATCCGTTCCAAATGTAATAAACTGTGCCCTGTCAAGCAGCCAGGGATGGCACTTCTCATAATAAGTTCTCTGATGTGGTGTATGATAAATGACCCCATCCAGCGCCTTACTGGCATACTGCATCAACGAAAGACTCCTGCCGCTTTCCCGGGCACTGTTAAATGCCCCGATATCAAATACAATATGTCGGTAATTTCCTTTCCCAAACAGCCGTCTCCATAAGCAAAGCACGATCCCGCTCTGCATTCCATGAGAAAGCACCAGATCATATTGCTTCAATTTAGGAAGTACCCGTAATGTCTGCCAGATATAGAAGCGCAGCTTATTCTTTTCAAATTTTTCAAGGAAAGTGAAAGACCGGATATCTACGACCTCCACCTGATACTCCTCTCCCTGCCCATTTTCAAAATACCGAAAGAACCAGTACGGTTTCCCTTCTACTACATAATCCGGCGGCTGCTTGTCACAGGGAATATCCTTCACGTATTCAACTTTCCAGTTTACCAGCATTAAAATTCTCATTGTTGTTCCAAATCTTTTTTCATATATGCATTCTCGGAGAGAGAATATTTTCCACCCTTTAAAAACTTATGCCTGATTACCCACCAGCCGGGCACCCAGATATATTTATGCATCGCCGGCGAAGCGCTTCCTATCATCCAGCAGTTTCGCTCGCACTTCTTCGTGCATTCCCGCACCTGTTTTGCCTGATCGGAGTGCCATAGCTCATCCCATGTCTGATTACGGAGATTTCCCATAACTGCCTTCTGCGCCATGCCGTTACAGGGAATGACATCACAAAACGGATCAATAAAGAACGCATTCTTCGACATATCGCACGGAAGCAGACGTTTATTACCATAGATGTAATTAATCAGTCCATGATTAAAGTATGCCCGGAACCATTTTTTAGGAGAATTGCTCTGTAACAATTCATTAATCAGCTTCTCAAAATTCTTGGCAACCTTTAATTTATTATCAATCCTGTTGTCGGTCTTACGGAAATAAAACGAATTGTGAAGCGTTGCTGTTGCAAATTCCATTCCCATATCATTTGCAATATGATAAAGCGGCACCAGATCCTCACAGTTCATGTCCTGAACCGTCATCCCGAATCCCACATCCGGATGTCCCATTTCAACCAGTGTTTTCAACGTATTATACCCACGGTTAAACCCATCCGGAATGCCACGGATCTTATCATTTGTCTCCTGCAGTCCTTCAATACTGATACGGATTCCTACCTTGGGGAATTCCTTACAGAGTGCGATAATACGATCCGTGAAATATCCATTCGTAGATATAACAATTCGATTACTCTTCTTGTAAAGTTCTCTTACAATATCCGGGATGTCCTGCCGTACAAACGGTTCTCCACCTGTAATATTGGTAAATGCCATCTCCGGAAGCTTCTTAATATCTTCCAGTGTAATTTCTTCACTTGGCTTGGTAGGATCCTTAAAGCAGTCACACATATTACATCTTGCATTACACCGGTAGGTCACAATTACCGTTCCGTATAAGGTTCTCTTTGCCATGATTATTTCCTCATCTTTCTATCTTTCCTTCATTCTGAACAGTCTAAACAGACTGATACCATTTCAAAAGCTTATGAGTATACTCTTCCACGCTGTCAAAGCATGTTTTCCTGCAATTTTCTGCATACTGCTGACATTTCCTGCGGTCTGTCCAGAGAGCCCGGATCTTTTCTGTAAGCGCCTCTACATTACCGGCTTCAAATAATTCGCCCGTCTCACCATCCCGTACCAGTTCCGGAATTCCTCCCAGATCTGCCCCCAGCACCGGTGTACCGAAACTTACCGCTTCCATCACCGAAAACGGACAGTTCTCATACCATTCGGATGGAATCACACAGAACCGTGCTTCCTCAATCACTTTGCTTAATACTTTTCCCTGCAAAAATCCCATGTTTGTGACATTAGAGCATTGATCCACCTGCTCTTTGCATTCTCCATCTCCTGCAAATACAAAAGAAATTTCCGGAAGAGCCTTTGCCGCCTGTAAAAGAGTCTGCACTCCTTTTTCTCTGGTATATCGCCCGAAATATAAAACATAATCCTTCTTTTCTACAGAACTCGGAGTCTGTGCATCAATAAAGTTACGGAGCGTGACCAGTTTCGACTTTAACAACGGACTGGTTGCCAGCTGCTGTTCCATAAACTCACTTGGGCAAATCACCACATCGACCTTGGCATACGTCTTCTTCCAGTCATAAAACTTGGCCTCTATCGTCCCAAGCAGACTTTTTACAAGGGAGTTATGAATGCAGCGATATCGGGTACAGTTTCCCTCATGCTGTGAAAGGCAGCGGGAACATCGTTCTCCACTTGCCGGAACCATCATCATATGATTGGGACACACCCACTGATAATCATGTGCGGTAAAAACAATGCGAACCCTTTTCCCGTTTTTCTTCTCCCAGTCACACACGGCCTCAATCACAGAAGGCGTAAGCTGGAAGTTGATATTATTCAGATGTACCACATCCGGTTCAAAATCATGAAGTACCGTCTGCATCTTACGATATGCTTCTTTGGAATAGATAATCCGGAAGGGATAAAGGAGTTTCTGTAATTTACCGGTATGGAAGTCCATATTGGATGTATAAGCTTCCGCATGATTCCCAACAATCCTTCCTTCGTGTTCCATTCCAAAATATTGTACTTCATGTCCCTGACGCTGTAATTCTTCTCCGAGCTTAAATATATAAGTTTCAGAGCCTCCATTCGGATAGAGGAATTTATTTACCATTAATATCTTCACAACCATAAACCTCCATGGTCTGTCGTACAACCTCATCCCAGTTGTATTTCGTGCAGATAAAATCTGACGCATTCTTCCGGTATTCCGCATGAATTTCCGGATGTTCAATCAACATGGAAAGCTTGCTGCGCAGATCCTGTGCATCTCCCTTTCGAAAGCTTATCGCTTTATCCTCAATAACCTCGGTGTTCTCCGGAATGTCACTGACCACACAGCAGTTGCCATAGCTCATCGCCTCCAGCAGGCTGATTGCCATTCCTTCTACATCACTCGGAAGCACGAAGCAGTATGCATTGGAATATAACTCTTCCAGCTGTCTACCCTGTACAAAATGTGTGAAAACCACGCGGTCATCCCCCGCTGCCATCTCCATTACCTGATGCATATATTCACCGGAATGACTGCTGCCTCCGGCAATCACCAGCTTCATATCCGTGTCAATATCACGAAAAGCTTCCAGCAGATAATGAACACCCTTTTCCGGCACGATTCTTGCAAGGAATAAAATATACTTATCCTTCTGTAGTCCCCATTTTTCAGTGATTTCCTTTGCTTCTACCAACCGGGGACGTTCAATTCCATTGGGAATAAATATCGTTTTTCTTCCATAGGTTTCTTCAAAATATTGCTGCACATTCCTGGACAGAACAATTATTTTCTCAGCCTTCTCTACCGCCATCCGCTCTCCAAATTTCAGCACCCTTGATGCAAAGTTTCCCCATTTGGATCTCTGCCAGTCAAGTCCATGAATTGTTACAATCAGTCTCTTATGAAACAAATGGGGCAGCCATAGCATCGCACATGGTCCCTCTGCGTGATAGTGATACACATCATAGTGTGTAAACAGGGACCGGATACTTGCTAAAAATGCATACACAATTGCATTCAATTTTCCATTCTGGAACGTTGGAATCGTAATAATCCGGATTCCCTTATAAATCTTATTGTGTTTTGTATCAAATTCTCGTCCCGATACATGGTATCCGGAACGGTTATAGGCATCTACATAAACTCCCTGTGAAACCAGGCGTTCTGAGATCTGTTCCACCACAATCTCAACGCCTCCTTCTCTCGAGGGGATTCTTTTATGACCAATCTGCGCTACATGAAAAGTGGTCCTCCGCGCTTTTTCCTTTTCAGAACGATTTTCTTTTATAGATTCCACAACAAATGTGAAATTCGTACTGATATATCGCTTAAACAGGCGCTTTGGATCCTGTGATAAACGGAACAGCCATTCCAGGCAGCCTTCCTGCATCCATCGTGGTGCCCTTTTAATGGTTCCTGCATGGAAATCAAAGCCGGCTCCCACGCCAAGCATCACTCCATTCACTTTTCCTTTATGTGCAGCCATCCAGTTTTCCTGCTTTGGAGCTCCCAGACCAATCCAGATAAAGTCCGCCCCGGATTCATTGATTCTCGCAACAGCCCCTGCATCTTCTTCCTCGCTTAAAGGGCGGAACGGAGGAGATTCCATCCCGACTATCTTAAGCTTGGGGAATCGTTTCAACAGATTCTCCCGTAATTTTGTAAGCGTCTGTTCTCTGCTTCCATAAAAATAATGGGTATATCCCTTCTCCTCAGATACCCGGAACATTTCAATCATCAGATCCGGTCCCGGCACACGTCCGGCATTATGATAGCCACGAATTCTGCTGACAATGGATAAAGGCTTCCCATCAGGGAGTGCCATGGCAGCTCCATTCTGAACATTACGATATTGTTCATCACGGCTCGACATAACAGTAGTGTGCACATTCGAAATACAGATATACCGTCCCCGGAGATCATTCAGATGCTCTTCCAGATAAGAAACGGTTCTCTGCATATCTGTCACATTAATATTCGTATTTAAAATTGTACAATAAGTCAGCTTTTCCTGCATCTGACATCTCCTGAATCCAGTTTAATTCTATTAGTATACCACAAAATGATACAAAAGAGAATTTCCAATAGCAAAGGAACTCCCACCGTTATAGAAAGTATTCCCCGAACTCTCTCAAGCAATAACATATTTCCATCAAATCCATAATAATTCAGTTCTTCGGAACGCATTCCATAGATTACCGCTCCGGCTTCCTGCTGTACCGACTGAAATGTCTCTCCATCCCCTTTTACATAATCGCAGTGATCGGTATACACATAGATCTTCTGCGGTACTTTTACGTAGGTAATTCCAATGATAAGGCCAATACCTGCTGCCAGAATTCCGGTAAGTACAAGCCATTTCCTCATCTCATGAAGTTTGGTAAAGAAAGCCTTTTTGTGCATCTGCCACTTTTCCGTGTCTATCACGGTTAAGGTAAGCTCCTTCTGTCCCCATGGCAGAATCTGCAGCTTCCGATTGATCCATCGGTATGTTTCATCAGGCTTTCTGACATTTTGTTTCACATCCTGGTATTTCATCTTCTCGCATTCAGAAAGCTTCTTATATAACAAATTTCCGGCAAAAACAAGGATCAGATTTTTGAAAGACAGATTGAACAAATACGGTTCTGTAATACCCGCAATCAACATTCCAATAATAATTGCCAGTTCTGCCTTTTTATTTTCTTTTGTAAAACGCCATATGGTATAAACAAACAATGCGGATACACACAAAAAAAGAATAATTCCATAATAGTATAGCAAATACAGATAAGAGCAATCCATACTAAGTGTTGCTCCTTCCGGTGACCATACTCTGGTTCCAAATAATGCAGGCCTGAAATTCGTCAGATAATAATTCCAGATATTCATTCTGGTGTTCAAAACCTTATTCAGCAAATCAAACAATTTCCCCTTAAAAAATAAGGGTGGAATAATCGATACCAATACACAGCCCGGATAAACGCACTGAATCAGAATTCTTTCCAGCATATTAAGCTTCTCTCTTACGCTCAGGTAAAGGTTAAAAGCCAGATATACCGTAACCAGTGCAAATCCTGTAATGCTCACCGAATACAGAAACACAAACAGATTCATGCCAAACAACAGACAAGAGGTCACGAACAGCTTACTCTTCTTCATCGGAAACAGATATAAAAGGAGTGCCATCCAGATAAAATAGGAAATATGAAAAACATTAGGATGTGGAAATCCCATACTATAACGAAGCAGGAATCCAAGACCGAATTTATTATGTGCCAGGATACAGGCATCCGTCACATCCGCTATATGAAACAGGAACATTCCATAAAATGTAACTGTCCATATTACAAAAGCAAACTGCAGCAGCCGTTTTACCGGAATATTCTTCATTCCCAGTATGGTAAGTACGGTAATAATAACCGCTTTTTCACCGGTTGTACGATATGCAAGGAAGCTGATCAGGGTAAATAAGACGATGATTCCCCATTCCTTCAGCGTATAATCCGTCAACAAAAGCTTACAGCCAAGAAAAAGGACTGCCAGTACTAAACAAATGTTAAATAAAGGCATTCCCTCATATAGCCCGATTCCCTTTGCGATAAGAAGAATTCCAAAAAAACCAAAATATGCAATTTCCTGTAAATTTGTTTTCATTTTCATACGAATTAACTGTTCTTTTCTGTCCTTTTATTTCCTTTATTTTTTCCATTCAAAGCCATGCATAATTACTATCCATAAATGATAAATGCAGTTCTGGACAATTACTTCCTTATGCTCTCAACGGCCAAATGGTGCTCCCTCTGTGGAATCATCTGATACCAGTATATGCCGAGTAGAAAAAGCAGATAATTTCTGGCAATATACACAGAAATAAAATGCGCTTCTACAACGGTATAAATTGTGATCGAAAGAATCATGACAACAGCCATATAATCTTTCTTTTTAAAGCAGAAGTATAATAAATACAGCAGTAACAGTATAAAGATCACTGCTGGAATGATGCCATACCAATAAAACAGGCGTACCCAGCCGAGGTCAAAATAATACGTGGTGTCCGGCTTTGCAAAAATTCTCCAGGTCTGTAATGTACCATCACTGATTTCTGTACTGGCCAGTGTCAGTAATCTTCCTGTCAATAATTTATCTAAAAACACATAAATCTTCGCCTGCATTGAATCGTCCAGTCCCCAGTTATAGTCCAGTACGCGGTTGGCATTTGCAGCCCCAAGAACAGATACCAGAAAGCAGAAGGAATATCCCAGCATGGAAAGTCCTGTCACAATTTTGCTGCTGCGAAGCTTCGGCAGGTACTGGAACAAAGCAGCCGCAATAATGGAAAACAATGCAATTAATATGCCCGTAGCTGTTTTTGTAAATGCAAACAGCCCTACAGATCCCGCAGCAAGACACAGGTAAGTATACCATTGGATTTTATCTGCATATACATACATTCCGAGCAGCATTACCGCCCAGGACATACAATACAATGTATTGGGATGTCCCATTCCAAGTACGTAACGTGTATCCACTCCGCCCGCTTCGTACGCCTGCGTAAGAGCCACTTCTCCAAACAATCCGGTAATAGATGCCATGATGATCACCATGCAGCCGGCTAATGTTACCCAGAATAAAGTTTTCATCACCGGTTTCATATCCATCTCTTTGCAGGCAGCAATAAATACCACAAAGCGGATGATTTCATTCCGACCGGTTACATGATAGGAAATCACGCCCAATATACCGAAAAAAAAGATCACGAACCATTCCCTTCCGGAATAATGTGTCATCAGGAGTGCTGCACCGAACAAAAGAAAGGTGAGACGAAACAACATTCCTTCAACCGGATTTACAAATGTACTTTTATCAATGAGAACAATACTGATTTCTATAAGAAGTCCCAGATAAAAGCATAAATTTCTTATACTTGTCCTTAATTTTAAAATTTTGCTGTTATCACCACTCATTTAGATTTTCCTTTTCCTGCATGCATGAAATGAAATACCGCTTTCCCCAGGGATCAACGCATATCCATTCCTTCCACAGGTCTTTCATGACCTGTTCCTCAAACATCTGGCTGTTCTTCTGAATGGTAGGCCGGATCATAATCTTATCTGTCCGTGCATTTAACCTCGCTCCCCAGAAACTGAAGGTGGAGTTGGCACAGATATTTCCCTCACACCGGCTCATCAGATACATATCATAAAAGCTGTCATCTCCATGGTTAATATCCACAATGGTATATTCTTCCCCCTGATAATGCTCTCTCACATAAGCAACATCATCGGAGAAAATAAAGAAGTGAGGATCTTCAATCTTCTCCTTCATGTAGTCCAATGCAGATTCGTAATATTCCTCTGTGCAGATATTGCCAAACATTGCCGCATTCTCCGGTTGAAGGTAATCCCCCCTGCGAATATGCACACTCACTGCACGACTGCTTCGGATTCTCTCAAGAATCTCCTCATTAGCCATTCTCTTCTGTGCATCCGCAATCTCCGGAAACCGAATCAGCTTACGTAATTCCGGCAGAATATCTGCATAATATTTCTCGCAGGCAAAATATCCTGACAGGTACATCTGCCTGTAACTCAAAAGCTCCGGATCATACATCTGCTTTTCCTTATACCAGTGTACCGTCTGTGGAAGCAGCTTTCTACGCAGCTTACCTGCAAGCCCCCGTGAACCGGTTAATGCTGTTTTTTCTTTCTCAGTGCAGCATTCATATGGCAGATGGTCAAAGAAATTCAATTCACACCGACGTTTTGTAGCCAAAATATCTTTTTTCATTGCCGGATTTATTTTATTCATTCTATTATGCTCTTTGATTTGTTCTTTGTTGTCCGGCTCCTGATCTGTATCCTCAAACTGTTCAAACCACGACAGATCAAGCTTTACCTCTGCTCCAAGGCTTTTAAATTTCTGATATAGTGCATACTGCTGGAGCTGGTTTCCCAGTCCTCCGGCAAGCTGTATGATAATCATGTTATATATTTCCTTCGTAACTGTTCAGTATCTTCACAGTTACGATGCAAAATCCATTCCAAATCGGCTTC
>ENA-ORSL01002035-ORSL01002035.1-human-gut-metagenome-genome-assembly--contig:-NODE-2035-length-15439-cov-3.950858_pt1 | contig 15439 bp, 13 predicted proteins | sample MGYA00242190_ERZ509157 | MGnify/ENA primary metagenome ERZ509157 (study PRJEB26280, sample SAMEA2338664) | human gut metagenome | biome: human gut; feature: human-associated habitat; material: faeces...
TTCCCGAGGTGATTCGAACACCCGACCTACCGCTTAGGAGGCGGTCGCTCTATCCAGCTGAGCTACGGAAACATCTTTAAAATCTATTCAATTTTAGTCTTAAACTTACTCAATGTCAATCGCCTTTGCCCGAAAGGCGGTCGTTATAACATATTCTTAGGAGGCGGACCCTCTATCCTGCTGAGGTACAGAGACATTTAGCAATATGTGGATATTTTTATTCTACGCACCTCCCGCCTTTTTGCGAAAGGCGAGAGGTGGAACAAACTCTTAGGAGGCGGACGCTCTATCCGACTGAGCTATTGGGGCGTGTATTAAATTGAACTTTGAACCTAACACATTTGGCTCAAAGGCGATAAATTTGTCATGAACTTAGGAGGCGGACGCTCTATCCGACTGAGCTACCGGCGCATATTTCATTTTACTTACAAGGTGCTGACGGGTTGCGGGTGCGACCCGTCAGCGCTTTTCTATTACGGTGTATCGGTCGGGGCGGTGTCGTCGCCGTCTGCGGAGTCGGCAACGGCGGCGTCCGTATCTGCGTGCTCGGCGGGTGCGCCGTCGGTTTCGGCAGGTGTGTTCTGCGGCGCGGGGGCAGCGGTGACAGTATCAAAGAAGCCCTCCGCCTCGTCGGGGATCGGTTCGCCCTTCATGCAAGCCTCGAACTGTCCGTGGCTCATGGTTTCATGCACAAGAAGGAACTCTGCGACCTGCCGCAGCTTTTCGTAATTCGCCTTCAAAATCTCCGTGCAGCGACCGTAGGCTTCGTTGATCTCGCGGCGAACCTCGCTGTCGATCTCGCTGCCGGTCTGCTCGGAGTATGCCTTGGTGCGCTCGTAGTCGCGCCCGATAAAGATCTCGCTGCCGCTGTCATAGGTGACGGCACCGAGAAGCTCGCTCATGCCGTAGCGGGCGATCATATCCCGTGCAAGAGAGGAGGCACGCTGCAAATCGTTGGAGGCGCCCGTGGAGACGTCGCCGAACGCCAACTGTTCTGCCACACGACCGCCCAGCAGTGCGACAATCTCCTCACGCATCTGTTTGAGGGTCATATTCAGCGCATCCTGCTGCGGGAGCGAGACGGTCATGCCGAGCGTCTTACCGCGCGAGACAATGGTGATCTGATGAACGGGGTCCTGCGTGGGCAGGAAGTACATGGCAACGGCGTGTCCCGCCTCGTGGTAGGCGGTGGTGCGCAGCTCGTAGGCGGTGCGGACGCGAGAACGCTTTTCCGGACCCGCGATGACCTTCAAAATGGCATCCTCAAGGGTCTTCATGGTGATATAGGGCGCATTGTCGCGTGCGGATGCCAGCGCAGCCTCGTTGAGCAGGTTCGCAAGGTCGGCACCGGTGAAGCCGCCGGTCGCGCGGGCGATGACCTTCAGGTCAACATCCTCCGCAAGCAGCTTATCCCGCGCGTGGACCTTGAGAATTTCCTCGCGTCCCTTGCTGTCGGGCACGCCGACGTAAATCTGACGGTCAAAGCGACCTGCACGGAGCAGTGCGGGGTCCAGAACGTCCTGACGGTTGGTCGCCGCCATGATAATCACGCCGGAATTGCCGCTGAAGCCGTCCATTTCAATCAGAAGCTGGTTGAGCGTCTGCTCACGTTCGTCGTTTCCGCCGCCGAGACCTGCGCCGCGGCGTCTGCCGACTGCGTCGATCTCGTCGATGAAAACGATGGAGGGAGCGCCCTTCTTCGCCTGATCGAACAGGTCGCGCACACGGCTTGCGCCCACGCCGACATAAAGCTCGACGAAATCGGAGCCGGAGATCGACAGGAACTGCACGTTTGCCTCGCCCGCGACTGCCTTGGCAAGCAGCGTCTTGCCCGTGCCCGGAGGTCCGACGAGCAGGACGCCCTTCGGGATCTTCGCGCCGAGGCGGTTATACTTGCTCGGATCGCGCAGGAAATCGACGATCTCCCGCAGCTCTGCCTTTTCCTCGTCCGCACCTACGACATCGGCGAAGGTGACCCGCTCCGGAGTACCGGCACGGACGCTGGCGCGACCGAATTTTGCCGCGCCCGCAGCACCGCCGCCGCTTGCACGCGCCATGAGGAAGTACATCATCGCGCCCAGCAGCACAAGCATCAGAAAATAGGGGATGAGCTGGATATACCACGGCGTAGGCTCCGTCGGGATAAAGTCAAAGCTTTCGATGATCCCCTTGTCCGCCTGCCGCAGATAGTAGGGGCTGAGCTCCTTGCGGAACATCTCCTCGTCGGCAAGCGCGTGCTCATAGGTCTGTGCGCCGTTTTTGTCCTTCTCGCGCAGGACCAGCGTCAGTACGCCGTCCTCAACGGTAAAGGAACGTACCTTTTCCTCCTGAAACAGCTCGCGGACGGTGGAATAGTCGATCTCGGACTTGCTGCTCGGCGTGAAAAGACCTGCACAGAGGAAGAAAATCAGACCGAACAGCAGAAAATAGAGTAACAGGTTGGCTCTCGGTTTGTTCAAATGAATACCTCTTAGATTACTTCGGAAGCGTCGGGTCGGCTACCCTCGGCATATGTCGGGGGCGTCGGCGCTTCACTTGGAATAAACTTCCGGCTTCAGCACGCCGATGAAGGGCAGGTTGCGGTAGAACTCCTGATAGTCCAGACCGAAGCCCACGACAAATTCATTCGGAATGGTAAAGCCGATATAGTCCGCATAGACATCGACCTTGCGGCGTTCGGGCTTATCGAGGAGAGCGCAGATCTTCAGGGAGGCGGGTTCCATTGCCCGCAGATGCTCGGTGACGAATTTCAGCGTCAGACCGGAGTCCAAAATGTCCTCCAAAATGACAACGTGACGTCCCTTGATGTCGCAGGTAACGTCCTTGAGCAGCTTGACGGTGCCGCTGGTGGACGTGCCGGAGCCGTAGGACGAGACAGCCATGAACTCATACTGGCAGCGGATGGGAGTTGCCCGTACCATGTCCGTAAAGAAATTCACGACGCCCTTGAGCACGCCGACGAAAATCGGCTCCTTGTCCGCGTAATCCGCAGCGACCTGCTTGCCGAGCTCGGCGATGCGCTTTTGCAGCTCTTCCTCGGAAATCAGAACGCGCTCGATGTCTTGATTCATGTTACATCTCCTCTTTCTCTATACGAATAAGCAGGGCGGGCTGCCCCTCCTCTGCTGCGTAGGCGTGGTTGACACCGACGCCCGTGACACCCAAAAGCACCTCTCCCGCGGCGATCACTGCCATGCGGTCACGCTCCGAGCGGGGGACCTTGCGGTCGATGAGCAGCTTTTTCAGGGATTTGTGCCGACCGCTGCGCAGAACCAGAACGTCTCCCGCCTGTCGGGGACGGGCTTGCAGGATGCTTTGCGTTATCATACCATATTTCACCGCAAAATGAAAAGGGGTATTTGCACTTTTTTTGAAATTTTCAACCGTTTCACAGAAAATTCTCAATCCGATCTCCGGCAGCGCGGTCATCCCCGAAGGACACAGCGTGACGGGCGAAAAGCGCGTCGTCGGTTCGCGCGTCAGAGTGAGCGTCCCGTAGTTGCGAAGCGCGGTCCAGCCGTCGGGCAGAGAGAGGCGCGCGGAGGGCTTGGGCGCGGAGAGCAGGGCTTCCAGCGCGGCAATGTGACGCTGCGAAACGTCCTGCGGCAGAAAGCGACCGACCAGCAGCCGCAGCGCCCTCCGCCGAAGGACGGGCGGGGCGGCAAGCAGGGGGGCGGTATTCCAAGCCTTCGGGCTCGCGGCGGCGCTCTGCAGGAGACTGCCTGCCAGCCCGTCAAGGAACGCGTCCTCCTCGCGCAGCAGCTCGGTCGTGTGCAGCACCTGCCGCGACAGCGACGGGACCTCCTCCCGCAGCAGGGGGAGGACCGATTGCCGCAGACGGTTGCGGCGGCAGTCGGGCAGGGCGTTGGTGGAATCCTCGACCCATGAAAGACCGTTTTCGCGCAGATAGGCGACGGCTTGCTCGTGCGTGACGCTCAGAAACGGACGGACGATCCTGCCGCGCTTGGGCGGGATGCCGCAAAGCCCGCGCAGACCGCTGCCGCGCATCAGATGCAGCAGCACCGTTTCAACCGTGTCGTCCGCCGTATGTGCCGTTGCCAGCTTGTCGCAGGGAAGCGAACAGAGAAATTCGTAGCGCTTTTCCCGCGCGGCAGTCTCCACGGAGGCTCCGAGCTGCACGGCATAGGCGGCGACATCCGCCCCGCCGACGGTCAGGGGAATTTCCAAACGATCGCAGAGCGAACGGACAAAGGCTTCGTCGCGGTCGGACTCGGCGCCGCGCAGACCGTGGTTAAAATGGGCGGCGCGGAGCGTAATGCCCAGCTCCGCCCGTAAAGAATACAGACACCACAGCATCGCCGTGGAGTCTGCACCTCCGGAAACAGCGCAGATCACGCAGTCGCCCGCCGAGAAGAGCTGCTCCCGACGGCACTGACGCAGCACCTCAGCCCTCATTGTGTCGCCACTCCCGATCGGCAAAGGTGGTAAACTGCGGCAGCCATTGCAGCTCGACCGTGCCGGTTTCGCCGTGACGGTTTTTGGCAATGATACATTCCGCGACATTCTGCTTTTCCGTATCCTTATTATAATAGTCCTCGCGGTAGAGGAACAAGACCTCGTCCGCGTCCTGCTCGATCGCGCCCGATTCGCGCAGGTCCGAGAGCATGGGACGCTTATCCTGACGGCTCTCGTTGGCACGGGAGAGCTGCGACAGGCACACGACCGGCACGTTCAGCTCCTTCGCCATGATCTTCAGGCTGCGGGAGATGTCGGAGACGACCTGCTGTCGGTTTTCGCCGCTGTAGCTGCGACCGATGCCGGCGGAGGTCATGAGCTGTAAATAGTCAATGATGACCAACGCGAGGTCGTCGATGCGGCGGCACTTGGCGTTCATCTGCGCGACGGAGAGCATGGGGTTGTCATCCACGCGCAGGTCGGTCTGCGACAGCGCTGCCGAAGCGACGCCGATCTTGCTCCACTCCTCCATGGTCAGATTGCCGGTGGTCAGCTTTTTGAGATCGACAAAGCTCTCATTCGCGATCAGACGGGTGACAAGCTGCTGCTTCGACATTTCGAGCGAGAAGAACGCGACGGTCTTTTTCGGATTTTTCTTGGCGACGTTCAGCGCAAGATTCAGCGCCATCGATGTCTTGCCCATGCCCGGGCGGGCGGCAAGCAGCATCAGGTCGGACTTATTCAGACCGTTGATGAACTTATCCAGATCGCGCAGACCGGTCGAGGTGCCGGAGATCTCGCTGCCGGACTCGGACATTTCCTCCAGTCGGTCAAAGACCTTCAGCAAAATGGTCCCGACGTGCTCCAGCGAGTCACTGCTGTTGCCGCGGCGGAGGGCGAAGATCTTCTTTTCCGCCGCCTCCAAAATATCCTGCGCCGAGCCGACGCCTTCATAGACCGTTTCGACGATCTCCGATGCGGCAGTGGAGAGGCTCCGCAGCAGCGCCTTTTCGTGGACGATTTGGGCGTATTGCTTCGCGTTTGCAGCCGTCGGTGTGATCTCCATAAGCTGCATGATATATTTTGCGGAGGTTTGCTCGTCAAATACGCCGCGCTCGCGCATTTTGTCGAGCACGGTAACAGGGTCGATCACCTGTGAATAGCTGAACATCTCGTAGATTGTCTCGTAGATGTCGCGGTTGGTCTGCGAATAGAATTCGTCCGGTCGCACGGTGCCGACAATATCGTTGACACAGCGGCTGTCGATCAGCATGGAGCCGAGCACAGCCTGCTCCGCCTCAAGGGAGTGCGGGGCTTGACGGGACAGCAGATCGTCCATTGGCATAGGAGCAAACGCCTCCTTTCTCTGTCGAAAAAACGTGGAATATTGGCTTAAATCAGGGAAGCTGCGCGGGCGCAAACGTCCCATTGCTTGTAGGGGGCGGCATCCCGACGCCCCGTGTGCAGGCAGTAACGATGGGATTCGCGGGGGCGGTCATTGACCGCCCGCCGAACTGCCCTAAACACGGCTTGCGGCAAAACAGAAGTTACCGGCAGCGGGCGATCAATGATCGCACCTACGACGTTGAGTGGTGGTGCTTGCGGTACATATCAACCCCTCAGTCAGCTTTGCTGACAGCTCCCTTTACACAGGGGAGCCTTGGTGCGGCGTTCGCAAATGTCTCCCGTTTACACAGGGGAGCCGGCGGTTGAACTTCTTTATGCGCAGTGTTACAGCTCCTCGATGCGAAGCTTGAGGTCGGCGGTGATCTCGTAGCCGAGCTTGCACTTGACGGTGTAATCGCCGACGGTCTTGATCTGTTCGTCGAGGACGATACGGCGCTTATCCAGCGTGATGCCGTAATCGGACTTGAGCGTGTCGGAGATCTCCTGTGTCGTGACCGAGCCGAACAGCCGTCCCGCGCCGCCGCCCTTCGCCTTGACGACGATGGTCATGTCCTTGAGCCGATTGGAGAGGGCAAACGCCTCCTCGCGCTCACGCTGACGCTTTTCCTGCTGTGCCTTGTCGGTCATGCGCATGGTGTTGATGCTGTCGGCGGTCGCCTCGACTGCCAGCTTGCGGGGGAGCATATAGTTCCGTGCGTAGCCGTCGGAGACCTCGAGCATCTGCCCCTTCTTGCCCTTGCCGCGGACGTCTTGCAGTAAAATAACCTTCATATCGGAAAACCTCCTGTCAGATTGATTGGTCGAAATAGCGGTCGATGGATTGCAGCAGGCGGTCAAGCGTCTGCGGCACGGTAGCCTGCTTGACCTGTGCGCCCGCCGTGGCAGCGTTCCCGCCGCCGCCGAGCGGCTCCAAAATGACCTGAACGTTTGCCTCGCCGATGGAGCGGGCGGAGATGATGACCTGCCCGTCCTGCGGATAGAGGACAAAGGATGTTTCAATGCCGGAAATGTTCAGAAGCTCGTCTGCCGCCTGTGCAGCGATGGTGCGCGTCGCCGTGTAGTCCAGCGCGGCAATGGCGATCTTATCGCGATAGAGACGGGCGCTCTGAATGATACGGTAGCGGGCAACGGTGGAGGGCAGGTCGTTTTGGAAGAGCTTTTTGACCTCGACCGTGTCCGCACCGATGCGCCGCAGGAACGCCGCCGCTTCAAAGGTGCGGCTGGTGGTGCGGACGCCGAAATTTTTGGTGTCCAAAACAATGCCTGCCAGCAGTGCCGCCGCCTCATTGGCCGGAATGTCCGACGCGTCGAGGGAGTATTGCAGCAGCTCCGTGACCAGCTCCGAGGCGGAGGAGGCAAACGGCTCGTGCAGATTCAGCACCGGCTGCTCGATGTAGTCGGCGGCGCGGCGGTGATGGTCGATCACGACGACGCGGCGCAGCGACTCCAGAAGCGGCTTGCACTCGACCTGATCGGGACGGTTGGTATCAACCACGACCAAAAGGCTCTTTGCGTCCGCCTCCAGCAGGGCGTCCTGCCCCGTGATGAAGCAGCCGTCGTACTCGGGCATCTGCCGCAGCAGCGCCAGCAGCGCCTGCGCAGCGTTTGCTTCGGGGTCGATGACGATATTGGCTTTTTTGCCGCGCTTACGGCACAGGCAGCAGATACCGGCGGCGCCCAACGCGTCCAGATCCGCCATTTTGTGCCCCATGATGAAAATGCGGCTCGACTGTGTAATCAGCTCGGACAGCGACGACGCCATCACGCGGGATTTGACCTTGGTGCGGCGCTCGGTATGCTTGTTTCTGCCACCGAAGAAGGTGAAATCGTAGCGGTCCTTGATGACCGTCTGATCGCCGCCGCGGGAGAGCGCCATTTCGATCGACAGGGCGGCGAAATCGTAATCCTCGCGGAAATCCACGCCGTCCTTGCCGATGCCGATGGAGACGGTGGCAGCAATGCCGGCAGGGTTGGTCACCTCGCGCATCGATTCGAGCAGGGAGAACTTGTCCTCCGCCATGCCCGCCAGCTCCTTCGCCTCAAACAGCAGCAGGAAGCGGTTGCGCTCCAGCCGCCGCAGAAGCCCGCTGTAGTTGTCCGCCCACTCGCTGACGCGGGTGTTGATCTGCGCATTCAGACCGGAGATCGTCGCGTCGGGCAGGTTGTTGGTCAGCTCGTCATAGTTGTCCACCAAGACGATGGAGAGCATCGGACGCGAGCGGATGTACTCGTCGCGCACCTGAAGCAGCTCCGTCAGATCCTGCAAATAGATCATGCCCATAACGATGCCCGTCTTGGTGTCCTCCTCGGGCAGAATTGTGCCCGTGACGCGGAAGCGGCGGTCGCGGTAGCTCAGCTCGCCGGGCATCGTGTCCTTGCCGGACAGGAGCCACTGCATCGAAAAGCCGGGCAGAATTTCGTCGATCCGCTGCGCCGAGAGGGTGTCGCGCACACCTGTCAGCTCCGCGAAGGGCTTGTTGTACCAAATCAGCTCCTCCTCGTTGAGCTGTATGAGCGCAACAGGGAAGGGAACATCGCCGTCGGTGGAGCGGCGCATCATTTCGTTGGTCGTGCGGACGTACTCCGTCAGCGCGTGACGGCGGCGCTTGCTGCCCCATTGGTAGCCCAGCAGCAGGAGCAGCGTCGCGCCGACCTGCACCCCGCCGATCCAGTATTGCCGCAGCACGAACGACGGCACGCAGAACAAGAGCAGCACCGCAAAATACGCCGCCATACTCGGCTGCATCATTCGCCGCAGTTTTTTATTCATCTTCGCACCGCTCCTCTCCGCACAACGGGGAATCCTGTATATCTCAGTCATTATATCAGATTATTTCGTTGTTTTCCACTGTTTCTTTTCCGGAATTTTCGCCGATTTCAAAAAAATGTATACTTTGCCGCCCTTTTATGCTATAATGTAATCGGCGGATTGTACAACCTTGCTGCCGATCTGCCGCTTTCGGGGTACATAACGGAGCAATTCCGTGAAATATCGATTCAATTTTCGGAGGCGGATGCCTCCAAACCAAAGAAGGAGATTTTAATTTGGCAGAAAAACTGAAAATCATTTCCCTTGGCGGTCTGAATGAGATCGGAAAGAACATGACCGTCTTGGAGTACGGGAAGGACATGATTGTGGTGGACTGCGGTCTGGGCTTCCCCGAGGACGATATGTACGGCGTGGATCTCGTGATCCCCGACGTGACCTATCTTGCAAAGAATCAGAAGAAGCTGCGCGGCTACTTCATCACGCACGGTCATGAGGACCATATCGGCGCGCTGCCGTACGTTTTGCAGGCAGTCAACGCGCCCGTTCACGCCACGCCGCTGACGCTGGGGCTGATCAAGCTCAAGCTCGAGGAGCATAACCTTGCGAAAAAATGCCAGCTTATGAACCATAAGCCGGGCGATGTGGTAAAGGCGGGCTGCTTTACCGTCGAATTCATCCACGTCAACCATTCCATCGCCGATGCCGTTGCCTTCGCCATCAAAACGCCGGTCGGCACGGTCATCATGACGGGCGACTTCAAGATCGACCCCACCGCCGAGGACGGCATGACCGATCTCGGACGCTTCGGCACGCTGGGCAAGGAGGGCGTCTATGCGCTGCTGATGGACTCGACCAATGTCGAGCGGCAGGGCTACACGCCGTCGGAATCCATCGTCGCCGAGGGACTGGACCGCCACTTTAAGGGCTGCCGCAACCGCATTATCGTGACGACCTTTGCCTCCAACATGCACCGAATTCAGGCGGTGCTTGCCATCGCACACCGCTACGGCCGCAAGGTTGCCGTTACGGGGCGGAGCATGGAGAATATTCTGAAGGTCGCGACGGAGCTCGGCTACCTCAATATCCCGCCCGATACGCTTGTGGACATCAATCAGATCAAGTCTCTCCCGAAGGACAAGATTGTGATCGTCTCCACCGGCTCGCAGGGCGAGAACATGTCGGCGCTGTACCGCATGGCGTTTTCCAGCCATAAGCAGGTGGAGATCCAGCCCGGCGACAAGATCATCATTTCCGCCTCCGCCATCCCCGGCAACGAGAAGGCGGTCTCGCGCATTATTAACGAGCTTTACAGCAAAAACGCCGACGTGATCTACGACAAGCTCGAGGGGCTGCACGTTTCCGGTCACGCCTGCTGCGAGGAGCTGAAGATCATCCACGCGCTGACGAAGCCCCGCTTCTTTATCCCCGTGCACGGTGAGCAGCGCCACCTGCACAAGCACGCCGCGCTTGCCCGTACGATGGGCATGAATCCGAAGAATATCCTGATTTCCGACATCGGCAGGGTCATTGAATGTACCCCCAAGACCTGCCGCTTCGGTGGGACGGTGCCCGCAGGCAAAATTCTTGTGGACGGCACGGGCGTCGGCGATGTCGGCAGCGTCGTTCTGCGTGACCGCAAGCATTTGGCGCAGGACGGCATGATTGTCGTGTGCGTCAACCTCTCGAGCGAGGACGGCTCCGTCCTCTCCGGTCCGGACATCATCTCCCGCGGCTTCGTGTATATGAAGGAGAACGAGGACCTGATGGAGGCAATGCGCATGATCGTTACGCGGTCGCTGGACAACTGCCGCAGCCGCAACATTTCCGACTGGGCAACCATCAAATCCACCATCAAGAGCGATCTGAGCCAGTACCTGTTCAAGACGACCAAGCGCAATCCGATGATCCTGCCGGTCATCATGGAAATTTAATAACAACGGCGGGATGCTTCCCATCCCGCCGTTTTTTTGTTGCATCCTGACGTAGGGGGCGGCATCCTTGACGCCCCGTATGCAGGCACGAAATAAAAATCGTCGGGTTGCCCCGACGATTGAATAACGGCGGTTCTCCGCGCGGGGGAGAGTCATTGCAGAAACAGGAAAATTGCCAGCGTCATGGCGACGGAGGAGCTTTCCTCCGCACCCTCCGAGAGCAAAAGCAATAAAATCAGCAGAATCAGAAGGTCGCCGCCGTCGCAGCCGGGCAGAAGCTTTTCCAAGATCGGAAGCCGAAAGCACGGTGCGTCCGGCGGCTTTTTCGGGGGAACGGGCGGCTTTTTCGGGGGAACGGGCGGCTTTTGCGGGGGCGGTTGCCGCGGCGGAGGAACAGGCGGCTTCGACGGCTGCTGCGGCGGCTTTCTCGGCGGATCGGGCAGCGTTTGACGGCGATACTGCCCGCTGCCGTCCGGTTGATAGCGATGATACATGGCGACCTCACTCCTTGCCGAAGCTGCCGTAATTTTGCAGCGCGGCGCTGACCAAATGCGAAATTCTTGCTATCTGCATGGCGCGGTCGAGCTTGCCGCGCCGCTCGGGTGCCAAATAGGGCTTCAGAGCGCCCAGCAGTGCCTCCTGCTTTTTGTCCGAGTGCTGTGCCTGCTGCATCAGGTGCATGATCCCCTGCAGCATGGCACCGTCCGGCAGAGGCGGAGGAGGCGGCGGTGCGTTGTCCGACGGCCGATCCGAAGGAGCCTCCGACGGCATCCCGAGGGACTGCGCCAGAGACAGAATCTGCGCCATGCTGTCCGGATCGGCGAGAATCCGATTGAGCTTCTCCTCCGGATTGTCCGTAGCGATCACCTACTTTTGATTGATTTTTTGCAGAAGAGCTTCCGCCTCCGGTGTCTGTGCCAGCGGCTGAAGAAGAGCCTTTGCCTTCTCAGTGTCGCCGCTGCGGTATGCCTTGAGCGCCTGCTGCAGCGTTCCGTCATCCTGCTGCAGCATGGACAGCAGGCGCTGCCCCTCCTGCGAGCCGAGTACCTGCCGGAGCGCCTCGGCAGAAAATGGAATTTTCTTCTCCATCGGTCATTGCCTCCCGATATACAATCTGTTATAATGATATGCAAAGCGAAGCGAAAGGGTGACGGCATGAGGCTTTTGGTTTTGTCCGACTCTCACGGGGATATGGCGGGACTGCGGCTTGCGGTGCGGCGCGAACGGCCCGACGCGGTTGTCCATCTCGGCGACCATGCTTTGGATGCTTACACGCTGACGCAGGAATTCAGCACCTTGTCCGTTGCCTATGTGCACGGCAACTGCGACGGACCGTTTCCGAGCTGCGCCGACACCTACAGCAGACGGCTTGCGGGTGTGCAGATCTTTGCGGCGCACGGGCACCGCTGCGGCGTCAAAAACGGGCTGCTGCGATTTCACCTCGCGGCGCAGGAAAACGGCGCGGCGCTGGCACTCTTCGGGCACACCCACGTGCCCTATTGTCAGGAGGAGAACGGCATTTGGCTCGTGAATCCCGGGGCGTGCCGCGGGCTGTACGCGACCTACGCCGTCATTACGCTGGAGGACGGCACGGTGCGCGATTGCCGAATTTCGGAGGTATATAAGGAGGAAACACCATGATATTAGCGGTAGACATCGGGAATACCAATATCGTTCTCGGCGGAATGGAGGACGAGCATATGATTTTCGAGGCGCGGATGGCAACGGACCTGATTAAGACCTCCGACCAGTACTGCGCCGAGCTGAAAACCATGCTGAATCTGTTTGAGGTCGATCCGTCGGCGATCGAGGGGAGCATTGTCTCCTCTGTCGTGCCGCCGCTGCTCAATTCCTTCAAGACTGCCATTCGGAAGTTGACGGGCAAGAGCTGCCTGATCGTCGGTCCCGGCATCCGCACGGGGCTGAATATCCGCATGGACAACCCCTCGGAGGTCGGCAGCGATCTGATCGTTGCGGCGGTGGCGGGAATCGCGCAGTACGGTGCGCCGCTGCTGCTGGTTGATATGGGTACGGCGACGACCATTACCGCCGTGGATGCCGACGGCTGCTTTGTCGGCGGGTGCATCTGCCCCGGCGTGAAAATTTCCATGGAGGCGCTGACGGGCAGAACGGCGCAGCTTCCCGGGATCAGCCTGGATAAGCCGCAGCGGGCGATCGGCAAAAATACCCGCGACTGTATGCGCAGCGGAATCATGCTCGGCGCGGCGGCAATGCTGGACGGGCTGCTGGACCGCATGGAGCAGGAGCTGGGCGCTCCGACAAAGGTCGTTGCGACGGGCGGCATCTCCAGATTCGTCCTGCCGCTGTGCCGCAGAGAGATACTCTACGACGGCAGCTTGATGCTCAAGGGCTTGCGGCTGCTGTACAGAAAGAATCAACCGAAGGAGAAATCGCTGTGAGAACGGAATTTGAATACGCCTCGAAGGGCGCGGGAACGATCCACGCCTACCGCTGGACGCCGGAGGGAACGCCGATCGCGGTGTTGCAGCTCGTGCACGGGATCGCGGAGCATATGCTGCGGTATGACGAGTTTGCCCGCTATCTGAACGGGCACGGCGTTTTGGTCACGGCGGAGGAGCATATGGGACACGGAAGGTCCGTCGGCAGCGGTGCGGAGCGGTACTTTGCCGGCGGCTGGTTGAGCGCGGTGGGCGACACCTACGAGCTGCTGCGGCGGACGAAGGAGGAATTCCCGAGCCTACCGTATTTCGTGCTCGGACACAGCATGGGCTCGTTTATGACACGGACGCTGCTGTTTACCTACCCGAACGCGGGGCTGCGCGGCGCGGTCATCTGCGGCACGGGCTGGCAGGGCGGCGCGACACTGGCAGCGGGTCGGACGTTGTGTGCCTTGGAGCAGCTTCGACTCGGCGAGACAAAGCCCAGCCCCCTGCTGAACAATCTGATGTTCGGCGCGTTCAACCGCAAATTCCCCGACGCAAAAACCGAAAACGACTGGATCTGTGCCGATCCCGCCGTCGTTCAGGCGTACACCGACGATCCCCTCTGCGGCGGCAGCGCAACGGTCGGGCTGGCGCGGGAGATGCTGCGCGGCATCGGAATGATCGAGAAGAAAAAGAACCTTGCTGCCATGCCGAAGGAGCTTCCGGTGCTCTTCATCGCCGGTAAGAGCGACCCCGTCGGCAACATGGGCAAGGGGGTAAAGCGAAGCGCGCAAGCCTTCCGCGACGTCGGTATGAAGTCGGTGGAGCTGAAGCTCTACGACGGCAGGCACGAGATCCTGAACGAGCGCAACCGCGGCGAGGTTTACGACGATGTTTGGCGTTTTTTGGAGAAAAATCTGTAATTTGTTACCTTTTTGTAATTATTTTTGTCGAAATGGCACATAACGGGCAGCGCAAAACTTGACGAATGTCGGAATTTCTGCTACAATAGGCGCGGAAAAATCCGACAGGAGTGAAGCTATGAAACGCACAGTATGCAGTCTGCTGGCGCTTTTCTGTCTGCTGGTCGGCGCGGTACAGCCGGTCGCAGCAGCGCAGGAGACGCAGCCGACTTCGGAAATATCGGAGGCTTCGGAGCAGGTGACCGAGTCGGCGGAGCAGCCCACGGAGGAAACGGAGGAGCTACCCGTCGAGCCGACGGAGACACCTGCCGAGCCGACGGAGACACCTGCCGAGCCGACCGAGCAGCCCGTCGAGCCGACGGAACGCCCGCAGACCCGTGCGCCGGAGAAAATGAAGGTCAGCGAGCAGGGCGTTGCGTTCATCGGCGAGATGATGTCCGGCGCGGTCGGACCCAATCAGCTTTCCGCTGCGGAGCAGGCGGTGAACGATTTCGCAAGCCGCTATGACCTCTCGCTGACGCAGACGCAGTATGACGCGCTTGCCGATCTTGTGACGGCTTACGGCAGCTACATCCTGACCTCCGGCTATCAGGTCGAGCGGGTCATTGCCGACGGCAGCTACTCCGACGCGCAGCTTGCAAGCGCCTTCTGCGCGTGGGTCAAGTCCGGAAACGACGTTTCGCAGCAGCATTTGGCACGCCGTCTGCGCGAGATCAAGCTGTTTTTGTACGGCAGCTACGACGGCAATTGCGAGGCGAACTTCCGCTATGTGGTCTTTAACGCCAACGGCGGTGCGCTGACGGACAACTCCGTGCTGTGCTATGCGTACGATCTGCCCTACGGCACGCTGCCGAGCGCGACGCGGGCGAACAGTTATTTTGACGGCTGGTATACCGCGTCCAGCGGCGGCACGAAGCTGACGGAGACGGACACCGCCTCCGAGAATCGAACCCTCTACGCCCACTGGACGACCGAGCGGAACGATTCACAGTTCAGCGACGTTGCCTCCGGCTCGTGGTACTACACCTATGTGACGCAGGCGGCGGCGAAGGGACTGTTCAACGGCGTCGGCGACGGAAAATTCGAGCCGAACGGATTCACCACCCGCGCCATGCTGACGACGGTGCTTTGGCGCCGCGACGGTAAGAAGGAGGCGCAGACCGCACCCTTTACGGACATTCCTGCCGAGAAATGGTACGCGGCTGCGGTCAACTGGGCATATGAGACGGGCGTGGTCAAGGGGGTCGGCGAGACACTGTTCGGACCCGACGAGGAGATCACCCGCGAGCAGCTCGTGACGATGCTCTACCGCTACGCGCAGGCGCAGGAGGGCTTCGACACGACCGCAACGACGGAGCTTTCCGCGTTCGGTGATGCCGACACCGTTTCCGCCTACGCAGCGGAGGCGATCCGATGGGCGGTCGCGGTAAAAATTATGAACGGCGACGGCGGTCGGCTGCGTCCGCAGGGCAACGCAACCCGTGCCGAATGTGCGAAGCTGCTGCTCTGCTTCACGGCGCTGTCCGGCGGCGGGGACGACCCGAGCGACGACCCGAGCGACGACCCGAAGCCGCTGCCCGACCCGCC
>ENA-ORSL01002037-ORSL01002037.1-human-gut-metagenome-genome-assembly--contig:-NODE-2037-length-15428-cov-9.110779_pt1 | contig 15428 bp, 16 predicted proteins | sample MGYA00242190_ERZ509157 | MGnify/ENA primary metagenome ERZ509157 (study PRJEB26280, sample SAMEA2338664) | human gut metagenome | biome: human gut; feature: human-associated habitat; material: faeces...
CTCTTCAGACTAATGAAGATCTATGCCTAATCCACACACTTTTACTGGTGACCCAGACAGACACTATCGTAGAGAGGGCCAAGGCGAAAGACCCCAAAGCTCTCAATGAGATATATGCGATGTACTACCAAAAAATGGTTGGTGTGTGCATGAAAATCGCAAAGGAAGACGAGGACACCGTGCATGACCTTGTCCACGATGCCTTTGTCCTTGCCTTTGCCTCGCTCGGCAATCTGAGAAACAACGAAAGATTTGGAGAATGGCTGACTACCATTGTCAGGAATGTCGCATTGAAACATATATCCCAAAAGGACAAGATTCACTTTGTTCCTCTTTCTGATGTTGACCCCAATGATGCTTCGCTGCTGGATTTCTCGTCCCAAGCTGATTCTGCCATCAACTATGGGGACATACTGTATGCCATCTCGCAGTTGCCTGAAGGTTACAGTAAGGTAATCAGATTATCCCTCATAGAGGGATTCTCCCACAAGGAGATAGCAAGTATGCTTGGCATAGAAGCTCACAGTTCTTCCTCACAACTATCAAGAGCCAAAGTATTGCTGAAGCAGATTCTTGGCTATAAGCATCTGGCGATAATCCTAGTGTTGCTAATCTCCATTCCATTGTATTTCTTTTTGCCTCGTCGTGACGACCCTAATGTGTGCGAAATTAGGCCTAACAAGAAAAAGACTGAGGAGAAGAAGGAGAAGAGTTCGCCAAAACGGCAAGAAGACGAGTCAATCCCACACATCCGCATCGCAGAAGAGCATAACGAAGTGGTTGCCTCCGGCAATGAACAAACAGACACCATTGCCATTCCTTCATTGCATGATATTCAATATATCGAAAATGGTCAGAAGATGATCTCAGAGACGAAAGAAGACAGCGTACAGACGGAGCTTAGGGACAGTGTTATTACTCCAATTGACAGCTCTGAACGACTTTTTGTAGAAGGCACTCACATAAAAAATAATAAGTGGCAATTCCTTGCTACAGGTTCTTTAGGTTCGGCTTTGGCACAAAATGTTTATAAGCTGATTGCGGCAAACAATAGTGGCTTACCGGACTCAGATGGTCCTACTCCTATAATTCCAAATGAAATCTCAACTTGGGAGGATTATTACAATTATCTTCATCAGAAAATGCATGATGGAATGACTGCAGATACTTTGGCACTCATGACAATCGCAAAGCATAATAGTGGCAAGATTGTAGAGCATGAACAACATGAGAAACCTATAACTTTTGGTGTGTCATTGGCAAAAAATGTAGGAAAGAACTGGAATGTGGAAACTGGCTTACAATATTCACTCTTAAAATCTAATTTTACATTGGGTGAGAGTGAGTATTATATAAATAGAGAGCAAAAAGTTCATTACTTGGGAATACCGTTGAGAACATCTTACAAATGGTATAACTCCAAGAGTTTGTCCGCTTATTCTTCCGCTGGCATTATATTGAATATACCAATATACGGAAAGAATAGTGAACAATACGTGATAGGAACTACCGTGCCGTATAGAGATACATGGCATTTCACTCCATCTGTACAATGGGCTGTTGGTGTTGGAACTGGTTTGCAATACAATTTTGCTCCAAATTGGAGTATATATCTAGAGCCTTCGTTCAACTGGTATATTCCTAATGGAAGTTCGGTTCACACCATTTGGACAGAGCATCCTTTCTCTGTTACTGTTCCATTTGGAATTAGATTTACGTGGTAAATTTTCACATCTCATGCAGTCTTTAGGACTTTTGTGACATCTATATTAATAGAAGCACAAAAGTTTCTAAAGACAACATGTACAAAAAAAGAGACTACATACAAAATGGGATGCTATTCCTCAATAACATCATCCGTCCTCAACATAAGAAGTTGAGTACGTTGATGATATATTCTACCACGAGATGCCAATCTCGTTGCAAGCATTGCTCCATTTGGCAAAAGCCAGTAGAACATCTTTCTCTTACGGACATCAAAAATGTGATGAAAAGTAAGTGCATAACGAGAAACACTACAGTAGGATTGGAAGGAGGAGAGTTTATTCTCCACCCACAGGCTGATGCTATTATGGAGTGGTTTAAGAATAATCACCCAAACTACACGCTGTTGTCCAACTGCCTGAAACCGCAAAAGGTAATAGAAGTTGTTCGGAAATATCAGCCGTCCCATTTGTATGTATCTTTTGACGGAAACAAGAATACTTACAAGGAGATGAGAGGATGCGACGGACATGACAAGGTATTGGAAGTTGTGAATGCCTTGAAAGGCGAGGTGCCACTCTCATTGATGTTCTGTCTTTCGCCATGGAATAGTTTCTCAGATATGGAGTACGTCATCAAAATAGCTATGGATTACAAAATAGATGTGCGTATCGGCATATATGGTACAATGGACTTCTTTGATACGAAAGCAGACCTTCTTGCAGCAGATTTGTCGAGTTTTATTAAAAGTATTCCGCAAAGCATACACAAAACAGAAGAAAACTTCGATTTTGTTGCATTGTATGAAGAATGGCGAAATGGACACCTGAAACTTCGCTGTCAAAGCATATTCAGCGAATTGGTTATACATTCCAATGGTGATGTGCCACTTTGCCAGAATCTTAATGTCAAACTTGGCAATATTCATGAGAACTCTTTGGATGAGATTTTCAATTCACAGAATACTCAAAAAGTCCAATGTAGATACTCAAAAAAGTGTAATGCGTGTTGGATAAACTTTCATCGTAAGTACGACTTGATACTGTTGCGAAACCTTGAAAGGGTCTTTCCTAAAAGAATCATAGAAATATTTTATGGTAAGTACCAATGGACAAATAACGGCAAGGTAACATATAGAAAACTTATCAAACGATTCAGAAATTTATGACATCTATAAGGAATATCATAGACCGTTACAAGCATATGCGGAGCATCAACCAATTGAGACAAGTACCAATAGGACAGTATGCCTTTGTTGGCTTCGGCAATCATAGCACAAGCAACCTTTATCCTGTACTCGATTATCTGCATGTCCCCTTGAAATACATCTGCTGTAAATCAGAAGACAAAGCGCAGTTAATAAAAACAGCTTATCCTCATATTCATGTAACATTATCATTGCAGGAACTCTTGGATGACGAAGAGGTAAAAGGTGTATTTGTGGCGGTTTCACCTCAGGAACATTTTCAAATAGCATCAGCGGTATTGAAAAGCGGAAAAGCTATATTTATAGAGAAACCTCCATGCCAAAATATAGATGAGTTGATGCAACTGATCAATATTTCCAGAAGCACAAAAGTTTCTTCCGTTGTAGGATTGCAGAAACGGCAAGCACCAGTAATTCGAATCCTAAAAAAAGAATTGGGAAAGTGTAAAAGAGTTATGACCTACAATCTCAAATATCTCACGGGAGCCTATCCTGAGGGTGATGCCTTGATGGATTTGTTCATACATCCATTAGACTATGTGACATACCTGTTTGGAAAAGCAGATGTCAAATGCGTTGAGAAGGTAGAGAATCATACGTTGATGTTATTACTCAAACACAACAATGCGACAGGTGTTCTGGAACTATCTACAGGTTATTCATGGACTGAGGCAAAAGAGCTTCTCACCATCAACACCTCAAATGGAATTTACCAAATGGAACAGATGGATAGTCTAAAATATCAAGCTAAGCAACGAGTAGTTATGGGAATTCCAATGGAAAAGATAAGTCCACAAAATATGGTGGTGATAGACCTGTTTGGTAGAAACAATTTTGTACCTATGATACAGAACAACCAAATTTGCACGCAAGGATATTTTGACACCATCAAACACTTTGTTAATATGGTTGAATGTGGCAAGGCTTCACAGGTGCAGTCATTTGCAAACTTCGTTGAAACATATTCTTTATTGGAATCAATACGTTCATTAGTAAAACAATTATAATATAAAACTAAAACATTAGCAAAAAATGAAACACTGGTTTGTATTCTTCCTCGCTTTAGCTTCTGTTGGTTCTGTCAAAGGACAGCAAACAATCACGCTAAGCAATGGAAACATGGTAGCAGGTGCTTATAAGCAACCTCCTACAAGAACAGTCAAAAGTGTTGATGATGGCTATATCATCACATACACTTTTGACAAGGCAACAGTTATTGATGATCCCTTGTACAAAGGAAGCATCCTGTGGAAAGTATCTGGTTTTGGTGAGGAAGACACTCCTCAGAAACCTGCATTGCCATACAGGTTGGATTCTTTTACTGTTCCAGATGGTTACTCAGTCAATGTTAAAGTTGTGGATAGTCTCTTTGTTGAACTTCCATATACTTTGTCACCAGCTCGCCCTCCATTGACGGATAGTGGAAACGTCTCCTATACAAAGGACAATGTTCCAACAATCTCTGCGTACAAAGGGTTCTTGCCAAATAGGATCGCAAACATGGACAATATGGGTGTCTATCGTGGCAAAGGTGTTGTGGATGTAATGGTTTCACCAATCCAATACAGTTACGAACATAACACCATTCGTGCTTACAAAAGCATTAGCTACAAGGTTACTTTTGCCAAGAGTAATACCAAGACTTATGCCAAAGTGCATGCAAAACTTAGATGTTACAGATGCTTTTCTCAACAATACGACTATCAATGGTTTTCAACAGCCAGTTACTCTTGCTGATACAAAAGCAACAAATGCCAAGAAAGGGTATTTGATTATCTCGACATCCAAGTTCAAAACTTCAGTAGAAAAGTTAGCGTCTTGGAAGAGGCTTCTTGGCTTTGATGTACGTATTGTACTAAATGACTCATGGACATCAAGTTCTGTAAAGGAAGAGGTAAAGAAGCAATACAATTCCAATAGCAACTTGTATTATCTTCTGATAGTTGGAGACAATGCTGATGTGCCTGGACAAAGTTCAAGCCTGAAGAATACACATGTGACAGATTTCTACTATTCATGTATGGATGGTGACAATGATTTGACACCAGATTTGCTGTTTGGACGTTTGCCTGTTGCAACAGCGTCAGAAGCAAATGTAGTTGTGGATAAAATCATAAATTATGAGAAAAATCCTGTAAGTGACACTTCATTCTACAAAACAGGTATCAATTGTGCTTATTTTCAAGACAATGATAATGACAGCTATGCTGATAGACGATTTGCTCAAACTTCCGAAGAAGTACGCAATGCCCTTTTGTCAGAGGGTATTAATGTTAAACGAATATACACAACTGATAACAGTGTTACGCCTTTATACTGGAATAGGGGCAAATACTCTTTCGGTGAATCAATCCCAGATGAATTGAAGAAGCCAGGATTCCCTTGGAAAGGAAATGCATCTGATATAAATTCAGCAATCAATAATGGTGCGTTTTATGTACTTCACAGAGACCACGGTGATGTAAAATTATGGGGCGACCCTTATTACACTATCAGCAACATCAGCTCTTTGTCTAATGGTGCCAAATTGCCTGTTGTATTCAGCATGAATTGTCTCACAGGAAAATTCAATGAAGACTGTTTCTGTGAGGCTTTCATCAAAAAAGCCAATGGCGGTTGCGTCGCCATATATGGTGCTACGCAATTGAGTTATTCTGGATATAATGATGCTTTGACAGAAGGAATGTTTGATGCTATTTGGCCTTCAAGTAAATTGCATCCAAAATTCCCTGGTACAAGTGGAACTGCTAGTGCAACGCCTACACCAACTTATGAATTAGGGCAAATTCTGAACCAAGGACAAGCAAGGTTGGCTGAAACTTATGGTAAACGTGATTCTGGTTATACAACATACACAAAAGAATTGTTCCATTGTTTCGGTGATCCAAGCATGAAAATCTACACAGCGGCACCAACAGCATTCACAAATGTGTCGGTCAATAGAGCAAGTAATGCTGTAAGCGTAAATCTGAACGGAACCACTGCAACGATTGCATTCTATGACCTTGTTTCTGGCGAGGTAACATACACAACAGGAACGACAGCTACATATTCAACGAATCATGCTGCAAATGTATCTGTAAGTGTATCTGCACACAACATGATTCCATACATAAATGAGGGTACTCCTGTAACTTCTGTCTATATCCAAAATGAGACGGTAGTCGGACCAAAAACTTATACAGGTTCAAGTATCAAAGTCGGTTCTTCTGTCACAACTTCCAAAGCAAGTGGTCCAGTAACGTTCAAAAGTGGTACAATCAACTTAAATGCTGATTCTATAACTATCGACTCAGAGACGACTATCAACAGTGAAACTGAATTCAAAATGTCAAATCAATAATTATACAAACAAAATGAAAAAGTTCTTCCTTAAGAGCGCAGCATTGGCAATATTCACATTGCTGCCTATGGGTATGAATGCGCAGATTACGTATTCAAGTGGTAACCTCAACATCAACAATGCTCCTAAGCACAACTACTTGGGATTGACTGTAAACAAATGGCTGGGAATGTATTGGACTTGTAAGACTAACAACTTCTTCCAATTGGACATTTCTCCTGCAAACCCACGACTTGCAGGAACAGGCAATCAAGTTGCGTTCTACAATTCTGCAACAAGTACATTCAATAGTATTCAGGTTGCAAATGTGTACAACTATTCCGACGCTCGTGCAAAGGACAATATCAAGCCTTTGACTACAGGTTTGGATGCCATTCTCCAGTTGCGTCCTGTTTCTTACACTTGGAAACCTGAGACTGCGGTAACTTTAGCTGCTACAGAATCCGGTTCGTCGGTAGCCAATGGGCCTGTAGAAGAAGGTCAGACACAGTATGGCTTCCTTGCTCAGGAAGTAGAGGCTGTGTTGCCTGATGCTGTAAAAACTGATGAAGAAGGTCACAAGATGATTAACTACACTGCCATCATTCCTATGTTGGTTCAAGCTGTTCAACAGTTACAGGCTACAGTGGATGAGCAATCTGCCAAGATAGCAGAACTTTCCAACACTCCATTTGATGCTTCAAACAAGGCAGTTTCTCCTTACAAGATAGTTAGTTGCACACCTAATCCTGCAAATGGGCAGGTAACCATCACGACAAATCTTGAAGGATTGGATAAGTCTGCAACCATCATCATTAGCAGCCTTACAGGAACAAAAGAGAAGACCTTGCAGGTTTCATCTACCTCGCCTTCTGTAACAGCAACGATTTCTAATCTTGACAGAGGCATGCATCTTGTGTCTCTTCTTGTAAATGGTAAACTTGCAGATTCCTACAGATTGATTAAGGAATAAACAACGTGTGTTATCGAGTGGAGAGGCAGTTCGTTTATTGCTTCTCCACTCTCAATTTTTCAAAGATATGGCAAATATAAAACTTCTATCGTTTTTATTCTGTATGTTTGCTATGGTCTCTGTTGCGCAAACATACGTACCTGTTTTGTCAGAAGGTAAAGTATGGCGGTATGCGACTGTCAATCGGTACGAGAGGACAGACACGACAGGCTTTTATAAGATAATGGTGTCTGGAGATACCATTGTAAATCACTTTGTTTGTAAAAAGATATTAGTACAAAACGAAAATGGTCTATACCCTTGTCACACATTTGTCGCATATGAAGATGGCGGCAAAGTATATAAGGTAAAAGATAATGTTTTTACTTTGCTTTTTGACATTGGGCTGCAAAAAGGTGATAATATTGAAAATCTTGCCCTAGTAGTTGCAGAGAGTGAAACAGTTATAAATGGAATACGACGTAGGATAATTGTTGTTGACTCTATGGTTGACCATTTTGGGGAAGAGTACTATTATCTTATCATAGAAGGCGTAGGGGTTAGTAAAGATGAATTTATCCCGAATTTCAATTTGGGAAATAATGATGAATTTTGCACTTTGGTTTCATGTACAGATAAAGGGACTATCATAATAAGTGAAGAATCTCTTAGAAACATTGAAACTGGCATAAAATCGCCAACGTTCACGAATAGAAAAAATGATGCCTATTACGATTTGAATGGCATAAAGATTCTCATTCCGCAAAAAGGATATTTATATATATGCAATGGTAAAAAAATCGTATTTAGGTAATGTTCCCAATCGTATAAAGTGGATGGCAAAACGTAGTTGCTTGCCATCCATCTTTTCTACATAAGCTACATTCATTTAATCCTTACGCCTTTGCCATTCAATATTTCTCCCATAATATCATCTGTCTTACATAAATACAAGTCGTAGCCAATGGCTGTAATATAGCAATATCTTGGAGGAGTAATGACTTTTCCACTTCGTGACATCAACCCATACCAACCAAGTTCTGCTTCATATTTTTTGCAATTTGCAGTCTTTTGATAAGGTGTTGGTTCTGCTTCTGCCGTTTCACCTGTTAAATTACCCTCATCATTATAGTTCTTTGCCGTAGTATATCGTATTTCATCGGTATCATACAATAATCTTCAAAATTACTAATCAAGAAATCGTCAATCAATTCACCTTGCAAACTTTTTTCTAGACAGAAATCCGTTAAATTGCGACAGAAAAAAAGCGTGGAATCGTCCTGTTGTCCATTCCACTTCCTGAGGCTCTTGCAATTGCCTATTGTTGTTGAACAGACAACGTCAGAGCCCACACCGATATGAAAATCATGTTCGTAAAGAGACCTAATAACACATTAGATTGCGCCCGAAAGGACACAATCCATGCTCACAATATTCTCTTATGAGTGATATAATCACACTCCGGGCATCTACCGTTGCATCATCGTCTACGTGGGTTCCAAGTGTTCGAAGTTTGGACTGTAGCTATGAACGTTAGTAAACGCCTTCATTATGTCTGGACTATTTTTCCCACCCAATGCCCGCTTTGCATTGCTTTGTCATCATGTGACTCCGCTATACTCTGTACGGCGTAGGCTATCTCGATTCGTGCCATAAAAGAACTCGTCTTAATTGATATTTAGGTATCGAGACCATATAATCCGCTGCAAAATTAAGAATTTTAATTAAATCTGCATCTACTTTCAAGAATCTTTTGTTATAATTCCTAAAATTAGCCATAATTAACCACAGAAATTTGCACCTTACGACAATTTATCTTATACAGAAGTTTTTTTTCAATCGTTGTTGTCTCTGTTTCCAGAGTATATCAATCTCCTGACGGTGCTCGTCCTCGTCCGAGTAGAGCCATTCGATGTAGTCGGCTCGCTGTGAGGTTCGGTCATCCAGTCGGGAGAAGTCACGGAGAAGGACATACTTCTCCTCGATGGTTCTCAGCCTTGCGTTATCGTTGGCGATGATACACAAAGCGCATAGGAATACCGTCCACAATGTACACATGCAGATGTAGAGAAATTTGCGGAAATGCCAGGAATGGCAGAGACGCTTGACCACATACAAGAGGTATTGCTTCATGAACGGAATGATCTCGGCCTTGTCCTTGGGCAATGGAGGAGAAACGCATTTGTGCTGTTGCGCTCCTGTTACTCTGTTGACGAAATCCGCTATCTTGGTCAGGGCATCCGAGTTCTTCTTGCTCTGTTCTCCAACCCTCTTAACGGTGTCCTCGCACTGGTGTACTAACTCCGGCCAATGCTTCTTGTGGGCATCTACAAGAGCGATGCACTTGGTGAGTACTTCATCATATCTTTCGGTCAAGGTCTGGAAGTATTCCTGTTGGGTTATCTCACCTCTTGCCTTTGCCGCTTCTTCCTCTTCCTCAAACTTCCTCTGCCGAGCCTCCAATAGCAACCTCACCTCATTAGCCGCAGCCTTGCCCACGGCATCCTTCAATGAAGACGTGTCATTGGCGGTAGGCTTGGCAAGGGTGTCAATCTTGCCCGAAAGGTTGTTGATTGCCTGAATACAATTGGACAGTTCAACCTGTATGTCTTCCAAAGACGTGCCAGGTTCATCTTTCAATGGTGTCACTTTTCTGTTTGCCATACGCTTATCTCCTCATTCCTCCGTTACGTTTCTTCTTGTTCTTCTCCTTGTCCTCGTCATTCCAACCATGGTCATTGCCTCCACCGCCACCTCCTGATGTATGGGCAATGGTTGGCTGGAGTATAACTTCTGCCACTGCTTCCGTAATATTGCTGCCGACAGACGAATTTTCGTTATCTGTACTGCCTGCCACTTCGTCAGAGCCAACAGGTGAGGAAGCAGAAGCCTCGTGCTGCCACTCGTTGAAAGAGGTGCTGCCATGAATCAAACTGACCGACTGACCGATTTCTGTTCGGACCTCGTTACGATCGGAAATGAGGGAAGAGAGGTGGACTTGGTTCTCAGGTATGCCCAGCGTCCTGCTCAACTGGACGAGAGACAGGCTGCGGTCTATCTTGCTCCCGGAAAGAGTGACCCCATGACTGTTGTCCGTAAAAGTGATGCCACAGATGCAACCGTCATCTCCTTGGATAAAGTGCATGGTGATGCCCCGAGCTGCCAGTGCTGTCCAAAGTGTTTGCCAGTCGTGGCAATGGCTGAGGACTGCGGAAATGGTGTCATACAACTGGTACTTCACCGCATCCCTGCCTTTGAGGTGGCTGCGCCTTACATCCCTCTTCCCCTTGCCAAAGGTTAGTCCGTACTCCCTCGTCAGAGCCTTGGTGACTGCTGCCGATGCACGGAAATTGCAGTCGCCCTTGATGGCATTGCCACCATTATCGACACGGTTGTAAACGATATGGACGTGACCGTGAGGTTGGTCATGGTGACGGAATATCACGAACTGGGTGTTCATGATACCACGTCTGCGGAGATACTCCTGTGCCACTTCCGCCATGAACTCGTTGGTGAGCCTGGGTGTGTCATCAGGGTGGAAACTCAGTGATATGTGTCCCACGAAATTCTTCAGTGATGGACGCATCCGAGCCTGTGCCTTGAAACTGGCAACAATAGTGGCATTAGAAGTGGTGCTTACACCAGCCGATGCTATGATGACAGTGTTCTTATGGGCTATGTCATTGGCATAGTTTACCAGCCCTCCGAATCCCCTACCGGTGTTAATCTGTGCTATCATATAAATTGATATAAAAAAGAATGTGCAGATAAATGCCCAAGTATGTGCAGATACTTGGCAAAGTAAGTGCACATAGTGGGATGAGTAAGTATATATCATTAAGAGTTACCCAGCCTGACGATAACCTCGTCAATCATCCCTGCCAGTTCCAAGACCCTCTTTTCAACAAAGGAGAAATGGTGGACGTGAGCCTCATGGGCGAGCTGGTTGAGGTTGTTCGCCATGCCCGACAGGGAGCGGAGATTGGCGGCATCCTCCTTTGACATTGCCTCACGGACGTAGCCGTTTACGGCAAGTTCATAGACAAGTGAGGACAGCGAGCACTGCCTGTTCTTGCTCCTTCGCAACAGCTTCGTATAGTTGCCTTGGTCGAAATAGACCTTGACGGAATACTTCCGTTTCTCCCTCTCGTCAGACCTTGGGCGACCGCCCTTGTTCTTCTGCTTTCCGCTCTTGGGTGTTTGGGGATTATCCATATCTTTGACTGTCGTGTGTGGCACGGTCGGCTTCTTAGCCGTGGTTTTTCGGGACGTAAAACCTATACTTGCTCCCCAAACACTCCAAACTTTCTTCTCAGACGTGGCAATCAAGATTGCTGCGCTGTCGGAAGTGGAAAAGAGGGAAGACAGATAGGATTTAGCCGTGAGAGACATGACTGCGAAGCCAGACCGAGCCGTAGTTAATAAGAATGGCAGAGAATCACTTGCTTCCGAACGCTCCTGCATCGGTATGCGAGGAAAGTAACTTCTGGATGGCGGAGAGAGCGTATCGCTTCTTCCTGCCCATTCGTGAAGGCACGAGGTAGCCTTTCTTCTCCCATGACCAGAGTGTGGTCTCACAGACACCGCACATCTTGGCAACTTCATCCGTACTCAGCCACGTCTCATCTTCGGGAGTCTGCTCCATCATGAGTGCCTTGGCTTCCATCGCTTTCTCGATAAGTCGGTCGGCAAAGAGAACAAGGTCGTCACTCGACACCTCGATCTTCATCTTGCCGCCTGCTTCTATCATGCTTAACAAGTCCATAAATCTAAAAAAGTTATCCTGAAATAATCTTGTTCTGTAAAGGCGACAGGGGGAACAGGTACAACTTGTGTACAGCCCAAATCCCCTGCAGCCGTAGTCTCTCATATAGTATTCCTGTCAAAAGAATGTGGCATCAAATTGTGACAAATGTCCTGTCAGTCGAGCATCCCGATAAGTTCCCTTTTCATCTCGTCATCAATGGTGCGGTATCTGGCAAATGCCTGGCTGCCGTTGGTGTGCCCCGACATGGAGGAAATAAGACTTGGGTCTTTCACCTGCTTGTAGAGGTTGCCGATGAAGGTCTTGCGTGCCGTGTGGGAGGTTGCCACTTCATGGAGCGGCTTCTGTACATTCTGCCTCGTCACCGGGTCGAGCACGCTGACAATCCTGTTGATGTCCACTGTCCGCAATACCTCACGGATGCCCTTGTTGTAGTCACTCACATTGTAGTGTGGGAACAGCGACTTGGTGGGGACACCCCGGTAACGCTCATAGATGGTCATGGCGGTCTTGCTGAGTGGCACACGTATGGTTCTCGCATCGTGCTTCATCGTCTTGTGGGCGATATACTCCAGCACTCCGTCAATGACACTTCCGTTGGTCAGACGCATCAGGTCGCCGAAGCGGCAACCGATGAAACACTGGAAGACGAACATGTCACGGAACATTGCCAGATGAGGGCTGTCGGAAAAGTCGTGGCTCCATATCCTGTCACGCTCCTCGATGGTGAGAAAGAACGGAGTGCCGAAGATGGCTTTGGGTATCTCGAACACGTCAAAGGGGTTGTTCTTGGTGATGCCTTGGTGTATGCACCATCTTACAACAGTCCTCAGTCGGGTGAATACCGTATGCAGCGTGTTGTCCGAACGCTTCGTTCCTGCTGTCCACTTGTCCATGCCAAGATAGAGCTGCGGGTATTGGTGATAGTATTCATTCTCATGGATGAGATAACGCTGGAAGGCTTCCAAATCATCCACGGTAAAATTGTCCACATGCAGGGTGTAGTCCTTCTTCTTGCGGACGTTGCGCTGAAACCTCTCGAAACGCTCAATCTTGCCCACCAGTCCCCTTACCGCAGTGGCTTGCCGCTTGTCGAAGTCCTTGTGCGAGATGTATTCCTCCACCAACTTTGAAAGCCTTGTTTCCTGTACAGTAGCCTGTGTGAGCTTGTACGCATTCGGATGGTGGAAGCAGAAGATGGTCTTTTTCAGCCAGTCGCTCGTTGCGCCCTTGAAGTATTCCTGCGACACCGTTCGGCACAGGTCGTGAACGGCATCGTTCAGTGTCCTGCGCTCCTCGTCACGAACCATCGTCACGCGGCTCTTGTAGCCTTGCCTGTCCGCATCCCAATAGGCAGGGTTGATGGAAAGTTCCGTTGCCGCCTTGATGTCGGTCTTGGTGTCATTGTCACGAACACGGATATAGATGGTTGCCTTCTTCTTGGCTGTGGCGGTCTGCCTTACAAATGCTGTTACGTTCATAGTATGTATATATCTAATGATTATATATAAGGTGGTGAAATCACTCTTCCAACATGCCAATCAGCTCACGCTTCATGGTGTCGTCGATGGTGCGGTAACGCTGGAATGCACGGCTCTGGGGCGAGTGTCCAGTGAGTGAGGAAACCAAAGCCTGGTCTTTCACCTTGGCATAGAGGTTGCCGATGAAAGTCTTGCGTGCCGTGTGGGAGGTTGCCACATCGCAGAGCATCCTCTGTTCGGGTTGTCTGGTCAAAGGATTGAGCACAGTGACCATACGGTGTATGCCAGCGAAGTCAAGCACGAACTTGATGTACATGTTGTATTGAGCCTCGCAGATGGCAGGGAACAGACGTGGCGAGACATGACTGTATCTTGCCAGTATCTCCTTGGCTGTGTCGCTTAGAGGCACACGCACTAGTTCGGTGTTGCCGTTGTTCAGGTTCTTGCCGGGGATATACTCCAGCCATCCGTCAATGATGTTGCTGCGTGTCAGACTGAACAGGTCGCCCATCCTGCAACCGACAAGGCACTGGAAGACAAACATGTCCCTTACAAGAGAGGCATGGTAACTGCGTCCGTACTGGCACTGATAGACTTGGTTGCGCTCCTCGATAGTCAGATAGTAGGCATCGCCATAGACATGACCGTGGGTCTGCACCTGCCGGAAAGACACATCGTCCGAGTAGCCCTTCTTTACACACCAGTTGAGAAATGCCTTCAACCTAAGTCCTCCGCTGAAAGAGGAGTTCTTGGAAGAGGGGCGCATGGTGGAGTGGTACAACCCGAACTTGGCGAAGAAGTCGGGATGCTTCACATAGAGGTCGTATTCCTCCGTCACATATCTCATATACTCCTCCAGCTGCTCCGCTCCAAAGGTGGAAACCTCATACCTGAAATCGGTATCACCTTCCATTTCCCTTTTCCATGCCTCCAACCGTTCAAGTCTTCTGAACACGGCACGGATTCCGCTTGCGTTCTTGGTCTTGTACTCTGTCAGATACTGCTCGGCTCTGTCAAAGAAGCCGCTTCCCCATGGTGTGGTGTCCTCAGCCTTGGTCTTCTCCTTGCTCTTTCTGTCGGGATGGAGGAAGTCATCAATGATGGCTGTCAGAACAGGGCAGGTCACATCCTTGTCAACATTCGCCTCCACATACGCAATCATTTCCTTCAATGTGTTGTTGAACTTCTCACGCACTTCCTTAGGCACTTTCTTCGTGTTCTTGTAACCGGGGATTTTGCTGTCCCAATAGATGGGGTCGATGTGCATGGAGGTTGAAACCTTGACATCTTTATCCCTGCCAAACATCACTCTGATATACACGAGTGAGTTGCTTTTTCTCAATACTGCAATTACCTTCATATTTCTTCAATTTTATCTGTTTTTATTCAGTCTGTGGGTACAAAGTTAGTAATGTTCCGACAATTGTTCCCAGAGAAATCAAACTTATTGCAAACCTGTTTAAGAAGTTTAAGATTTGAATTATACTCGTAAATCATTCATTTGTAGCGTGTTTTCTTTAGTCTGATATTCATTTTGTCATACTTGATTTGAGTATGATTTAGCCAAAATGTGTTTTCCTCCGTCACAGTTGCGAGGGCATCTGTTCCGGCTGTGTAATCACCAGCTGCATTCTGTGCATAGGTCGCCAATGTTCCACAGAAAAGGAGCATGGCGAGCGTCTTCATACGCTTGGCACTGAAAAGTTTTTTTGCGAAATTCTTGATTTTCTTCATTTGATTTCTTTTGATGTTACTTAAAAAATTTACACTCATTTATCTCTCCTGCAGGTTGAGATGTTTTGTTATCCTATCTTTTTTACCTTATACTATATTGTAACCGAAGAATGCAGGGAACAGGATAGTTGCTCCTATCATGAAAAGGCAGGCTCCAATCAGCATCATGATGGATTTGGTTACGTCACCTTCGCCCGTATTCATCTTAATATAGATTTGTAAAGCTCCTATGATGGCTACGATGGCTGCAATGGCATACACCA
>ENA-ORSL01002045-ORSL01002045.1-human-gut-metagenome-genome-assembly--contig:-NODE-2045-length-15390-cov-6.395827_pt1 | contig 15390 bp, 19 predicted proteins | sample MGYA00242190_ERZ509157 | MGnify/ENA primary metagenome ERZ509157 (study PRJEB26280, sample SAMEA2338664) | human gut metagenome | biome: human gut; feature: human-associated habitat; material: faeces...
ATCACTTGCAATACCATATAGTAATTTATCTCCTTTTATGAAATAATCTAAAATAATTTTTTTATCATCTATTTCATAATGACTTTCATAATCAAACAAATTAAGATTATTTATAAAATTATTATAAATATCTTTTTCTTCTATATCTGAAATGTAATCTTTAGCAGCTTCATAAAACTCTTTTTTATTTGTTTTAACATAGTCAGTTATAATATTGTTTAACTTTTGGTTAAATTCATTTATTAAATTACTCATACTTAAATATGGTGAATCCAAACGCCATTCTAAACCCAAGATATTATACATATCATAATTAATATCATATAACTCATCTTTCTCTTTATCATAAAATCCTTCATATTCTAATTTTGAATCAAATGTTATTTCTCCTCTATACAAATTATCTCCATATAATAAATCTATTTTTTCATTATAAGAAATTTTTACTATATAGTAATTGTAATTTTCTCTTTTAAAATTTTTCTGTGTTTCAGCTGACTTTAAAAAGTCAAAAAATTCTTTTTTATAATTCATAGTCAGATTCCTCACAAACAGATATATTGTAGTTAAAAGCTAATATATTTGGTAATACTAATTTTTTATTATTATCATCCTCAATTATAAATGGTGCTGTATCTTCTATTTCTGCTTTTTCAATAGTATAATCAAATGGATAAACTGTATCAATTATAATTTTTTGATCTAATTTCAATTTATCATTAGCTTCTTTTAGACTTTTTAAAAAGTAAATAAAAAAGTCCTCATCATCAAAGAATTTATCATTAGAATATTTATTAAAAAAACTTGTAGCTGTTTTTCTTAACTTTGCAAGTTCCTCATCAAAATTATTATTAAAATTATAATTACTTGGTCCACACATATAATCTTCAGAAAAAGTACCTATTTTTTTATTGTTATATAAAATATCACATTTAAAAATATCAATGCCTTCGTGATCTTCAAAATACTTTATATTATCTACACTATAATCCCCAATACTTATTGTCATAACCACATCACCCATTATTATTTAATTATTTTCCAAATCCATTGGTTTTGTATGCAAATCATAATTGTATAATATTTCTTCATTAATCAAACGAAATATCGAATCTTCCAATATATATGATAAATTTTCTAACAAGTTTTTATTATAATCATAAAATATTTTATCATCTCCAACATTTGTATCAACCCAATCAAGTTCTTCTGCTAATAATAAATACTTTGAAATTTCTCTAATACTTAATTCGCCTATTTTTTTATTACTTAATTCATTTAACATATCTTCAAACTCATTATAACTATTATTCATAACTCTACACCTTTTTCCTTATCAAATTTTTCTTTATAATAATGATTAATGTTTTCAGTCCAGTCAATTTCTGAAATATATGACTGTGATGTTTGCCAATCAATATTATGAAAAACCTCTTTTACAAATGAATCTATCATTTCATCATCAAAATCATTATATGGTATAGTGTAAACAACACCATCTTTTTGATATTCATAATAATATTCTTCAAATTTAAAATTATCTTTTAATTCTTGTTTTATTGAATTATAAGTAGATATTCCGCCTTTCATAATCATTTTTTCTTTATTATCATTAACATAATCTTTATACAGTGTTTCATCAAATGCACATTCTGCTATATAACAAACTTCATCTAACTTTTTATAAAACGTATCATAATCTTTATAACAATATCCATTAATAGTACTACCTGCTACATACATATCTATTAAATCAGAAAAATTATTTAGGTCAGATACTTTTTTAATACATCCCATATTACAATCATTACTCTTCTTCATTTTGTACCCCGTTATGATTTTTATATTTTATAACAATATCACTTAATGCTAGAGTAAGATTTTTTAATATTTTTATTTGTTTATCATCATTTGTTCCCCAATCTAAAAAATATAAAAATTCATCTTCATATTCTTTATTAACAAAGTGCATATAAAAAGAATCTAGGACATCCGAGATTCTTAATATTAAACTAGGTTGTGGATTTTTTATTCTACCATCTTCTAACATTCTTATCGTTTCTATATCTTCATTAACTAATTTTGCTAATCTTCTTTGTGAATAGCCACATACATATTTTCTTAAATACATTATTCTGTATCCCATATCTTCTTTATACATTTATTTTCCCCCTTAACATTCATAATTAAAATTACTATATTTTATTTTTTCTTTTATTTCTTCGTAAATTCTATACGCTGTTTCTTCAAAGCCAAACCACGCTAATAGATTTTTATTAGAATATTCCATTATTAATGGATCTTCTTTGTCAAATTTATCTCCAAATAATTCATCTATTGAATAACCAGTACCAGATAAAACATCACTTAACAAATAATTTATATCTTCTTTATAATCATCATAAAATCTATTTGTATCATCGTAATATATTAGGTCATTAATCATACCAGAAATACATCCATATCTTTGCAAATCTTCCATATCATTTATTACATCATCAATGCTTTCATAATCATTTTTAAGGTAATAATCAATTACATAATTATTTAATTTATTACTATTTTTTAAATTTTCTAAATATTCACAAACCATATAACCCCCCTACTTTTTATAATTAAAATCTACATACTCTAAAACATCTGCTTTTTTACCATTTATAGTCAAACCAACATGCAAGTGTGAGCCTGTGCTAAGCCCTGTTGTTGATACTTTCCCAAGAAGTACACCTTCTTTAATTGGTGTACCAACTTTATACATGCTTGGCACACTATTTGCTTTTATATGATGATAATTTATTTCAAATCCATTATTACAACTTACAACAACATAATTTCCTACTCTATTATTAGATTGGTTAAATGGCAAATCATTAAATTGTGAATTAACTATATTTTTAATTGTTCCTTCACACATATTGTAAAATGGTGTTTCTAATGGTGCAGCAAAATCCCAACCACTATGATAATTAACTCTCTCCTGTTCTTCTTTGGATAAATTTAAATCTACATTTCTAATTTCAAAAACTATAGATGTAATAGTAAAATTATTCTTTAAAGGAAAAACAAATGGTAAATAAGTATAATCTTCTGAATAATTATCAGAAAATATAATATCCTCACCATTTGTTTCACATAAATTCAATACTTCAATAAATACACCGTTAGCATTTGTATTACTTTCAATATTAAAAAAAGGTAAACTAGAATCATTATTTATTTTTTTGCAAATTGTTTTGATTGGTATCATTTGCTTTTTTTCTAAATTTAAATTATCTATATAAGCTTTATTCCATTCATCATCACTAAGTTCTGTTATATCCAAAATATTATGTGTTCTTTGTAAATAGAAAACTAATCTTTCTAGACTTACATAACCTTTATTTAAAAGATTCTTATTTAACAAGCTTCTATATCTTTCCGCATATAAATTGTTATTAACAACCGCGATAGAACCTTGATTTTCATTTACCTGCCTTTTTAAATTTTCATAACCTATTGCTGTTCCTGTTATTGCAGAGATAATGGCAATTATTATTACAAAAAACATACATATTCCTAACAATATAGCCCCTATTTTTAATGTTAGTAATTTTTTAAACATTTTTATTCTCTATCTATAATAGGTTTCTCATCACTCTCACCCATATAATAAGTTTGAAGTGGTGTAGCAAACACATTAACTCTTAATCTATTTTTATTTGTTATATTAAGTAAAAATTGTCCTTGGTTTGCTCTGCTTAAAAATGCTTTTTGAGTTTCTGTTAGCGGAGTATTAGAATATAATTTTTCTACTGCTTCAACATCTGCATCTTTTAACATACCTGTTAATTGATACTGACAATTGTTAAATATTGCGGAAGCATGTCTTAATATATTAGTTCTTGTAGTAAAATCCGTAGGTTGTTGACTTGCTACAACTATGCCTAATTTATACTTTCTGGCTCTCCTGTTTAATTGATCAAAATATTTTAATAATGTTGGATTATCTTCGTCGATATAATTATGAAATTCATCTAAAATAATTAACATTTTTTGTTCTTTATTTAATTTTTCATTTTTCTTCTTATTATCTACTATTTCATTGCTTAAATAAGTTAGTAAATTAATCATTTGTGTATTAATTAATCTTCTACTTGAATTAAATAATAATTCTTGTAAATTAAAAACAATTAAGTTGTTATTTAAGTCAATTGTAGTTATTCCATTAAATAAATTTGCATCTTGTCCTATTACCATTCTTTTTAATAAAACTTCTATATTTACTAATATTTTTAATAAATCTTTATTATTACAGTTCTTTTGTCTTTCTAGTAAATAAGCATATAAATCAGAAAATATTGGATAATCTTTAGGTGTCATTTTTTCATATTCTTCTATTGTTGTCTTTTTTGTAATTCCTTTTTCATTATAAAACTTTTCAACTATATCAAGTAAAACAACTAATTCCTTTTCCGTAATATCTTCAAAGGCAGTTGAAAAAAAATTTTCTAAAAAACCTAAATGTTTCCCTAATATTGATGTTTCTTCATCTTCATCAGTCATAATATATCTAACTTGCAGTGGATTAATTAAGCTTTTGCTTGATAAGTCTATATGTTCTCCGCCGCATCTTTCACATAATTTTTGAAGTTCGTTTTCTATATCAAATAAAAATAATTTTGTACCTCTTGCATACTCATTTATGGCAAGTAATTTTAATAAATAACTTTTACCACTTCCACTCGTTCCAATAACTCCCATATTATGACTTGTTCTATTTTTAGTCAAATGAAAAGGATCAAAGAAAATTGGAAGACCATAAGCTGAATCTTCTCCTATTAACCATCCAGTAGAGTCATTATGATAATTTTCTGTAAAGAAAAATGTACTTGCTAATGTAAGTGTTGGCAAATACATTGTATAGTCTTTTAATCCTTTTATAGTTAAATCATAACTTTGCCAAGCCTCCATTTGTTTCATTCTAGGAACTTCTACTTTAACTTGATATAATTCAGCATTTCTTTTAATTTCTTTAACTAATTCTTCTCTTGTTTTTTTATCTCCACTGATTGCTAATACTATTGATACATCTTTAATTTTTTCATCATTAGATGATATTTGCTCAATAAGTAATTTATAATTACTCATTAAATTTTGCATTTCTGTTACATCACTCAAATTTTTACTAGAATTATAATCTGCTAAAACAGCTTTAAAACTACTATTTAACACATTTAAAAGTTTATTCTGCTCTATTGAATCATTTATTGTAACTGATGCTTTAATATTTGCTAAATTAATAATTCTATCTAAAAAACCATGTTCAATAAACAATGGATAATTTTTAATGGATAATAATTGTATTTCTTCATCATCAAATTTTAAAGTGGATATACCCTCATTTATCTTTATTGGTGTTATTAAATCTATAAAATCATAATACATTATTTGATCTAAGTTGTTATTTGAAAAATACATATTACAAAATATCTTAACTAAATTTTTCTTATTAGTAATTTGTTCTATTTCAAGTTTAGGACTAATATTAGAACAATTAAGTTCAAATTCTTCTTTATTTTTTTCCAAAGCTTCTTTGTTTTTAGAAATAATTGCTAAATAATAAGAACTAGCTGATGTCATATTCTCATTTTCTATTGCCTCAATAAAATTATGATTATTTATTAATATATTCTTTTTCACGTCATCTGTAGTATTTTTTATTAATTCTAAATAGTTTTCTTTATTAATATTTAAATTAATTTTCTCGTCGAACTTATATGCTTTTATAGTAAATGGTAATCTATATAATTTAGATAAAAGATGAAAAAATGTATTTTGTTCCTTATCACTTGTAAGAGATAAATCAACAGGATTCACATTATAGAATATAGCATATTCTCCTGTCTTTAATAAAATTGTCCCATTATCATTAATAGATTTAATATTAGTAAAACTTTGAGAGTTTTGTACTTTCTTTTTTAAAATACTTTTGGACAAATAAATATCTTTTTTATTACTTTTAATTTTATTTACTCTTTTTTCTTCTTTTCTTTTTTTGTATTTCATATAATTTTCTAATAATTTATTTATAAAAACCAACCCCCTTTTTAATCTCTATAAAAATAATAATTTTTATTTTTTAACATAAATTTTGTAAATAGACTAAATAATTTATACATTCTATTACATTTTGAAAAATCCATTGGTATTAGTGATAATATACCAATGGATATTACTATTATCGCAAGTGTATATAAATGTAATAAAAAAAGGATAGTAAATATAACACCAAATATTGATCCTATTATTATATCCTCAAGTTCCAAATTAAATAATCCTAAATTTCTTTTTATACTTTGTAGTGTGATATACAACCAAATTCCCCCTTTTAAATACTATCTCCTTCATTACCATAGTTTCTAACTCTATAACGATTTCTATATCTTAAACTATTAGGATTACCAATGTTTCTAATGCTATCAAATGCTCCACCAAAACCTGATTTTATATTGTTAATTCCTTCTTGTGCTAAGGATACTCCACCTCTAATATAGTCAACATTATATTTATCATTTGCAAAATCCCATTTTTTAGCGGCATCTTGAATTTTACTTTCACCTTTAGCATCTAACATTCTACCATACGCTCTAGCTAAAGGATTTTTACTATCTTGTAACATTTGTCCTTGCATCATCTGAGATAGTCCTTTTCCTACTTTGTTGCTAAAACCTTTTGATAATCTTGCATTAGCTTTAGGATTAACACTAGCTAAACCATGTTTCATTCCGTTTAATGCCTGCATGCCACCTTTAGCAAGTTGTCCAATACCTTTTCCTGCTTTTACACCACCAATAGTAGTGTTTTTCATTGCTCCTAGCGTTCCTGCTGCTAATGCCCCACCTGTTGCTATTCCACCAGTTAATCCTCTCATAGCCATTATCATATCTCTACCAGAATTAGCGGAAACATTATCTCCAATAAATCTATTAAGTGAAGTACACCCTGTCATCAACATCATTGCACAACCTAAATATAAAATTGATTGCGCAACTGTTTTAGTAAAATAATCTAATCCGTTTATTTCAGCACTATTTTGAATTGCATTAAACATAATAGCTGTAAGTCCTATTAAAAGCATCATTGCCCCTGCTTGTAAAACTAATGAAGCTAATTGTTGATATAAAGCCGATCGTTGCTCTTTTCTTCCAACAGACGTTGCTATTACAAGTGGTGATATTGTCATCAGAAAAGCAAGTTCTAACTGCCTTCTCCCTAACATTAAAACAGCAAAACCAATACTAAATAAAAATATAACTCCAATTATAATTCCGAACAAAAAATTATACGAAAAAGCATAATCTTGACCGTCATTCCATAATCCTTTTTTATATATAGTACAGCGATATGAAAACGCTCCAGAATCAGATACATCACTAGCGGTTATTGTATTATTTCTAATTAGTTTTTCAAAATCTTCCATAGTATTCGCACTATTTGCATTTGCATAACCTTCTAAATATTCTTTTATATCTTTAACATTTTCTTTATCTGTATCTTCTCCACCCTTAATCATATAACAGGATTCATTAATAGTTAAATAAGCACTTTTCATCTTATCACCTATGGTAGATTTCTCTGTATTAAAACTATTGTATATTGAATTAGATAAATTAATTCCTAAATTGATGCTAGTATTAAATATAAGATATATACTAAAAATCAAAAAACCACACTTTATAATTTCCTTTACCATTTCAAATAAAGGTTGTTCATTATTATCAGCATCTAAAACTCTAAATGATATTTTCCAAACTGAAAATAGTAGTAATGCTATAAAAGATAGTATAAAGAAAGCATTAAATATTTTGGTAAATGGTGAATTCTCTATATTTTCTAACATTTTTATAAAATTTAAACTATTTATTTTCTGTGCCACATTATATAATGTATCGATTGTTGAAAATATAATATTTACAATACCAATACCTATGCCTCTTAATATATCTAATACTCCGTATTTAATATCACTACTAATACTTAACACTTGTAGCATATTACCCCAATGTATCTATAACAAAATTTATTATTGAAGGAACTAATATTAAGAGAGCAACACCACCTAAAGTATATAATATTGTCTTTTTTCGTCTTTGCTTTGTCTCATCATCCCCAATAATAAATTGAATAACAAAAACTACTAATGCTATAAAAGATAATACAATGCCAAATATTTGAACTTTTGTTGCTAAACTTTTAATAATCGAACCTAAACTTTCAATAGTTACATTACCACCTTCAATTTTATCAACTGCATAAACTTTTGTTGTTGATAAAACCATAGTAAATAAACTAATCATTATAGTTAATGTTTTAAGATTAATTTTTTTAATATCATTCATAATAGATACAAATATATTCTTATTCTTTTTTATATTAACCAACCCCTTTTTTATAATACTTTTTCATTCGTTTCATCATAATAATTTAATATTAGTTTTAAATTATCGCGAATCAGATCATTTTTTTCACTTTTTATTCTTTCTTTTAAACTTGCTATTAATCCACCACCATCTTTACTAAACAAGTAAGTATCATCATATAAGTACATGCTGTGTTATTATCAACAACAATATAAGCAATACCATCTGATAATTCAGTTTCTTCTCTTTCTTCTAAATCTTGCTCTTTTGTTAGTTTATCAAGTGTACTTAATGTATATCTACCTGCTGGAATATTAATATCACTAGTTCTTAAAACAACAGCGACTACATCTAATTCCAATTCGTTCACCTCTCTGTCATATATAAACTTTATTTTTCTTGCTTCTTTTTCTGTTAATTTTAAATATTCTTTTTTTGAAATTTTTAAATTAGAGATAAAGACTGATACTTTATCAGCATCAGTCTTTAAATATAGTTCTAACTCTCCATTATTATTATTTCCATAATATTTAAAATCAATATTATACAAACTATAAATATTTAATAATTCATTCAATGAATATTCTTTAGTTTTATCTATCATTATTTTTCCACTTCTATACTAGTTTCTTTATTTTCTTCTTTACTAGAAAGTGAATAAGCAAGATGTTTATATGATGTAACAACTGGGTTAAGTGCCTTTATTGGCTCTTTTTCTGTTCCAAAATTTTTAGTAATATTATAGCCCTCTAAATAAATTAGAGATCCTTGCTTACTAATATTACAAATATTTTCAGCATTCTTATCCCATAATGTAAAATCTAAAAAATCAACAATTTTATTTCCATCTTTTCCTTTATATTCTCTTTCACACGCAACGCAAATATTTGTTACTTTTGTTCCTTTTTCTGTTTCTCTAAGTATTGGATCTTTAGTTAATCTTCCAATTATAGTAAATTTGTTTTCACTATTCATAATTCTCCCCCTTTTATTTTTTCTTTCTTTTATCTTTTGATAATAAAATTAATATAATACCTAATCCACATAATGACACAGGTATTAATATTTTATAATCGTTTGCAGATGTATTTGGAACATCTATTACTATTTTTTCATTAGATAAAGTATCTTTTACTATTTCACCATTTTCTTTTATTTCAAATTCATGTATTTTATCATTTAAAATATAACCTTCTGGCGCCTCACTTTCTTTGAATTTATATTTTCTGCCACTTTCTAAACCTTTTACATAAATTTTTCCATCTTTATCAGTTCTTTCACTATAAATCAACTCATCATTTTCTGTGAATATTTCAATTAATGCTCCTTCAATAGGATTACCGGTAGATAAATCAACTTTTGTTAATTCAAAATCACCTTTACCAAGATAATTTTTTAAATTAATTACTAAACTAACTATATCTGTATATTGATCTTTATATTTTATTTCAAAACAATATGGTTCTTTATTTAGTACATGATTACCTACAGTTTTTGTTTCTACCAAACAATACTTACCTAAATATAAATCGGTTAATTTATAATAGCCATCTTTTGTAATAAAAGATTTTACTATTTCCTTATTCTTATAAATCAAAGTTCCATCTTGTGAATAAATATCACCATTAGCTATTAAGTCATAGTAAACACCATCTAATTTTATTTCTTCATATCTAAATGTCTCATTCTCTATAATTAATTTTTCACCCTTTTTATTTATTTCTATTTCACCTTTTACTTGTTTATTAGAGAATTTAATTTCTAACATAACTCCAAAGTCTTTATCATAAATATATTTACTATCTTCACCAATACTAAATTTTAATGGTTGTTTATTCCAAACATAACCATCTATAGTTTGTTCTTCCAATTCTTCAATTTGATAATTACCTGTTGTTAAAACATAAGGTGTTATAAATACTCCGTCCTTAGTTTCAAATATACATATTTTTTCTTGATTAGGATATGTTATATTTTGACATACATATTCTCCCGTATCAAGATTTTTTATTTTGAATTTTATTCCATCTCTTACCAAAACTTTATTTGATTTACTATCTACTTTTACTAATTTAAGTTTAGCAGTTATTTCAGCATTGGTTGCAACTTTAGTAATTTTTTCAGCAGAATCTTCATTGATAACAATTTTAAAGTCATCCAATTTCTCATGATTATAAGTAGTGTTTTTTTGTTTAACTATATAAGTTCCATAAGGAAGTTTCACTGATAATCTACCTGTAGTATCAGTAGTAGCACTTTCATATAATTCCATACTTGATTCTAAATAAAACTCAAATGTAATATTAGGCTCTGCTTTTAAAATCATACTTTTGCCACCATCAGAAAACATTTTATATAATTCAAATTCTTTTTCAATAACTTGTTCATGAACTACTATTTTAGGATTTAAATTGTTTTCTGTGATTTCAAAATAATATTTTGTTGAATCTAGTTTATAGCCCAAACTGCTTTTTTCTTCTAACAAATAAAATTTGCCCAACTTAGGTAAATAATCACTCGTTACTATACCATTTCCAGTTGTAGTTATTTCTCCAATTCTAGAATTATATTCATCATATATTCCATATATAGCACCTTTTAGACTAGCATCTCCTAATGGTTTATAAGATAAAGTTTTAGAATCAATTTTTTCTAATGAAACCTTACCACCTAAAGCATTAACTTTGACAGCAACATATAACGGATCATCTATTCCAAAATAACCCATTTTTTGTGATTTTAAATCTGTTCCTACAAAAATTGTAGTAGGATTATTCGTATACATTCTTTTCTTTAAAATCACAGTAGTTTCACCTATTTTAGTTGGTGTTACTAGTAAATTATTACCATTTATAGAAACATTAGCGCCATTACTTTGATGCACTGCATAATCTGATAAATAGCCAGTAGTATCAGTAAATGTTATAGTTTCATTTATAATACCTGTTTTAGTAGTTTCGGTAAATTTTGGTTGATTATAATGAGTAGAAACAAGTTTCTTTATTTCATTTTTTTCATAATCAATATTTATGAAATTTCCATATCCATATCGTTCTGTCCAAAATTCAATAATTTGTCCTCCTGTTTCTTCCCATATAAGTGCTTGAGCAGCCATTCTATACCTTAATGTATTATGGCCAGGATAATCATACCCATAATAACCATATAATTGAATTTTCTGATTTACTTCATCTGAATATGGAGAATTAGTCCATCCTATTTGTCCATTATAATCATGAACTGTTATATTAATTCCTGGTTCAATACAATATACAGTTTTTCCATCCATTGTATATGTATGATATTGAGCTGACATATATGGTTTCCCGCCACCACGACGAGTATAATATACATCATCAATAGATCCTTCTACTAGTGTTGCTGCACTAACATTGACACAACCTAATAGCATAAAAAAAGCACTAACGACAAACATCAGTGCAAATTTATATTTACTTTTCAAATTTTTATTCCCCCTTAAAAAAAACACAATAAATATTGTGCCGTAATTAATTATTATATATCCAAGTTCCATCTGTAAACCATATTTGCAATCTGTATCCAATTACTGTTCCCTTATATGCAAAACTTTTACATGAAGTATTCCTTAAATTACCTTGCAAAGCATATTCAGGTCCAATAATATCAGCAGCAGCTTGACATTCTGCTCTAGTTTCAAACTCTAATGTTGATTTCAATTTTATGTATTCTTCATCATTTTCAAAACTTGATACATTATCTTTATTATCTTCATCTGGTATCTCTATAGTTGTAGAATTATTTTTATGTTCTTCTTTACTTGTAGAATTAGTATTTGAAGAAGATTGAGTATCTTGTTTATTTGTAGAAATATTTGAAGATGATTTTTCTTCATTTTCTTTTTCATTTGTATTTGCTTTAGATTGAGAACTATTAGTTTCTTTACTAATAGTTTTCTCTTTTTCTGTTGATTTTTCATTATCAGAATCATCTTTTATTGAATCATCATTTGTATTTGTATCAGTTGTCTTGGATAAATTTTCTTTAGCTGTTTCTTGTTCAACAGCATTATTTAATTTTTTTGTATCTCCTGTATTAAAACAATAAATTGTAGCACCGATTATACCCGATGCTATTAAAACTATAAGACTTACAAGAGGTATTATCTTTTTCCTTTTCACAAGAAATCCCTCCTTTTGTTAAATTAATTTTAACATGGATTTCCAAAAAAGTCAGCACCTAAGATGTGGTTTGCATATTAATTATTGGCACATCTCTTAATGGTGCTGCATAAATACCAAGTTTTTGATGTGTTTCATTAATTCTATTATACAATAGATTAATGTATGCAATTAAACTTTGATATCTTTGAATAGAAATATCTAATCCAGCAAGTAATCTAAAATATTCCGATGTACTAGATAATCCAAGTTCTTCTACTCTAGAGATAACATTGTCTTTTAAATCTCTAGATAAAGATATTTTTACTTGTTCCATATTTTTCTCTCCTTTCCATATTGTTTTTTAATGAGAACTTTTTAAACTCAAAATAAAAAAGCATAGCATTTATAACTATACTGATTTAAATCTCTTTTGCACAATCTAAAGCTCTTGCCATTTTTACAACGCAACTTCCTTTTATTTGATCTAATAAAAATCTTGAAGAATTTGCTTTTCTAATAAATTCGTTGCCGGAATGCTTATAATATAAACATTCAAGAAAAAATGTAAATTCATTTTTACTAAGGAATTTCAACGAAGTAACAATATTACTATACAGTCTCATTATTTCTTCTTCTTTTGTAATTTTTGAAATAACATAATTCCCTACCTTATCAATCTTCTTTGGAACAAAACATTCATATCTCACTTCATAATTGCAAGTAATAGTTGGAGCATTAATAAATGGATAATTAATTTGAGCACTTATAAACTTATCTACTTCTTCTTCAACTTTCTTATAACAGTAATCAATATCGTATTTTAATAATTCTTTTTTGGATAATAATGGATGATCTATAAATCTATCATCAATCTTAAATTCTAATACCATTGGTTCAATCATAGCTAACCCCCTGATGCCTTAATTAAGAAAAAAGAGGGAAATACGCCCTAGGGCAATTTTCTCTCTTTTTGAAAATATTAGATAAATACGATAATAAATACATGCAATTAAAGCTAGTTAAATAATAATTTGTTCCTCTCATTGAAATTTTTTTCATTGATTTCACCACCTAAACTTATTTCCTAATAATAAGCCGCTTTAGAAACCTCTCGCTTTTTTAATTAGGGGATTTACTCTACTACTTTTATTAGGAATTGTCAAGCACTTTTTGCTATTTTCTATTAGAAAGCGCTGAAAAAGCCCTAAAATCAACGAATTTAGAGCTTTTTTGTGCAAAAATACTTAAAACTTAAATTAAGAAATATCTTTCTAGACATACTTTTTTCAAGTTTACTCTATTATAGCACTTGACAAGTGAATTGCAATAAAATAGTGTTTAAACTTTGTAGGTTTTTGTATAAATTTTGTTTGTTTTTGTTTTAATTACTAATTTTGGGCATTTATTATTGTATTTATAATATCTTCTTCATTATCAGAAGCATATATTATTGAATATAGTTTATCATAGTTATTATTTGCATCATTTAATGTATTACAAGTTGAATAAAGTAAATCATAGAAAGTATATAGTTTATTTTCATCTTTATCTAAAATTTCTAATATTAAAGTTGAATCATAATGATCTTCCATTATTTCATTTGAATTAATTATATTATCTATCTTTTTAGGATATTTTAATTTAAATAAAATAATATTAAATCTTGCATTATCTAGTTGCCTAGTTTCCCTTTTAAAAATCCTTTCATTATTATCTATTGTGTGATTAATAAAGGTGTTAGAATTCTCAACTTCATAATTTATTTTTTTAGACAAAAAAAGGTTAATATAATTCTTCATAATTAATTTTCCTTCCCATATTGGTCTATTATTATACATCAATAATTAACGAATGACAATAATTTTACTAAAATTAGTTACCATTATTACTTTTATGTTAACAAACGAAACATTTTGTGCAAAAAAAATGACTTTTTAAGTAAAATTTATGTAGTTAGACAATTCAAGTGTTATAATTATATTAGGAGGAGAAAATATGCAACAATTCACAGATGTAATTATGCAGTTTGTGAATAAAATGGGGTACTTAAGAAGCAAAGATATAGAGGGCATTATTTTCTATGGTAGTAATCAAACAGGGTTCGGAAATCAGTTTTCTGATATTGATTTACATATTATATTTAATAATAATTTAAAAGAAGAGATAAGAGGTTCTGATTTAATAGATGGAATTAGAATAGAATATTTTGAAAAGACTTTAAACAGTATGTATCAAAAAACTATTAATGAATTTAAAAATCAAGGTAATGCTGTTGTTTCAATGATTGTCTATGGAAATATAATATTAGATAAAAATGGAAGAATAAAAGAATTACAAGATTATATTAAACAAATTCATTCTTTGCCTATGCCAGGACTTAGTGAAGATGCAGCAAAAGAACAGCTAGCTATAATTAATAATTTTTTTGATGATTTGAAAAATTTGATAGAAAAAAAAGATTTATATGCTAATCATGTTTATCATCTAACATTAGAAAGAATAAAAGATTTTTACTTTTCTTATTATGGTATGCCAGGTGTGTCAAGAACTAAAGCATTAAAAACAATGCTTAATGATAATTATCGAAATGCCATAAAAAAAGAAAATCCACCAGCTGAATTTATTGAATTATATTTAAAATGTTTAGATGAAGATCAAGAATTACAAAATAAATTAATAACACTTGAAAATCTATACAATTATTCAACAAAAGATATTTCATTTGATAAATATAAACATAGAATCGTTCTTTCAAGAAAATAGATTAAAGATTAATGTAAAAATTAAAACATTAATCTTTTTTATTTGTATATAAAAATATTTATTTACTCATCTTATATAATATTATT
>ENA-ORSL01002050-ORSL01002050.1-human-gut-metagenome-genome-assembly--contig:-NODE-2050-length-15348-cov-3.004773_pt1 | contig 15348 bp, 9 predicted proteins | sample MGYA00242190_ERZ509157 | MGnify/ENA primary metagenome ERZ509157 (study PRJEB26280, sample SAMEA2338664) | human gut metagenome | biome: human gut; feature: human-associated habitat; material: faeces...
CCGTCGTTACGGCAGGGTCGCCGGTCGTGCCGGGCGCCGTTGTGTCGGGTGTCATCGGAGCGGTAGTATCGGGCGTTGTCGGTGTGGGTGGCGTCGGAAGCACCTGCGTGCTTAAGACGACTGCCGTGGCGGACGTGCCTTCGCCACTGTCGGGTGTGCCGCGAAGGATCAGGCGACATGACAAAATTGAACCTACATCATCAAGCGTGGGAATGTAGCTGTCCGTCACTGCGCCCGGTATAACGTGCCCGTCGCGCAACCACTGGTAGCAGAGCGTCACGGATCCGATATCCCATATATCCGATGTGACCTCCGCACGGTAAGTGCCTGCCGATTCACTGACGCCGACCGCGGCCCGAACAGCCTGTTCCTTTCCGTCCTCAACGCGAAGCTCCAGCGAATACAAAGACATAACTGCGCCGCCGAGCAATCCGAATGAGTATGTCCCGGCCGACTTCTGACAGCTGACATCGGTACCGTTGGGCTGTGTGAGTGTCAGCTTTCCGGATTCCAGGTCAAAACTGAACTTCCAGTTGTTGGCCGATCTCAGCCATGACGGATCCGATACATCCACCGCCTGTCCTCCGAACGTGAAGCCGCTGTCGCCGACGCTGAGAATTCCAGGAATTATGTCGCCGTTGCTGCTGAAATCGGCGCGCAGATCAAGCTCAAAGCTGTTGTCACCGAAGACGATCGGGCTTGACAGCGTCAGTCGTGTCGCATCGTCGAACACATAGCCGAAATCGCTTTGCACAAAGTTGACAGAGCCTTTTATGGCCGTCATGGTGTAGTTGCCGCTGTCATCGGTGAGCGAATTGTTGAAGTTGAAGATTATTCTGTCGCCTGTGCCACGGTTGACACCCTTCTGCTCTACCAAGATGTAGTCGATAAGCGCCGAGTTGGATGCGCCGGTCGTGCCGGAAACGCCTGAGTTGGTGAACTTCAGCGCCGAATTCATTGCCTTGCTTGCTACACTGACGCCGTCCCGGAACAGAGTAACCGTGCCGGCTGAGGCATTGTAGTCGATGCGCCAGGTGTGCGGTTGTGTGAAATCTGCAGGGGATACTGTCAGCTTGACATATTGTGACGAGCTTAAACGCACGCGGAAGCCGGGGTCGGACACATTGGCGAAAATGGTGTTGGAGCCATCGGCGCTGTTGAGTATGCCGGTGTTTTTGGAGAATGTTCCGCGCACCTCAAATGTCCAGTCGTACGAGGGTGAGAGCTGTATTTCATCAAACGAAAAATTGTTGGAGGCGTATTTGAGCTGAACAGACTCAGCGCCGAAGCTGCCGCCCTGGGCGCTCAGCGTGACAAGACCGTTCTGCTCTGTCAGCGTGTTTTCAAAATCAAAGCTGTAGCTGCCTGACTCCTGCCGGTTGTACCACACGCGGAGGCTGTCGAGTGACGCGAACTTGCCGGCTGTCGTTATGCTGCCGGTGCGGCCTATCTGTGACAGCGTCATGGGGCCGGGGAGAATTTCGGTGGACTGCAGCTCGCCGTCGCGGTAGAGATAAAGCAAGTTCAACTCGGCACGGTAATAAAGCCGCCAGGTATTCATGGTATAGAGATCGTCGGTGTTGCGGACCGACAGCGTAATGGCGGTTCCCTCATTTCCGGTCGCGCCGTAACGTACCTTGAAGCCCTTGGTAGTGCCGTCCGACAGATTGATATACACCTGCGCAGAGTTGTCGGGGCTGCCGATAACGGCAAACTGTTTGGAGTCGCCCTCCAGCCGCATGGTAAACTCGATAAGCCAATCTGAGGTCGTACGCAGACGTATCGGTTCACTCATGGCGTACCATGTGACACCGTCAGTAAAGGTTAGCGCGGTGGTTTCTTGAGTATACTTTTCAGCACCGTCCCGAAGCTCCAGCGTGATACTTCCGGCGTTGGGTGTCAGACTGCCGTTGAAATCCCAGCTGAGCGCCGGAGCGGAAGCCGGCACGGCCACAGCACCGTCCGGATATTTGCAGTCGGGTGCAAGTGCCTGAGCAGCGGTGTTCTGTGCCATAAGGCGGCCGCACAGGTTGTGGCCGGCCTGCGACAGATGCAGATTATCGCTGTTGATCAGCTCCGGATCTGCCTGAATATACGGCTTCATCTCACAGCCCATATAGATGTTGTCCATCTCGGATACTATTCGGTTGTGCTGTGAACGTATCCAGCTGGTATAGGCGCGGTCAGAGGAGAAATACTCGAATATGGTGCCGAATTCAAAATCCATTTCGGTCAGGAGATTGTTGAAGGTGGCAGTCACCTTGGCGTAGTAGTCGGCATTGAAATTTGAGCCTGTATCGGCCGAGCCGTGGTTGAAGTAGAAAAATTCGCGGTATATCTCGAAACGGTCGTTGTCGGCCATAAGCGCTTTGACACGGTTATATTCTTTTTGGGCTCCGACATATGTTGCACCGTTTGCCTGCCATGCGGCAATGTTGATGCCGGGGTCGGCGGCGTTGATGAACAGTATTTTTTCGCCCGTGGTCGAATACCACTCGTTGGCAAATGAGCCGCGCACGCCCGGCACTGCGGTGCCGGTCCCTGCGGTTGTTGCCAGACTTATCGGATTTGTGTTGGAGTTGGCAGCCTGTGTGTTGCCGTCATATCCGATGTCGTAGGCGGTGCCGGGCTTGACACGCTCGGACAGCGTGGCATCGCCGCCCCGGCCGTAGGCATTACTCTGACCTGCAGACATGACGATGTCTATCTGTGCCTTGACTATTTTGTCGATCTTCAGCGTCGCCGAAGTGCCCGAGTCCGACGTGGCGGTGATGGTGATGGGTGAGTCGGTCACGGCCTTGGCGGTGATGACACCGGTTGTGCTTACCGTAGCTGCCGGATTGTCGGAGCTGAAGCTGATCTTTCCCTCAAGTCCGTGGTCAAATGTGTAAACGTCATCATATTGAAGCACAAAGCCAAGCTCTGCCGAGCGGATAAAATGCACACGGTAGACTGAGGTCATGCCGTCTGCAGTTGCTGTCACGTAGCCGTAGCCGTCGTTCTCTCCGTCGGCCAGAGCTGCCTTGTACACTCGGACGGTCACGCCGTCTGGGGCAGTGGCACTAAGGCGCGGTATACGTGGGCGACCGGAGGGAAGAAATACGGTGTAATTGTATTGCTCCGGCGAAAAATCAAGACTGTAGCCACCGTCAAGCGACAGTGAAGTCAGGCGCGGTGCCGCTGTGTCCTGCGCCGCTGCGGGAAGAGACAGCAGTGTCAACGTGAGCACAAGTGCGATCATGGCGGCCGTCAGCCGCGGGAGTGATTTCATAGCTATGTATCTCCGTATTTATACTAAGGTATATTTTTTGTTGAACTGTCGGCAGAATTTTTCGGCGACACTGCCGGGTGTGACCTCGAGCGTCAACTCGGGGCACTCGTCAAATGCCGATTCCGAGATCCGGGTAACGCTTGCCGGAATACGTATACGGCGCATTGAGCGCGCCCTGTAAAACGCCCCCGCCATTATGGTGGTACAGCCGTCAGGGATGTCAAGCTCTTCAACTGCGCACTCGGAAAAAGCGCCGTTGTTTATCTGCTCAAGCGTATCCGGCAGACTGACACGGCGCAGATTGTACGCACCGTAAAACACATAGTCCATCATGACCTTTACGCCGTGCGCCACGGTGTAGCTGTCGCGCGGGTCGTAAATGGGATAAAAGGCAAAGCGCTCGCCGCCATCCAGATAAAGCGGCTCGTCGGCGGGACGGTGAGCTGAGTCACCGTAGGGGCAGTCGTCGAACTTTTGGTTGGCACCGCGCCAGACACGGCGGCGGTATATCCAGTCGCGGTCGGCAAGTGAAACGGGCGGGAAGCTGTCGCCTATTGACTGCATGTGACGGTCCGTCCAGGCGCGCAGCCTGCCGAGCAGCTCGGAATACGCCGGGTCGGATGCCAGATTGTGCATCTGATAGGGATCGCGCTGATTGTCGTACAGGTGCTCCTCGGCATCGCGCAGCCATATGCCGTAGGTGTAGTTTTTGTTGCGTATGGCGCGCCATTCATAACCGTCGGCATAAATTGCGACCGAGCCGGTACCCTGCATGAAGGCAAATTCAGGCGCGTTGCTGTCACGCTCGCAAAGCAGCCCCGACATGTCCATCCCCTCGACCTCGGCGGGAATGGGCAGGTCAAGCATGCCGAGCAGTGTAGGCATGATGTCAACGGTGGAGATGGGGGCATCGCACTTGCGGGCATGTGCGCCTCCCGGCAGACGTATGAGAAACGGTACCCGTGCCGCTTCATCGTAAAACACGCTTTTCTGCCGACGACCGTGCGAGCCGAAGCATTCGCCGTGATCGGAGGTGAACACGACAATTGTATTTTTGTCAAGCCCGTATTCACGAAGCGCTGCCATTATGCGGCCGACGTTGTCGTCAACATTTGCTATCATGGCCTCGTAAATGCGCCGCCATTCCGGCAGACGCGCCCTTGTGCCGTCCGACAGATGCGCCCAGATGTCTCCGTGCGGGTCATCTTCTGTCGAAAAGTTGGGCGGATTGGGAAAATCGGCGCCCTCAAGACGGTTGTAGCATTCCTCGGGTACATTGTCGCGCCGCCAAGGGCCGTGAGGTGTGCTGTAGGACAGAAACATGGCGAACGGCCGGTCGGGGTGCTCGCTGTAATATTTCATGCGGTCAATGCACAGGTCGGTCTGGACGTCGGGCATGTAGCGGTCGCCGGCGCATATGCGCTCGGGAGTGTCAAGGTGATAAAATGCCAGATCGCCGTAATAGGCGTGCGAAAATCCGTAGGCGGCCCAGTAGTCATCAAAGCCGAGCCGGTGTTCTCCGGGCGGTGTGAATGAGTTCTTGGGATCGTAGAAGTTGCGCAGCTCGTCGCTGTACAGGTGCCACTTGCCTATGTAGGCCGAACGGTAGCCGTTTTCGGTCAGCACGTGACCGATGCAGCGCTGATGCGGGTTGAAGCGTATTTCATTTATCACCATTCCGTTCGAGGTGCAGTTGCGGCCGGTGAAAAGGCAGGCGCGGTAGGGTCCGCATACGGGGTTGGATGACACAGCCTCGGTCATGTTGACGCTTTCAGATGCCATGGCATCGAGATTGGGGCAGATGTGGTGTGTGCCGCCGGCATAGTCGGGAATGTCATAGCGCATCTGGTCGGCGAACACATACAGAAGATTGTAGCGCGGCATATTTTATGTTACTCCTTAATTATTGCTGATCCTGTAATACAGGTACATTAATTATTGTATCATAATGAAACCGGAATGTCAAATAAAATGGAGGTGGGATTTATCGTCGATGTGAACAAAAATTGTTCAAAAACGCTGTGCAAACCGCTGAAATAAGCGTAGATTAACAGCGAAACATGCAACCGGGGGTTGACAGAGAGGAGGGTTGATGCTATAATCTGTAATACAACCTGTAAAACAGGTATACAGCTAAAAAAGGACTCGTGCCCATGAAAAAGATAAAAGTCTTAGCCGCGCTGTTACTGTGTGTAGCCGTGCTGGCTGCCTGCGAGGATGCCAAAACGCCCGGAGATACAACGACGGATACATCGGCTGCAACGGACACCACAGTCAATACAATACTGCCGGAGGATACGACCGCTCCTGCTGACACCACAACTTTGAAGCCGGCTGATACCACGACCGCCAAGCCTGCCGAAAAACGGCTCGGCGCAGCTGCCAAATACCGGCTGTACGACCTGCCGGTCGACCGCGCCGTCCAGCAGTTTGCACTTTTGCGCGCTGATGACGGAATGTACATATTCGCCGTTCAGCGGGTGGATTCAACGCTGTATCTTTCGCGCCTGCGCGTAGGGAACGACGGAATTTCGGCTAGACTGGTCGACAGCGTCCGGCTTGACGGCTACGGACATGGTGAGTCGCTGGACCTTGCCGTAGTTGACGGAAACGTATATTTATATGCAGCCAGCGGAGCCAATACGATCACAAGCTATGCCTGGGCGACTACCGTTACGCGACTGCGTTATGACGAGGGCCGCGTCACCGATGAGCACGTGATAAGCGGCTTTCAATTCGCCACGGCTACCGGTCAGATACTACATGCCGATGCAACTCCATATCGTGTCAACTTCGCGCTTGATACCGACTCGGATATGCTGGCATTTTACATACGGACCGACAAAAACAACACCGGCAAAAACGGTTATTACTATGTAGTAGCTTATCGCCTGTCTGCAATTAACGCCATGCTCGACAACGGCGACATGTCACTGGCAAACGCGTACGATGCCTTTCTCGGGACCACCGGCGCCCGCTCTGTCGAGGATATATGCTACAACTCCAGCTTCCAGGGGCTTGAGGTGGACGACGGCGGCAATATTTACATTATCGGCGGCGGCACCAAAATCCGGCCTCAGCTGACCCGCTTTGCCCTTGAGGACGGCAAGATCAGCCGCAAAAAAGTTACAGACATCGACTGGATAGAAACCGTGCTGCTTCGCAACCGCAACTTTGCCGCCGCGACCTCGTTCGTAGAGATCGAGGGGCTGACATTTTTCGAGGGCGCGCTTTACTGCTCCTTCAATCCGGCCGTGTCCGACATATCTCCCAAAGACGGGACTGAAATTTTTATAATATCGGAAAAGTGAGCTATGCAGAACAATTTCAACACCGAAATCAAAAGAGTAACAATGTATGAGCAGATAGCGGATCGGCTGGAGGAAATGATACTGTCCGACCATATCAGCGCCACCGACAAGCTGCCGTCCGAGCAGGCGCTTGCAACCAGCTTTGGTGTATCGCGCCCCGTCATACGCGAGGCGCTTATGCTGCTCAACGCACGAGGGCTTATTTCGCAGAAAAACGGTGAGGGTGCGTATATTTCTCAGCCGACAACAGAGGACTTTAACCGTACCGTCGGCAGAATGGTCAGAATGTCCGACATAGATATGTCATCACTGTTTGAGGTGCGTCTCGTGCTCGAGGTGCTGTCGGCACAGCTGGCGGCGAACAACGCCATTCCCGAGGATATTCAGGAGCTGAACCAGCTTGTAGATGAAATGAGCGGCGAAAAAGAGGACAAAGAAAAATTCGCCCGTGACGACACACGCTTCCATTCACGCATCGCCATGATCGGCGGAAACCGCATGCTGTATCTGTTCCTCAATTCGCTGACCGAGCAGATAGCAACCATGATCGAGCATAACCTTATGCTGGACGGTGCCAATGAGGACGCCGAGCGTTATCACCGTAAGCTCATAGAGGCTATAGCATCCGGCTCGCCCGAAAGTGCGGCAGACGTAATGCGCAGTCATATCATCATGTCAATGCGTAACGCCGAGCTGACACGCAAAAGAGTAAAAGATAAAAAGCATTGACCTGAAAGGCAAAAACAAGTATGAAAATTATCAGTAACGAGTACATTTACCCGCTGGACGATCTGTCCTGCCATGCAAGCCACTTTGTACTGCTGTCAGGCGGCGACATATTCGCCGTATGGTTTCACGGTACGGCGGAGGGCGCGGACGATGTCTGCATATTCGGCGCTAAAAAGACGGCAGGCAAGTGGGGCGAGCCAAGACAGCTTACGCCCGACGACGGTCAGCCGCACTGGAATCCGGTGTTGCACAGAATGCCGGACGGCAAGATCTGGCTGTTTTATAAATCGGGCAAGCCTATTGCCGAGTGGCGAACCATGGTCATGGTGTCGGACGACGAGTGCGAAACCTTCACGGAAGGGAGAGAGCTGGTGCCGGGAGATGTCAGCGGCGGCCGCGGCCCGGTCAGAAACAAGGTGATCGGACTGTCGGACGGAAGCCTGCTTGCCCCCGGCTCGACAGAGGAAGGTGAGTGGAAGTGCTTTATCGACCGCTCGGATGACGGTGGCGCAAGCTGGCATCGCAGCGACGATATACGTATTCCGGCAGAATTCATAGCATACTGCGAGGACAAGACCGCGCACGGGCTGATCCAGCCCACGCTGTGGGAGAGCAGTCCGGGACACGTCCATGCGCTCATGCGCTCTACCGAGGGTAAGATATTCCGCTCGGATTCGGAGGATTTCGGCGTTACATGGAGCCCTGCTTATGCCACCGTGCTTCCCAACAACAACAGCGGAATCGACGTTGAACGCGTCGGCGACCGCCTGTATCTGGCCTGCAACCCCATCGGCAACCGTCGTGACAGTGTTTGGGGGCGCAGAACTCCGCTGAGTATTCTTTATTCGGACGACAACGGCGAAAGCTGGGAAAAGCTAACCGATCTGGCTACGGGAGCGGGCACCTTCGCATACCCCGCGCTGCGTTATGCGGACGGTAGGCTGTATGTTACATACACATGGAACAGAAAGCTGATAATGCACATGTGCATTGAGCTGTGAAATATACATAAAGAGGCAAATACCAATGTACAACATTGAAAATCTCAACAAAAAAGCACAAAACGGCGAGGTAATATACGGCTCCCATGTTTTCTGCGGTGCGCCCTCGCTGACCGAATGTATGGCTCAGACCGGATTTGACGTGCTGTGGATAGACATGGAGCACACGGCTATAGGAATTGAGAGCCTGCAGAACAACCTCATCGCCGCCCGCGCGGGCGGAACGCCCTCGTTTGTCCGTATTCCGTGGAACGACATGGTGCTGGCAAAGCCGGTTATCGATATGGGGCCGGAGGGCATCATATTTCCTTACATCAGAAGCGCAGAAGACGCACGCCGTGCGGTTGAAGCCTGCGAATATCCTCCCCGCGGCGTCCGCGGCTACGGCCCGCTGCGTGCACTGGATTACGGCAGTATTCCGCAGGTCGAGTTTGTCGATCACACCTACCGCAAAATGTGGCGCATACTTCAGATAGAGCATATAGATGCCGTCGAGCATCTGGAGGAGATCGTGCAGGTGGAGGGCATTGATGCCTATATCGTCGGACCTAACGATCTGTCGGGCTCGGTCGGCCACATCGGTCGCGTGACCCACCCCGATATGATGCCGATCTACGACCGCATCGGCGAGGTCATGAAAAAATACAACAAGCTGTTCGGTGTGTCCATGGGCTTTGTGCCGGAAGTCATTGACCAGTGGCTGTCGCGCGGCGCCCGGATGATATTTGCCGGAAACGATGCCGGTTATGTCCATGACGGTGCTGCCGATGTGCTGCGCGGTCTGCACGAGAGAGTTGTGGCACGCAAATAATCAGAACCCCCTTTAATTAACATATATAATAAGGAGAAAAAACATGAAAACAACTATCAGGACGCTGGCCATGCTGCTGGCAGTGCTCTCGGTTGTGGTTCTCGCGGCCGCATGCGCAACGCAGGGCGACGGAACCGATACCACTACACCGTCAAATACGACCACACCCGCTGCCGATACAACTACAGCCGCTGTTACCGATGCAGGCGGAAATATTGTATCCGGCGAGGTTGACGACCAAGGCTATATCAAGGATGAGCTGCCTTCCGACCTTAACTATCAGGACAAAACCATAACATTCCTGGTATGGGACGGTCAGAGCTACGAGGAATTCTCGTCTGAGGCAAGCGGTGAACCGGTTGAAAACGCGCTTTATGAGCGCAATCTCGCCGTTGAGACCAGACTGGGCGTAAAGCTGAATTTTGTCAAGACCAAGGGCGGTTCTTCCGACGTCAACGACTTCTCGCAGAAAGTCAGCGCCGACATATCTGCCGGTACTACCCGCGAGTACGACATGATCGCGGCCTACAGCCGTACCACCGCAATGTGTGCGTATAAAGGCTACTGCCAGAATTTGCTGGATACACGCTATTTTGATGTTGAAAAGCCGTGGTGGCCTGATACGCTGATGAACCAGTCGGCTATGGACGACAAGTTGTACTTCTGCTCGGGCGATATTTCGCTGTCGCTGTTCCACAACCTTGACATCATTTATGTCAACAAGGCCATGGCCGAGAATGCCGGCACCCCTGTAGACCAAATGTATCAGATGGTGCTTGACGGCGAGTGGACACTCGACAAAATGATCGAGCTGACTGCGAACTCTTATATCGATTCCAACCAGGACGGTGTACGCGGCAGTGAGGATACCTATGGCTTCATCGCTGCAAACACGCAGTCACAGCCGCTTGTCTGGGGCTGCGGCATAACCGCCATTGACGTTGTGGATGGCAAAATGGTTATTTCCGACTCGTTTACCGGTGAGAAAATGCAGGGCATACTGACAAAGCTGTGCGGCTGGCTGCATAACTCAGAGGGAGCTTATTTTGCCTCCTCCACAGGTGTGGGTAACGAAGCATTTGCTGACAACCGTTGCCTGTTCTTCTCTAATATTGCATCGTACACCATGTCCAAGTTCAACATAGACGGCCTGAGCTTCGGTATACTGCCGCCTCCCAAGTACGACGAAAGACAGTCGGATTATTACTCTGTCATGGGTAACGCCTTCTCGCTGTACGCTATCATCAACAACGGAACCGACGCCGATATGTGCAGTGCAGTACTTGAGTGCATGGGCTCCGAGGGCTACCGTACCATTTCTCCCGCCATCTTTGAGTCGGCTATGAAGATAAAGTACGCCTTCGACGATACAACCTCCAAGATGTATGACATTATCCGCAGCGGCGTTATATTTGACAACGGTCGTATCTTCTCCTCCGTGTTCGAGGATAAGTTCACCAAGACATACAATGATGCAATAAAGTCCAACAACACCGGTTGGATGTCAAAAATGGCTGAGGTCATTCCCGTTATCCAGACCAAGATGGATGATATAAACAAGGTGTTCTCTGAAATGAAATAAGGAGGTTCACTTATATGAAAAAAATAATTGTTATCGCACTTGTCGCGACACTCATTATAACAGCATCGGTGCTGCCCGCGTCTGCGGCGTATCTTTCAAACGGCAATTTTGATATTCTTATCACCGAAGTGTGCGTAAATCCCATGCAGGACTTCGACGGCGGCTTCGGCCAGCTGATTGAGATATACAACAACACCGACGGCGTGCTCGACCTGAATGATTACGAACTTATGATCACCAGCGGCCGCTCCACACAGAAGCAGTTTGTAGAGGGTGGCCAGTTTAAGGGACTTATCAAACCGGTATCGGAAAGCGGTAAGGTGCTGCTGTCATCGGGTGAGCTGGCGGTTATCTGGCTGGTTTACAATGATGCGCAGAAGTCCGCAACCGAGCAGACTGTCCGTGATGAAATGAAAAACAGAGGCGCTGAGATTCCTGCCGACACTCAGATCATCCGTGTTGACACTACAGATGCATCGGTGTTCTACGGCGAAGAAAATCATCTGCGGCTGGATACCCGTTATTTAATGGTCAACCTCCGCGGCAGCTTCGAGAAAAACAAAAATCTCGGGCTTGACGCATATGCCGAGGGCGACGGCACCGGACGCGGCGCATATGTCAGAGTATACGGCAGTGAGGACGGTACATCGCAGTTCTTCGGCACGCCCACCAACAGCTCGAACGAAAAGGTCCTCAACTGGCAGAACGATGGTGCCAGCGCCAAGAGCTATGACACTCCAAACTTCGGCAAGCTGGTGAAAAACAGCAATATCGATCAGTACGCTCAGATAAAGGGCGTTCCCGGCGTAAATTATGACGCTCCCGTCGACACCACCACTCCCGCCCCCGTCGACACCACCACTCCGGCCCCCGTCGACACCACGACTCCGGCTCCGGCTGATACCACGACCCCGGCTCCCGTTGACACCACGACCGCCGAGCCGGTCGACACCACGACCGCGGCGCCTGCCGATACTACTACTGCGGCACCCGCTGACACCACTACTGCACCTGCCGACACAACTACTGCCGGCAATAGCAATAAGGGCGGTTGCGGTTCGTCGCTGGTTGCCGGCGGTGCCATGACGCTTGCATTTGTTTTAGCGGCATACGCTGTTACCAAAAAGAAATAAGTAAACTCGAAAAAAAGCCGTATCGCGGTTTCGCGGTATGGCTTTTGAGTGAGAGGATATATGAGAAGATATATTAAAATAATTGCGGCGCTGTGCCTGTGCCTTGCCTGCGCCGGCCTGTGCGGGTGCAATAATAATAACACGCCGGCTGATAGCACGTCCGACACGACTCCGTTACCGACGCCCGACACTACCACCGTCCAACCTGATGACGGCAAGCTGCACATCATCGAGGGCGGCAAGGTGAAATATGACCTTATCACACCTATTCTGTCCGACGAAGCTACCAAACAGGCCGCAGAGCGGCTTACCAACGGCTTCCGCGAGGTGACCGGGCTTAAGCTCAAATCGTTTGATGACTATGTTGAGGTCGGTCAGACTCACGACGATGACACATATGAAATACTTCTGGGGCAGACCAGCTACGGCCAGAGTGCGCAGATTTATTCCGGCATGAAGTACAACGATTACCGCGTTACGGTGGTCGGACATAAAATAGTTGTGGCTGCCTATAACGAGGAATGTTTGAACGCCGCGGTCGACTGGACTCTTGCGCAGTTCAAGTCAGCCCTGAGCGGAAGCGGTGATAGTGCGTTGCTGGTGCTGGAAGGCCTGGAGCACAGTGTTACGTCACAGGACTACACTGTCAGCAGCTGGACCATCGGAGGCAACGACCTGGGGCTTTACCGCTTTGTTTATTCCGATGCCAATGTGCTCGAAACGCTCCAGAAGATGCGCGTCGAGCTGGCGCAGTTGACAGGATATTACCTTGACATTGTAAAGGATACGGCTGAGGCCGGTGAATACGAGATACTTGTCGGCCAGACCAACCGTTCCGAGAGCGCCAAGGTCGGTCTTCAGGATTATCTGCATTACCGCTTTGAGCTTGTCGGCAACAAGCTGGTCCTGCGCGCGGGTGGCATGCACCCTCTGGCCAAGACGACAGCCGCATTTGTCTCAATGTTTGCAACCGATAAGACTGAAGTTGCAATACCGGCGGGCTTCAGTCTTGACGGTAACTATTTCGATGATCCCTACAATAACACCGTTATGGCAGACGGGGCGGATATCCGGGTTATGAGCTGTAATATTCTTGCGGAGTATGAGAGCTACAACGGACGTATCCCGGTGGTCTTCCGCAAAGAGGTATTTTTTGCGGCGCTGGATTACTACCAGCCGACCATTATCGGTATTCAGGAGTTTTCTCCTGCGTGGTACGAGTGCCTGTCGGAGTACAGGGATATCGACAAGTATGAGATATTTGAGGTGGTATCGCCCAACGGCAAGGATCTGTATTTTACCACGATTCTGTACCGCAAGGATCTGCTTGAGGTGATCGACAGCGGAACACATAAGTATTCGGTAGGTAACAACATGCGCGGCCGGTGTGTTTCGTGGGGCTTGTTCAAAGTTAGGGCAACCGGTAAGGTGTTCGGCTTTACCAGCACGCACCTTGATGGCTTTGATTCACCGGATACCGACATTCAGATCGCAGAGTGGGCTGATATCGTCCACAAGCTGGCAGAGTCGGGGCCGGTCATGGCGACAGGAGACTTCAACACCGCCGAATCTATGAACGATTTCAACGACATTCAAACGTCGTCCGGTATGCGTGATCTGAGATATGACTGCGAGGTAAGGCTGAATGAGGAAGGTTCGTATCACGATCTCGGCAATCCGATGAGCGGATACGGACTGGCGCTCGATCACATTTTTGCAACGCAGAACGCAATTGGCAAGCGCTTTGAAATGCTGATATTCAACGAGCAGATCTGGGGGTCGGATCACTCCTGGGTGCTGTGCGATGTGGCGCTGAATTGAGCTTCCTGATGTGCATCCGCCTGCCCTCAAGGGGCGGCTCATAAGACATCCCCCCGCCGGCGTGTTCACGCCGGCGGGATGATGTTTTTGACGTTCCGTTCATTGAGCGGCGTTCTGCCATGACTTTTGCCCGTAAGCAAGCTGCATCCTCGCGGCACGGACTTACACTATTCTGACCTGATCAACCACCGCTTCCACCAATTCGTCACCGCGATATACCAGCTTCATTGAAAAAAACGGGCAGTCCTGTTCAAGCTTGTGCAAAAACAGCTTGTCTCCTTCCCAGATGGGCAGCGAGTAGACTTTTTGCTTGTCTACCCATTCAAGCTGACCTTCGTCACAGCTGTCGGCCGACGGAATATCCCCTGAAAAGTCATCTGATGTGAACAGGTGCATGTATTCGGTCTTCAGTGCGGTTTGTGAGTCTGTTTGGGAGGGCTTTGACACAAAAGTGACGATCCCACGGTATTTTATCCGGCACAGCACCAGCCCGGTTTCCTCAATTACCTCACGGCGTACACATTCCTCGGGGCTTTCACCCTCCTCAAATCCACCGCCGACGCCTATCCATTTGTCATGGTTGATGTCGTTTTTCTTTTTGACGCGGTGCATCATCAGCCACTTTCCGCCGCGCTCTATGTAACACAGTGTGGAATTTCTCATATTCTGCCTCACGAACTTGTTTCGGATTAATTATATTGCTTTGTACTTCTAATGTCAAGGCCATAGCCGCAAAAAATAAAAATATACTTGACAAACACCGATTGGTAATTTATAATAAAGTTGTAAGGTGTCCCCGACTTAAGGGGCTGAATCTTAGAAAGGGTTAGGTATTTTTTATGAAGAAGCTGTCCGCCATTGCTCTATTGCTGTGCATGCTGATGTCTGTTTGCATCACATGTTTGCCGACTTACGCCGCAGAGGATAAGTATGCTGACGCCAAAGAAGGCGATCTGCTGTACACTGTAAATTTTGCCGGGGACGAGTACTATGAGCCCAAGATTACCTACGGTTCCCCAGACATTGTGGTTGACCCGCTTGATCCCGGAAAGGTAACAATTTCTACCAGCGTCGATAAGTCCAAGAGCCGCTGGGGTGCTGAGATAACCTGCCTGCCGCTTACCGAGACCACGGCGTACACCATGTATCTGACCGTCACCCGCGACACCAAGGATTCGGCACTCGGCGTTTTTGTGGACGACCAGTACGGTATTTACGGCTATTCATATAACCAGCGTCTGCTGTTCGGTGTCGCCACACTTACCGGGCATAACACCATCACGTATGCAGATCAGAACATTGCGCTTGATTCCAACCTCAAGACCAACGGCGGTATTTATCCGTCCGTCCAGCAGCTTGCGCTTGAGTTCAACGGTCAGCGTTGCACCATGAAAGCCTACATAAAAGATAACGGCGGCAATTGGGTACTCATCGACGAAACCATTGATACCGAAATTATCATATTCTATACCGAGAATGTGGGTCTGTTCCTTTACACCTACTGGGAAAATCAGCCTGTCACCGTCAGCGACGTGAATATTTATAAGGGTATGCTTATATCCGGTGAGAAGCTGGTCGAGATCGAGGAGACGACTGCCAAGGAAACCACGGCTCCGGCGTCTGTTGATACCACTACTGCATCCAAAGACACAACTACAGCCGCTAAGGATACCACAACTGCAGCACCCA
>ENA-ORSL01002054-ORSL01002054.1-human-gut-metagenome-genome-assembly--contig:-NODE-2054-length-15332-cov-3.341232_pt1 | contig 15332 bp, 17 predicted proteins | sample MGYA00242190_ERZ509157 | MGnify/ENA primary metagenome ERZ509157 (study PRJEB26280, sample SAMEA2338664) | human gut metagenome | biome: human gut; feature: human-associated habitat; material: faeces...
TTATTTTTGAATTATTATTTAAAAGGAGATTTGGAAATATGGGAAATTTTTTGTATATTGCAAAAGTTTTAAATTCACTTTATGGGCAAGAGGAATAATTTAGAGAAGGTAATAGATACTCTAAGGAAGGAGCAGTCTAGAGCCAGGGAGTTAAGTAGTCGCAGTACTACTAATGGAGAATTTTACTTTTATGATAGCATTGCCGAGCATTTAGGTGAGGTTATTCATGAAGTAGCAAGAATTAATGATTTACTAAGTTATGAGCGATCGTAAGAAGGTTCTAACACTAGAAGATTTTGAAGAGTTTTTACGAGACTACCCTATTGAGGGACCTACGGAGTATCCTTTAAGTGAGGCTACTTTAAATAAGTTTTTTGAGTATGTTAAAGAAGGCATGCATTATGCGAAGGAGGAGTTTTCAAGTAGGAGAGATTAAGGTTGAGGATTACGATCTTTCTATAGATTACGTAAGGATTAAGAAGTCCAAAGATTTTTTAGATTTACGGTTAACCTATGAGGATGGTAATTTAGTAGAGGTATCTACAGATTATAGAATTTTAGTAAAGTTGAGTAAGCGGCATAAACTTAAGAGACGATGAATACATTAGTAAAGATTAGGCGTTGGACGTGGGAGTTTCCGCAGAGTTTATTAGGGGCTATCCTATTGCCTTTTTATGAGAAGACGCGATTAAAAACCTTTGAGTATAGGGATCAAGAAGTGTATATCTACGATAAATTTCCTGGGGGTATTTCCTTAGGTTATTATATACTATTAGACTACAATAGATATGATTGGAATAAGAAGAATATCAGGCTTAGTTTAAAGAATTCTATTAAGCATGAGAGTGGTCATGGCATTCAAAGTAAGTGGTTAGGTCCGTTGTATTTGCCCACTGTAGGATTGCTTAGTGGATGTCATAATATTATTTGCAGGATTAAGGATCATTATCATAAGTGTTATGATTATTACAAGTTTTTTGTAGAGAGATCAGCAGATAAATTAGGGGGAGTTGTGCGATGAGATGGGAAGAGTTATCAATGTCAGATAGGTCTAATTTAATGAAAGCCTATCTACAGAATGAAGTGGTCCGGCTTAGTGATATGAGGGACCATTATAACAAGTTTAATCCTGGAGGCAATTTAGGAGGAGCACATGGGGAAGTACCTTTTACATCAATATACGCTCCTACTATTCCTGCTTATACTAATTCTAATTCTCAGTATGGATTTTTAAAATATATAGGTGTAGCTCAAAATAATAGATCTGCTAATAAAGAAACTTGGGAAAAATTTCATGATAGAATTTTTTATAATTTAGTAAAACACCAGTCTCCTGAACAAATAGGTGCACTTTTATCAAATTCAGCTATAGAATCTCACTTTAAGGAAGATGCTAAGCAACCTAATGGAGATCATGCTGTAGGAGAATTTCAGATGCATAGTGATGCTTTAGAAGAATATACTAGAAAATATGGAGATAATTTGAACTATAAAAATCAATATGACCATATAGATAGTTTAATAAATCACAGTAATGCAGGTCTTCCTGGAGGTAAACGATATAAGATTCGTAATAAAACTGATACTCTTTATAAATACTTGACTGGAGAGGAAATGAGAGATATTTGGCATAATCCAGAAACTACAGCAGGAGATAAGTCAGAGGCATTTATAGGATTTTATGAAAAATCTGGTAAACCTCTAGTACAACAAAGAAGATTAGCAGCAGACTCTATTAGTAGCTATATAAGAAATAATTTCAGTGATTTTGTAAAATAATTGCTAAAATATTTGGAAATGTGAAATATTTTTCGTATATTGCAAGAAATTTAAAAGATAAGAGATATGGCTTGTAAAAAGAAGGGTAAAGGTAAAGTTAAGAAATAGGGTGAGGTAGGGGAGCCTACTAAGCGGTTGTCATAAACACTTTTTCATTAAGTCGAATGCAGCAGGTTCTCTGCTGGCACGGGTACTGGGGTTACCCTTGGTAATGTAGAATTCTCTACAAAGTCCATAGAACCCCTTCTTTGGGAGATGGCTGAATGGTTTAGGCACTTGACTGTTAATCAAGGTAACGCAGGTTCGAACCCTGTTCTCCCAGCTATTAACTAATATTTTTATTATGAGCAAGAAAACTTGGATTAAAATTGGGATTGGCACAGCTGTTGTTTTAGCTGTTGTCGCAATGATTAAAATTGTCCCTTTTTATGGGACATTGTTGAGTCTGTGCAGTTATGCTGCAGGTATCGCTTCCTACTGGGCTATTGATAAGTTTGGCAAGGAAGTAGTAAATAAGGAGAAATAATCAATAATTAATTATGGAAGCAAGAAGAAAGTATTACACCTTTGGTGAAGCCTTAAGTAAAATTATGGAGGATCCTGATAATCTAGTCATGACAAAATCCAAATATGCCTCAAATGACAGTGTAATTATGGAAGTCCTACCTCATGTAGATTATGGGTATCCTAAGAAACCTTTGCTAATGTTGGTGACTCCCATTGGAGCAGTAGAATATGTTCCCTCACAAGAGGATATTCACAGTATGTCTTGGTTTATTCTTCATAGAGAATGTATTAATGAGGGAAAGGATGAGAAAGTTCCTGAAGATTTAACAGAAGATGAATTTAGTCCTGCTGATTCAAAAGCCTTAGTTAAGGAACTGGCAGACGCTATTACTGAAATGAATAAACTTATTAGTAAACTTCTTTAATATGAAGAGTAAGGATATAGTATTTGGCTTAGATGCTCTTTCTGAGGTTAAGAAAGGAGTTGACCTTTTAGCAGATGCTGTAAAGGTTACCTTCGGACCTAAAGGTAATACAGTAGTTATATATGAGGATAACTATCCGAAGGTTACGAAGGACGGTGTTACTGTAGCCAGAGCTATAAATTCTTCAGAGCCACTATATGATGTAGGTGTACAGCTTGTCAAAGAAGCTGCTGCTAAGACAGCAGATATGGCAGGAGATGGGACTACAACATCAACTATCATCGCTCAAGCTTTAATCAATCTCATCTATCAGCAACTTGTTGCAGGTGCAGATCCTAAAGCTATAAGAGCAGAGTTAGAGAAATCCAACGAGGTCGCTAGGGAGGTTATTAAATCCCTAGCCACCAAAGTTGGTGATACTCCGGATAGCATCAAGCATATAGCTACTATTTCTGCTAATGGGGATGAATTTATAGGTACGCTAATTGCAGATGTTATATCAAAGATAGGATATGATGGTGTTATTACTCTAGAAGAGTCTAATGGCTTTGATACATATGCCGAAACCGTAGAAGGGATGCAAATTAATAAGGGATATATCTCTCCTTATTTTATTAATGACCCTGCTAATAGAGCAGTAGTATTAAATAATCCTAGAGTACTAATTTACAATGGTATTCTAAATAATGTTAAGGAGCTATTCTCAATCCTTGAATATATAGTACAAGACAATGAAGAAATCCTACTTATAGCTAATGACTACTCACCTGAAGTAATTAATGCTATAGTTAGGAATGTCCAAAGAGGATTGCTTAAAATAGCAGCAATTCGAGCGCCTGGTGTAGGTGAATATAAGAAAGATCTTTTAGAAGATATTTCAATAATTACAGGATCTCCAGTATATGATAAACTACCTATTATACCTTTAAAGGGATATCCATCATCAACAGATGATATTAAGTTAGGTACAGTTAAAAGAGTCGTAGTGACTTCAGACAATACTACTATTATTGGTTCAACTGAAGCTAATGAATCAATTAAAGCAAGAGTAGAGATGCTTAAGGAGTCATTAAAAAACGATTATCCTAAATATCTTATAGATGATATTAAATCTCGAATTGCTAAATTATCTGGTGGAGTAGCTGTTATTTATGTAGGAGCACCTACAGAAATTGAAATGTCTGAGAAGAAAGATAGGATTGAGGATGCAGTATGTGCTACCAGAGCTGCTATTGAAGAAGGAGTAGTTGTAGGAGCAGGCATTATACAGGAAGACATCTCTAAGACTTTAGAGAAGAAAGGATATTATATTTTAGCTAAAGCTCTCATGGCATGTAGAAAGCTTATTCTTGACACTATGCCTATCTATTATGAAGATGCTTTAGAGTCTAATATTTTAGACCCTGCTAAAGTAACAAGAGTCTCTATAGAGAATGCGCTTTCTGTAGCATATATGTTCTTATCTACTAAATGTGTAATAATTAATGAGAATGAAGCATCTAACAGCTTATATTGAGGCGTTTAATGAAGCTTATACTCCTCCCTATAAGTTAATATTATGGGGTCCATTCTCAGCTGAAAATAATAAAGTATCTATTGGTCTAGAACTTCAGCTCTTATATGATAAAGGATTTCAGACACTTTTTATAGTAAGTGATGAATCTGAGGATATGACAGAGAAAAATATTAGTTCTACTGAATTAAGAATTATTGACGCTTTTAGAAAAATAGATTTTAATCAATATCTTAAACAATGGAAGGAGAATTAATTAAGCCTAAATGTCCTCCTTTAGAGTCTCCTTCCGATTTTGAGAAGGTTAAGTGGAGTAAAGAGGACTATAATAGAGAGCCTGTATTCTACTGTAAAAAGTGCCTTAGTTTAGCAATTATGGCCTATAATGAATCAGGCATCTCTGAATATTGTAATGATTGTGGTAGTACAGATATATCTACAACGTCTATTAATGAATGGAATGCTCTCTACAGAGCTAAATATGGTAAAAATTTTTAATTATGGGAAAGAACATGGAAGCAAAACAGCAGGAAAAGCTTACTTATGATCAAGTTAAAGACATTGCAAATAATCTTCAGACGCAGTTGCAGACTCTTCAGAAGGAGTATAATCGCCTTATGGTAGAGTACAACAGAGCTATGGAAGTTGTTATGGGCAAGCGAATAGATAGTTTGTTTAGTGTACTTAAGTATAGGGAGCTCTTTAATGAAGATTTCGTAAGTGATGCTATTAACAGCATTGAGGGTATGCTTACTATTAAAGAAGCTGAGCCTGAGAATTACTCAGACGAGCCTTGTTGTGATTGCCAGAAAGCAGTAGAGTAATGAGTAAGAGAGATATGACTAAGAATACTGACATTGTATCTATTTCTACCAATTTAAAACCTACTAATCTTAATTTTTTTAAATTATGGTTAGAGTTTCTAAAACCTTTACATAGATTACCTGGTAGAGAACTTACAGTGTTAGCAGCATTATTACAACGTAGATTTGAGTTATCTAGAACGATTACAGATGATGATATACTGGATAAAGTTTTATTTACTGATGAGATTAAAAAAGGTATTGTAGGAAGCTTAGGCATATCTCCGGGAAACTTTCAGTCAGTATTAACAAATCTACGAAAAGCAGGAGTTATTACTAATAATACAATTAGTAAAAGATACATTCCCTCTTTAGAATATGAAGAGGACTCTTATAGGCTATTACTAAATTTTAGGATTAGTTATGATAAATAATAAGACTCTCCAAGATATAATTTTGGCTGCTGCTAAGAAATTAGATATGCCAGATGACGTAGTAGAAATAGCTTATAGAGAATATTGGAATTGGGTTAAGAATACATTGGAAAATGTTCCTGTAAATGAGGAAATGACAGAAGAAGAGTTTACAAAGATGCAGACTAGCATTAATGTTCCTAGCTTAGGCAAGTTTTATGCAACATATTCCCGAGCTCAATTCCTTAATAAGCGATTTAAAGAATATGCAAAGAAAGCAGTTCAAGATAAAGAAGGTGACACCTCCGTTCACGAAGATGATAGTGACATCTAATACTTACACTGAGGAAGAGTGTGTAAGTGAAGCAGGTCTTATTGAAAAAGACTCTGTAGGTATGCTTAAAGAAGTACAGGAAGTTATTGCTGTAGGACCTGGAGTACGAGAATATAAACCTGGGGATCTGGTACAGATTGACTTCTCAAAGTACGCTCGGAAGCGTTTCACTAAAGATGAGACCAAAGCAGACATGCCGGATGAGTTTTATAATAAAACTCTAGATTTTGAGATCCCCATGTTTGAGATAGATGGTAAGGTTGCACTACTTATTGATAGTGCCAATATCTTCTTTAAAGTGGATGAATTTGAGTGGGAAGTAACAGAAGTTACTCCTCCGAAGGCTAAGAAACTAGTATGTTAATTTAACGCTCCCTATCACAAGTAGGGAGCTTTTTTGATATGAAGCTATTTACATATAAGGACTATAATTTAAAGATTTCTGAAGAGGCTTATGCTCTAAGACCATTTAAGAAACTTGTAGATAGGGACAGGACTAAGGATAAAACAAGGGCTATGAAAGAGTTAGCTTACTTATACTTTATGTATGATCCAAGGTCAGATTTTTCCTTCGAAATTATAGAGGCAGACAGAGATTTACGTGTTAAAGATAGTATAGGATTAGAAGCTGATTGGAAACCAGATAAGCAGGTTTTAGAAGCTATAGAACTTTATAAATACCTAACTACAACATCTTCTTCCTTACTATTACAAGATACAAGAGTTATTATTGATAATATTCGTAATACTTTTAGATCTATCGATTTAACAGAGAAAGACGCTAATGGTAAACTAGTGTTTAATATAGGTCAAGTTATGACCGCAGTAAAACAAGTCCCTAGTCTTGTTAAGGAGCTTGCGGATGCTGAAAAAGCTGTATCTAAAGAAATTGAAGATATGGGTACTATGAGAGGTATGAAGCAAAAGGCGATCCTTGAAGATGGGATGAAGTCATTCTTAGGAGGAGGTGATTAATGGTACTTATAGATACTAATAAATATCAGACACCTATTACAGAAGAACTTAGAGATTCTTTATCTACAGAAGTATGGAATGATTTCTTAGAAATTATCACTAATGTAGAATTTATTAAGAATCTTATCTCACCAGATCGTCAACGAGCTAAAGATAGACCTCGTGACTCTTTTGGCAGGATTATCGTAGATATTTGTAAGCCACATATATTAGAGAATATGGACTACTTTAGGCCAGCTGCTATACACTATCAAAAATATGGTTGCTATACTAAGCTTCGTCCTGATGCAAATCCTAAATCAGAGTTTGGTATGTGGTTAACACGAGAAGTTCGTAGGTGCTTAGATGGTATGGTTAGACCTGAAGATGGGGAATGGATTCCTGGAGATTTTTATTTCTACTTAAATTATTTACCTATTATTCAGACTAAGATACGTAAAGGTACTCGCATAGGTGATCGTGTTGTAGACTTTCCTGAATGCTGGGAAGGTGTTTATCTTAGGGCTCACTATCAATATCAAGCCCGTAATGGTGGTTTATATGATGATTTTGTAGGAGGAAAGCATTCTGTTGAGATTGCTTCTCGTGGTAAATCGAAGTCATATTATGCAGCTGCCATTCTATGTAAATTCTTCCTCTTAGGAGAGAATTCTATTTCTTATGATAAGGTTAAATGTCTTGTAACAGCATATCAGAAGGAGTATCTTATTAAGGACGGTACTCTTAACAAATTTATTGATGGTATAGATTTCTGTGCTAAAAACACTCAATTTCCTCGTGCTAGACTTAAGAACTCTCTTTCAGAGATGCAGTGGATTTCGGGGTATATCGATAAGGATTCAATGATTCCTAGGGGTTCTCAAAATGAAGTATTAGGGGTAGCTGTTAAAGATGATCCTGACAAGATTCGTGGTAAACGTTCGAATAGAATGCTTTATGAAGAGTTTGGTACTTTCCCGAAATTTCTAGATGTATGGCAGACAGCTTTACCTAATGTTCAGGAGAATGCAGCTGCGGCTTTTGGACAAGCAATAGCCTTTGGTACAGGAGGTTCTGAGGGTTCAGATTTTATGGGAGCTCTTGAGATGATTAATTATCCGGATGGTTATTCAGTATACTCTCTCCCAAATGTTTTCGATAAAGGAGCTGTAGGAGCTAGGCGAACAATATTCTTCTTCCCTAGTTACCTTAATTCTAAAGGTTTTTACAATGAAGATGGTGTATCTGATGTTGTAGGAGCTATTTTAGAAGAGATTAAACATCGTGTAATCCTAAAGTATAACTCATCTGATCCTATTCAGCTCACACGTCGTAAAGCTGAGTATGCATTTACTATCACAGATGCTATTATGCGTAGGGATAGTAATATTTTTCCTTCTGATAAATTAAATGATCGTATTCTAGAATTAGATCAGAATCCTAAGAGTTTAGACGATATGTGGGTTGGAAGACTTGTTCAGACTAAGGAAGGGAAAGTTGAATTTACTCCAGATGCGGATGTAAAGCCTATTTTAGATTATCCTCATAAAGATAACAAGCTTGAAGGAGCTGTACATATTAATAAGATGCCCATTAAAGGTCCTGATGGCAAAGTACCTTGGGGACGTTATATAGCAGGTGCTGACCCTTATGATGATGATGTATCTGACACTATGTCTCTTGGATCAATCTATGTACTAGATTTATTTACTGATGAACTAGTTTGTGAATATGTAGGTAGACCTATGTTTGCAGAGGATTACTATGAGACCTGTAGACGTATTTGTTTATTCTATAATGCTGAATTACTCTATGAGAATAATAAGAAGGGTTTATTCACATATTTTTCTAAAACAAACTGTTTGTATTTACTATCTGACATTCCTGAGTTTTTAAAAGATAAAGAGATTGTTAAGGGAAATTTCTTTGGTAATAAGGCTAAAGGAGTTAATGCTACACAACCAGTTCAAACATATGGCCGTACACGCATCAGAGACTGGCTTTTAAAGCCTCTTAAAGTTGTAACGAAGGTTACTATAGATGGACATGAAGAAGAGGCAGAAATCACTATAAATAACATTAATAGGTGCTATTATAGAGCTCTCATGAAAGAGTTATCTATGTGGAATCCTGATAGCAACTTTGACCGATATGATGCCTTACTAATGTTAATGTTACTTCGAGAGCAAAAACTCATGCTTTGTGGTAATTTATCCCCTTCTGAAGTTATTAATGTAGATCAAGCAGATTACTTAGGTAATGATGATTTCTTTACCAGGAACTATGATTATAGGTTTGCTAAATACCTACATAAGGATAATTAGTAGTAGATATTTATGAAAAATATTAGTAAACTTTTGAACGTCTTGGAAATCTAAAGATAATTACTTATTTTTGTACAAATTATGTAATTAAGTTAATGCTATGATAGATTTAAAGAATTTACCCCCGCAGATGTTGTCTTATTCCAAGAAGACCAAGGAATGGCGTAAACAGCATCTTGATTGGGCTGACAAGAGAACTTACTATTTTGGCAATATGGTGCGAAATTCTCTGTTGAAGAAAAGAATTAACTATAATCTCATAAATGGTGTTTTAGATATGAGAGATGTAGAGTTAATTCTTAATCCAGACAATGTCAATGCATTATATGTTCCAGAATCTATTCAGCATTTCCCTATTATGAACTCAAAGCTTCATGTTCTCCAAGGAGAAGAAGCGAAGAGAAGATTCGAATTTAAAGTTGTTGTAACTAATCCCAATTCTATTTCAGAGATAGAGAGTAGTAAATTAGCAATGCTCCAAGAACAAGTTCAGTCGATGATAGAAGATGAGAACTTATCAGAGGAGGAGTTTAATAAAGAACTAGATAAGTTATCTTACTATTTTGATTATCAATGGCAAGATATTATCGAAATGAGAGCTAGTACTGTTCTTTCTCATTACATGAAAGAGCTAAACATACCCAAAATATTTAATGATGGGTTTATGGATGCAATGATTTGTGGTGAGGAAATCTATCAATGTGATATTGTTGGGGGAGAGCCTACTTTTGAAAGACTTAACCCTTTAAAAGTTCATATTTTCAAAAATGGTTTTTCTAATAAAGTTGAGGATGCAGATCTAATAATACTTATAGACTTTTGGAGTCCAGGTAGAATCTTAGATACTTACTTTGATGTTCTGTCTAAAAAAGATGTAGATAGTATAGATAAGCTAGCTAGTACTTTTAGTAGTGATTCTATGTACAACATTGATGAAAGAAATGCCTTTATTAATACTGCTGAGATCGATGGCACAGATATTTCAGGAGGTACTGTAATAGAGAATTTTCTACTGATGGGACAATCTGGATTTTCAGCAACGAGTAACTACTATGATCTCCAAGGTAATATTAGAGTATTAAGACTTTATTGGAAGAGTAAGAGAAAGATCAAGAAGGTAAAATCTTATGATCCTGAGACTGGTGAAGAGCTCTTTGATTTTTATCCAGAAACCTACATTATAGATAAAGAAGCTGGTGAAGAAGAAGAGATCTTTTGGATTAATGAAGCATGGGAAGGTACTAAAATAGGTCCTGATATTTATGTTAATATGAGACCTAGGATAGTACAGTATAATAGACTTTCTAATCCATCTAGATGTCATTTTGGTATTGTAGGATCTATGTATAACCTTAATGATTCTAGACCTTTCTCTTTAGTAGATATGATGAAGCCTTTTGCTTATTTTTACGACGTTATCTACGATAGGCTTAATAAAGCTATTGCTGCTAACTGGGGTAAAATTGTAAAACTAGATCTTGCTATGGTTCCTAAAGGCTGGGAGATAGACAAGTGGTTATACTATGCAAAAGTAAATCATGTTGCTGTTACAGATAGCTTTAAGGAGGGAAATGGAGGAGCTGCTCAAGGTAAGGTTGTAGGAGCTCTAAATATTCAGTCTAATGGAGTTATAGATGCTGAACAGGGTAATTATATTCAGGAACATATTAATCTCCTAGAATTCATTAAAAATGAGATGGGAGAGGTTGCTGGTATTACTCGACAGCGAGAGGGTCAGATTAGTAACCGTGAAACTGTTGGTGGTGTTGAAAGATCAAATTTACAATCTTCTCATATTACAGAATGGTTATTTACAATGCATGACGATGTTAAAAGGAGAGCTCTTGAATGTTTCTTAGAGACAGCTAAAATAGCTATGAGAGGTAGAAATAAGAAATTCCAGTATATCACCTCTGATGGAGCTATAAAATCTCTTGAAATTGATGGAGACACTTTTGCAGATAGCGACTATGGAATTGTAGTAGATGCCTCTCCTGAAACTCAGAATCTCGCTTCAAAACTTGATACTTTAGCACAAGCTGCTTTGCAGAATCAAACTCTCTCATTCTCTTCAATAATGAAGATTTATACGTCATCATCTCTGTCAGAGATTCGTAGAACTATTGAGAAAGACGAGCAAGCTATTCAAGAACGTCAAGCTGAACAAGCTCAGCAGGAACAAGAAATAGCACAACAGCAAATGCAGACTCAGATGGAAATGAAGCAGGCTGAGATGAATTTCCAAGATATGATTAATCAGCGTGATAATGATACTAAGATTCTTATTGAGCATATTAAACAATCTGGAAATGCAGAGAATGAAGTCCCAGAAGTTCAAGACAACTCTATGGAACAAGCGAAGTTAGATGAACAGATAAGGCAGTTTAATGAAAGATTAGCTTTTGACAAGTCAAAGTTATCTCAAGAGATGGCTTTGAAGGAGAAAGATTTAGCTATAAAAAAATCTAAACCTTCTTCATCTTCTAAGAAATAATAATAAGGGGAGGAAGTTTTTCTCCCCTTTAATTTTTTAAATATTTACTAAAATGAATAATAATACTAAAAGAACTATTGAGCAATTAAAGAAAGGATTGGATATAACTAATATCCAACTTGCTGAAGCCTTATCTGATATAAGAGGATCTGCTTTTGAAGATTATACAGATGGTGGGGGTACTAAGACTAAAGAAGAATTCTTACCTTCATTTGTTGAAAGTGTGGATAATAGCGAGTTATTCTTTATATTACCAGAAGGTACTCAATTTCCTTATACTTTAACTGAAGAAGATAAGAAGAAACTTGAAAAAGCAAAGTTTATTATAATTAATAATAATGGGATAAATTATATATTTAACCCAAATTCTTTGCATGATGTATTAAATGGATATTGGGTTTGTATAAATAGTGAATCATATTGTGCTAGATTATTAATAAGAAATAATATTATTAATAGACCTCAAACACTACAACTTTCAGATTATAGGGCTGTAAAATTTTCTAAACAAACTATTACTGATGAGCAAAAGCTTCAAGCTCGTACTAATATTGATGTATTATCTCCTAATGAGCTCCTTAATAGTGATAATTTTATATCTGAATTAAGAATAAAATTAGGACTTGATGTAGAAAATTAATAAGGTGTGTATCCAAAATAAACTTTAGTGTTAAAATTATAGAATATGTATTCATATAAAACAGGATTAGGTCAGGTTTGGGTAGGGTCTAAACTCCCTCCCAACCCTGCTAATAATATTATTTGGTTGAGGCCTTCTGATGATCATAGAGTATTGTGGGAAATTAGGACCTATAATATCTATAAAGAGAGATGGGAGGTATTAACTAGTGCTGCTCTTACGGCAGATGGTCTCCTAATACTTATTAGAGACCTAGAAAAGCGATGTAAATCTTTAGAAGAACTTAAAGTAGTATTATATGATACAATACAGAATCTTACTCCTGAGGAACAGAAAATTGCTCGTCAGAATATAGGGGCTATTTCATTAGAAGACTTACATCTTGATGAAAATGTTACTAGACTTGCTATAGAATTAACTATTAATGATGAGAAAGTTTATTCTGTTGTAACGCCTTTAGAAACACTTACTGAACATTACCGTAAGTTTTTAGCAGATCCTACTAAATATGTTTGGCAATTGTATCTTAAGGTAGGAGAGGATCAATTAGGGCTAGTTCCTTTGTTTATAATTACATATGGAGGATTGCATATTGGATTCTATTCCCCCGATCTGTCTGGAGAGACGAAATATGTATCGCTAAATACTAATGGAGATGTTGTAATTAGGGCTACTGTAAATAATTATGGTCCTACACTTGTAGAAGTAGTTCAGTCTACCGGAGACTCCACAGAAAAAGTTATGTCTCAGAAAGCTGTTACTGAGGAGTTAAGTAAGAAGGCATCTCTGGAGTTTGTTACGGAGAGCATATCTGTTCATAATACGTCGACGATTGCTCATGCTGATATTCGTGAGTTGCTTAACACTTGTGTAGGCCTTCCGGCTTACGATTCGTCGTCTTATAAGATTACGTTCACGACTCTTGCTGGTGCGACTGTAGAGATTGACTTGCCTATTGAGCAGCTTGCCTTGCGTTATAATGCAGAGACCGAGAGCATTGAGTTTGATAATGCCGATGGTACTACCACGAGTATTCCAGTTAGTGCTTTTGTGAAGGAGTATGTTGGTTCTATTGGTGATCGGATTCAGGTTTCTATAGACGAGAATAATGTCATCCATGCCACGATTCTTAAGAATTCCATTGACTGGGGTTGTCTTTCCTTTGAACTTCAGGAGCGTATCAACGATCATGTCACGTCTGCCGATTTTGCCACGAAGGCGGTTCGGACGGATATTACTCAGACGTTGTCTATAGAGGCTCAGAATCAAGCATTGAAAAACATCGGCGCCGATCTGATGATTATTGATATTGTCAATGGTCAGGCTGTACTTACCGAGGAACAGGAGGCCAGATTGCTGTCGAGTAAAGGTGTTATCTTAAGAGGCACGACAGCATCTCCGGAGGTTTTGTCTCATATATTCCACTCAGACATTCAAACTGGCGATGTGGTAGGATTTTATTCATTTCGAAAAAATGATTATTGTCTTACTTGTCAGTACACTAAATCAACAAAGACGTTTAGGGTTATTGGTAATACTGCTTTACGTGATAATAGTGCCGTAGTATTCAATCGAGAACAGTCGCTCACTGCGTCTCAACAGGAGCAGGCTCTTGCCAACTTAGGCATGAAGGTATACGTCACCGACAGTACCTTTTTAGGGTCTACTTTATCTGCTGAAGAGATAGAAGAGGTGTTCGTTTCTAAGGCTATTCTGTTTACTGACACGGGGGATTTGTTCTCATTTGGTGCTGCGTCTTCTTCACAGATTTATTTCTATAAATTTATCAATAGGTCCTCTATTGGTTATATTACGCTTAATAAGCCCAGTGGTTTAGTGTCAAATGGTTCATTTGAATATCAGGATATAAATGCCGTACATTTCACAGCTCAAAATCCAGCTTTGACGAGTGCGCAGCAGGAACAAGCTTGGTTAAACTTAGGTTTAGACTTGGTTGTATTAAAATTCCCGGAAGGAGCAACGTCTGTCACTCTTACGGATGAGGAGGATGCAAAGTTAGCCGCGGGAGCTGCTGTTTTAGTGACTGTTGATGGTACTAATACTAGCACGGGTGTATATCATGCAGATAATCACATTTTCACATCTTACAATTTTACGATAGTACAAGAGCCTCGTTATTATAGCCTGTGGTCTCATACTTCGATTTTATTTTGTTCCTATAAGAAGGAGTCGAAAACATTTGTTTATAATGGTTCTTTACAATTAAATGATATAGGGGCTCTCAGGACTGATCGTCTGACGTCTTTGACGAGTGCGCAGCAATCGCAGGCGTTTAAGAATCTCGGTTGGAAGGTTCATGTGATCTCGGAGTCTGCTATTGGTTCCTCGGATGCAGTTTCGGGCGATGAGAAAGCCGCACGTCTTTCGGCCACCGCCTTATTGGTGCAGGAGACAGGCTTACTCTATAATTTTTCTATCACGTCAGGTGGTAGCCGTCGTTTTTACGGACAGTTCAGCAACAGTTTCTGTACGGCTTTGAATGTCAATGAGGCGACCGGGGTTATTACTTCGAGTTTCGCGTACCTCTACGATCCGAGTGCGGTTTCTTTTGATCGTAATCAGAGTAGTGTTTCTGATGATAATAAGAATAAAGCCTTGGGCAACATAGGTATTGATCTTGTTAGACTTCCGTACTCTCTGTTGAATACTACATTGTCGGATGAGATGATGAAAGTTGTCGATAATGCCCGAGGTATTATTTTAGTTGACACACCATCCGATTACAGGAATCCGACGGTTTTCGTTAAGGGCAATAATGTATCTAAGTCTTGTATCTTCGTAGGCTTTGTTACGGGAAATACGTATAGTATATTCACGTTGAACAAGTCTACAAAATTATTGTCGGGTATAAGTTCCGGTTTGACTTATGGAGGTTCGGTAAGATATGCCGAGGTTCAGAATTTAACCACATCGCAGCAAGATGTGGCTTTATCTAACATAGGACTTGATTTCGTACATGTAGATTATGCTTTACTGGGTACGACTTTAGATAATTCTACGGCAGCTCTTGTTGAGAATGCCAATGGTATAGTTTTAACCAATACTCCTGAGAGTTATTCAAAAGCTTCTGTATTTTTTAAATCAGTCTATATTAATAATATAATATACTTTAATGCTTGGAATGG
>ENA-ORSL01002057-ORSL01002057.1-human-gut-metagenome-genome-assembly--contig:-NODE-2057-length-15318-cov-4.825264_pt1 | contig 15318 bp, 11 predicted proteins | sample MGYA00242190_ERZ509157 | MGnify/ENA primary metagenome ERZ509157 (study PRJEB26280, sample SAMEA2338664) | human gut metagenome | biome: human gut; feature: human-associated habitat; material: faeces...
CCAGCGCACCATGCCCGAGGCGGTCGAGCGGCTGGCACGCAATATCTTCCGCGACGAGCGGAGCACCATCCGCCGCGTTTTGGCGTTCGATATTCCCAGCTCCCGCGCATTCATGCACCTTGACACCGTGCTGACGCAGATCGACCGCGATAAATTCCTTATCCATCCGACGATTTTGGAATCTCTGCAAATTTTTGAGTTGACGTCGGGCAAAAACGGCGAACCGACGGCGCGCTGTATCGACCGCCCGCTGGAACGGGTGCTTGCCGAGGCGGTGGGCGTCGAAACGGTCAAGCTGCTGCGCTGCGGCGGCGGCGACCAAATTGCGGCGCAGCGGGAGCAGTGGAACGACGGCTCCAATGTGCTGTGCATCCGCCCGGGTGCGGTCATTGCCTACGACCGCAACTACGTCACCAATCGCCTTCTCGAGGACGAGGGCGTTGAGGTGCTGAAGATTCCCAGCGGCGAGCTCAGCCGCGGCAGAGGCGGTCCGCGCTGCATGAGTATGCCGCTCGTCCGCGAATGACCCCGCGCTGCCGCGCGAAAAACCGACAGATAATTTTGCCGCCTTTCGGCAAATGACAGGAGCATAAATGATGGAAAAACTGATCGACCTGCTCTCCCGCGCCGTGGGAGATGCCTTTGCCGCCGCCGGCTATCCCGCCGAGAACGGCAGAGTTACCGTTTCAAACCGCCCCGACCTGTGCGAATTTCAGTGTAACGGTGCAATGCCGACCGCAAAGCTCGCACATAAGGCACCGCTGCAAATTGCCTCCGAGGTCGTCGAGAAGCTGCGGGACTGCCCCGCCTTTTCCTCTGCGGAGGCGGTTGCGCCCGGGTTTTTGAACCTGCGTGTTCGGGAGGACTACCTCGCCGCGCACCTTGAGCAGCTTCGCGGACAGGAGAAGCTTGCCCGTCTCGGTGCGCCCACGGGTCGCCGCGTCGTGCTGGACTACGGCGGACCGAACGTCGCCAAGCCCCTGCACGTCGGGCACCTCCGCCCCGCCATCATCGGCGAGAGCATCAAGCGTATCTACCGCTACTTCGGCGATGAGGTGATCGGCGACATCCATTTGGGCGACTGGGGACTGCAAATGGGCTTGGTCATTGCGGAGCTGCAGGAGCGCAAGCCCGAGCTGCCTTATTTCGACCCTGACTTTACCGGCGAATATCCCGCCGAAGCGCCCTGTACCGTCGGCGAGCTGGAGGAGCTGTACCCCTTTGCCAGCGGCAAGAGCAAGGAGAACCCCGCGTTTGCGGCGAAGGCGCACGCGATCACCGCGCAGCTTCAGGCACATCAGCGCGGCTACTATGCCCTGTGGCAGCGGATTTTGGCAATCTCCGTGGCGGACCTGAAAAAGAATTACGAAAACTTAAACGTCACGTTTGACGTTTGGAAGGGCGAAAGCGACGCGGAGGCCTATATCCCGCCGATGCTCGAGCGTCTGAATGCCATGGGACTTCTGAAGGACAGCGACGGAGCGAAGGTCATCGAGGTTGCCGAGGAGGGCGACCGCAAGGAAATGCCGCCGTGCATTATGGTCAAGCGCGACGGAGCGACGCTTTATGCGACTACGGACCTTGCGACGATCGTCCAGCGCATGGAGGACTACCACCCCGATAAGATTCTTTATGTGACCGATAAGCGGCAGAGCCTGCACTTTGAGCAGGTATTCCGTGCCGCACGAAAGAGCGGTATCGCGCCGCAGACGACCGAGCTGCAGCACATCGGCTTCGGCACGATGAACGGCAAGGACGGCAAGCCCTTCAAGACCCGCGAGGGCGGTCTGGTGCGGCTGGAAACGCTGATAGCGGACGTGACGCGCTATGTTGAGGAGCGAATCGCGGAGAATCAGGTTGTCGGCAGCGACGAGATGCACGAGACGGCGAAGAAGATCGCCATCGGCGCACTGAAATACGGCGACCTGTCGAACCTTGCAACGAAGGATTATATCTTTGATTTGGAGCGCTTTGCCGCCTTTGAGGGAAACACCGGTCCGTATCTGCTGTATACCATCGTGCGAATCAAGTCGATTCTGTCCCGTTACGGGAAGCCGATCAACGGGCTTGCGATTGCTGCGGCGGATAACCCCTCTGAAAAGGTGCTGCAGCTGACGCTCTCACAGATGCCGGACCAGCTCGCCATGGCGTACCGCGACAGCGCCCCGAACGCCGTCTGTTCCTACGCCTATGAGGTCGCGACGGCTGCGAACAAGTTCTATCACGAGACACGCATCCTCTCCGAGCCGAACGAGGAAAAGCAGCGCGGTTATGTCGCGCTTGCCGCCCTTGCCAAGCGCGCGCTGGAGGAGTGCATTGATCTTTTGGGCTTCGAGGCACCCGATCGGATGTAATTCTGCCCGCTGGCGATAGAATCCGTAGGGGGCGGCGTGCCTGCGGTACGGATTGCAACCCCTCCGAGTCGCCTCGCGGCGACCCACCTCCGGTTGCGGTGCCCTAAATTTCTTGCTCGCATACGCTCACGAAATTTAGACCGCTGCCCCTCCTTTTTGCTCGCTGTACCCGCCGCAGGCGGCGCTCGCAAACGTCTCCCCTTACACAGGGGAGGCATTGGTGCGGCACTTGAAAACGGCGGAAAACGGAAATATTTTCGCGTCCGTCGGGAAGCATAAGCTTGAAATCAAAAGCAAAGGACACAGTATTATGTTAGAGATCAAAAATCTTTCCTACAGCGTTGCGGGAGAGGATGGCTCCGTCGATATTCTGCGGGACGTCAGCCTTTCCGTTCCCGACAAGCGCTTCCTCGTCATCACCGGTCCGAACGGCGGCGGCAAGACCAGCCTCGCCCGCGCGATCATGGGCATTTATCAGCCGACCGGCGGCTCGATTTGTTGGAACGGCACGGACATTACCGACCTTTCCGTGACCGAGCGGGCACGGTTGGGCATCTCCTACGGCTTCCAGCAGCCGCCGCGCTTCAAGGGTATGAAGGTGCGCGACCTGCTGGACGTGGCGGCGGGGGAGACGATGAGCCACGATAAGGCGTGCTCGTATCTGACGAAGGTCGGACTGTGCGCCCGTGACTACATCGACCGCGACGTGGACGCCAGTCTGTCCGGCGGCGAGGTCAAGCGTATTGAGATCGCGACCGTCCTTGCCCGCCGCAGCGAGCTGATGATCTTTGACGAGCCGGAGGCGGGCATTGATCTTTGGTCCTTCGCCCGTCTGACCGAGACGTTCCAAGAAATCCATGACAAAAAGGAAGCCACGATCCTCATTATTTCGCACCAGGAGCGCATCATCCGCCTTGCCGACGAGATCGTCCTGATCGCGGGCGGCAGTGTGGCGGCGCGGGGCAGCGTGGATGAAATCTACCCGCGTATCCTTGCCGATACCGTGACCGGCTGCAATCGCTTGGAGGTGAACGGAACATGCTGAATGACGTACAGAAGCACATTCTTGAGATTGTCGCGGACATGAAGGGGACCGGCGAGGGCGCGGTCAACATCCGTTCCGACGGCACGAAGGCATTCCGCCGCAATACCGAGCATATCCAAATCGAGTCCAAGACCGACAAGGACGGCATCGATATCCGTATCGCCCCGCATACCGTCGGGGAAGCCGTGCATATCCCCGTCGTGCTGACGAAGTCCGGCTTTCAGGATATGGTTTATAACGACTTTTTTGTGGGCGAGGGCGCGGACGTGACCATCGTCGCGGGCTGCGGCATCCACAACTGCGGCGACTGCGACAGCCGTCACGACGGTATCCACACCTTCTATGTCGGCAAAAATGCGAAGGTCCGCTACATTGAAAAGCACTACGGAGAGGGTGACGGCAGCGGCAAGCGCTTTTTGAACCCGCAGACCATCCTCTATTTGGAGGAGGGCGCGTCGGTCACGCTGGAAACCAGCCAGATTCGCGGCGTTGACGATACCAAGCGCTACACCAAAGCGGAATGTAACGGCGCAAACAGCGAGATCATCATCCGCGAGAAGCTCCTGACCCACAGCGCACAGCACGCGGTGTCGGAGATGGATGTTTTCCTCAACGGCGCGGACACCAAGGCGCAGGTCGTCTCCCGCTCCGTCGCGCAGGAAGAATCGTCACAGGTCTTTTACCCCCGCGTGGAGGGCAACGCGAAGTGCTTCGGTCACGTCCAGTGCGACGCGATCATCATGGGCACGTCGAAGGTACGCGCCATTCCGGAGATCACCTGCAACCATGTGGACGCGAGCCTCATCCACGAGGCGGCGATCGGACGCATTGCCGGCGAGCAGATTCTCAAGCTCATGACGCTCGGGCTTTCCGCAGAGCAGGCTGAGCAGAAGATCCTCGAAGGCTTCCTGCGCTGAGGGTGCGGCAATGCTGTCGGTCACGCTGATTGCCGTCGGAAAGCTGAAGGAAAAATTCTATTCGGCGGCGGTCGAGGAGTACGCCAAGCGGCTGTCGGCGTTCTGCAAATTTACGCTTCTCGAGCTGCCGGAGCAGCGCCTGCCGGACGACCCCTCTCCCGCGCAGATCGCGGCGGGATTGGCGGCGGAGGCAACGCTCATCGAGGCGAAAAAGCCGAAAAACGCGTGGTTCTGCGTCTTTACGCCCGAGGGGAAAACGCTCTCCTCCGAGGCGTTCGCGCAGAAGCTTGCGCAGGTCAAGAATGAGGGGCGCGGCAGCGTCTGCTTCCTGATCGGCTCGTCGTTCGGCATCGACCCGCGCATCAAGGCGCAGGCGGATTTCCTGCTTTCCTTCGGACCGATGACCTTTCCGCATCATCTGGTGCGCGTGATGGCGCTCGAACAGCTCTACCGCGCCGAAGCCATCCAAGCAGGCACGAAATATCATAAGTAAGAAATAAAGGCGCTCCCGAGTTGTCGGGAGCGCCTTTGTTAAGTGCAAAATTTCCAAAATCCGCCGCAGGTCGCTACACTTGCATATTGCGGCGTATTCTGCTATACTGTTCCTGTAGAAATATCGAAAGGAGCTCAGACGATGAAACGATGGATTGCAATTTTGCTGTGCGCAGTGCTTTTGGCAGGCGCTGTCGGCTCGGTATCCGCTGCGGCGCTGCCGTCGGAGTCCGGGCTGGTTGACGAGGAGTGGGAGGTTCTGCTCCTGACGAACCGTGAGCGGCTGAAGAAGAGGCTGGATCCGCTGACCACCACGCCGTTTTTGCAGGAGGCGACCGACATCCGCGCCGAGGAGATCTCTGCGAGCTTTTCGCACGACCGCCCCGACGGATCGAGCTTCTTCACGGTCCTAAACGGCCGCAAATACACCGTGATGGGCGAAAATATTGCCGCCGGTTATCGGACCCCCGCCGCTGCGGTAAACGGCTGGATGAAGAGCGAGGGACATCGAAGAAATATTCTGAACGCTGACTATCGGCATGTGGGCGTCGGTTTTTACTACCTGAGCGGCAGCAAATACGGCGACCACTGGGTGCAGCTTTTCTACACCGGTCCCGACTGCGCCTACACCGCGATGAGGCTCGTCGGCAGCGGCAGCGTTTCGACAGCCTGCGCTTCGATCGACGATGCGCGTCTGACGCTGGCGCTGGACTGCGGCTGCGGAACGGCATATCTGCCGCTGATGAAGGAATTCTGCACCGGCTTCACGGCGGGGCAGGCGGGCGAGCAGACCCTGACCATCTCCTGCTGTGACATGACGGCGGAAATCACCGTCACCGTGTCGGAGCAGGCGGAGACCGAGCCTCCTGCCGACGACCCCGCACCGAGCGGGCGCTTCAGCGACATTCCCGCCAAGGCGTGGTATGCCGAGGCGGTGGACTATGCGGTCGAAAAGAAATGGATGAACGGCGTCGGCGACGGGAAATTCGACCCCGAGGGGACGATGACGCGTGCCATGCTGGTCACGGTGCTGTGGCGCGATGCCGCGTCGCCCGCGGCGGGTGTTAATCGTTTTACCGACGTTCCGAACGGGAGCTGGTATACCCCTGCCGTCACATGGGCGGCGGATGCAAAGGTCGTCACCGGCACGTCCGATTCGACTTTTGACCCCGAGGGGAACATCACCCGCGAGCAGATGGCGACGATCCTGTACCGTTATGCGCAAAAATCGGGCTTTGATACGAGCACGCGCGGCGATCTGAGCGGCTTCCCCGATGCTGCGACGGTCAGCAGCTACGCGAAGGAGGCGGTCGCGTGGGCAGTCGGCGCGGGGCTGATCAACGGCTCCGACGGCAAGCTCCTGCCGAAGGGCAACGCCACCCGTGCGCAGGTCTCCGCCATCCTCATGCGGTACGATAAAAATATTGCCAAGGCGGACTGACGATTGTTAATCAACGGCGCTCGGATGTGCTCCGAGCGCCGATTTTTTGTCTGCACACGGCGGCGTGACGGCAGGAAGAATCCGCCTCTTGCAATTTGTCGAAAAAAGCGGTATGATGGCGGTAGACATAATACCAAGAGGAGGAGCTTTTCTATGCGCAACCGCATCCTTTCCGCGCTGATCGCGCTGCTGATGCTGCTGGCTGCCGTGCCGACCGTGCGCGCGGCTTCATTTACGGACACCGATGGGCACTGGGCGGAGGACTACATCGAACGCGCCGTTTCGCTCGGGCTGTTTTCGGGCGTCAGCGAGACGGAATTCGAGCCGAGCGGGACGATGACCCGCGGGATGTTCGTGACCGTGCTCGGACGGATGGAGCAGGTGGACGGCGCGGCGTGGAGCACGGAGGACGCCCCGCAGTTTTTTAAGGATGTTCCGAGTGAACGGTATTACGCGCCCTATGTGGCGTGGGCGGTCTGCAACGGAATTGCCGACGGCGTAAGTCGGGACGAATTTGCGCCCGACGACCCGATCACCCGCGAGCAGATGGCGAAGCTGATCGCGCTGTATACAAAGCAGATGGGCTACGAGCTTGCCGCGTCGGAGCAGCCCGAGACGATCCCCGAGCGGTTTGCCGACGGGGAGGAGATCGCGGGCTGGGCGACGGAGAGCGTTGAATTTCTCCGCACCGCCGGAATCCTCAACGGCGTGCCGGACAAGGAGACGGGAGAGCTTTCCTTCCTGCCGAAAAACACGGCGAACCGCGCCGAGTGCGCCGCCGTATTCTGCCGTCTGACGGCTGCGCTGCGGAAGCCGTTTCTGCCGCCCGAGCAGCCGACGAGCCTAACCCTCAGCCCGAGCACCGCCTCCCTTACCGTGGGCGAGACGCTGACGCTGACGGCGGAGCTGACGCCGGAATCCGATGCGTTCCTGTTGTGGCGAAGCTCCGATGAGAAGATCGCGACGGTAAAGGACGGGACGGTGACTGCCCTTGCGGCGGGCAAGGCGGCGATCACGGTCTACACGGGCAACGGACTTTCCGCCTCGTGCGAGATCACCTGCCGCGAGGCAGGACTTGCCTCCGACGAGGAGAGCTACGATGAAAAATGCCGCCGCGTTTTCGGCACGGTCGTGAAGGACCCGCGCACCTTCTACGAGGATCCGTCGGACTCCGAGGCGGACATGGTGCAGGTCACGGTCAATGTGTGGGACTTTGACTCCAAGGGGGAAAAGGTCACAAAGCAGATGACCGTTCAGGTACATAAGGCGCTGGAGGCGACAGTCCGCGCCGTCTTCCGCGAGATCTACGAGGGGGAGGAAAAATTCCCCATCCACTATCTCGGCGGCTGGAATCGCTGGGCGGGGCGCTCGGAGCACACCATCGGCTGCGCGATCGACATCAACTACGAGGAGAATTACTACTGTAAGCCCGACGGGACCGCCATCACGGGAAAATACTGGAAGCCGGGCGAGGACCCGTATTCCATCCCGCTGGACGGCGAGGTCGCGACGATCTTCAGGAAATACGGCTTTTCACAGGGCGTCAACTGGAACAGCGGCTATAAGGACTATATGCACTTCAGCTTCTTCGGTACATAACGGTCGGCGCAACCTGCTGTCCCCGTGCAATGGGGATTTCTGCCTGCTAAAAAACTCCGTTGTCATTCCGAGGAGGGCGAAGCCCGACGTGGGAATCTCATGTAAAATGTTTCGAATTTGCCAAAGCTTGTCGAAATTTCAAAGCAATTCTGCGAGATTGCCACGGGTGCAAGCACCCTCGCAATGACAGACTTGGTACTTATTTGACAGTCTCAATGGGCGGCGAAAAAGCTTCGCCGCCCACCGCAGATGATTGATTCGGGGTTTTCGCTAACTGTTATTTTTCTTCCGTGGGAGCTTCCGTAGTCTCCTCCGCCATTGCCTCGCTGAGCAGGTCGTACAGGCGGATCTTGGTGTAGTCGAAGCGCACGGGATACTGCTCGATCGCCTCATTGATGATGCCGGAAAGGTGGTTTTGGATCATCGCGGAGAGCGTATCGTCGTACCATGCGCGGGACTCGCCCTGCCCGACGAAGTACATGATATGATAGCCGTACTGTGTCTTGACAATGCCGCTGTCGCCGACCTGACGGGCGGGGTCGAAGCACCAGTCGTTGAATTCGGTTACCATGTCGCCGGGCGCGACCTCTTCACACAGACCGCCGGAATCCTTCGTGCCGTCGCCGCTGTACTCCGCGCAAAGCTCGGTAAAGTAGTCGACCGTGGGGTTGGTCTGCCACATGGCATAGACCTCATTGGCTTTCTGCTCGGCGGCTGCCCATGCCTCGTCGGAATCGGCATCATGCTCGTCATCGACCTTCTCCGGCTTGATCAGGATATGGCGGACGTTGATGTTGTTGACCTTCAGTGCGCCCTCCTCCGCCGTCGCGTCGAACTCCTTCTCGATGTCCTCGGCGGTCAGCGTCGCGGAGTACGCCTCCTGAAGCTGATTGCTGTAGCTGTAGGCGGTGAAATAGGTGCGCAGGTAGTTCGTGTAGCCCTCGGCATTGACACCCTTGCCGAAATTCTTCTGCAAATAGTCGTCGGCAGTCTCAAAGCCGCTCGCCTTATACTGTCCGGCAAATTCGCCCTCGGGGTCGGACACGTCGGCAAGCTCTGCCTGCTCCTCGTCGCTGAGGACAAAGCCGTTCGCCTTGGCAAGCTGCTCCAGCGCATAATACTGCCGGTAGCGGGTCGCGGCACCCTCAAGGAAATACTGCTCCCACGTTTTGCCCTCGGCAAGCGACTGCTGCTCGGCAAGCGGTGTGCTGTAATCCAGCCCGAAGTAGCTTGCATAGGCGCCGTAGCTGTTGATAAAGTTGTAGAATTCCAGCCAGTACCAGACCTGAAGCTCGGAATTGGTCAGAAGCTCGTTGCCGTCCGCGTCCACGGCGACGTTGACGAGCATGTTCGCACTGTCGGGCGCAGCCTCGGAGACGGAATAGCTCGTCAGCGCGGTCACGTCGTTTTCTCCGTAGCCCGCCAAAACGGGGGCTTCGGTGACCTCCTCGGAGGGGGCGGTCGTTTCCTCGGTCGGTGCGGCGGTCGTTTCGGTGGATTCGCCCGCGGAGCAGCCCGCAAGCAAGAGTGCTGCCGCCAGCAAAAGGGCGGCGATCTTTTTCAGTTTCATCGATTTCTTCCTTTCGGCGATTGTATTTTATAAGTGTATCACGTTTCTGCGCAAAATGCAACGCCGCAGCGCTCAATTTGTGCCACAGACGCTGAAAAAGCGTTTCAGCGTGTCGAAAAACCCTTTTCGGCACGCTGACAGACTGCGAAAAAGTTCGGAAGACAAGCAACTCACACCCGTCGGCGTACATAGGTACGGTAGGGCGTGAGTTGCGCAGTAAGTCAAAATCCTTGCGAAGCAAGCCTGTTTTTGACTATAAAGTTCGGAATTTTCCGTTTTTGCAAATCAAAACGCAGAGAACAAAACCACATAAATTGTTAACCGATTTTGACGATTACGGACTTTTTTGACAGTCTGAGACGCTGAAAAAGCGTTTGATCGTTCTCTCCGTTCCGTGCTCCGATTATAGCAGGAGCGGGCGCGGAATTCATGTGCATTTTGTAAACATTCTGCCGCAGTTTCTTGACAGCGCCGAAAAAACAGGCTATTCTTGTCGTTGAGGTGATTTTTAATGATCCAACATATCGTGCTTTGGAAATTCCGCGAGGACGCCGACCCGACCGAGTTTTTGACGAAGCTCGCGGCGCTTGAGGGCGTCATTCCGCAGATTCGCTCGATGTCCGTCAGCCGCAGTGCCGCGGCAGGCAGCAGCTACGATGCCGCGCTCGTCAGCACCTTTGACACGCTCGAGGATGTGCGGGCATATCGCGACGACCCGCGTCACCGTGCCGTCGCCGCCCTGTGCAAGGCCATCCGCACCGACCGCGTGAGCATCGACACCGAGCTGTGAAGCAATGGGGCGTTTATATCCTCCGCTGCGGGGACGGCACGCTCTACACCGGCGCGACGGACGATTTTGACCGCCGACTGGCGGCGCACCGCTCCGGCAAAGGGGCAAAGTATACCCGCGGCAGGGGACCGCTCACGCCGCTGTATTGGGAGCCGTGCGCCGACGCGTCCGCCGCATATCGGCGGGAGTATGCGATCAAGCGTCTGCCGCGGGAGAAAAAGCTCGCACTTTGCGGCGGCTCCGGTCCGAAAGCCTAAGAAAGCTGCGGTTTTTCCATCCCCCGACAGGGGATACGGTTCTGCCGGAGGAAAAGTGCAAAATACGTCGAATTTCCGGAATTAGGCATTGACAATCCCCTGCATTATTGATAAAATCGTATCGGTAAATATAGGGCGAAATCTGCCCGTTTTACGGTATCGTTCGATACCGCACTATTTTTGTGCCTATGGCAAACAGGAGGAAATCATGAGCCAAGAACGCTACATCACTGTCGAACAGATGGAGGAGGCGACCGCTGCCCTTCTGGAGAACGGCAAGAAGGTCGGCGCCGACAGCTGGCAGCAGCGCGCCAAGAATCAGACGCCTCACTGCGGCTTCGGCGAGGGCGGTACCTGCTGCCGCATCTGCTCGATGGGTCCGTGCCGCATCACCCCGAAGGCGCCGCGCGGCATCTGCGGCTGCGACGTCCACGGTATCGTTGCCCGTAACTACCTGCGCTTCACCGCGGGCGGCTCCGCAACCCACTCCGACCACGGTCGTGAGATCTGCCACACCCTCTATCAGACAAGAGAGGGCGGCAACTACACCGTCAAGGACCCCGAAAAGCTCAAGCGCGTTGCGCAGGAATGGGGCATTGAGACCGAGGGCAAGGACATTTACGACCTTGCGCATGAGGTCGCCGAGACCGGTCTGCTCGAATACGGCAAGCCCTTCGGCGTACAGCGTTTCTTAAAGCGTGCGCCCGCGCATACGCAGAAGCTGTGGCACGATGCGGAGATCGAGCCGCGCGCCATTGACCGCGAGGTTTCCCAGTCGTTACATATGACGCATATGGGCTGCTCCTCGCTGCCCGAGGCACTGATCCGTCAGGCACTCCGCGCCGGTCTTTCCGACGGCTGGGGCGGCTCCATGATGGGCACCGAGTTCTCCGACATCCTCTTCGGCACCCCGAAGCCCGTGGACACCACCGCCAACATCGGCGTCATGGAAAAGGATATGGTCAACATCATCGTCCACGGTCATGACCCGTCTCTTTCCGAGATGATCGTGTTCTATGCCAACGATCCCGAGATGATCGCGCTTGCAAAGAGCGTCGGCGCGAAGGGCATCAACATCGCCGGTGTCTGCTGCACCGCCAACGAGGTTGCCATGCGTCACGGTATCCCGATGGCGGGCAACTTCCTGTCGCAGGAGAATGTCGTCCTGACCGGTGCCTGTGAAGCGATCGTCGTGGACGTACAGTGCATCTTCCCCGCACTCGGGCCCCTGTCCAAGTGCTTCCATACCAAGTTTATCACCACCTCTCCCATTGCGCGTATCCCCGATTCCGAGTTCATCCGCTTCTCCTCCGAGTCCGCGGGCGAAAACGCAAAGGCGATCGTGAGGATGGCGGTGGAGAACTTCAAGAACCGCGACCAATCCCTCGTCAACATCCCGCAGCAGAAGACGAAGGCGACGGTCGGCTACTCCGTCGAGGCGATCAAGTCCTGCCTCGATACCGTCACGAACAGCCATGTTGATGTCACCGGCACGACCCGTCCGCTGGTCGATGTCGTCAAGTCCGGCGTTCTGCGCGGCGCGGTGGCAATGGTCGGCTGCAACAACCCCAAGGTCCGCCCCGACACCGCCCACATCGAGCTGATGAAAAAGCTCATTAAAAATGATATTATTCTCATCGTTTCCGGCTGCTCGGCACAGGCTGCCGCAAAAGCAGGTCTGATGGACAAGGAAGCCAAGGAGCTTTGCGGCGAGGGTCTGAAGCGCGTCTGCGAGCTGGTGAACATCCCGCCCGTGCTGCACATGGGCTCCTGCGTCGATATTTCCCGTATGATGATCCTCGCCTCCGACATCGCCAAGGACTGGGGCTGCAACATTTCTCAGGTCCCCGTCGTCGGCTGCGCACCGGAATGGATGTCGGAAAAGGCAGTCTCCATCGGCAACTACGTCGTCGCCACCGGCATTGAGACCTTCCTCGGCGTCGATCCCTACACCAAGGGCTCCGAGGAGGTCACCGCGCTGCTGCAGGGCGAGCACGGCGTCAAGGATTGGGTCGAGGCGCGCTTCGTCGTCGAGACCGACATCGAAAAGCTCGGTGATAAGATGATCGAGTGCATCGAAGCCAAGCGTGCCGCGCTGGGTATCTGAACCATGAAGGTTGCGATCACCGGCAAGGGCGGCGTCGGCAAAACGACGCTCGCCTCCACGCTGGCAAGGCTCTACGCCGATGAAGGGCGCACCGTCCTTGCGGCGGACGTCGATCCGGATGCGAATCTGGGTCTGGCGCTGGGTCTGACGGAGGAGGAGGTCAATTCGATCGTCCCCGTCTCGAAGATGAAGGAGCTTGCCCGCGAGCGCACCGCCGCCAACGCGTCGAACACCTTCTACAAGCTCAACCCGCAGGTCTCCGATCTGCCGGATAAGCTGGCGAAGGAGATCAACGGCGTCCGTCTGCTCGTCATGGGCACGGTGGATACCGGCGGAAGCGGCTGCGTCTGCCCCGAGCACGTCATGCTTAAGGCAATGCTTTCAAGCCTTGTGCTGCGGCGCGACGATGTGGTCATTATGGACATGGAGGCGGGGCTGGAGCACCTCGGACGCGGCACTGCAAGCATGATGGACCGCTTCATCGTCGTCATCGAGCCGGGCGCGCGCTCCATTCAGACCTACACGCGCATCAAGGAGCTGGCGCGCGACATCGGCATCACGAAGGTGAGCGTCGTTGCCAACAAGGTACGCGACGAGAGCGACAAGGAGTTCCTCCGCAGCCGGATCCCCGAGGAGGACCTGCTGGGCTTTTTGAGCTACAACCCCGAGGTGATCGATGCCGACCGCCGCGGTCTGTCGCCCTACGACTGCTCCCCCACCGCGCTGGCGGAGATCCGCGCCATCAAGGAAAAATTGGACCGATCAGAGGTCTTGCACTGAAAATCAAGCCTTTTCCCGCGCTTCCGTCGGAGCGCGAATGAAGCTGAAAGGATGAAATAACATCATGAGAACACTTTTTGAGCGAGTATTTAGCGGTTCGGACGAAATGTTCGCCAAGGCGGAGGCGGAGGTCAATGCCGTCGTCGCCGAGCTGGGCGAAGCCGCTCCGCTGACCATGCCCTCCACCGCGTATTTCCTTGCCTGCGTCTACGCCTACATCGGCCGCAAGGTCGAGAAGGTCGGTGACCTCAAGGCTGCCCTTGCCGAGGTCAAGGCAATGATGACCCGCGATAACCGCACCGCCTCCATCTTCTCCTCCGGCGTCGGCACCGCCATTGCCGCCGAGCTGATCGAGGCTTGCAAATACGCCCGCAGCGCCGCCCCCTACGAGGGCACGACCTACCACGGTCACTTCTCCGACGCCGAGGTCCGTGAGCTCGGTGTCCCGCTGGTCACCGGCGACATCCCCGGCTTCGTCGTCATGATCGGACCGGCTCCCTCTGCGGAGGAGGCGGTCGAGACCGTCAAGGGCTACCAGTCCCGCGGCATTTTCGTCTTCCTGATCGGCGGTATTATCGATCAGCTCAACGAAAAGGGCGTGAACATGAACTTCGGCGTCCGCGTCGTCCCCGTCGGCAACGAAATCTGGTCGGTCGGTCACGTTATTTCGCTGGTCGTCCGCGCCGCCATGATCTTCGGCAACATCCAGCCCGGCGATGCCGACGGCTTCCATAAGTACACCTTCGAGCGCATCAACGCGTTCGTCAACGCCTATGCCCCCGTCAACGACATTACCGTTGCCTGCGGCGCCGGCGCGATCAAGCTGGGCTTCCCGGTCATCACCAACGACACCAACGATATGTGGGCTGTTCCGAAGTCCCTGATTATCTACGAAAACACCAAGGATTGGATCGACACCTCCATCGAGGCGCGCGGCATCAAGCTGAAGATCACGAACATCGACATCCCCGTGTCCTTCTCCTCCGCGTTCGAGGGCGAGATCATCCGCAAGGGCGATATGCAGGTTGAGGTGGACGGCTCCCGCAAGGACTGCTTCGAGCTGGTCATCACCAAGGAAGCCTCCGAGATCGAGGATCACAGGATCATCGTGGACGGTCCCGAGATGGACGAAATTCCCGTCGGCACCAAGATCTCCCTGTCCTACACCGTCGAGGTCGCGGGCAAGGCGATGCAGCCCGACTTTGAGCCGGTCATGGAGCGCAAGATCCACAGCTTCCTCAACTGCGTCGAGGGTCTGATGCACACCGGTCAGCGCGATATGATCCGTATCCGCGTCAACAAGGCGGACTTTGAGGCGGGCTTCCGCTTCAAGCACATCGGCGAGGTCCTCTACGCCAAGATCAAGAGCGAATTTGACACCGTTGTCGATAAGTGCCAGGTCCGCATCGTCATCGGCGACGAGAAGAACAAGGAGCTGCGCGCCGCCGCCAACACCATCTTCGACAAGCGCGACGAGCGTCTTGCCTCGATGACCGACGAGTCCGTGCCCGTGTTCTACACCTGCATTATGTGCCAGGCGTTCTCCCCGAGCCACGTCTGCATCGTCACCCCGGAGCGTCTGGGTCTTTGCGGCGCAGTGTCGTGGCTGGACGCGAAAGCGACCAACGAGCTTGACCCGCAGGGTCCGTGCCAGGTCGTGCCGAAGGAGCACTGCATCGACGAGCGCCTCGGTCGCTACGAGGACGTGGACGAGGCAGTACAGAAGTATTCCCACGGTGCGCTGGAGCACGTCACGCTGTACTCCCTGTTCCAGGACCCGATGACCTCCTGCGGCTGCTTCGAGTGTATCTGCGGCGTCGAGCCTTGCTCGATGGGCGTCGTCATTACCTGCCGCGAGCACGCCGGCATGACCCCGCTGGGCATGACCTTCTCCGAGATGGCTTCCATGACGGGCGGCGGCGTTCAGACCCCGGGCTTCATGGGTCACGGCAAGCACTTCATCGCT
>ENA-ORSL01002063-ORSL01002063.1-human-gut-metagenome-genome-assembly--contig:-NODE-2063-length-15291-cov-5.038790_pt1 | contig 15291 bp, 9 predicted proteins | sample MGYA00242190_ERZ509157 | MGnify/ENA primary metagenome ERZ509157 (study PRJEB26280, sample SAMEA2338664) | human gut metagenome | biome: human gut; feature: human-associated habitat; material: faeces...
AAACATCAATAAGGCTCAGGCAGAATACCTTGTTATGCTTGCAAGGGTGCTTTGCTGTGGAGTGGATGATTTGATAGAGAAGTGTGAGTTTGTTTGATAATAGTGAGATTTTTGCTGATCGTTTATTTGTATATTTCAAAATAGCAGAAAAATCTGATGCTATAAAATTTTCATCATTTCCAATTCCAATAATCAAAGGGCTATTTCTTTTTGTTGCAATTATTTCATTTGGTTCATCTAAACACATAATTCCAAGAGCATAACTACCTTCTAACAAGTCAGTAGCCTTCTTTATCGCACCTAATAAATTTCCATCATAGTAATACTCAATTAAATTAGGAATAACCTCTGTATCTGTTTCAGAATAAAACATATATCCATTATCTTTTAGCATTTCTTTTATTGCTAAATAATTTTCAATTATTCCATTGTGTACTACCATAATCTTTCCAGAATTGCTCTTATGGGGATGTGCATTATTCTCTGTTGCTCCTCCATGAGTGGCCCATCTAGTATGTCCAAGGCCAATAGTTCCATCCACATTTTTCTTTTTCACAAGTTCTTCCAAACTACTGATTCGCTTAGTTGTTTTATATGTATCAAAATTATTTCCATCAATAGTTGAAATACCGCAAGAATCATAGCCTCGGTATTCTAACTTCTTTAAACCAGAAATTAAAATACCTTCTGCCTTTTTATCGCCAACATATCCTACAATTCCACACATATTTAATTTAACCTCCTATTTTATATATAGTTCGGCTAACAATTACTTATACTGTATTTGTTCATGTGTTGCCACACGTTTTTGCCAGTAATTAACGACAGTAATATGCCGTAGAACCATCCGCTGATTATTCGATAAGTTCTATCCTCGTCAACAAATTTCTTTGTCCATGCGCTAAAAAATATACTCCTTTCATAATTCTTGGCTAGCCTCCTTAGATTATATCGTATTATTTAGTATATGCAAACACATATTTTTAGTGATTAAAAATAACAGTTAACTAGAGCAACTCTTTTCAAACGCATAAAAATAGCGTATAATGTAAGTAAAAGGAGGGCTTATATATGGATAGAAAAGAATTAAAAGAACTATACGAAATTTATAAACAAAATAATAATACAAATCTCTTTTCACGTTTTTCATTTAACAGAAAAATGAAAAGCCCTGAAATTACATCTGCCATATCGAATATACGAGATTATTTAAACCTTCGTGGAATGACACAATTAGATGCCTCAAAGGCATATTTAAACCTTAACAAATGGCTATCTACTGAAGAAATATCAAACATGTTTGCAAAACAAACAGATGATATTTTCAATGACTCTAATATTGAGATTGGTGAAAAAATTGCTACTGCTTTTGGGTTTGATAAAAATTCAGCCTTTGCTCTTGTAAACGATAACTTTATCAACATTGCTTTAACTCAGGACAAAGACACTTTACAAAACCTATTTCAAAAATATATACCAACAATATTCGAAATGCATTTAAGAAGTGATGAAGGATTTTTCTTATATGACGATATGACGCAAATAGCTGAAGACCACTACACTTTAGAAGGATTCAAGTCACTCTTGAACAGTAATTCTCCTGATGCAATATTTATAAAAAGGCTGGCACAATTAGAATTTGGTAGACTCACAAAAGCATATTCATTTGAAGAATTAAGAGATAAACAAGAAATGATTAATAATGATATAAAATTAGGATTAGATAAAAAAATACTAAACTGTGGTCCAAGTAGTATTTATCTTAAAAATCTAGAAGATTTCAGAGCACTTGCACCATATATAGATGATAACATCCTAGAATCGATTGAACACTCTAATGAATATGTTAAACAATTAGAAAATCTAATAAATTCAGGTAGATTTTCTGGAGATGAACTTTCAAGACTAATAGAATGCAAAGACACTCTATCTAAACTAGATATTTCAAAGCCAAAAGAATTACTCTCACTTTTTAAAAATAATCCAGAACTAGCTGAAAACATTCATGATGCAGTCTTAGATTATGAAGTTACTTATCGTGAGGATATAGTAAATAACATCACAGAAGTACATCCAGAAAGAGTTCAGCAAATTGAAGTTAAAAGTGCTGTTTCTCCAGAAACAAAAATGAATATAAATGGAATTCTTGTAGATTCATTAGAAAAATTGGGAAATCCACTTATACATATGTTTAACAAAAAAGAAGCATCAAGTATGAATGTGGCATTATACATTTCCCAAAAGGCAATAGAAAAAAGTATCTTAGATCGTTCAATGGACGATTCACAACTTAAAGACTTCATAACTAAATTATATGATGTTGTATCAAATTCTTCATCATCTTGGAGAAACCCAAATGAAAGATATGATGAGAGTAAGGCTTACAAAGAAATAATGGCTTTAATTCCCGAAAAAGATAAAGAATACATCAATCAACAAGCAAAAGACTATTACACAAACATCTCTAATCCAGCAAAAATAAACCAACTAGACACTCTTGATGAAACAGCACGCAAAAAAATAACAGAACTAGTTGATTCATCTATCTCATTACCACTTACAATTAACACTAAAGAAGTTCCTCTTTGTACAATGGTAATGAAAATGAGGAATGCAAATGATATAAAAAAATATGAGGAAGGTATTGCATTAATTTTCGACAAAAATGGCATAACTCCAGAAGACATTATATTAAGCTCTAGAGATAACCTAGAAATAAATAACCATTCCCTTTCAACATTACACTTTGACCACATTCGCGACGTTAAGAGAAGTAGTGCTGGGTTGACCACATTGCAATTAGAAGACGGAATTAGTGACATGACCAGAAGAACAAACAATGAAGTGGACTTAAATAGAGCTAATATTAAGCCATCAGGAATATTATATTTCGGAAGCAGAACACTTACACCAAGTGCAGTAGACAATTTATCTAAAGCGTTAGAAACATCAGAAGAACTTGGAATTCCACTTGTTTTTGTTGATTCTGATTCATTAAAAAGAGAATTTGATGAACGCCGTTCATTAAATCAAAAAAGAGAAAATGTAGAAAGATAACAAAAAAGCTAGCCAAACTATTTATTTGACTAGCTTTTCTATTATTTTCAATATGGAGCTTCTAACGGGAGTCGAACCCGTGACCTCATCCTTACCAAGGATGCACTCTGCCAGCTGAGCTATAGAAGCATTAAAAATGAAAACTTAAAGTTTTCATTTTATTGCTCTTTATTAGCAAAATATCATAAATTATTTAATATTATAATTCTCATTTAAAATCACATATCTTCTTCTATATATTTGCATGCTTTTTTCTTTATTCTTTGTACTGCGTTGTCTACAGCTTTTACATGAGAGTCAAGCGATGATGCAATTTCTGAATAAGATTCTCCTTCTAAATACCTACTTAAGACTTTTTGTTCAAAGTCACTTAATATTTCGCTCATCTTTGTTTCTATTTTTCTGTATGTTTCAGCTGTTGTGATAGTTTCTAATGGATCTGGTACAGTTTCCATATCTAGCATTTCTATAACAGATCTATCATCTTCGTCATCAAATGCTGTTTTATTCAAAGACAAGTACGAGTTAAGAGGTATATGCTTCTGACGTGTTGAGGATTTAATTGCTGTCATTATCTGTCTTTTTACACACAAATCAGCAAAAGCTTTAAATGACACATCTTTATCCACATCAAATCCTTTTATCGCTTTGAATAGACCAATCATGCCCTCTTGTATTATATCTTCTTTTTCTGCACCAACAATAAAAAATGGCTTTGCTTTCAAATACACGAAGTTCTTGTATTTTTCCATTATTTCATTTAGTGCATTTTCGTCCCCAAGTTTTATCTTTTTTATATATTCTCTGTCTATCTCATTTAGTTCTTCTGTTTCAGAGTTTACACAGCCTAACGTTTTCTTTCTCACTTACCTTATACCCTCCCAAAAACTCTTACATTCTGTATTATACAAGGATTTTAGAGTTAAAGTCAATACAAATAAAGTAAAATAAAAGATTTGTCCACAAAAAGCAGGTCATACAACTGACTTTTTGTGGACAAACCAGTATGTGTTATTAATAAGTTCCTATATAAGGTTTCTTATTACCGATATATGCACCTTTTTAATTTTAAACAACGCTATAAGGATTTGTATCCTTAACTAGTATTTCTACCATATTTGTTAAAATATAAAAACATTAAAATTCATTATCTTAGTTTCTTTTTTAAAACTAGCGTCACTATCTAGTCGAATAAACTTACTTTTAAATACCTCTTTTCAATCTAAACGCTCATAGCAATCTGTGAAAATAAATTTTACTTTTTATTATTTTAAAAATAATCATTTAAAATCGATAAAACAATCTTTCTCCTACAAATATTATTCAAAAGATATGCCATATCAGTGCTATAAATCTGTATTCTGCAAAGTATGTGTTACTCGTGCACATTCCGAATTTTTATTTTTAAATTCGCTTAACTATCAATGAGTGAAGTCCCCTTCACTTCAAAGATATTTTATCATTTTAGTTTTCTATTAGCAAGAAATTTTATATAAAATTTATCGATTTTTTTGTTGTTTTTTCTACACCATCATATATAATCAAATTATAGATATGGAGGGATTTCATGGATAAGAAAATAATAGGTGTTATTGTAATTGTTGTAGCAATGGCTGTTGGTCTATTTATTGGTTTAAATGATACTAATTATATTAAAGAAACTAATTCCAATAAGCTGTTTTCTGGTGATAATGAGAAAAAAATAAGTGGTGATATAACTGAAAATATATCAGGTGAAATCACTATAGATAACTCAGGTGAAACAATTGAATCTGGTGAAATTATTGATATTCCAGTTATTAATGAATTTGTTCCTGACAATGTTCGAGCTGTATATGCAACAGGTTGGGTTATGGGAACTCCTTCAATAAGAAAAAACATGATTGATAAAATAAAAGAAAATGGTTTTAATGCAATTGTAATAGATATAAAAGATGAAGCTGGCCAATTATCTTACACTTCTGAAGTTCAAACAGCAATTGATATAAAAGCTTCAAGAAAAATGATTTCAAACATTAAAAGCGTAATTGAGGAATTGAAAGAAAATGAAATATATGTAATCGGAAGAATTGTTACATTTAAAGATCCTATATATGCCTCAAACGTACCAGAAATAGCATATAAAAAATCAGACGGAACAACATGGAAAGATTCAAATGGTAGAGCTTGGCCAAATCCTTACAACACCAAATCTTGGGATTATCCAATAGCACTTGCTAAAGAGGCTGCAACTCTAGGATTTCAAGAGATACAATTTGACTATGTTAGATTTCCATCATCTGAAGGTAGAACAAAAACAATAGCTTATGGTTTTGATTCTGCAACAAAATCAAAGTCAGATACAATAAATGCTTTTTTGGAAAAAGTAATGGAAGAGCTAAAACCGTATAATGTTCCTGTATCGGTTGATGTGTTTGGGATTACAACCAAACGTGATGGTGATTTTGAAAATATAGGACAAGATTTTGCAGAAATTTCAAAAATTGTTGATATTGTTTGTCCTATGATTTATCCTTCACATTATAATTTTAATGAGTATGGAATTGCAAAACCAGATTTGAATCCGTACAAACTTATTCAAAGATCGCTAGAAGATGCATACAAAAGATTTAATACACTTGCAAGTGGTGATACAACTGTAAAATTCGCAAAAATTAGACCTTACCTTCAGGACTTTACTGCTAGTTGGCTTGGAAAAGGAAATTATTTAGTATATGGCGAGAAAGAAGTTGCTGACCAAATTCAAGCAGCATACGACTGTGGTATATATGATTTTTGCTTGTGGGATCCTAATAATAAATATTGCTATACAGCACTAAGCAAAGTTTCAATTTCTAGCGAAATAACAAATAAAACATATTAAAGTGGGAATAAAAAACAACACACAAAAATTAAAAATTTCTTTTTCTTCCCTATTGTACAAGAAAGATGAAAATCTTCGATTTTCATTCTTTCGTCCCTCGAGAGTTTTCGACCGAAAGGAAGAAAATCTCTCGCATAAATTAAAGTTTTTTTGTGTAATAGGAAAGAAAATCAATACATAAAAGGTTGCAAATCTGTTACTTTCCTATTACATAAAAAGCACATCATTAGTTGTTAGTAAAAACAATTAATGATGTGTGTTTTTATATGTATTTTCTTTATAATTTTAAATTTAAAAAGACAAAAAAATATCCCCACAAAAGCCGTAAACTTGAGCGAATTTAAGAGCCCTGCTTTCACAGGTGGGTGTTTTCCTAAGCACTTCCGGGTTTCTCACTCTTAGTGAGCATACACACCATGCATAGAGTACCAAACTCCCTTAAATTTTGTGTTGGTTCTAAATAATACTCGAATTTTCGTACCTCGTAGGGTTAGTATTATTATACCATAAACGTATTATAAATCAAATATTTTTGATACAAATTTTATAACAATTTATGACATAATTGCTTAGTAAAATTGACATAATTTAATATTTGTTGTACAATGGTTATGTAACCTATTTTCTTTCAACAAAAAAGGAGGTTCATTATGAACAACAAGATGGTTAGTTTACCCTCTACACTTTGGATGTCGGTTTCTGGTCTTGATGGAAGTGGCAAAAGCACACTTGTAGCTAACTTGGAAAAGCGTATGACCGAATTGGGCATGCGTGTTAAAACTTCTCGCCTTCCCCACGATCGGTATTTAGTTACCGATCTCCTCAACATCAGCAACGATCCATATACAGACCGTATGCTATTTGCTTTGGACAATCGGCTTTTTGCTGAACGTTTCAAAGGATGGCAGAACTCCGGTGAGTATGATGTAATTCTTACTCAACGTTGCTTTTTGGATAGTTACGTCCATGGAGCTGTCCAAGGATTCGATTATGCTTGGATTTCCGAGCTTAATCGTATCAACGACTTGCCTAAGTGTCAGATCATCATCCATCTGGTGGCAGAAGCTGAAACTGCTTATGCTCGAATCAAGGATGATGAAGATGCGGATAAATTCGAATATATCGAATACATTCGCAAACAAGAACGCGAGACTCGTCGGTGTTACTATGAAGTAACTCACGGCAACAGAGATCTCGAGAATTTTTCTGATGCGGTACACATCTATGTGGATACCACCCAGATGTCTACTGATGAAACCTTTGAGTATGTAGTTAAACGTCTCACTGAAATCGGTTTCTTCAACACCTAACCATAAAACCCCATGTTTCATTTTTTTCGAAACATGGGGTTTCTCCTTTTTAATAATAAATTGTGTAGTTTAGCACTACTCTTTAATTAAAGCACAATAAAAATCTTTCGCATAAAATAATTTTTTATACAATTGCTTTACAACATTTGTACTTTTTCAATCCAATCATCAATAATCGAATCTTCTACTTTTAAATTTCCAAATCCAATTCCTATATCAACATTTGGTTTATTCTTTCCATGATAATCACTTCCACCTGACATATACAATTCTCTATCTTTGCATAGTTTAACTAGACCAGTCTTTTGTTCATCTGTAAACGTTGTATAAAAACACTCTATTCCATCTATTTTGTAATTTTCTAAAATATAAGAAAGTATTCTCTCTGAATTTTCTCTGTACTCATATATATGAGGTAAAAATACCAGTCCTCCAGCCTTTTTTACAAGTTCAGATGCAACGTTAAAGTCCGGAACAAAGTCATCCATTTCAACATATAGTATTCCTTCTGGATTTGACATATATTTTCTGTAAAATACTTTTGTATCATTCCAAGCATCTTCTGTAATTATATCTTTATTTTCTTGATATTTCTTTATTTCTGCTTGTATGAATTTTGATGCAAATGATGTGCCATCAAAATTCTTTAAGCAATCTTTCTCTAGCTTTATACCAGCTTTTATACATCTGTCATACAACCTTTTCACTTCTATTTTATTTCTTTCTTCAGCAGGTATATAAACATCTCCTAGTATTTCGCTCATTTTTTTGTAATCAATTCCATAACCTAATATTTCTATTGGAACTCCTAATACCTTTGTGTTTAGCTCTATTCCAGGAATTATTTTTCCAGTATAGTATTGTTTATAATTCATTTTTTCTAATTCGTCATATGCAAGTGCTGTGTTATGATCTGTTATTGAAATAATGTTTAACTTTTTACTTTCTGCATTTTTAAGTAATTCTATCAAACTATCAGCACCATCAGAATATTTAGTATGTGTATGTAAATCTATCATTTAAATACCTCCCTAGAACAATATTTCATATTTATACAAAAAGACACCAAGTCAATCAATTGACCGGTGTCTCCTTGGTGCGGGTGAGAGGACTTGAACCCCCACGTCTATGACACTAGATCCTAAGTCTAGCGCGTCTGCCAGTTCCGCCACACCCGCATGTATATATAATATACTATCTGCGACAAGAATTATATTACCATTTTTCTATCTTAATGTCAATAAAAAATATATAAATTTTATGTATTCATAATCAATTTCTTAAAACTTAATTTGAATTTTTAGTCAAATTATGTTCAAATTTGTTTTATCTTGTATGCTATGGTCGAGATATTTTTGCTTATTTAAAGCCATTTCTATTGACATTTTAACTTTTGAAGCGTATAATTTATTATGTAAATTATAACTAATAAACTTCGCCACGATTTAAAAAGGAGGACTCTTAATGGAAAGAAGTTTGCGTGTGAGTGAGAACAAATCTTTTGAAATGCCCGACCTTGACCTTGATGTTGCTCAAAAGATAATTAAGAGCTGCAAGCATGCTATTAATTGTCTTAATGATTTGCATGACGAACTTGCTCAAATCGACTTGAGTGATAACATCTCAACGCAAATCAACGTTCTTAAGCCCAAGTTTAACAAGTACGTTATCATGGGCTGCGATTGTTCTTTTGAAAAAAGCGATGAAGACCTTATCCACGTTTTATCTCAAATTGAAATGTGCTACAAGGTCTTACTAGGCAAAGAACGGTACAATGTTGGTGATCTTTTCTACATGGAAAATACCCTCACTAGAGCTCGTGAATTTTTCGAATACAAGCTCGATGAACTCAATAGTTTGTATCAGCCGTAAAAGTTTAATGGGATGCTTAATTAAGCATCCCATTTTTATTACTCTTCGTTTTCTTCTTTTGAAGTATTTATTTTCAATAATTTAAAGATTTCAACAATTATAAGTGGTGCAAATGATAGAAGCGTTACTATTCCAATTTCTCTCAATGTCAACATCTTTATTTCAAATATACCATGTAAAGCAGGTACATTTAAAACTATAAGCATCAATGAAGCAGATATTGCAATTGCCCCTAATAAAATCTTGTTTGTTAACAATCCAACTTTAAATATTGAATCTTTATTCGAACGTAAATTAAATACATGAACCAACTCACTAAGTGCAAGTACAGCAAACGCCATTGTTTGTGCTGTTACACCAATAGATGTTACATTACCTTCTGCATCTACTATACTATTAAAATCAAATCCACAACCTATTGCAAATGCAAGAAGTGTAAGTCCACCAATCATAATACCCTGATATACAACTCTCCAAATCATTCCTTTTGTAAATACATTTTTGTTTTTCTTTGGTTTCCTATTCATTATATTTTTTTCAGCAGGATCAACACTTAATGCTAAAGCTGGTAAACTATCTGTTACTAAATTAATCCACAACATATGAATTGGTAATAATGGTTCAATAAGCCATCCAAACATTGTTGCCACAAATAATGTTATTATCTCACCAATATTAGCCGATAAAAGGTAAGCAACTGCTTTCAATATGTTATCGTATATTCTTCTTCCCTCTTCTACTGCAGATACTATAGTTGCAAAATTATCATCTGTTAATACAACGTCTGCTGCTTCTTTAGCAACGTCTGTACCAACAATTCCCATTGCAGCGCCTATATCAGCTGCTTTTAATGCTGGTGCATCATTTACACCATCTCCAGTCATTGCTACAACTTCATCATGAGATTTCCAAGCATTGACTATTCTAACTTTATGTTCAGGTGAAACACGCGCATATACTGAATATTTTTGAACATTTTTTTCTAATTCTTCTTGTGACATTTCTTGTAATTCAGCACCTGTTATTGCTTCGTCACCTTCTCTTAATATTCCAATTTCTTTTGCAATTGCAACAGCAGTAATTTTGTGGTCACCAGTTATCATTACAGGTCTAATGCCTGCTGTTCTACATTTTGCAACAGCATCTTTAACTTCTGGTCTGGCAGGATCTATCATTCCAACCATACCTATATATGTTAAATCACTTTCTAATGAATTCATGTTAGCCTTTTCTGGGATTTGATCTATATCTTTATATGCCATTGCTAAAACTCTTAATGCACAAAGTGCAAATTGCTCATTAGTTGCTAAAATCATATCAATATGCTCTTTTGTTAATTTGACATCTTCACCATTTAAACGAATCTTTGAACATTTTGCAAGTAATTCATCAACACCACCTTTGGTGAATACTACAAGCTTTCCTTTTCTGTCATGAACTGTCGTCATTAGTTTTCTTTCTGAATCAAAAGGAATTTCCTCAACACGTTTATATTCATTATCTAAGTCGTCTTTTACTACATTACTTTTTAATCCTAAATCAACTAAAGCTGTTTCTGTTGGGTCACCAGTTGTTATATATTTTTCGCCATCTTTTTTTAGTTTTGTATCATTACAAAGTATCATACAATTCAACAACAATTTATATTGCTCATTGCCATCTTTTTCTTTATATTCAGTTCCAAAGACTTTATTATCACAAAATATCTTTTCTACTGTCATTCTGTTTTGTGTTAATGTACCGGTTTTATCTGAACATATAACTGTAGCACTTCCTAAAGTTTCTACTGAAGGTAAAGTACGAATAATTGCGTTTCTCTTCACCATTCTTTGTACACCTATTGATAAAACAATAGTAGAAATTGCTGGCAAACCTTCTGGTATAGCTGCAACAGCTAAACTAACTGCTGTCATAAACATTTCTATCCAATCTCTCTTATATACAAAGAAACCAACAGCAAATATAAGTGCACATATTACTAAAGCAGCTATGCCTAAAGTTTTTCCTAAAGCTTCTAATCTACGTTTTAATGGTGTTTCACTATCATCCACATCATCTAACATTTTAGCAATTTTACCAACCTCAGTATCCATACCGGTAGATACAACAATTCCTTTTCCTCTACCATATGTTACTAAACTAGAAGAAAAAGCACAGTTTACTCTATCTCCTAATCCAACTTTTTCATCTTTTAGTACATCTGCATGTTTTTCTACAGGAACTGATTCACCAGTTAATGCTGCTTCTTGTATTTTTAAATTTATTGCTTCAATAATCCTCAAATCTGCAGGAATATTATCACCTGTTTCTAGCACTACAACATCCCCTGGTACTAATTCCTTTGAATCAATATTCACTATTTCACCATTTCTAATAGCTTTACAATGAGGTGCACTAAGTTCCTTTAATGAATCTAATGACTTTTGTGCCTTCACTTCCTGTACAACACCAATTATAGCATTTAATATTACGATTATTAATATAATAATCGAGTCTGTAAACTCGTGATTTACAACACCTGAAACAATTGCAGCAATAACCAAAACTACAATCATAAAATCAGTGAATTGTTCTAATATCATTTTCCAAATTGGCTTTTTATTCTTAGAAATAATTTCATTTCTCCCATATTCTTCTGTTCTTTTCTCCACTTCATCAGCATTTAAGCCTTTTTTTTCATCCACATTTAAAAGCTTTTCTACTTCTTCTGTTGAAAGTGAATACCACTCTTTATGTTCTTTCATTAAAGGTCCTCCTCTTTTTAATTTCTACTACTTGCTTTTTCTTTTAATCCATCGATTGCTTCTGACAAATCATCATAAGCATTTAATAACTCCTTCAATTCAGCCTTATATGAACTTAGCAAATCATCTGCTATATCATAAGCCTCTAAAAATACATCATAAGTCTTAGTTGTATAATCTTTATCATCTTCTATTATTTCATCAGCTTGGTCTACAAGAGCTCTTAACTTCTTTTTCGCTTTAACAACTTTCCTTTCTGTTCTGTCTGTTACCTCTTCAAGATTATCAATTGCATTTTCTATTTTTGTTACAGCTTTAGTTAATTCATCTACTTTTGACTCATAGTTTAATCTTTGACCAGCGTAAATAGCCTTCATGAATCTGCCGTATGAATCTTGAGTATAATCTTCTTCATCATATTCATCTAAAGCATCTTCAATAGCATTTACTAAATCTCTATAAGCTTCTTTAACATCACTATCTATATCATCTCCACCTGCATCTTGGAATACAAAAATGTATGTATGACCGTTATAAACGATAATATTTACAGCATCAAAATCTTCATCTATGTCTGTCAACTTCTTATTTGTAAGTTTGCTACTTCCAACAAATATAACAGAATACTCAGTTGTATCTCCAAACTTATATGTATTTTTATTAACTTTTATTGAATTTTTAGTAACACTTGTTACATCATCTGCATCAAGTTCATCTATCATTCTTAATACAACAAGCATATCATCTGCATTGATGTAATATAGTATAGTATCATTTTTAGAAATCTTTAATTCATCATCTGCTAGCAAATAACTCTTACCACCTTTAGTTGAACCGACATCTCTAACTTTAATACCAGTTTCTTTATAACCAGTAACTTTAGCATTTGCATCAACTACAATACCGACCTTAACATCAGTTGCACCTCTACAAATACAATATGCTGGTGTTGCACCATCTAACAAAATAATTGCTTCAACAGTATCTTCTATGTCCTCGATACCAACTAACAAAATGTTTTCTTCTTTTGGAATTTTGTATCCTGTTTTTCTATTTGATAAATAAATCTTAGTTTCAGAAACTCTAGTAACTTCTCCCTTTACAACCGTATAAGTTGTATTTGCATCTAAAGATAATATTTTATTTGTTTTTTTATCAAGAAGAACAGTTACTTTTCTTCCATACATATTTAAAGCATCATCAACATCAAAAGTATATTTATATGTTTCTTTTTTATCATCCTTTAATGTAACTTCAGCAGATTCCAATTCATCATCAAAATCAATCTTAGTAATCTCAGCATCTTTTATATAAGTATATCCTAAATAGACTGAAATCATTGGTGTTCCTTGACCATATATCAATCCATTTGAATTTTCACCAACTATATCACATACGCCAGTTCTTAAAGCATTCCATAAAAGTAATGCTATATCGCCACGCGTTGCTGTATCATTTGCCTTAAATGTGCTAATTCCATCAAACAATTTTAAATTATTATTTGCATAAGACATATAATTATTTGGCCAAGTAAGTGAACTCTTTTTTATGACATCTTCATAACCTAAAGCTCTTACAACCATTGCTGTAGCTTCAGCATAAGTTACAGTTCCATCTGGCTTAAATTTACCATCTGTATAACCTTTTACAAGTTTTTTGTCTGATGCAACCTTTATATAGCCATATCCCCAATAACTACTTAAAACATCATTAAAGTTTAAGAACTTTTTACCTGCAGAAGTAACTTCGTCTTCCATTCCCATAGAAATTACTAACATTTTTGAAAGCTGTGCCCTTGTAACATTATTCTTTGGCTTAAAAGTATTATCTTCAAATCCATTAACAATTTTTAATGAGACAAGATTTTCAACAGCCTCCTCATACTTAGTATTTTTTACATCACTAAAAGATGTAGCAGCACTAACAACACTGCCTATACATAAAATAGCAATTGTGCAAATAAACAAAATTTTCTTATTCATGTACATTCTCCTCCATTCCTTTACTTCGAATATTATATATTAATTACACTTTTAATACAATAATATTGACCTAAAAATGACCACTTTAGTTCTACTTTTTACAACTATATTTTTGTAAAACTTTACCTTACTTTTGTTTAATACACAAATAATACACAAGTACTTCATTTTTCAATTTTATTTATTTCTTTTACTAACTCTTCAGTTGTTCTATGCGTGTAAATATTTTCTGTAATATCTGAAATCTTGTGGCCTACTACTAATTTAAGAATATATTCATTAACATTAAAATGCTTAGCTCTACTTATGAAAGTATGCCTTGTATCATGTGGTTTATGTTCCATACCCAATGCATTCATTATCTTTCTAAATCTATTTCTATAATCGTCATAACACATGTTATTACCATTTTCTTTATAAAATAAATACTCATTGTGTGGATTATATCTCTTCTTTATAAGTGGCAATATGACATTATGAATTGGAATTATTCTATTTTTACCTGCAACAGTTTTTATCCCACCTCGCATTATTTTTTCTCTAAAGTCTATATTTTCACATCTAAGTTCAACAAGCTCCCTAGGTCGTAATCCCGAATAAATGTTTATTAATACCATATCAACAAAAGGGATATCTATATTATCCCATAGCATCTTAATTTCATCTTCTGAAAAAGGGACTCTGTTGATCTTTTTAAAACTCTGAAGTGTTTCACAATATATAGCATAATTCTTATCAACAATTTCATTTTTAATAGCGTATCTATATAGCATATTATACAAACTCTTCATTCTGATTTTTGTAGCCTCACCAACACTTGCATCACTTATAGTTTTTTCCAAGTTTGCAACTCTAATATCTTTAAATTTTAAAGCGTGTAATGGTTTACTGTGGTTATACGCTGCAATCCATATTCTTTTAGATGATGGAACTATCTTTTTATAATGTTCATCACTCCATTCTTCATAGATTTGTGCAAAGGTTATATCTTTGTAATTCAAATCATATGGTCGTTGATTAAACTTAACCAAAGCAACAATACCTTCTTCTTTAGTTGCATAATATCCTAGAGTCCTATACTCTTGAGTTTTAATATTATCACTTGTACATTTAAAACCCACAGTTATTCTGGCTCTATATGGTTTTCTTCTGTTTCCCGGTAGCTTATGCACCGAACCAAATCCATTTGGTAATCTCATTTACTCCACTTCCCTTACTAATTTTCAAGTAACATATAATACACAAATTTAAATAATAAATAAACAATTCACAAAGTATTTATTTAAATTTATTATTTGTACAAACTTGCAAATATATTCAAATTCCAATTTTAAATCAATTCATTAATTAAAGAATTGATTAATCATATAAAATTTAATGGAAATATTAACAATTAATCAGTTACATATGCAGAAGCTGTAACTATGGCTGTTAGAGTTTTAGGATACAAAACAGTTGTTGAG
>ENA-ORSL01002064-ORSL01002064.1-human-gut-metagenome-genome-assembly--contig:-NODE-2064-length-15278-cov-18.428102_pt1 | contig 15278 bp, 9 predicted proteins | sample MGYA00242190_ERZ509157 | MGnify/ENA primary metagenome ERZ509157 (study PRJEB26280, sample SAMEA2338664) | human gut metagenome | biome: human gut; feature: human-associated habitat; material: faeces...
CTATGAAAAGCTGCTGCGCAAATACCCGGATGTGGTCACGGTAAAGGATGTGGTGACCCTGACCGGCTACACCCTGACCACCGTCCACAACTGGTGCAGCCGTGGGTCACTGAAAGCCTTCCAGAAGGGGATAAAGTTCTGTATCCCGAAAATCTTTCTTGTGGATTTCTTCTGCTCCCTGACCTTCCGCTCCATCACCCGCAAAAGCCTCTGGCATATCCAAACGCTGAACGAGTTCAGCAGGAAGATGAAGCGGAAGTGATCTTTGCAACGATTTAAGGGCGTTTGCAAAGTTCGTTGTAAAAAGTGTGCCCGCACAGCAAAAGTTCACTGCATTTTTTGTGGATACAAGGTGGGGGCCTGTTGCAGATGTACGGAATTGCCCCGTTCGGGCCAAAATACAGGTGCATCGTATTTTGGCCTAAAGCCTATAACCTGTCACAATATCGTACTGACCTTGCGATTCTGAAATTCGCACACTCGCACCTGCCTTTCGGTTTTGGTAGACTGTAACCGAAAGGCGGGTGCATTTTGCATTGCAGACCTGCCGGGGAAATTTTGAATGGGAGGATCACATATGGAATCGCTATTTGAGCAGCTGGGCGGCACTTACACAAGGCAGGGCGACTATTGCCTACCCGATGTTTGCTTACCGCCCGAAGAAGAACGGCCTATCGGCATTTACGGCCAGCGGCGGCGAGCTTATCTGAAGGAGCACCACCGGGTGCTGTATTATAACCTGCTGACCGCCGGGGTGCTGGACGGGCACCTCGCAGACATTGAGGAGCAGGCGCAGGAACTCTTTCTTCGGCTGGTAGAACAATACGCAGACACCGAGGGCGTGACGGAGGCCTTGAAAGCCGATGACCCGATGGCGTGGGTGCGGAAGATGAACGGCATCCGACATCGGGCAAACGAGGTCGTGATGCAGGAAATTGTATATGGGTAACGAGCAAGCGGGGGTCGATGACCTCCGCTTGTTTTGTGTGCAGAAAAGAACAATGCCGTTTTTGAACGATATTGTTCCGAACTTTGTTGACATTGTTCTTTTATTCGGGTATAATGTACTTGTGATTTTATGCGTGGAGGTATCCCCTATGGCTGAAATGATCTCGGTAAGAGAGGCAGCAGTGCGCTGGAATATAACGGAGCGGAGAGTTGCGACGCTCTGCAAGAATGGGAGAATCGCCGGTGCGAAAAAGCAGGGCAATCGTTGGCTGATCCCCGCTGATACGCAGAAGCCGGCGGATCAGCGGCTCAAGACGGGCGCTTTCCGCAAGACGGAGCGCGCGCCGAAGCTGCCCCTGCCCATCGGCGTGTCCAACTACTGCCTTGCCTCGTCGGAATACTACTACATCGACAAGACGATGATGATCAAGGACTTCATCGACGAGCGTCCGATGGTGACGCTGTTCACCCGCCCCCGGCGTTTCGGCAAGACGCTGAATATGGATATGCTGCGCACTTATTTTGAAAAGAGCGACAAGAATACCTCCGTCTACTTCTGGGATAAGAAGATCTGGGCCTGCGGCCAGAAGTACCGGGATTATCAGGGCAAGTACCCTGTGATCTTCCTGACCTTCAAGGATGTGAAGTTCGACACTTGGGAGGAGACCTTTGCGGCCATCCGGGATATTTTTGCAAAGGAGACCCGACGGCACAAAGAACTGCTGAACAGCGATAAGTGCGACGAGTACAGCAAAAAGACCTATGAAAAGCTGGCAGACGGCAAGGCCAGCGAGGTAGAGTTGGCTTCTGCACTGCTGGACCTGTCTGCTATGCTGCACAAGCACTATGCCGTTGCGCCCATTATCATCATCGATGAGTATGACACCCCCATCCAGCAGGGCTATCAGAAGGACTATTACGACAAGGTCATCCGGTTTATGCGAAACCTGTTTTCCGGCGGGTTCAAGGATAATCAGCACCTGTCCTTCGGCTTCCTCACCGGCATTCTGCGGGTGGCCAAGGAGAGCATCTTCAGCGGGATGAACAACCTGTCCATCAACTCCGTGCTGGACAACAAATACAGCGCCTACTTCGGCTTCACCGCCGACGAGGTGATGGAGATGGCGGAATACTACGGCGCTGCCGATAAGTATGACGAAATTTGCCAGTGGTACGACGGCTACCGCTTCGGCAAGACGGAGATTTTCAACCCGTGGTCGGTGGTCAACTACTTCAGCAACGAGTGCGAGCCGAGGCCCTTCTGGGTCTCCACCGGCAGCAACGATATTATCGGGGAAGTGCTTGCCCAGGCGGACGAGGAGATTTATAACCGTCTGACCTCCCTGGTCAACGGCGAGACCTTCACCACCTTCATCGACACCGGCGTGATCTATCCGCAGATCAAGAGCAATCCCTCCACCATTTACAGCTTCCTGCTGGTGACCGGCTATCTGAAGGCACTGAAAACCACGCCCTCCTTCAGCGGCGATTTTATGTGCGAGGTCTCCCTGCCCAACCGGGAGATTTCTCTGGTGTATAACAAGGAGATCTTGCAGCGGCTGGAGAATCTGATCCCGCCGTCCACGGCGATTTCCGTTCAGGAGGCCATCTTCTCCGGCGATAACGCACGGCTGAAAGCGCAGATTCAAACGCTGCTGACCCAGTCAGTCAGCTCCTTCGATACCGCCGGGGAGAACTTCTACCACGGCTTTATGCTGGGCCTGTGCGCCCTGCTGGGCGGCGCTTTCGTGACCTCCAACCGGGAATCCGGCGACGGGCGCTATGACATTCAGCTGAAGCCCACGCAAAAGGGACTTCCGGGCATCCTGATCGAACTGAAAGCGGAGAAGAATTGCAGCGACGAAAAGCTGAAAAAGCTGTCCGAGACGGCCTTGCAGCAGATCAACGACAAGAAATACGAAACCGAGCTGACGACCGCCGGGGTCAGGACGATTTATAAATACGGCGTGGCCTTCAGTGGTAAAAAGGTCGAAGTGGCAGTCGGATGAGAATTGAAGACAGGGGCACACCTTTGTTTGTGTGTCCCTGCCTTTTTTATAACGAATTCATGATGTTCAGCAAACTCTGGTAGCTGTCTACATCGTGGTATACGACATTACTTGTGGACATCTCATTGAACAGCTTCTTCGCACAAGAGATTTTTGCCTGCTCAATAGGACGCAGCTCAAGACTTTCCATTGTGCCTTTCGTTTCGGCTATGAAGAAAATGTGCTTGACCTTGCCCTCATAGAAAGCGATTGCCCAGTCCGGCGAATAGTTACCAACCGGCGTGGGAATTTGGAAGGTTCTCGGCAGTTTTGCGTAGACGCATACCTCGTCCGCTGCATCCAAATCCTCAGCAAACTTTCTCTCAATGCTCTTGTCAGCCGAACCATCCGTGAATACATAGTCCTGAATGGCTTTCTTTGCGAGGAACGCTTTATCAAAGCTCTGCGTCGCCTTTTCAGCCGTGAAGATGGAGCTATCATATTCACCCTCAATGGTGTCGTAGGAAATGTGCTCCACGATCATTGTGGCTTTCTGCTCATTGATAAGCCGGATGACCTTTGTGATGAACTCCTCCGGGTTGTTCTTGAACATATAGAGCTTATCCACACGGATGCCTTGCAGGATAGCAGAAACCGTGCGCCGTGTCAGAACGGTGCCCTCTGCGATTTTCCCAATAAGGTCGTACTTGATTTGACTGGTTTCGGCGTGTTTGAGTGTCTGTGTCCGGGTCTTTTCGCCGGTGAAGGATGCTCCACGCTCGATCTCGTACTCATTCATCTCCGCTTTCTGCCGTCCGATGGTGGTCGTGTATTGCAGCTCGGAAACAAAGAGCTTTTCGTCAATATGGGCAATGGCATTGCGAATCAGCTCGGCACTGTCAAAATCAACGGTGTAGGCGTACTTATGGTTGATCTCACGCCACAACGCCTGAAACTCTTTCTTGGCAAAGTTCTCGTTAAGCGGGTTATCCTTAACCTTGGTTTCGTGACCGTCAGAGAACATATCCTTGAGAACGCTGTCATCATAGACTGCCTGAATGAGCGTGTGGATGCCGTCTGTCATCGGCCCCAGTTCCTCCGGCAGCTCCGCAACGGTTCCGTTCTTAACATCCTGACGGTACTTGTCCGTCACCTTGCGCTTCATATCCACATAGCCGTTCTGAATGAGGTAGAACTCAATGGCATTGGCTTTCTCATCGTCGATAAGCGTCGGTACATCGTCCACCTTGACATACTTGCCCTTGAAGTATTCGCTTGTAGCAACCGTGGGTCTGTCATAAAGCACGGTCTTAATATCCGACTGCAAGTCTGTTACGAAGGTTTTGTAGCTTTCACTGGCGACTACCGTCAGCGTGTTGATCTCGTGAACGCTGTCGCCGCAGCTCTGCACATCCATCCGGTTGCCGTCCTGATTGACGCAAAGGCGCAGACCACGACCGACTTCCTGCCGCTTCGCCGTGTTGCTGTCGGAGTGCTTCAGAGTGCAGATTTGGAACACATTCGGGTTGTCCCAGCCCTCACGCAGTGCGGAGTGGGAGAATATGAACCGTGTCGGCTCGTCAAAGGACAGCAGCCGTTCCTTGTTTTTCAAGATCAGGTCATAGGCTGAAACATCTTTTTCATCAAAACCCTCTTTATTAGCCTTGCTGTCCACGCTGCGCCCGGTTTTCTTATCGATGCTGAAATAGCCCTTATGCACCCGGCTTACATCGCTGCAAGTGGATTTGAGATACTTCTGATACGGCGAGTCAAACATCGTAATGTACTCGTTCAGAATGGCAAGATACTCCTGCTCAAACATCACGCCATATTCGCCAAGCACCTCGTCGCCGTTTTCATCATACTGGCGGTACTTTGCCACTTCGTCGATAAAGAACAGGGACAGGCACTTGATGCCCATATTAAAGAGCTTTTCCTCTTTCTCAAAGTGGGAGAGGATTGTTTCCCGAATCTGAATGCGGCGCATATCCTTTTCGGACACATCGCCCACCACATCACCGGCTTTGATGACCTCGCCGTTGGTAAAGGTCACAGTGCCACGCAGCGGGTCAATTTCAGAGATGGTGTATCCCTTGTACTGCTCCATTTCCTGTGAAACAAAGTAGAGGTCATCACCAACACCGAGAATACGGGTTTCCCGGTTGATGGATTTATTATAACCAATCTCCAGCTCAATTTTTGCCATCGGCGGCTTCTTGCTGGAAAGAATGATCTGCTCAAGGTAGAGGTAGCTGTCCGTACCACGGAAGTTCTTGACCTCAAAGCCCTTGACCTCGATCTTCTTGACCAACCGCTTGTTGAAGGCGTCCAGCGCATCCAGCACATAAATAAGATTGTGCTGCTTGGCGTGGGTAGCCGAGTAATTGAGGGAGAACAGCGGATTGAAGTTTTTCAGAGCCTTCTGCGTCACATCGCCGCCCATCTTCTGCGGCTCGTCCAAAATAATGATCGGACGGTTTGCCTTGATAACATCGATTGGGCGGCGGGAGCCGAACTCATCCCGCTTGGAGTAGATGATACGGGCTTCCTTGCTCTTGCCGTCCTCTTTCAGCGAGGAGGCAAAGGCCTGTGTGTTGATAATCATCACATTGATGCCGGAGCTGCTCGAAAAGTTATCCAACTGGTTCAGGTTGGAGCTGTTGTAGATGAAGAAACGGGCTTTCTTGCCGTAATGCTCCATAAAGTGGTCTGCGGTGATTTCAAAGGACTTTTTCACGCCCTCACGGATCGCAATAGAAGGAACGACCACAATAAACTTGCTCCAGCCGTACTTCTTGTTCAGCTCAAACATCGTCTTGATATAGACATAGGTTTTGCCCGTGCCGGTTTCCATTTCAATATCAAGGCTGCAACGCCCCAAGTCTTTGACAAGGGAAGCAGAGAGCTTGATGTTGTTCTGACTCTGCGAGGTCTGAATGTTGTGCAGAAGCTGCTCGTCGGAAATCTCTACCGCTTCATTCTTGTAGCCGGTATCGTTCAGCGGGTCAATGACTTCAAGTTCCTCATCGGACATACCAAGGGTCATCTGATACGGCTCCGCTTTGACCTTGCCCCGGTCACGGATATAGCTGATCTTGTCGTGAAAACCCTGCCCCTGAAAGACACGCACAACGGCATCAACCGCATCGGTTTGGTATTGTTGTATTTTGAAATTAAACTTCATTAACACCGCCTCCTTCGTATGTATCCCAAAGGAAAGTCACGAAAGTGATGCTACAGCCAACAGCCAATTTTGCGTGCCTTGTTTCCAGTCCAGTAAATGCGGCACTCTTGCCGTGTCCGCTTCCGTAGGGATTGCGGATTTCAGCAAGTTTTGTTGTAATGCCTCTTAGATTGCCAAGAACAGCTCGTATATTCTCGGAAACTGGGTCGGTGTTCGGTATCGACTTTGGCGTTAGATTTAAGAGGCTCAAAGTTTCTCCGGTAAGTTTGCCCATATCCCAATTTTTATCCCACGCTACGCCCTTATTGTCTAAGATCGTCTTACAGCAGCTTTCAATCAACTCTTTTGCCTTTCCGATGGCATCAGTAGGATTTTCACTTTGCATCTTCAGCATCAACTCTATCTGCTTTGAAAGATACTCGCTTGAGAATTTCTCCTGCAATTCAACAGCATTGGGAGCAAGCGGAGTTGTAACATTTAGTATCCTATCCACATAAGAGCGACACTTCTTATAAAGACGAGCATATTCTGCATTGTATCTGCTATAACCGAACGGATCTTCGTTTACTTCTTCTGTGAACTCCTGTTCAAAGTTTTCTTCATAGTATGCCAGCAAGTCTTTCAGCAGTTTTTCAACACTCTCATCAGGTGCCTCATTGACATAAGCGGCAAGTGATTTTCCTTTGGACATATTATATTTGCTACACAGGGCGACACCTATGCTCTCCATAGTAAAGACATCGAAATCATTAGTCGTAAAATCGAGCACATATCCACCCCGGTTGAACAACTTCAAAAATGTCCCTACTTCAATTTTGGTCAGCTTCGCCATCTCACAGCACCTTCCTTACGGTGTCGGGGCTGTAGGTGGCGAAGATCTGATCGAAGTTGGTTGCCACGCTATCGTTTGCCATAGAGCTGTCACGCATCACAAAATAGTAAGGCTTCTGCTTGGCAATGGCTTTGATGGTTTCCTCGGTCACATTGCTGTCAAAGCAGGCAATCAGATAGTTGTCCTCCACATTGAACACCTTCTTGCCGGCGATGGTGGTTTCCTCGATTTTGCCGGAGAGCAGCACGCCCAAATCCAGCATCACCTGGAACAGCAGATCCTCCGGTGTTCTGTCCTCTTTGATGTTGTCCTCAAGGCGAGAGAACAGGCTGGCTTCATACTCCGCAGGGTTATAGTAGACCTCTTTCATATTAGAGGTATCGCACTTTAGAACACGGAAGCCGGTGTCAATAGGAGGATGCTCCTCTGCAAAGTATTCATCAGGAAGATGCCCAAGCCTGTCACAGTCTTCTTTGTGTTTCACATAGAAGCAGGTTTGATCCCACTCGTGTTTAGAGAGTGCGATTGCTTCAAGCCTTTCTTCTTGAATTTTCTTTCCCGCACGGCGGATGCGTTCCTTGCCGATTTCACAGATGGTTTTGTATCCCGCTTTGTGGGCTTCGCTCTTTTCGTCGGTTGTTTCGGGAAGCTGAACCATAATGAACTTGCGGTGTCCTTTATCTTCTGCGTTAAGTTGCATAACAGCGTGGGCGGTTGTAGCAGAGCCGGAGAAGAAGTCTAGGACAATTCCTCCATCTGCTGCCCCTTGTTCAATAATTAGTTTTATATAATCTACAGGTTTTGGAAAATCGAAATAATCTTCTCCATCAAATAGCGTTTTAAGTTCACGAGTTGCTTGTGTGTTGTATACCGTAGTTAGCGTGGTACTCATCCCAGCATATTCACTTTGTAAATCCTTTGCAAATTTCTTCCTCCTTGGGCGCCCATCAGCTTTGGTAGGAAAAATGACTTCATTGTTATCAATCAACTGCTGCATTCGTTTGCGCTCATATCTCCAGCCAGTTGGCGGACATTTATAAACAATGCCATTCACAGGATTTACTAAGTCATAGTGAAGATTAGGGCGCTGTGAAGCAGTAGCTAGCCCTGTCATATCAGCGCTCATCCAATTCCCACGAGGATCGTTGTCCGGGTTTGAGTATTTGCTCATATCAGTTTGTTGGCCACGAATTCTTTGCCCCGGCTGCTTAGCAAAGCAAACTAAATATTCGTGATCTTCAGAAACCCCTGTTTTTGAACGGCTATCCACCATTTGACGGCGCTTCCATATGAAAGTACCCAAATGAAGTTGCTCTCCAAAGATTTCATCGCAAACTTTATATAAATTTTCAAGTTCTTCTTCTCCGATACTTATGAAGATAAATCCATCATCCGAAAGCAAATCCTTTGCCAACTTCAATCTCGGATAAATCATATTCAGCCAATCGGTATGGAAACGACCGTTGCTCTCGGTGTTCTGCACCATACGGTTGCCGTCCTCATCGAACTGCCCGCTGTTGGCAAGATACTCATCCGTACTCTGAGCAAAGTCATCCTCGTATACAAAGTCGCTTCCTGTGTTATACGGAGGATCAATGTAGATCATCTTGATTTTGCCGAGATAGGTTTCCTGCAACAGCTTCAGCACTTCGAGGTTGTCGCCCTCGATATAGAGGTTTTCGGTGGTGTCAAAATCCACGCTGCCAGTGCTGCAATAGGGTTTTCCATCGCTATCTGCCCCGGTGGGAACTGTTTCATCTTCACGAACAGGGCGCAGCGTCTTATTGATTGGGGCATTGGCAAGAAGAACGGACTTCTTCTTGTCAGGCCAAGTGAACTGATAGCGCTCCTCGTTACCGTCTACCACGGTGCAGGCAATCTCCTGCATCAGCACATCCTTGTCGATTGCCCGGACGACCTCACCGTTTTCGTTGATCGTTTCCGTCACGGCATTGGGAAACATCGCTGCCAGCTTTCTGAAATTTTCATCAGCTTTGTTCGCTGTTTGCATTCTCAGTTTATCCATTCTCTTGTTCCTCCATATCGAAATGTGAGATTTTTCCATATTTCTCATATGAGTGTTTTAGCAGTTCGAAGAAATCATCTTTTAGGCGGTATAGCTTGGTTGGAGCAGGATAGGACATATATGGCACATCCGGCGGTGGGAAAACAAGATGTCCTTCAAACTCAACTTTCCGGTTTAGTGCCGGAGCACATTTTTGTTTTTTATCCGTGCAAGCCACAATTTTACGGTTTGCAAGTAATCCGAAGCCAAACGCCTCGCCCATAACCTCTATCGGCTGATTATCGGTCTTTAGAAATTCTGAAAGGTAGTGCCTATCCTGTAGTTCCAGCGAATCAACATAGTCCCATAACTGTTCTATTGCTTCCGCTTCATTTTCATCGGCTTTTCTTTTTCTCAGCTCATCAGAGAGACGCTTTTTATTCTTTTCTGCCGCCTTATTTTTGGCGATAGTGTAGATCTGTTTTGCGCCCTGGATCAATAGAAACCCCAAGCAGAAAATCAACACACCATACAGTGTTTTCCCAACCTTATTGGTCATATCCAAAAGGTTCGGAAGAAAAGCTACACCAAGGATTGCAAGTGCAACGGAAGCCACGGTCTGGACAAGGTATTTTTCAGCTATAATCTTAAGCAAATCAACAAGTTTTTCCATCTCAGTTGATTCTCCTTTCCAGCATCTTAATCTGCTGCACAAGCTCAAACTTCTTCTTCGGCTGTTTCTCTGCCCGTGCCTGCTTTTCCAGCTTGGCGATCTCTTTCTCAATTTTCTGTCGGCGCTCATCGGCTGCGATCTGCTCATCAAGGGTATTGCCGTCTGCGATGCTCACGCCGCCGATGTCCACCACGATGTTTTCCCATACTTTATCGAGATTCAAGCCCCGCAGTTCAATGGTACAGCTTTCGGTGGGCTTCCAATCCGTCTGCATCAGCTTGGTATGATAGATCGCCAGCTTGCTTTGCCCCTCAAATTCGAGTACAAACAGGATGTTCTGCGGAATAAGCTTTGACAGCGTGGCAACCGTTTTCTCATCAAAGTCTTTTCTCTTCAGCGCCACAAGCAGGACAAAGAAGCTCCCGACTTCCTCTCCGGCAGGAATGTTGATTTTCGCCGGTGTGATCTCATTGACGATGGTGATCCTCGATATATCGGCGTCGATTTTCTCCTTTGCCGCCGTGTTCATTTGGAACTTCGCATAGACAGCCTTCTTCGGAAGCTGCTTGCTCATTTCGGTTGACTTCGGAAGTCCGAGCATACTCTCACCTCATCGCACGACTAAGAAGCATATCAGTTCAAAGTCGTCCAGTCCTTTGATCTCATTTGCCAGGAAGCTGACCTGACCGCCGCCCAAGAAGCTGTCAATATCGCTCTCGTCCTTCACCTCAATGATGGAAGCGATGGCATCACCAAGCAGCTTGGAAAGCTGCGACATATTTCTGCCGTCACGGGTTTCTTTGTTGAACGGTTTGTAGGCTTCGGGAATCGGTTCCGTCTTTCCTTTGCAGAGGAAACGCATTTTATCAAGCATCTGCTTCGGAGAAAGGTGGTCGCAGATGACCTCTCCGTCATTGCCGATATACACCATATAGAAGGGATGCAGCCGGTTTTGATTGTCGATGTTCACGCTGTTGGAACGATTTTTTAGGACATAGAGCACACCGGCAGGCGTATCCTCACTTGCAGGAACAACCGAGTGCAAGCCGAAGGGAGTTTTGTCTATGTCAGGGTGGTGCTTGATGTAGTCAAGCAGATCAAGCCGGAACTCGTTTAACCCTAAGTCCATAATGGAGATGCCCGTTGTCATATCCTCAATGTCTACGACCTCATCCTGCAAGCGCTTGAGCTGTGCCTTTCGGTATTCAAGGTCTGTCTTTTCCTCGTCACTGAGCAGGTTATCATCGCCCGTAGCGGTCATATCCACGATTTTCATACGGGTTTCAACTTTGGCTTTCAGATTGATGTAATCGTCAAGGGTTACATCAGGCCAAAAGTTTACAAGCTGAATGACCTTATTGCGGCTTCCGATACGGTCGATACGCCCGAATCGCTGAATGATGCGAACGGGATTCCAGTGAATGTCGTAATTGATGAGGTAGTCGCAGTCCTGCAAGTTCTGACCTTCGGAAATACAGTCGGTGGCGATCAGCACATCAATTTCCGTCTTATCCCCCGGCATCAGCAGTTCCTTGTCCTTCGAGATAGGCGAGAAGCAGGTCAGCACCGTGTTCAGGTCGGCACGGAGCTTGGGGCAAGTCGTCCGACCCTCAACAGAACCGGATACCATTGCGGTGTTCAGTCCATACCTATCCTTGACATAGCGACTGACATTATCATAGAGATAACCGGCGGTATCCGCAAAAGCGGTGAAGATAATCAGCTTTTTATTGCCCTCATTGATGGGGTGAGCGATTTTGTTATCAATCACCCGAAAAAGCTCTTGCAGCTTTGAGTCGTGCTCCGGTGTAATATCTCCGACCAGCAAGGTCAGCAGTTCAAGCACCTCGGCATCTTTCGCCAAGCTGTCCCGCCAGGATACATAGTCCATATCGGCAAGGTCAATCTTGACCTTCCTGCCAAAAGAAAACAGGTCATCCGAGTTCTGATCCTCGGCGTCGAACTCGTCCATATCGGAAATATCCGTCAGATCGAGGGTCGTACTGGAGTGTTTATCAAAGCGGTCAATCGTTTCTATCGTGCTGTTTATCAAATCCTTGATGCGTGTCAGCGTCAGATTGAAAGAATAGACGGAGCTTTCCATACGCTTCATCAGGTTGATGGCGGTCAGGCGACGGATACCCTGCTCACGGTTCGCCTGCGTAAAGCCGACATTGACCCTGTTGTCACCATATAGCTCGGCATACTTCTCCATCTTACTTGGCAGAATGTAGTGCGTCGGCGTATAGATTGTCAGTGTCAGGAGCATAAGCTGCTCAAAAATCTCGTTGTAGCTGATGGCTTCCTTCAGGTCAGTAAGATGTGGACGAAGTGAGATCGGCTTTAGCCTTGTCGGGAAGGTGCCGATGTCCGCCATATCGTAATACTTCTGAATATGCTTTCTTGAGCGGGCAATGGTCACACTATCCAGCACTTCAAAGAAATCAAAGTCCAGCATTTTGAGAAGGTTTTCAGTCGTGCGGTCGCACGGTTCCCACTTGCTCCAAGTGTTAAACGCCCGCTGTGCGTTCCTGAAAATTTCGTCGATGGAACGGGTAGTGTTGAGCTTTTCGTCTATGTAATCCGTATGCCCTTCATACGCAAGAGCAAGCTGATTTTTCAGATCGTTGAAGCGGTTATTAACTGGCGTTGCAGAAAGCATCAGCACCTTTGTCTTTACTCCGGCTCTGATGACCTTCTTCATCAAGGTAACATAGCGGTTATCCTTGGTGTCCTCGTCCGGGTTCTCAACTAATTTGCCGCCATTACGGAAGTTGTGGGACTCATCAATTACCACAAGGTCATAATTGCCCCAATTCAGTCTGTCGAGATCAAGCCCGTTTGATGTGCCGTGGGTGCGGTTTAAGTCGGTATGATAAAGCACATCGTACCGAAGCCGGTCGGCGGCAATGGGGTTATTGACATAGTTATCCTTATAGGTATTCCAGTTGTTCGTCAGTTTCTTGGGGCAAAGCACAAGAACGGATTTGTTGCGGTTTTCGTAGTATTTAATAACGGCAAGGGCGGTAAAGGTTTTACCAAGACCAACACTGTCTGCAAGGATACAGCCGTTGAACTTCTCAAGTTTGTTTATGATAGCAAGAGCGGCATCTCGCTGGAAGTTATAGAGCATCCCCCAAATCTTGCTTTCCTTAAAACCGGTCGCTTCGTTGGGCAAAACATCTTCGGACACATCTTCCAAAAACTCATTGAAGATGTTATAGAGCGTTACAAAGTAGATAAAATCGGGAGAGTTCTCGTTATATGCGGCGGTGATACTGTCGATCACCTCATCGGTAACGACCTGAAGCACTTTGCTGTCGTTCCATATCTCATTGAAGTCGGCAAGCAGAGTGCGGGCAAGGGACTCGTCTTTTACGATTGTCGTGCTGATTACATTGCCTTTTTCGCAGCCCAATTCAACTGTAGTGAAGTTGTTGATAGGCGTATAGCCTATGCCGTCCACTACGATTTGTCCCTGAATGGATTTGTCGCTGACATTTGACTTGAAAGTGACCTTTTGTCTGATCCATTCTGCACACTCTCGTGCAATAGCTTTTTGAGTCAGCTCATTCCTGAGCTTAATTTCAAACTCTGTTCCGTATAAACTGCGTTCACGGGTAAGGCGTGGAATATAGAACTCACGCTTTTCCTTCTTAGCTTTCTCTGTTACAAAGGTAGGCGAAGTGAAAATAAAGCGCAACTCATCAATTTGAGAGAGCTGCGCCTTCAATTCCTGAAAGGCATAGATAGAGAAGCAAGCCGCCGCAATGGACACTTTGCTGCCTTGCTTGATCTCTACAGACAAATCGTCTTTAAGAGTCTTTGTTGTATTATTTATAAGCTCCATAACTGAATTCTCCCACATTTCAAATCAGTTCTTGCTGCTTGGCAATCGGGAACAATTAGATCCAATAGGCTCGTTCCGTCAACAAGCATTCCAAAGTGCCAATTTGGCACTTTGGAACCGCCGTGTTGGCACTTTTGGATTTCTCCAAAGTATCAATTTGATGCTTTGGAAGCCAAAAACTGATACTTTAGGCTTTACAAATCTCCCGCCCGGAAAGCCGAAAGGCTCTCGTAATAATAGCTTTGGTCGATGCCACTCAAATAGACTTCCCGGCTGTTTATCTCGTCGGACAGTGCCGCCTTCAGCAGCACCTTGATCTCCACATCCTTGATGGGGCTGCGCTCCATTGCAAGGAGATGATCCTCTTTATCCACCTTGCTCCAGTCCACGACCTTGCCGATTTCTGTTCTTAGGATATGGTCGAGCCAGATGCGGGTGCTGCGCCCATTGCCCTCCCGAAAGGGGTGGGCAATATTCATTTCCACATATTTTTCGATGATCTCGTCAAAAGTGGACTGCGGCATCTTGTCGATGTTGGCTAGTGCCGCCTCCAGATAGATCAGCGGTGCAAAGCGGAAATTGCCCTTTGCCAGGTTCACCGTGCGCAGCTTACCGGCAAAGTCATAAATATCTTCAAACAGATATTTGTGAATTGCCTGCAAAGTCGAGAATTTACCCGCCGGGAGCGTATCGAGTACGCCGTTCTCAAACAGTTCTACCGCCTTTTTCTTGCTGATGCGTTCTTCTTCACGGGCAAGGTCGGCGGAGCTTGTCAGCCCCAATTTATTTTCCAGTGCCATAATGCACCTCCAAAATAATTACTTATCCGCCGCCACGCCGGACTTCATCCAGGCGTCTACTTCGCTGATCTTAAATTTCCAAAGGCGGCCTATTTTCGCAGCGGGCATATTTCTTTTCTCTATCCAGGCGAGTACCGTATCACGGCTGACGCCGAGGTATTCGCAAATCTCTTTCATTGAGTACCAGCGTTCGATGGTCGGTTCCATTAAAATGTCCTCACTTTCAGGCGGTTTCCGATAGCTATAATTATACAATTTAAGTATATCACGGCGATGCCGATTTATCAAGGATTATTACGGATTTACGAGGGATTCAGAAGAAAATCTTATAATTAAAAGTGAAAGGTTTCCCCGCTCAGTTTACTGATTTGAGCGGAGAAACCTTTTTTGCTACATATCTCTTTTTTCGGAAACGCCCCCACAAATGGTCTTGCAATTTTGAGAATAAGTGAGGACGGAAAATTTTTTGAGAATTTTCTCGAAAACACCCCCACAAACGGCGCCCCTTATTCAGAGTAAGTGAAGGGAGAAATATTTTTGTGGGGAATTTTGAAAAGTACCCTGCCAAATGGCACCCCTTATTCAGAGTAAGTAGAGGGACCTTTTGAAAAATTGATGGAATTTTTTCATATTACTTTGCCAAAATCTCAAAAAATTTCCCAATTGGTTAGTAGGAGGGGCACTTAAAAATTTTTTCTAAAACCCATTTGTTATTTGCCCGAAAAGTTCCCAGTTGATTAGTAGTAGGGTTCGCAGAAAAATTCTCAAAAGTTTTTTCGTTCAAATCCAAAAAAATTTCCCAGTTGGTTAGTAGAGAGGCTTTCAAAGGAAATTTTCAAAATTCCTTCGTACAAATCGAAAAATTTTTCCCAGTTGATTAGTGAGGGGGTTAAAAAACAGCCCTTCTCGCTGCCTACCTATTGAGGGGACTCTCTCCCTGTGCACCTTGAAAATTGAATCGCCGCCTCCAAAGGATATGCTTCCGGCAAGTGACGCCA